>ERZ778018.905-NODE-905-length-32936-cov-99.905477_pt1 | contig 32936 bp, 29 predicted proteins | sample MGYA00375748_ERZ778018 | MGnify/ENA primary metagenome ERZ778018 (study PRJEB29350, sample SAMN05509839) | bioreactor metagenome | biome: bioreactor; material: wastewater | place: South Africa: University of Cape Town | collected 2014-04-22 ... | reverse complement strand
CCGGCGGTGACGCCGAAACCAAGCGCCAGCGGCAGCGCGACGAACGCGACCGTTACGCCGGCGAGAACGTCGACGCGGAAGTACTTGGGGCGATAATCAGAGGCCTTCGGTAAGAACTTGAGAACACGCGTGAGCGACCCGCTAGAGCGGGGCGATTGATCGAGCACCCGTGGCGCTCCCTTCTAAAGATCGGCAGTGGCCTAACGTGGCCAGGGATCCCAACCTGAATGATGAACCGTTACGCCTCGGCTTACAAGGCCCTTCTGCGCCCACAAGTACGGCGCCTGACGGTAGGCTGGCGAGATGACCTCCGACTTCTTGACCGACCTACTGCTAGTGGTGCCTCACCCAGATGACGAGGTGTTCGGTTCGGGCGCGATGTTGGCGCGCACCGCGGCGCGTGGCAAGGCCGCCACTCTCACCCTCACGCGTGGAGCCGCCGGATTGACGCTTGGCCTCACCACCCGCGCCGGCTTGGCTGACAGGCGCGAGGGCGAACTGCGTGCCGCGCTGGCCACGCTTGGCGTGCAGGACATCACGATCCTCGACTACCAAGATTACGTGCCGGACGCCAACCGGGGCATGCCGGAGCATCCAGGCCTCGTTGCGGCCGACCACGCCGCGGTGCTTGCCGCGGTGCTTGACGCCTTCGACCGCACTCGCCCACGCGCGGTGCTAACCTTCCCGCCCAACGGGGCTAACGGACACCCTGACCACTGCTTCACGAACGCCATCGTGCTCGAGGCCTTCGCCAAGACCAGCACCAAGCCAGAACGCCTCTACTACTTCGCGAGCGCCACGCCGTTCGTCGGTCCGCAGCGTCCCGGCTTCCTAGAAGAGAGCGAGATGCACGCGCGTTACCTGGCGCCGACCCACACGGCAGCCGCCGGCGCGGAGCTCGTAACGAAGCTCTCGGCCATGGCCTGCCATGAGACCCAAGCGCTATCCGTGCTCGGCTTCATGCGCCAGCACGCGGCGCGCCTCCTCGACGAGACCTTCCACCGCGCCTACCCGCCGGTCGCGGCTGGCGTGGGCATGACGGTGGTCGAGCTCCTCTGAGCGCGGCCATCGCCGCGCAGATGTGGCAACGTTCGCGTCCAGGACGGTAGCTCGTGGTAGCCTTGCGCATGCTTTTCAGGCGTCAACGCGCGCCAGACCTTAGTTCTGCTCAGGAGGCGCTCGCCAAGGGGCAGTATGACGTCGCCTTCGCGGTCCTCGAGAACGCAGTCAAACGCGGCCCCGACAAGGCCGTAAACGGGCTCGCGTGGCTGCAGCTGGCTGCCGTCTATGCGCTCTACGGCGACGAGGGCCTCGAGAACGGCCAACCCGCACTGCGCAACGCCGTCGGCGCCGATCCGAAACTCGCATCGCGGCCCCTCTACCGCGCGCTCTTCTGGGAGTTCGCCGCCTACCGCGGCGCGCCCCTCAGCGACGTCAAGCGCGGCCTGCGCGAGGTGCCAGAAAGGCCATCCGAGCTGGAAGGCGCTCCACAGTTCGACGCGACGGCCTCCTACCATGCGGCCGCCGCGCTCTTCGCCGTGGACGCGGCCAAGAGCGCCGCGCGGCGGCTCAGCGCGCTAGACGACGCCGTGCTACCCGCGTACCTCGAGTGGCGGCGCTGGTCGCTAATAGGTCAGTGCAGCGAAGTGCTCGGCGAGTGGGAAGAGGCCGCCGCCGCGTTCACGGCCTCAGTAGCGCAGGCGCCAGAACTCGAGCGTGACGCCGAGCGGCTCAGCCTAGCCGGTGCGCTCGTCGAGCTCTTCAGAACGGAAGAGGCCCTCGAGCAGCTAGCCGCCATCGACGACGAACTCATGCCGCCACAGGAGCGGGCCGTGCACCGCTACCTCCAGGGCCGCGCGCATCTCGACCTCGACAACCCCAATCTCGCCCTCGAGTACCTGCGAGAGGCAGCCCTGATCGACGACGAGTTGGGCGGCCCGACTTACAGCGTTGCGTTCGCAACGGCGCAGGCGCTAACGGCGGCCGGGCGCTCTGCGGAGGCGACCACGGCGTTCGATAAGGCGTTAGCGAGCGTGCCTGCCGAGCACCGCGCCTTCACCCAGCACGAGGCGGCGTACGCCCTCATCGAGTGCGACCGCCTGACGGAAGCCGAGGCCCTCCTCGGCGAGGTCGTGACTGACCCGTCATACTCGCACCGCGGCGACGCTCTTGCTGACCTCGCGGACGTGCGGTTGCGCCGCGGTGAACTCGACTCCGCCCACGCCCTCGCCCAGGAGGCGCTCGAGTTGGGGGCCACGGCACCCGCCTGCATCACCTTGGGCAGCGTGGCTTTCGAGTATTACCGCCTCGAGGACGCCGCCGCCTGGTACGAGCAGGCGCTGAGCGCCAGCCAGACGGGCGATCCGTTCTGGGTGGCGGCGCAGCAGATGCTCGCGGACGTCTACTCGCAGATGGGCGAGGAGTACGCCGCCCGCGTGCTGGTGCATGCGCGAGCGGCCCTCGAGCACACCGACGTTGGCAGCGAGTGGTACCTGCCCCTCAAGCAGTACGTCGATGACGCCAAGGGCCTGTTGGGTGGCTTCGAGCGCGTGCTCAACTGACCAAAGATGGTTGCGGAGGCTAACGGCTGATGGAAGGACTACTCATCGCCGAGCAGTTGCGCGCGCTTAGGCCGCTCCTGCCGGCCGAGCGCCTCGCGTGGCGTTTCCCTGACGACCGCACGGCGGTGCTGCCCCTCGCCGGTGGTGGGTCGTTGTGGCTCGGCAGTCGGCCGCCGCGGCCGTTCGTCGCCATGCGCGAAGGGGCACCCGAGCAGAGCCGGCCCCGCACACCGCTGCAGCAACAGCTAGCTGCCCGGGCAGTCGGTCCGCTAGTGGCGGTCGAGCAGGCGGCGCGCGACCGCGTGTTCACCCTCACGTTCGGGCCCTCGAAGGGCTTCGTGCCTGTGCCAGGCGTCGAGCTCGTCGTTGAGCTCACCGGCCGTAACGCCAACCTCGTCCTGGTGGAGGACGGCCACATCATCGGAGTCGAACGCCAAGTGCTGGCCGAGCGCAACCGCTACCGCGAGCTGCGCGTCGGCATCGCCTATCGCCCGCCACCGCCATACAGCAAGCTCGATCCCGTCCTGGCGACTGCCTCCGACATCGCGGCGACGTTGGCCGGCAAGCGCATCGGTCAGGTAGCGAGCGTGATCGACGGCGTAGGGCCCGAAGCGGCTGTGGCGTTAGCCGCGGCGCTAGCAGCCGAGGGAGCCGACACTAGCGTGCCCCTCGCTGGTGACGCCTTGACGGCAGCAACGAAGCTCGTGGCGGAGTTCGCCGCGCGCCCCGCCGCGTTCATGGAGCGCTGGGGCGGAAAGGCCGATCCCATGAGCGCCGCGCGTGACGAACGCCAGGCGCACGCCCGCGACCAGCTGACGCGCGTACTCGAGAAGGAACTAGCGTTGGCGCGGCGCAAACTCGCCGACGCGCGCGCGGCCGTGACGGCCACCGCCGGGGTCGACGACCTGCGCGCCAGCGCCGACCTGCTGTTGGCCAGCGCGGCTAGCGTGCCTAGCGGCGCTGCGCGCGTGACGCTGGTCGGTTTCGATGGCGCACCAGTCGACGTGGTGTTGGACCCGCGGCTAGACGCAGCAGGCAACGCGGCCGCGCGTTACGACCAAGCACGCAGGCGCGTGGCCAGGGCGAAGCGCGCGACCGACCTAGTGCCAGAACTCACGGCCGCCGTTGCCGCCGCGGAGAGCGACCTGGCAGGTGTGGCTGAGCTGCCAGCCACAGCCGTTGCCGCCCGGCTGCAGGCCGCAACCAAGGAGTCAGAGAAGGCAGGCGCGCGCGCTGCCGTACCGGGCATCAGGTTCAAGGGCCCTCACGGCTTCGAGGTCGTCGTGGGCCGCAACGCCCGCGACAACGACAAGGTCACGTTCCAGGTCGCTCGTAGCCGCGATCTGTGGCTGCACGCGCAGGGTTACCGCGGTTCACACGTTGTGGTGCGTTCTGGCGGGAAGGACGTGCCGTTCGACACGGTGCTCTTCGCCGCCCGCCTGGCGGCTGGTCATTCCGAGGCGCGGCGCGAGGACCGCGTGGCGGTCGACTACACGGAACGCAAGAACGTCTGGCGCCCAAAGGGTGGGGCGCCAGGGGCGGTCAACTTCGCGCACCACCGGACGGTGGTCGTGGCGCCAGCGCGTGACGACGAGGGCGCCAAGGGTTGAGGCCGCGGCGTGCCACGGCGCGCATCGCCACAACTGTTAGCTAGCTTTGCCTGCCGACCCGAAGACGCGCATGCGTTCGGCCACAACGGCCTTCATCTCTTCGCGCGCCGGCCCGAGGATCTTGCGTGGATCGAACTCTTCGGCCTTGGCGCCGAGGACCTCGCGCACGCGGGTCGTGAACGCGAGCCGCAAGTCGGTGTCCGTGTTGATCTTGGCGATCCCCTCGGTGACGGCCTGTCGCACGTCGTCCTCGTGGATACCGGAAGCGTCGGCCATCACGCCGCCCGTGGCCCTGAAGCGCGCGACTAAAGCGGCTGGCACTCCGGAGGCACCGTGCATGACGAGCGGTTGCTTGACTAGCTCAGCGATGGCCCTGATGCGGGCGTGGTCGATGAACGGCCGCCCCTTGCCCTTGAACGCCCCGTGCGAAGTACCGATGGCGACGGCGAGGTAGTCTGCGCCGCTCTCGGCCATGAAACGCTCGGCCTCGTCTGGGTGCGTGAGGGTGGCGTCTTCCGCGCTGACGTTCACGTGTTCCTCGATGCCGCCAAGCCGCCCGATCTCGGCCTCGACCGTAACGCCGACGGCGTGCGCCGCCTCGACTACCCGCCGTGTCTCCGCCACGTTCACGTCCTCGTCGGAGTGCGACATGTCGATCATCACGGAGGTGAAACCCAAGCGGATGGCGCGCAGGCACGACGCGTAGCTCGAGCCGTGGTCAAGGTGAATGGCGACGGGCACGCTCGCGCCGCCGCCAAGGAACTTCACGATCTCGACGAGGCCCGGACCACCGAACTTGAGGGCCCCTTCGGATAGCGACACGATGACGGGGCTCCTGAGCTCCTCTGCCGCCTCGATGATGGCTTGCGTGATCTCCAGGTCGTTCGTGTTGAATGCGCCAACGCCGTAACCACCTGCGCGGGCGGCTGCGAGTATCTCGAGGCCGGTGACTAGTCCCATGCCGGGATTATACCGTCAGCTACGGTCATTGTTACTTCTGCCCTTGGCTTTCGCTTGCTTCGGCGGCAGGGTAGACCGGCCACTAAGATAGCCGCCCGCGCCGGCGAGCGCCAACGCCACAAGCAGCGTGAGCGGCTCCTCGCGCTGGAAGAAGACGAGCGCAAGGAGGAGTAGCACGGCCGAAGACATGCGCCCGAAGAAGGCGCGCCGCTCTGGCAGGAGGCGCTGTGGGTCGAAGGTGAGGATGTGCACGACGACGTAAGTGATGAGGATGACGACGAAGTAGACCCACACTGGCACGGCTGCGAGGAAATCCATCAGGCAGCCGCCAACAGGGGCAGTGCGCGCTTAGCTACCGCGCAGGCGTTGGTGACCGCCGTCTTGACGTGCCACTGCGTCTTATCGCGCACGCCTACGGCGTTGCTCACGCCGCGGAGTTGCACGAGCGGTACGCCGAACGCTAGGGCGACTTGCGCTACGGCGCCACCCTCCATCGACTCGATGGCAACGCCGTGGCGCCGAGCGAGCCACTTGGCGTGCGCATCGTCAGCCGTTACGGAGTCGCTGGTGGCGAACGGCGCCACCGCCACGCCGAGCTCATGCCCGAGGCGCGTGACGAAGCGCTGGTCGAACCACAGCCGGTTGTAGCTCGGTGGGTCGGTTTCGAGGAGCGGGAAGCCGATGGCGTCCAAGCCCTCCCACGCGGGCCCGTACCCTACACCGCTGTCTACCTGCGTCTCGCTGTTCGCCAGCGCGACGTCGCCGATCTCGAGCCCAGCGCCAGGGTAGGCGCCGCCGATGCCGACGAGGACGAGGTAACGCGGGCGCACGGCGCTGAGGGCGAGCGCAGTTGCCGCCGCCGCGTTGACCTTGCCAACGCCGGTAGTCGCCAGCACGATCTCCATGCCGTCGAGGCGGCCCTTGCGCCGCTCCCACCAGCGCGCCGCCCCGTGGCTAGGGCCGCCGTCATGGGCGAGGTGCCCGAAGTCCGTGAGGGCGGTCTCGAGGGGCGCCACCTCACCTTGAGTGGCGCTGAGCACCAATATCGGTCCGCCCGTCACTGCAGGCCCGTCATGCGGCGACCGGCGGCATGTCGAGGAGGGCGCGCACGAACGCCGCCGCGTCGTACGGCTGGAGGTCGTCTTGAGCTTCGCCGACGCCGATGAACTTGATGGGTATGCCGAGCTCGCGCGTGATCGGCAGCAGTATGCCGCCCTTCGCGGTGCCGTCCAGCTTAGTGACGATGACGCCTGTAAGCGTGACGGCGTCGTGGAACTTGCGCGCCTGCTCGAGCCCGTTCTGGCCAGTCACGGCGTCGAGTACGAGCCAGGTGTCCCGCGGTTCGCGCTCGTCCGCTTTGGCGATGACGCGCTTGACCTTCTTCAGCTCTTCCATGAGGTTGTGCTTGGTGTGCAGGCGGCCGGCTGTGTCTACCAGGAGCAGGTCGCTGCCGCGCGCCTTGCGTTGCTGGGCGGCGTCGAACGCTACGGCGCCGGGGTCAGCGCCGTCCGGGCCGGTGACGGTCGGGATGCCGAGACGTTCACCCCACACGGCCAACTGGGCGCTGCCTGCCGCGCGGAAGGTGTCGCCTGCCGCGAACATCACGCTGCGCCCATGCGAGCGGTAGTAGTTGCCGAGCTTGGCGATCGTCGTCGTCTTGCCGACGCCGTTCACGCCGACGACCATGACGACCTTGCCTGCCGGCTCGACGACGTTGCGAGTGACGTCGAGCGTGAACCCGACGCGGCGCAGCTTCTGGCGCATGCGGTCCGGCTCTAGTTGGTCGAGGAGCGCCACTTCGAGCGCTTCGCGGAACGGGGTGCCGCGCTCGCGCTCCTTCTTGGCCTCGGCGACGACCTGCGCGGCCAGTTTGCCGCCTACGTCGGCGCTGATCAGCGCCACCTCGAGGTCCTCCCAGTCCATCTCCCAGGCGGTGCCCTGGCCGCCACCGAACGTGGCTGCACGTGTGCGGTTAAGGCCGCTACGTAGGCGATCGAACCAACTCATCTGCTTCCTTCGCCTTCGGCGGCGCGAACGGCCGGCGCGCCGTGGCTCTTGACGCGGCTCTTGGCGGCAGCTGCCGCGGCAGCCTTGCGCGCCTTCTCCTCGTCGATGAGGCGTTGCGGGTCGTCGTCAGGCAATCCAGCGTCGATGAACGTGAGGGCCTGGCCGATGCGCCTAAGCGACTCGCGTTTGCCGAGCGTGACGATCAGGTCGGTGACGCCAGGAGCGTTCGTCGTGCCGGTAAGCGCCGCGCGCAAGGGCATGAGCACCTTGCCCATCGGCACCGCCTGCGCCTGAACGTAGTCGCGTAGCATGTCGTCCACACCGTCGTAATCGAAGAACTCGAGGATCGACAGCTCGCGCTCGACGTCCTGCAGGAACGACTGCCCGGCGGCGAGCTGCTTGCGGGCCGGCTCGTCGTAACGCAACGTGGTGGCGAAGAAGTACCCGGCTTGCTCGACGATCTCACTTAGGGTCTCGGCGCGTGGACGCAGGATGTCCACGATGTCGAGGAGGTAATCCTCGTCCTGCACGTCGTAACCCTCGCCCTCCAAGAGCGGGGCAAGGCGGCGCGCTACCTCTTCGAGGCTGAGGAAGTCGCGCAGGTACTTGGCGTTGACGTTGCGAAGTTTCTTGAGGTCGAACACGGGGCCGCCAAGCGAAACGCGGTCGATGTCGAACTCCTTGATCATGTCTGCCACGCTGAAGTACTCGCGGCCGTCCGGCATGCTCCAACCCATGTTGGCGAGGAAGTTGAGGAGCGCCTCTGCCAAGTAACCCTGTTGGCGGTAGGAGTCGACCGACGTGTCGAGCTTGCGCTTGCTGACCTTGCTGTGGTCCGGGTTGCGCAGGAGCGGCATGTGGATGAACTCAGGCAGGGTCCACCCGAACGCCTGGTAGAGGAGGACGTGGATGGGCGTGCTAGTGACCCACTCCTCGGCGCGGATCACGTGGGTGACACCCATCAGGTGGTCGTCGACGACGTTGGCCATGTGGTAGGTGGGGTAGCCGTCGCTCTTCATGAGCACGGGGTCGCGGATCTCGGAGTTGGGGATGGTCACGTCGCCGCGCAGCCGGTCGACGAACGTCGTTGACCCGTCGTCTGGCGTGATGAGGCGCACGACGTTGGCCTCGCCAGCGGCGTGGCGCCGCGCCTGTTCCGCGGCGGGCATGGTGCGGCCGCGGCCGTCGTAGCCGAGAGGTTGCGCGTGGCGCTTCTGCTCGGTGCGCATGGCGTCAAGCTCCTCAGAGGTCTCGAACGCGCGGTAAGCGTGGCCTGACTCGAGGAGTTTGTCCACGTGCTGGTGGTAGATGTCCAGGCGTTCGCTCTGGCGGTACGGGCCGTTCGGCCCTCCGAGTTCGGGGCTCTCGTCCGGCGTGATGCCTAGCCACGTGAACATCTCGAGTATGCGCGCCTCTGCGCCAGCCTGGAACCGCTGGCGGTCAGTGTCTTCCAGCCGGAATATGAAGCGCCCACCGTAACGCTTGGCGAACGCGTAGTTGAAAAGCCCGATGTAGGCCGTGCCGACGTGCGGGTCCCCCGTCGGTGAGGGTGCGATCCTGGTGACGACTTCCATGGAGGCGCCTCCTATGCCGGCATCATAGCCCGGCTTGCAGTGCGTGAAACGTCGCGCCCAGCGTCCCCGGCGCGTTTTCCGGTGGCCGCTCGCGGCTCAGCGGGTGACGGCGAGGTAGACGAGCGTGAAGGCGGAAACCGCCCACAAGTAAGGCGAGAAGATACGGAACTGCCCGCGACGCAGGACCGCGAACACGACCATCAAGGCCAAGTAACCGACTACGAACGAAGTCGCGACCATGACGACGAGCGGGAGGACCTCGACGTCTGCTGCCAGCACGTCGCTCGCCCCTAAGATGGCGACGCCGAATGAAACGACGAGGTAGAGGAGGAACGAGAGGCGGGGCGCTAGGTCCTTGTCAACGCCGCGCCACAGGAGCGCTGAGATGGTCGACCCGCTGCGTGAGATGCCCGGGACAACGGCGAGGCCCTGCACGAGACCGCCGACGAGGGCGTCCTTGTAAGTCACCTCGCGCACCTCGTGCTTTCCGCCCTGCCGCGGGGCGAACCAGAGGATGAAGCCCGTGACCGCCAAGCCGATGGCAACGGGCAGCGGCGCGTTGAAATGCTCGAAGAGCGGCTTGAACAGCAGCGCGAGGATGGCGGTCGGGATGGAGCCAACGAGGACGAGGATGGCGAGGCGCCAACCTGGCTCGCGCCTGGCGTCCGCGGAGCCCAGTCCGCGCACGAACCCGCCTAGCGCGGAGGCGACGTCCCGCCGCAGGTAGATGAGCACGGCGAGGAGCGTGCCCGTGTTGGTGGCGATGTCGACCCAGAGGCCGAGGTTCTCGCCCCAACCGAGGAAATAGTGGGCCAGCACGAGGTGACCCGAGCTCGAGACCGGCAGGAACTCGGTGAGCCCCTGGACGATGCCCAATACCGCTGCTTGGATGACGCTCACGTGGGTGGCCTCCTAAGTGCGTTACGGCGCATAGGGGCCACGCACTGGTAAGAAGAAGCGAGGCGCCTTAGTGGAGCGCCTCGCCTGTAGTTCAACCTTGCCTTCGTCAGGGGTGGCCCGACGTTCGAATACTTAGCGCTTGCTGTACTGCGGCGCGCGCCGTGCCTTCTTGAGGCCGTAAAGCTTGCGCTCGACGATACGCGCGTCGCGCGTGAGGTGGCCCTTGTCCTTGAGCACGGGGCGGTAGTTCGGGTCGACTTTGAGGAGCGCACGAGCGACACCTAGTTTGATGGCGTCAGCCTGGCCGCTTGGCCCGCCGCCCTTGACGGTGATGTACGCATCGTAGCGACCGGCGGTGTTCGTGTCCTTCAGTGGTTCAAGGGCCTGCACGCCCGCCAGGATGCCGCGGAAGTACTCCTGGAACTCACGGCCGTTGACCGAGATGCGGCCGTTGCCTGGGCGCAGGAACACGCGGGCGACGGCTTCCTTGCGGCGGCCGGTACCGTAGAACTGATCCATCAAGCCAACTCCAACTTCTTGGGCTGCTGGGCGACGTGCGGGTGCGCCTCGCCGGCGTACACCTTGAGGCGACGGATGAGACGGCGCCCCATGCGGGTCTTGGGCAACATGCCCCAGACGGCGTGCTCCAGAACGCGGACGGGGTGCTTGTCGAGCATCTCGCGCGCGGTGGTCTCCCGAAGGCCGCCTTGGTATCCGGTGTAGCGGCGGTAGACCTTCTGGTCGAGCTTACGGCCGGTGAACTGCACCTTCTCGGCGTTGATGACGATGACGAAGTCACCGCCTGGCTGGTTAGGCGTGTAAGTGGGCTTGTGCTTGCCCTTCAACACGGAAGCGATCTGAGTAGCGAGCCGTCCGACCCGCTGGCCGGCGGCGTCAATGACGACCCAGTCGTGGTCGAGCTCGGTTGGAAAGTAAGTCTTCAAGGTAGTCACGTCCTAGCGAATGCTTTGTCGGTCTGATCGGGGCGACAAAACTTGATGCCAAAGGGGACTCTAGCACGCCGCGTTGTGCCGTGTACAGGCCAGTGTATGTCAGTCCGCCAGTCGAGCGCCTCCGCTAAGATGTGAGGCACTGTTCAACCGCACTGCAACGGAGCACCAACTAGCTACTCGAGGGGTGAGCAAGTGAGAACTCTTGGTCGGATCGTCATCGTCTTACTACTACTCATCGTCGTCGTGGTGGGCGCTGGCTTCATCTACCTGCGCTCCTCCCTGCCGAAGGTCTCTGGCGAGATAACCGTATCCGGCCCAAGTGGCGAGATCGAGATCGTGCGTGACGCCGACGCCATCCCGCATATCTACGCAGCCAGCCACGCGGACGCCGTCTTCGGGCTCGGCTTCGTCCACGCCCAGGACCGCTTGTGGCAGATGGAGTTCCAGCGCCGCGTCGGCAGCGGCAGGCTCTCTGAGGTCATCGGCTCGGCCACGCTAGGTACTGACAAGTTCATCCGTACGCTCGGGGTCAAGCAAGCGGCTGAGAGCGGCCTGGCGGCGCTGTCTGGCACCGCTCGAGACCTGATCGACGCGTACGTTGCAGGCATCAACGCCTACTTGGCGCAGCGCAGGGGCGCCCTGCCCGTCGAGTTCCTCCTCCTTGGCTTCGAGCCTGATGAGTTCGAGGCGGTAGACGTCCTCGTGTGGGCCAAGATGATGGCGTGGGACCTCGGCGACAACTGGAGTGACGAGCTGCTCCGCGCCCAACTCGTCAAGCAGCTAGGAAGCGGCGACGTCGAGGGCATGATCAAGGAGTTGTGGCCTGGCTATGACGATGCGAGCACGGTGATCGTGCCGCCAGGCATCGCCGACTACCTCGAGGACCTAGACGTAACTGGCCTCCTAGCCCTGGCCGGGCCGCCTAAACCTGACGGTTACGGTTCGAACAACTGGGTGTTGGCTGGTGACAAGACCGCTAGCGGCTACCCGCTCCTCGCCAACGACCCGCACCTCAGCCTGCAGGCGCCGTCGCTGTGGTACTTCGCGCACCTCGTCGCCCCGGGCGTCAACGTTATCGGCGCCTCGTTGCCTGGCACGCCAGCCGTTCTCCTCGGCCGCACCGACCATCACGCGTGGGGTTTCACCAACAACGGCGCCGACGTGCAGGACCTCTACCTCGAGCGGCTCGACCCAGCGGACGCCGGGCGTTATCTGACGCCGACCGGCTCAGAGGCGTTCACCGTGCGCCAGGAGACGATCAAGGTGAAGGGCGAGGCCGACGTCGTGCTGCAAGTCAGGAGCACACGCCACGGCCCGGTCATCTCCGACGTCGACTCGCGCTCGCAGGAGGCGGCCGCGGGGCCGCTCGGCGGGAAAGACACCGTGCTTGCGTTCGCTTGGACGGCGCTCGAGCCGGGTGACAGGACCATCGAGGCCGTCCTTGGCATGAACACGGCCACGAGTTACGGCGAGTTCCGATCGGCTCTCGAGCTCTTCGTTGCGCCGATGCAGAACATCGTGTACGCCGACGTGGACGGGGTGGTGGCGTACTACGCCCCGGCGTTCGTGCCGATCAGGGCCTCTGGCACGGGCGCTGTGCCAACGCGCGGTTGGACGGGCGAGGGCGACTGGCTAGGCATGGTGCCGTTCGACGAGTTGCCGCACGTGCTGCAACCGGCTAGCGGGCGCATCGTTACTGCCAACCAACGCGTGGTGCCGGACGACTACCCTCACTACCTGACGTCAGACTGGACCGCGCCGTACCGCGCCGAGCGCATCAATGACCTGCTCGACGCGCAGGCGCTCGCCACGGTCGACTACTCGGTCGCCACACAGCTCGATCAAGTGTCGTTGATGGCACGCGAGTTCGTGCCCCTCGCGCAGAACGCTCCAGCGGCAAGCGATGGCGCCAAGAAGCTGCAAGCGCTGCTCGTTGGCTTCGACGGCAACATGACGGCGGAGGGCCGCGCGCCACTCGCGTTCGCGGCGTGGTACCGCCAGTTCGCTTACTCGCTCTACCGCGACGACCTCGGCAGCGTCGCCGCCAACTTCTTCAACTTGCGTCCAGAACTCACGCGCGCCATCTTGGCGGGCAAGCCAGACTGGTGCGACGACCTAACCACGACCGGTATCGAGTCGTGCGAGCAGATGGCGGCGCTCGCGCTCGACGCTGCCTGGAACGAGTTGGTCGGGGCCTTCGGGGCCGATTCCACGAAGTGGAGCTGGGGCAAGGCGCACCAGGCCGTGCACGACCATGACGTGCTTGGCGGCATCCCAGTGCTTAGCTCGCTCGCCAACTTGAAGGTCGGCAATGGCGGCGACGGCTTCAGCGTCAATGCGGCAGGCTTCGGACTGAAGTTCGGCTCCTTCGAGCAGACGCACGGCCCCGGCTACCGCAGCGTTTACGACCTGGCAAGCGGCGGTGGGTGGTTCATCCACGGCACCGGCCAATCTGGCAACCTCATCTCCCGCCGCTACCGCGATTACCTCGAGCGCTGGCAGCAAGGCACCATGCTGCCGATGCGCGTCGACCGCGCCGCGGCCGAGAAGGGCGCGATCGGCACGCTGCGCCTGCAGCCGCGCTAGTGGAGGCGCGGAGGCGGCTGCGCCTCGAACCGTGGGGCGTCGGCTACGGCGGCTCATGGCAGGACACCGGTCAGGAGCAGGGCGAGGGCGAGACTGCCGCCAACACGCTGGACAGCAGGGCCGTAGAGATAGAGGTGCCGCTCGACGCCTGGCGTGGGCTGCGCCCCACCGCACCTGCCGCCATCTCGAAGGTCCTGTTCTTGGACGGGGTGCGCAGGATCGAGGCGCGGGGGCTGCTAGACGACAACGACGGACAGACGTTCGCCGCGCTCGGGAGTTGCGCCGTTGGCGCCGTCGAGTGCAGCCCAGCTGGCGGTACCGTTGCGCGCGCGGCGATCGAGCCGGTCGTGGAGCGCTGGTGCGCCATCGCGACCGACCGCTTGAAGGAACCTGACCTCGAGGTGCGCAGCATGGCGGGCGCTCAAGCGCTCGTTTACCGCATGGTGGCGGCCAAGGGCGACGACCAGCAGGCGCCCGTCGACGAGCTGCAGCGGCTCATGCGCGAGGCCGAGAGCCGGATGGCGACGAGGCTGCGGCGGACCTTGGCGCATGACGCGGCGGCTGAGCAGGTGGCTGGCGGCGCGTTGCTCGTCTGCGACGGCCCGCGGCCGCTCCTCGGAGCAGACGAACGCGTCGTCGGTTACCTCAAGAGCCTGCAGCAGCAGCGCCTGCCGCCCGCGGCGTTCGCGGCCGTGCGCGCCCTCGAGGAGGGTGAACGCTCACCCATCTACGTCGTAGGGTCAGGACCTCACGCCCGCTTCGAGTGGTACTTGCGACTCCGCGACCCGCGGCCGTGGCTCCACTCGCTGGCGGGCGCCGTGCGCCTGCAGGCGCATGCTGGTGAGGAGCCGAGCGCGACGCTAGGCGCGGCGCGGCAAGTGGCAGATTGGAGCGCCAGCTACCTCCCGCGTTTCGCCACGCGCGCTCATCAGGACGCGCGCGCGCCGCAGCAACTCTTGCCCGTGCGCGCCCTCGAGGAGAATTTGAGGAGGCGGCTAGGGAACGCGGCGCTGCTGCGCAGGCGCATAGAGGTGGCGCTGGCTGAAGGGACTGGAGAGTCATGACGTCAGCAACTGGACCACTCGGGCGCGTGCTAGGCACTGAGGACGCCACGCCCGTCGCCTTCTGGTTCCTCGTGCAGCCAGGCCATAAGGTGCGCCTTGACGACGTCGTCATGGTGCGCACCGCTGACCCGACGGGTGGCGAGCGCGAGGTGACGTTCTACGGCGTCGTCGATCAGGTGCGCAGGCGCCACGAGGGACTGCAGTTCGAAGGCGACACGAACCTCGTGGCGGACGGGCTGATGCCGGCAGAGGAGAGCTACGCGGCGCACGTCCTCGTCACGCGCCTCGAGCCAGAGGAGTTCCTACCACCAGCCCCAGGCGACGCCGTCATGGAAGCTACGGGTGAGGCGCTGGAGAAGGCGTTGTACGTGGACGGCATGACCGCCAGGTTGGGCGCCGGCCTCCTGCGCAGCGGCGCACCTGCGTACCTGAACCTGGACTTCGTCGACGGCACCCGCGGCGCGCACGTGAACATCTCGGGCATCTCAGGCGTGGCCACCAAGACCAGCTACGCGCTCTTCCTGCTCTACTCGCTCTTCCACGACCTCGCTGGCAGGCAAGGCCAGCCGCTCCTCGCCGATCCTGGCTCCGCGAGGGCGCTCGTGTTCAACGTCAAGGGTGAGGACCTGCTCTTCATCGACCAACCCAACCGCCGGCTCGAGGCGGAGGAGGCCGCCTGGATGAGCCGGAACGGCGCCTCGCAGGATCGTTACCAGACCCTCGGCCTGCACGCCGGGCCGTTCGAGAGCTGCGCGCTGCACGCGCCCCCGCAGGACACGCCCGGCGACAGGCTAGTGGCGGACGTGCAGCAGCGTGACGGCGTGGCGCCGTTCGTCTGGACGGTGCATGAGTTCTGCGCCGAACGCATGCTCGGCTTCGCGTTCGCGGACGTAAGCAGCATGTCGCAGCTCGAGTTCCTCCTGCAGCACGTCGAGGAGCGCCTCTACCAGTTGGCGCGCAGGCAGCGCGGCTTCGGGGCCGCGCTCGAAGTTCCCGACTACCAGCCGCCGGCGGCGGTAGACAGCGCCAGGGCGCGAGCCGCAGGGGCCGCACGCCGCATCGACGAGGAGGAGGGCATCTCGTGGGAGGACCTCGGGGCCTTCACGAGCGGGGGAGGCCACAAGCTCACTAGCTTCGCCGCGCTCGTCGACTACCTGCAGTACAAACTCCTGGAAGAGGGCGGCGGTGACGACGACGCTGACCGCGGCAGCGACCGCGGCGGCGACCCTGCCTGGACTGCCAGGCAGCCGCGCGGCACGCGCGAGGCGTTCATCCGCCGTTTACGCGGCGCCCAGAAGCACCTCGCTCGTCTCGTGCGCGGCGACCTCGGCGCCAAGGCGGTCGAGGGCGCGCGCCTCGACATCCTCGGCTCCCAAGAACAGGTCCACGTCGTGGACATCCACCAACTGGCGCCCCTCGCGCAGATGTTCGTCGTCGGCGTAACGCTGCGCGGGCTCTTCGGGGCCAAGGAGCGCGGGCACCGCGGCAAGCTCTTCGTCGTGCTCGACGAGCTGAACAAGTACGCGCCGGCCGAGGGCTCCAGCCCCATCAAGGAGGTCCTGCTCGACATCGCGGAGCGTGGCCGCAGCCTCGGGGTCATCCTCATCGGCGCGCAGCAGACCGCAAGCGAGGTTGAGAGGCGCATCGTTGCCAACGCCGCCGTGCGCGTCGCCGGTCGCCTCGACGCCGCCGAGGCGGAGCGGCCTGAGTACCGCTACATGCCGGCCTCAACGCGCTCGCGCACGACCATCCTCGCGCCAGGCACGATGGTCCTCCACCAACCGGACGTGCCGACGCCGGTGCTCATCACGTTCCCGTTCCCGGCGTGGGCGACGCGGGCGCAGGAGCGCGACGCGCGTGTGAGCGACGACGAAGCGAGCGGGCTGCTCCTGTAGCCCACTGATGGCGCGGCGCATTCCGGGCGGCGCTTGCTGTCGCGCACCGCGCTTACACTGACGGTCATGAAGCTGCTACACACGGCCGACTGGCACGCTGGCCGCAACCTGCACGGCGTCGACCGCACCAGCGAGATCCGCGAAGCGCTTAACGAAGTGGCGGAGCTGGCCAAGGCCGAGGCAGTCGACCTGGTGGTGGTTGCGGGCGACGTCTACGACAACCGCAACCCGAGCGCCGCCGCCGAGGACGCCGTCTACGACTTCTTCCTCGAGATCGCGCAGGCTGGCATCCCTAGTGTCGTCATAGCTGGCAATCACGACTCGCCGCAACGCCTAGACGCGGTCGGCAACCTCCTCAAGCTCGCTGGTGTCCACGTGGTCGGCAACTTCCGCCCAGCGGGCGCTGGCGGGGCATTCGACCTGTACGCGGGCGGCGAGCACGTGCGGATAGCCGCGCTGCCGTTCCTATCCGAGCGGCGCATGCTGGCGGCAGGCGACCTGTTGGAGAAGGCGCCGGGTGAGCAGCACGACCACTACCGCGGCGTCATGCGCAAGCTCGTCGACAACCTCACGGGCGGCATGGACGCCAGCAGCGTGAACCTCCTGTTGATGCACACGACGTTCGAGGGCGCCACCCTCGCGAACTCGGAGTACGTGTTCCACAGCACCAACGCCTACACGGTGCCCGCTTCGATCGTTCCGGACGGCGTCAGTTACGCTGCGCTCGGTCACATCCACAAGCCGCAGGCCGTCATGGGCCTCGCCGAGAACAAGGCGCGTTACCCAGGCAGCCTCCTGCAGCTCGACTTCGGCGAGGCGGGCGAGCCGCGCAGCGTCGTGATCGCCGAGATGACCGCCGGGCGTCAAGCCCAATACCGCCTGCATGGGCTGAGTGCCGGACGGCAACTCAAGCGCGTAGTGGTCGCCGAGGATGAGCTCGAACGCCGCGTAAGTGAGCTGGCGGGGTTCCCAGGCTGGCTGAAGCTCGTGTTGCGGCTCGAGCGCCCCCGCCCCGGGCTCAAAGAGCGTTTACAGGCCGAGATGCCTAACCTCCTCGCGGTGGAGCAGCAGTTGCCTGGCGAGCCAGACGACTTCGGCGAGGCGTCCGACCCTCAAGCGCTCTCGCTCGTCGACTCGTACCGCGACTACCTCCGCAGCGAGCGCGGCGTGGACGGTCAGGAAGACCTGATCAAGCTCTTCGAGGAGTTGCACGAGGAGGTGGCCTCGTGACCCCGCTAGCGCTCGAGCTCGAGGCGTTCACCTGCTACCGCCAACGCGCGCTGGTTGAGTGGGAAGGCTCCGACAGCGGCCTGTTCGCCGTGACCGGCCCGACTGGCGCCGGGAAGTCGACGTTGTTGGACGCCATCACCTACGCGCTTTACGGCCAGACGGCCAGACTCGGAGGTCGCGGGCTCGAGTCGCTGCTTAGCCCTGGTGCGCCGAGCATGTTCGTGCAGTTGAAGTTCCGCGCTGCAAGGGGGGTTTTCAGGGTAACGCGCGTGGCCCAGCGCAAGGCCGGTGGGGTGACTACGGAGGTGCGCGTGGAGGAGGCGGTGGCGGGCCAAGACGGCGCAGCGAGTTGGCGGCAGTGGCAGGCGAGCGAGAGCGTGCGCGCCGCGAACCGTGCCATCGAGGAGATCGTAGGCCTCGATTACAACGGCTTCACGCGCGCCGTCCTGTTACCTCAGGGCGCCTTCGATGAGTTCCTGCGGGGTGATGCAGGCGAGAGACGCAAGTTGCTCGTTGCGCTCCTCGGCCTCGACCGCGTCGAGCGCGTCCGTGAACTGGCGAGCAAGCTGAGCCGTGAAGCCGAGGGCGTGGCGAACGGCCTCGAGAGGCGCCTCACTGAGGACTACGAGGACGTAAGCGCCGAGGCCATCCGTGCGCTCGAGAGCCACGCTGCGACCGTCAAGGGAGAGGCAGCCGCGCTGGAGCTCGAAACCAACGCCCTAGACGCGCGGCTCGGCGTGGCGCGTGAACGAGCACGGCTCGAGGGCGTGCTGGCGGCGCTCGGGCGGCGGCGCGAGGCGCTGGCGGCCGCGTCCACGCGCATCGCCGCCGTTGAGAAGGAACTAGCTGCCGCACGCACCGCGCAGGCATTGGTGCCGGCCATCGCTGCCCATGAACGTGGCGCGGACCGCGCCAAAAGTGCCGCACTCGCACTTGAAGCCGCGCAGTCCGCCGCGACGACCCTGGCCGAGGCCGCGACGGTAGCGCGTGCAGGACTGCTGGTCGCCCAGAACGCCCATGACGAGCGCCTTCCGCGCCTCGAGGGTGAGCAGGCGGCCTGGCAGGCGCTCGCCCCCGCGCTGGCCACGTTGCAGCGCATCGGCGGAGACCTGACCGACCTGGCCGAGGTCGGTACGGGGCGCATGTTGGTAGAGGAAGAGTGGACGCTTCTGCAGTTGGTGGAGGGCCAGCTCCCGCACCTAGCGAGGCTGGAGTCCATGGCCGAGGGCGCAGCGGCCCGCGTCGCCGCGGCTGCGGCGGCGGAAGCCGCGGCCAGTGCTGCGGTCGCCACCCTCAAGCTCGAGCTAGCTGAGCGCACCGCAATAGGGCTGCGACTCAAGGACGAGGCGCAGCGCTTGACGGCGGAGCGCGAGGCTGCCGTCATGGCCGACGCCGCCGCTGCGGTACGCGCGCATGTGCACGTCGGCGACGATTGCCCGGTCTGCGGGAACCGCGTTTCCGCGCTCCCCGCGAGCGGCGAGCCGGCGCTTGCGGCGGCGGACGCCGCCGCGCGTAAGGCGAGCGAGGACCTAGAGGCAGCTCGCGCGGAGTACTCGAGGGTCAACAGCTCGTTGGCCGCCGCGAGCGCCAAACTGACGGCCGCGGTTAGCGCAACCAGCGAGGCCCGCGACGCCGCAGTGGCCGCCACGGCAGCGCATGAGGTGGCGGCCACCGCCCTCCGCGAGCAGCTTGCCGAGGCGGTGGACGGCGACGCTGCCACCATCGACCTCGGCGAGGCGCCTGCGCTCGTCGCCGCCGCGCGTCGCGCCGCCGTGCAACGGCACGCCAGGGCAGTGAACGACGAGCTGTTGGTTGCAGGCGTAATCATCGGCGGGCCAACGAGTAGCGGCCAGGCCGCCACGCTCGACCCGCGGCAGGCGCTCGAGCGTCTCCGTGAGGAACTGGCGGCCCTGCGCGCGCAACTCGAAGCGGCGCGCGACGCTCGAGGCGCGGCCGAGCGCAAGGCGGAACGCGCGGCCGACCAGTTGACGGACGCCGAGGCGCGCGCCCAGGTGGCGCGAAGCGAGGCGGACGCGGCCGCGGCGGCGCTCGCCACCGCCCTTGAGGCGAGCGGCTTCTCCGAGCTGCGTGCTGCGCAGGCCGCCGTGCGCGACCAGGAGCACATGCTGGCGCTAAGCGCGCTCGTGGACGACCACCTTCAGGAGCGCACCGCCGTGGAGCGCGGTGAGGTCGAGGCGCGAGCGGAACTGTTGCACCAACCGGCGCTGCCGGACCCAACCGGGGCCGGAGCAGAGGCCGTCGCCAAGGGACTGCTCGACGAGCTGAACGCTGCGCGCGCAAGGCGCACGGCGCTGGCCGCCGACCTCGGCACCGTCCAGAGCCGGTTGGCAACGGCGCGGGAGCGGCTAGAACGTAAGGCCTCACTGGCGCTAGAACTCGCTGCGGCTAGGGCCAAGTTCGAACTGCACCGTCAGCTGGCGCTCGACCTGCGCAGTGACCGCTTCCAGGACTACCTCATGACCCACGTGCAACAGCGCCTGGCGCGACGCGCCTCGGCCACCCTCAGGCACGTCACGGACGGACGCTACGACTTGCACCTGCTCGACGGCGACTACCTGGTGGCCGACGCGTGGGCCGGGGGAGAGCTGCGCAGCGCGAGGACGTTATCTGGCGGTGAGAGCTTCGTCGCCAGCCTCGCGTTGGCTCTCGCGCTGTCCGACACCTTGGCAGGCAACGCCTCGTTGGGTGCGCTGTTCCTCGACGAGGGCTTCGGCACCCTCGATCGTGAGACGCTCGACAGCGTCACCAACGTGCTCGAGGCGCTAACGGACGAGGGGCGCATGGTTGGCGTCATAACTCACGTCACCGACTTGAGCGAGCGGCTGCCTGCCAGGCTGGTAGTCACCAAGGGCCAGAACGGTTCGACGGTGGCGTGGGACGCCTGAACTGACGCGCCGCGCGGCTCGGCGCAGTTAGTTCTTGGCTCCGCCCTTGTCCTCCAACTGTTGGATCTCCTCGATGAAACGCCCGACGGACTCGAAGTCGCCGTACACGCTCAAGAAGCGGATGTAAGCCACGCTGTCGGACTCCTGCAGGAACTGCAGGACGCGGCGCCCGATCTCCTCGCTGGCTATCTCAGGCGTGCCGGTCTCGTCCTCGAACGAGTACGCGAACTCGCGCAACTGCTTCTCGCCGACCGGACGCTTGTTGCAGGCGATGCGCAGTTTCGCTAGGAGCTTGTCCGGGTTGAACGCCTCGACGCGGCCGGAGCGTTTACGCACCATCAGGGCCTCGAACTGCGCCCGCTCGTAAGTGGTGAAGCGGCGCGAGCACGCCACGCACTCGCGTCGCCGCCTGATGGCGGCACTCTCGTCCGACGGCCGCGAGTTGATCACGCGGGTGTCGTCGGCCGAGCAGTAAGGGCACCGCATGGCTGCCTAGTGGATGCGGCGCGGGCTGAAGGGCCAAGTCGCGTTGTCGTCGCCTTGCACTGGGGCGTCGTCGTCTTGCGCTGGGCCGACTAGGCGCCGCAGGTCGCCGTACAGGTCTATGGCGGGCTCGACGCCAGAGGCGTACGAGTGCGACTCGGAGGGCGCGTCGCCCTCCTCTGCGACGAGGTGGCGCAGCGCGGGCCCTTCTGGCAGGCCGAGGTCGTCAGCCCAGTCGTCAGACTCGTACTCCAGGTCGTATTCGGCGTCCTGCGCGGCTTCTTGCTCCTCGCCGTAGCTCTCGGCCAAGTCGGCGGCCGCGTGCTCGTGGTTCGCGCGGTTGGGCCAGCGGACGCCGGGGGCGGCGAGCATGGCGGCGGCGTCTTCCGCCTCGTCCTCATCTAGCCACGCGCTCCAGTGGTCGTGCTCGGACTGGCGCACGGAGGAGTCGAGCGCAGCGCGCACCTCAGGCAGGAGGTTCTCCGTCAGGCGCGGCGGTTGCGGCAACTCGACGTCGAACACTTGCCCGCTTAAGCCAGTTGCTTCAGGCGAGCCGAGGAAGCGCACGGCGCGAACGAGGGTCTGGTCGTGGCGCGGGTCGGAAGGCGCGCGCGACGGCAGGACGAGGTTCACGCGTGGGTGGGCGAAGCGGTCGCGGAAGCCGAGCACCATCTCTTTGATGGCGCCTTGCACGGCGCTCATCTGCACGGAACCTAGCGTTGGCGGCGCGACGACCACTACCCAGCCGCCAGGCAGGAGGCGGGCGGCGACCTTGAGCGCGAGGTAGGTGGAGCGGACGTTCTCGGCCATGAGCTCGAAGAACTCGCCTTCGCCGAGGTCTTCGAACGGCGTAGTGCTAACTTGCGAGGCAAGGTGCACTACTCCACCAAGCGCTCCGAAGATCTCCATGACCTTGTGATACGCGCCGAGCACGTCCATCTGCGTGGTCATGTCGGTCTGGATGGGGATGGCCTGACCGCCGAGCTCCTCGATCTCTGCCGCGGTCTTGGAGGCGAGTTCCACGTCGCGGTCGGCGCAGACGACGTGGTACTTGGAGCGCCCGTACGCCAGCGCTACGGCGCGGCCGTAGCCCATTCCGACGTTGGTGACGAGGACGACCTTGGCGCTTTCCATTCCCGTAGGATACGACGCACCAGGGGTGCCCTCAACTGCGCCCACGACAGGTCCTCGAGATAAGGGAGGTCGGATGTTCAAGAGAGTCAAGCCAACGCCGGCGCAGGAGCCGTTCACGTACGTCCACCGCGACACCATCATCGAGGGCAAGGTGACGGCAACTGGCCGCGTGCGCGTCCACGGAACGGTCAATGGTGACGTGAGCGTCAAGGGCGTTCTCGAGGTCGCAGAGTCCGGCGTGGTCGCTTGCGACACCCTGGTAGCTGACGAGGTGAAGATCATCGGCAGAGTCACCGTCGGCCTCCTCGAGGCCAGCGGTAAGGTCGAGATCTGGCGTGGAGGAGAGCTCGTCGGCGATGTCAGGGCGGCGGCGTTGGACATCGAGGACGGCGCGATCTTCACGGGCAGGAGCGACATGACGAGCCAGCCGCCGAGCGGGCCGCATACCAACGCATCGTCCGAAGGCGCCGAACAGCGCTCTGCGGCCACGAGCGATGAGGCCGCGAGCATGGCCTTGGAGCCGTAAGCGCCGTGCGCCACTCGCTCCCGTGCTTCGCACTCTCGCGGTCGCGCCTCGCATGATGGGGCGATCCGGTGCGCCATTGGGCAGTGCGTCGCGGCAGGAGACGCGCGCGCGGCTGCTATCATGCGGCGTGACGTATTGTTCAATCACGCTAGCTGCGCGCCACGAGTACTGTGGGAGTGGCGATGGCGCTTGAGCGTTGGTTCCGCCGGAACCGCCCCACCAAGAACGAGGACGACAACAGCCCAGCCGGATTGTGGCTGAAGTGCGAGAGCTGTAACGCCCAGATCTACCGCAAAGACCTCGTAGCCAACACCTACATCTGCCCGGAATGCGGGCACCATTACCGCATGCCGGTCGAGGCGCGCATCGCGCTGCTAGCCGACAGCGGGACGTTCGAGCAGTGGTCTGGCGGCATCGAACCTGAGGACCCGCTCGAGTTCAACGACGCCCAACCGTACGCCGAGCGCCTGCAGAAGGCGCAACAGAAGCAGGGGCGCCCAGACGCTATCGTCACTGGCGCTGCGCGCATGGGCGGGCAGCCGGTCGCGCTAGTGATCATGGACTTCTTCTTCATGGCCGGTTCGATGGGCTCTGTCGTCGGCGAGGAGATAGCTCGCGCCGCCGAGCGCGCCGCGGATGAGGGACGGGCGCTGGTTGCCATCACGGCTTCCGGTGGTGCGCGGATGCAGGAGGGCGCACTGTCACTCATGCAGATGGCCAAGACGACGGTTGCCCTCGAGGTCTTAGCCAAGAGACGACTTCCGTACGTCAGCGTGTTGACCGATCCAACGACGGGCGGCGTTACGGCGTCGTTCGCGACCCTCGGCGATATCATCTTCGCGGAGCCAGGCGCTCTCATCTCGTTCGCTGGCCCGCGCGTCATCCAGCAGACGATCAGGCAGGACTTGCCTGACGGCTTTCAACGAGCCGAGTTCCTGTTGCAGAAGGGCATGGTCGACGACGTGGTCGACCGCCGCGCCCTCAAGGAGCGCGTGGTCGAGGTACTGAAGCTCTTGACGAGCGGTTTACCTGCGCATATCGAGGGGGTGGCGCGTGCCGCTGCCGTTTGAGAAGCCGATAGACGACCTAGAAGCCAAGATCCGCGATATGCGGGCGTACGCCACTGAGCAGGAGCTCGACCTTGGCAGCGAAATCGAGGCGCTGCAAGGGCGCCTTGATACCCTGAAGCGCGAGACGTACGCGAGCCTAACGCGCTGGCAGCGCGTGCAAGTAGCGCGAGCTCCAGGCAGGCCGACGGGGCTCGACTACCTGCAGCACACCTTCGATGGCTTCACCGAGCTGCATGGCGACCGCACGCTCGGCGACGACCCCGCCATCGTCACTGGCCTAGCGCGGCTCGGCGACGTAAGCGTGGCCGTCATCGCCCAGCAGAAGGGCCGCGACACGAAAGAGAACATCTACCGCAACTTCGGCATGAGCCACCCTAGTGGCTACCGCAAAGCCATGCGCATGTTCGACTTGGCGGACAAGTTCCGCCTGCCGGTCGTCGCCCTCATCGACACTCCGGGCGCGTACCCCGGTCTGGCCGCGGAGGAGCAGGGCCAGGCGTGGGTCATCGCCGAGAGCATCAGGCGCATGAGCCGCCTGACGGTGCCGGCCATCAGCGTGGTGATCGGCGAGGGTGGCTCTGGCGGCGCGTTGGCGATCGGCGTTGCCAACCGCGTGCTCATCTTGGAGAACGCCATCTACTCCGTCATCAGCCCGGAGTCTTGCGCCGCCATCCTGTGGCGCGACGCGGGCGAGGCGGAGAAGGCCGCGGAGGCGCTGCGCTTGACGGCCCGCGACCTCGTCACGCTCGGCGTCGTCGACCGCGTGATAGACGAGCCGCTTGGCGCCGCGCACAATCACCGCGAGGCCGCCATGGAACTAGTCAAGGTCGCGCTGGTCGAGGAACTAGCGCAGCTAACGCCCCTGACGCCAGAACAGCTACTCGAGGCGCGCTACCGGCGTTTCCGGTCCCTTGGCCGCTTTCACGTCGCCGCCTGAGGCCCCGCCTGGCCCTTAACCCCTCGGCGTGGCCGCGGGTTGATCTAGTTGGTTCGCTGCCGCTCGCAGAGCCGCGATGTTCTCGCCTACCGTGCCGTGCCCGCCGAACACCGCGCTGCCCGCCACGAGCACGTCCGCTCCCGCGGCAGCGAGGAGCGGCGCGGTCTTGACGTTCACTCCGCCGTCTACCTCGATCTGGCAGTTGGGATTGATGCGGTCACGCATGCGCTTGACGGCCTCGACCCTAGCGACCGAAGCAGGGATGAACGACTGCCCGCCGAAGCCCGGGTTGACGCTCATCACGAGGGCCTGGTCGAGGTAAGGCAAGGCCGCTTCTAGGACCGCAAGTGGCGTGAGCGGGTTGAGGGCGAGCCCGACCTTGGCGCCTGACTCGCGGATCTGCGTGAGGAGGCGGTGGAGGTGAACGCTGGCCTCCGCGTGAACCGTTACCCAGTCTGCGCCAGCGTCGACGAAGTCGGGAACGTAACGCTCCGGCTGCGAGATCATGAGGTGGACGTCGAGGGGCAAGTCGCAGGAGCGCTTGACGGCGGCGACGACTGCCGGCCCGATGGAGATGTTCGGAACGAAGTGCCCGTCCATCACGTCGACGTGCACTAGGTCAGCGCCCGCGGCTGCGATGGCGGCGACGGCCTCGCCTAGGCGCGCGAAGTCGGCCGAGAGGATGGATGGAGCAAGCCGGACTGAGGGCATCACGCGAGTATAGCGCCGGTCACGGGCCGGAAAGTCGTCGCGCGGCGGCGGCCCGCGGGTGGCGTGCGGTTAGCATGTGGGGAACGGAGGATTGAATGAGTAAAGCTGGCTCCGGTAACTACGCTCACCCCGAGGTGCTCGTCAGCACCGAGTGGGTGGACGCCCACCCGCAAGGCTCCAACATCCGCATCTTCGAGGTGGACGAGGACGTTCTACTTTACGACCAGGGCCACGTGCCAGGCGCCCTCAAACTCGACTGGTTGACTGAGCTGCAGCGCCTAGACGTTCGCGACTTCATCGGGCCAGAAGGCTTCGCGTCTTTGATGGCGGACAAGGGTGTCAGCAATGACACGACCGTCGTGCTGTACGGCGACAAGTCGAACTGGTGGGCGGCTTACGCTTTCTGGTTCTTCAAGTACAACGGTCACGCGGACGTGCGGCTCATGAACGGCGGGCGGCAGAAATGGGTCGCCGAGGGCCGCGCCCTCGAAACGACCGTGCCGACCGTTGCCAAGGGCGAGTACGAAGTTAAGTACCGCGATGCCACCATCAGGGCGTTCGCGCCAGAGGTGATACAGCACCTGCTAAGCGTGGCGCAAGGCAAGGGTGCGCTGGTGGACGTACGCTCGGAGGCCGAGTACACGGGCGAGAAGCTGCACATGCCTGACTACCCGCAGGAGGGGGCGCAGCGCGGCGGCCACATCCCTGGCGCCACCAACGTGCCGTGGTCCAAGGCGGCGAACGCCGACGGCACTTTCAAGAGCGTGGCGGAGCTGGCCGCCGTTTACGGTGAGGCCGGGGTCGGACGCCACCAGGATATCGTGACGTACTGCCGCATCGCGGAACGCTCGAGCCACACGTGGTTCGTGCTGCGCTACCTCCTCGGTTACCCGCGGGTGCGCAACTACGACGGCTCGTGGACCGAGTGGGGCAACCTCGTCGGCGTTCCCATCAAGCAGGGTCGCGAGCCTTAAGCGACTGGCGTTAGCGAGCGAGGCGCGCGGCCCCAACATCGGGGCCGCGCGCTTCGTCAGTTCATGTTCCGCTCAGGCGTTGACCGGCAGTTTGCCAGAGACCTTCTCGAGCGCGGATTCGATGATCTCGAGGCCTGCGACCAGTTCGTCCTCGCTCATCGTGAGTGGCGGCAGTAGGCGGATGACGTTGCCGTACGTGCCGGTGGAGAGGAGGATGAGGCCCTGGTTGCGCGCTTCCGCAACGAGCGCGTCGACGGTCGCTCCGTCCGGGCTGATGCCGTCGGCGCCAACGAACTCGATGCCGAGCATGATGCCGAGCCCGCGCACTTCACCGATGCCGTGGTGGCGCTGCTTGAGGGCGGTCAGGCGCGCATGAGCGATTTCTCCGAGGCGGGCGGCGTTGCCAGCGATGTCCTCTTGTTGCATGACGTCGAGGGTAGCTATGGCGGCCGCGCAGCTAGTCGGGTTGCCGCCGAAGGTGGTGCCGAGCATGCCGGGTTTGAGAGCGTCCATGATGTGGGCCTTGCCGATGGCGGCCGCGATGGGGAAGCCGGAGCCCAGGCCCTTGGCGGTGGCCACGAGGTCCGGTTCTAGGCCGTAGTGATCGACGGCCCAGGTCCTGCCCGTGCGGCCGAGGCCAGTTTGGACCTCGTCGTCGATCCAGAGTGCGCCGATCTTGTCGGCGTACTCGCGCAGGCCAGCGAGGAAGTTGCTTGGCGCGGGGATGAAGCCGCCTTCGCCAACTACTGGCTCCAGGAGGAAGGCAGCCACTTCGCTCTCGCCGATGGTGTACTTGACTTGGTTCCTGAGCGCCTTCAACGCCGCTTCGCCGGTCTCCTCCACGGTCCGCGCGCCCCAGGGGTTGCGGAAGTGGTACGGGTACTCGGCGCGGTAGATCTCGGCGGCGCGCAGAACGAAGCCCGTCTTGTACGGGTCGGCCTTGTTCGTCAGCGACATGGCCATGTAGGTGCGGCCGTGGAACGCGTGGGTGAACGCCACGATGCCAGCGCGCTTGGTGTACGCCCGCGCGATCTTGACGGTGTTCTCGACGGCTTCTGCGCCCGAGTTGACGAGGAACGTCTTCTTCGGCGTTGGACCGGGCGCGATGGCGTTGAGGCGCTCCGCCAGCTCGATGTACGAAGGGTGCATGCCGACGGCGAAGCACAGGTGCTGGAACTCGTCCACGGAGCGCTTGACGGCCTCGAGCACCTTGGGGTGCGAGTGTCCGAGGTTCATGACGGCGATGCCGGCGGAGAAGTCGAGGAACTTCTTGCCGTCCGCGTCCCACACGTAGCTGCCCTTGCCGCGAACGGGGTAGATGGGGTGCACGCTCTGTGCGGCTGGCGTTACCGCAGCCTGGCGGCGTTGGGCTAGTTCCTTGTTGTTCATTCCGACCTCCTTGGCGCTCGACCTTTCCAGCCGCTAGGCTGGCCCGGGCAGTGGCCGCGCTCGACCGTTGATGCTTAGGTGTTCCGGACGGTTTCCGAAAGCATCCAAGGTGAGATGGCAACGCCTTCTTGATTTCGTAGCCAGAAGCGCCTTGCGTCCGATGAATCGTAGCACGAAGTGACGGGGGGTTGGATGCTGGTGAGCGTCACACGCGCCGTCTCGACCGGCGCTGAGCGGCTAACCAGACGCCAGCCAGCGCTGGACCACGGAGCGGTAGCATCGAGCGTATGAGTGCCTTGGTTGGCCAGACGAGGGGCGTGGTGTCGAGGGTGGTGGCACTTGACGTGCCCGCCGCGGCGCGAGCGGCCACGCTGGCGGAGCGCCTCGGCCTCGAGTTCATCGCCGCCGACGCCGGCCAGGCCGACCCAAGCGCAGCGGCCCTGGAGGTTTCCTCCGCTGGTCTGGCCATCCGCTCAGCCGGCGCCGTGCGCGTCACCGCCGCCACCGCCAAGCTGACCAGCGCGCTGTTGCCTGGCCGCGACCTCCTCGCGCGCGCGCTGCTTACCGGCCAACCTGGTGGGCCGCCGGGCGTGGTGGACGCGACCGCCGGGCTGGGTGCCGACGGCTTCCATCTGGCGGCGTTAGGGCACCGCGTCGTCATGATCGAGCGCGAGCCGCTGTTGGCCGTACTCCTGGAGGACGCCCTAAGCCGCGCGCTCGCCGGCGAACTCGGCGCCACGGCCGCCGCAGCAGCCGGGCGCGTGACGCTCGTCGAGGGAGACGCCCGTGACTACCTCGCGTCCATGCAGGCGAGTACCGCCATCGTCTACCTAGACCCGATGTTCCCAAGTAAGTCGGGGCGAGGCCTGACGGGTAAGGGCATGAACACGTTGCGCCTCGAGCAGCAGAGAGACCCCGCCGCCGCGCAGGCGGAAGACGCCACGTTGCTTGCTGCCGCGCGCGCCCATGCCTCGCGCCGCGTAGTCGTCAAGCGCCCGCTAAGAGGGGAGCCGCTCGGGAAGCTGGCGCCGAGTGGCAGCTTGCGCGGCAGAACCGTGCGTTACGACCTCTACGCCCCGCTTGCGGCGAACAACGTTTCTAGTAGCGGAGCGAGCGCTCCGGATGGGAGCACCACGAGATGACGACCTCGAACACCGAACTGAACGCAGACGCCACCCTGCCCCAGAACGTAACGGTGGTTGGCGCAGGCACGATGGGTGGCGGCATAGCAACGAGTCTGTTGCTGGCCGGCCACCACGTTGCGCTGTACGACACGCGCGCCGACGCGCTCACCAGAGCGCGCGAACGGGCGCACAGGCGCGCGGCCGATGCGGTCGCCGCTGGCCGCTTGACGCTCACCACCGATCTCGCGGAGGCGGTGGCGGCCGCAGACTTCGTGATCGAGGCCGTGCCCGAAGTACTCGAGCTCAAGCGCGAACTGTTCGCGCGCCTCCACGAGCTAGCGCCAGCCCACGCGGTGCTGGCAAGCAACACGAGCGAACTCTCCGTCACCGCCATCGCTGGCGCCACGCTGCGCGCCTCTCAAGTCGTGGGCATGCACTGGTTCAACCCGCCAGAGCGCATGGTGCTCGTCGAGGTCGTGCGGGCAGTGCAGACGTCGGACGCGACCCTCGCGGCGACCCTCTCGCTAGCGAGCAGCTGCGGGAAGACGACCGTCGTCGTCGAGGACAGGGCAGGCTTCGTCACGACCCGGGCGCTGGCGGCGTTGCTTCTCGAGAGCATGCGCATGCTAGAGGAGGGGGTCGCCACCAAGCCAGACATCGATACGGCCGTCAAGCTCGGCCTGAACCATCCGATGGGGCCGCTCGAGCTGGCAGACTACATCGGCCTAGACACCATGCTGCTGATCGCAGAAAGCATGCGTGGCGCGTTAGGCGACCGCTTCCTGGCGCCGCAGACGTTGCGCAAGCTCGTCGAGGCGGGCCGGCTCGGGAGGAAGTCTGGGGGCGGCTTCTACGACTACGAAGGGCCGCGTTAGCAATAAGAACGCCTCCCGCAAGGGAGGCGTCTTGGCTGGCCCACAGAGATTCGAACTCCGACCGACCGGACCAAAACCGGGTGTCCTGCCGTTAGACGATGGGCCAACGTCTGGTGCTGCTCTAACTACTACAGTCGCGCCGTGCTGCCTCGCCGGAGTGCCTTGCCGGTGTGGTGTGGTGCGTTTGGCTGGCCCACTAGGACTCGAACCTAGACCGGCGGAACCAGAATCCGCTGTCCTGCCATTAGACGATGGGCCACCACGGCTGCCCAAGGCGCATCTGGGAGTGTATGAAACCCTAGCAGTGCGCGTCAAGGGATTGCACTGGTTCAGCCTAGTTGAGACGTTCTGAGTGTATGGGTTCAGCCTTGTTGGGACGGCTGGGGGTTCCTGGCGTGATTGTCCTAGTTGGGGTCAGGTAGTTGAGGGTGTGGTGGGAGCGGACGTGGTTGTAGTGGTGGGCTAGGGCGCCGGATGTGGGTTTGGGGCCGCTGCGCTTTAGGAGTGTGGGCCAAGGGTAGCGAAGCGGGCACCCAAGTCGATCAATTGAGAAGTCGCAACGCGGAGTAGCGCCGCGGACCCATCACGCGAGGTGACCGCAGGTGCCAGACCCGGCGCGTCCACGTAACCTCCGCCCGACTTCAGCAGCAGAAAACGCACCACGCCTACGGCCTGCTTCTCGGAGTCGAGCACTGTGAGGTGACGTCCGACCCGAACGCCGCCAGCGCTTCAGCGAGGCTCTCCGGTGTGGCAGGGTTTGGCGCGGGAGGTCGCCCCACGCCACCCTCGTGGCCGCCAGCGCAAGCTCAGCCCCGCCGGCACCGGAGACATGCGCAAGCCCCCAACCTGCCGGCAATGAAGGTGCCACATCAAGCCGTGTGAGCGCGCCGCGCAGCCGCAGGTAGCCTGCCGCGGGCTGAGCGCCACGAGGGTCAAGGAACGCCATAGATGCCGCGTCGGCGAAAGCGAAGTACGTAAGGAGCGAGCTTGCTCCCATTGCAAGTACTCGTTCCAGCATGGCGTCTAGAAACTCGCCCCTGGGAGTCCGATCGGGAAGTGAGCCCGGGTGTTTCCCAGAGGAGGGGGCGGACCTTCGGCGCGGACCCAAAATGGCAGAGTCACATGCAACAGCGCCACTTAGGAACCCTCTGACGGTTAGCCGCAACCGTCGTCAGCCGTGTTGCGAATCCCGAATCCGCTCCATCCGTTCCCGAATCAGCGGTTCTCGAGCTTGACTTGCCTCGTCAGGGTCCAGGTACCCCGGAATGGCATCCACGAACTCAGGGTTCCTCAAGAGGGCCCCGAACGTTTGGGCGATGAATTCCCGAGCGTCGTTCGGCGCGCTGGCGATCTCGGCGCCCAACTCGGGGCGTCCGTCCAACAGGACGATGATGTCCTCAAGGTCATGACTCATCCGGTGATCGCCGCGGCCGCGTCCGTTGAACGCCTCCAGCTTCGTCGCCACGATGTAGGGAGCGCTTGCCACTCTGATGGTTTCGCCCGTTGGCAACTCCATAGGAAGTGCGTGCTCGACTAGTGGTCGATACCAGCGGTTCGAGAAGCCGAGGAGAGCTTCGTCCACTGGCATGATATCGACCGGTACACCCTCGATGAGCCAGCGGCAGATTGGGATTCCTTCCCCGAAGGGCTGCTCGAACCCTGCGGCCCGCAGTTTCGCTTCGAGCGCGTAATAGGCAGAACGCGTTGCCGTTGGCGTAACCACGTCAACATCGAGAGTCGACCTCACCTTGGGTGCGGCCTCATCCGTAAGGAGCAGCCCGATGGTCGCACCTCCTACAAAGACCACGTCGTTGAGTCCAAGGTCGTTGAGTCGGCGAGCGACGATGGCTAGGTTTTCCATTACGACCGCGCTCATGCCGCCAGCCGCTTCCGTAGTTCGTCTTGGGCTAGTTTTCGTTCACGGGTACGGCCGATTCTGACGGCGTCGACCAGCGCCAGTAGTTCATATAGCTGCGCGTCGCGCATTGCCGCCGCTGGTGCGCTCTTGTGCAGCGGCGTAACGGCGTACCCTCGCACATTTCCCTTGGGATCCGGCCATACCGGTACATCGGCGCTTGCGCCAATCAGTTCTGACAGCGGCGGTGCCGCGTGGGCTGTCGGGATGCCGCGCGTGAGCTCACCTGGTTTGACGTAGTAGACGTATCGCACTCCGTGAACGAGCAGTTCCAGGAGCGCTGGGTGAATCGGCCTCAGTGTGGTAGCAACCAAGCCTGCATGTTGCAGCCGCTTGACCGAGCGGTGAGCGCTTGACAGGGCGATCCCTAGCTCTAAAGCCAAGTGCTCATAGCCGGGGAATTCCCGGTCATCTGAAGCGAGCTTGAGGCATAGCACGATGTCTAGAGGTTGAAGCATGGCGACTGCCATCATACCGCTTTCCACTTTCCGGAAAGTGGAAAGCGCCTCGCGTTGTGGCCAGGAAGTCGCAACCGAGACCGACGTTGAGGTCTGCGAACTCAGCCTCAACGCTGCCGAGTCTCAGCGAACGCTGGCCGTCTACCCTGGTGACATGGTTGCCAAGCTGGGCCCGCTCATAGCCTGCGGATGAGCACGCAGTAGGTACTGCTACGGTCTGGCTCAGTGGGGTGGACCAGCCGCTCGACGCAGGGTGGTCGGCCAAGCGCCTGAGTGGGAGGCAAGCACCAAACAAAGCATCCCGTTTTGGTGCCGCTCCAGGCAACAGGATGGCTCTAGCCGGGCCGAGGGCGCGATTCCAAAAATCCACCACATGGCACGCCCAAGGCAGCAGGGAGCAGGCGCGCTGACGCGCGCAGACCATGGAGAACGAAGTCGGAAGACAGCCGACGGCGAAATCCTCAACGGAGCAACTCCACATGAACTCACCAGACCCACACTCGCAGCAAGGAAGTCTATTCGCGCCAACGGGAATCTGGGACACCAAAACGACAGGCGGCGCCTACCTGCTTAGTTGCCCACCGGGCCAAGTATTCAGGCGCGAGAAACAACTCGAGCACGCCATTCTGGAAGACGAACGCGCACTACATGCGCTCGGCATGATTCTAGGCACAACCATCCGCAGCGTCGCAAATCAAGTACGCACCCTAGACGGGCTTCAGGACCAGGCCGACATCGTCATCTATGACGACACTGCACGGGCGCGCGCGGTGGTCGAATTGATGCTCGGGGCCCTCGGTCGGGATCACCTATACCGCGCGCTGGTGTACGCCATCACGCTGCGTGCGAGCCAAGTCGTGCTCGTGGCTCACACCTTCCCGAACCGCACCCGCCTACTCACCCACGACGTCCGCGAGTGGTTGGACGCACAGGGGGGTGAGAATGAAGATTCTCCATATGCGCCTTGAAACCTTTGACGCGCGGCCCAACGGAGGAACCGGCTACCGTCTGATGCCGATTGCGCCCGTAGATGTGACGCCGGAGCGTCCAGCTCCAATCCTGGAGGCGCACTGCGAAGCCGTCATCGCGATGGG
>ERZ778018.904-NODE-904-length-32937-cov-9.529074_pt1 | contig 32937 bp, 25 predicted proteins | sample MGYA00375748_ERZ778018 | MGnify/ENA primary metagenome ERZ778018 (study PRJEB29350, sample SAMN05509839) | bioreactor metagenome | biome: bioreactor; material: wastewater | place: South Africa: University of Cape Town | collected 2014-04-22 ... | reverse complement strand
CCCTCATCTGACCGCTTCGCGGTCTGTCTTCCCCCGCGAGGGGGGAAGACCGTGAATGCCGCCGTTCGCCTCATGGCGCGGTCTCTCAGCCCCGCCGATCCGACAGCCCGCGCCACGCCGAGCGCGCCGCGCGATAGGCCCGCAGCGCCGGCTCCGGCGCGTGCCGCTTGACCAACCGGCGCAGGCTCGGCGGCGACGTCGGGGCCGGCGTCGTCGCGACGGCCGACGGCGGCGCCGCCCGGGACTCGACGTGGGTCCGATACCAGTGCAAATAGGACGTCTCGGGCGTCGAATCGTCGAACGGATCGGCGAAGTAGGCCACCAGGTCCTCGCGCGATCGGTAGACCCGGCGATGGTCGTCCTCGATCGGCAGGCCGCTCTTGTAACGGGTGTGGACGCAGGGCGTCTCGCCGAGGGTCTCCTGGCCGTACCGCCGGCACTCGGCGACGTACCAGTCGCGGAACTCGAAGAGGACCGGGCTGTGCGACCCGTACCGCTTCAGCATCGTCAACTGCGCGCCGCTGTCGAACCCCGAGAAATGGTAGAACGCCAGCGGCCGGCCGTCGATCATGATCGCGTAAGGCGATTCCCCGGTGGCCCGGCGGTGGCTGAGGTTCCAGGTGGAGACGTTGTATTGGGGATCCCGGACAATCCGCACCCCGTCGAACATCGACGGCGCCAGGTCCATCCAGCGCTGATCGGTGAACAGGCCGTCGGGGACGTCGTCGTAGCACCAGCGCTGAAGGCGGTCGGCCCACCAGTCGATGAGCCGGCGGCCGGCGGCGTCGGTCTTCACGGCGAGGAAGCCCAGGTTGTACGAACCGTGCTTGAGCGCCGTCCGCTCGTTGTCGATCATCGCCTGGACGTCGGAGGAGGGTTCCGGCGCGATCGAGTGCGGGGTCAGCAGGACGCTGTCGCGGTCGAGGGCGCGCTGGAGGCCGTCGAGCCGGCCGGCGACGATGATGTCGGGGTCGAAGTAGTAGATCCGCTCGGCCTTGTGGACGTCGGCTATGTACTGGAACGCCGCTCCCTTGACGGCCGTGCAAAGCTCGACGATCCGGTGTCGGAAGAGGAACCGCGGCAAGTTCGGGATCGGCAGTTGCTCCGCCGTGATGACCGTGTCGAACGCCCTGGTGACGATCGGGTCGCAGGCGGGCATGGCGTCGGAGAGGACCAGGTGGAAGGCGGCTTCGGGATGCACGCGCTTGACGGAGTGGGCCAGCGCCGCGGCCTTGGGCAGATAATTGGCCGTGACGCTCGTGAAGACGTGCATGGGCATTCCTTTGCACCTTGCTTGCTTGATGGGCTTTCGACGGCCGGGGTCGTCCCGGCCCCTCGTCCGCGACGCGCGCGCCCCGGCCGCCGCCGAGGTCGGGGGGTCGCGCGGCGCGGCGACTGTAACGACCCGCCCCGCGGCTGTCAATCGACGCTCGACGGCCGCGCCGGCTTCGCCGCCGCCGGGGTCGCTTTTTACTAAGATTCATTCTTCGCGTTGACAAGCGACGGCCGCGGTGGCATTTAAGTCGGCCGGACCCGGGGAGGGGGCGTCGGGCGCGTCGGCGCGACGCCGGCGCGCGGTCGTTCCGGAAACGGCGGCCGACTCCCGAAGCCGGCGAGCCCGCGCGGGTGGAAGCTCGAGGAGCGTGATCGACATGGACGTCTCGGACTATCTGTCGGAAGCCTCGTTCTGGACGCCGGACCCCTCCTGGGCGACGCTCGGTCGCGGATCGCTGGGGCCGGTCGCGTCGTGGCTGGTCGCCGCGGCGCGACCGCGGCGGATCGTCCAGTTGGGCCTCGCCGAGCCGGGCGTCTACTTCGCCGCGTGCGAGGCGGTTCGTCGCCTCGGGCTCGACGCCCGCTGCCTCTTGATCGACACGGGCGGCGACGAGGCCGCCGCCGAGCGGGTCCGCGAGGCCCACGACCGCTTCCTCTCCGACGTCTCGCGCCGCCTCGACGCTTTCTCGGACGAGGCCGCGGCCGCGGAAGGTCCCGTCGACCTGCTGCTGGCCGCCGACGGCGGCGACGCCGAGCGGATCCGGGCCGAGCTCGACTCGTGGCGGCCGAGGCTCTCCGACCGCGCCGTGCTGGCGGTCCTCGGCGCGCGGACGGACGCCGCCGCGCGCGCCGTCTTCGAGGAGGCGGCCGACGGCCGGCCCTCGTTCGAGTTCACCCACGGCGACGGCCTGGGTCTGATCGTCCTGGGCCGGACCACCCCCCCCGCCCTGGCGCCGCTGTTCCAGGCCGCCGCGGTCCCGGCGCGCCGCGACGCGATCCGCCGCGCCTACGCCCGGCTCGCGGAAGCGACGGCGCCCGCCCCGCGCCCGCTCGAAGCCGAGCCGCCGGCCGCGTCCGAATCGGCGCGGACCCTGGTCATGCGCGAAGAGATCTCGATGCTTCGCGAGAAGCTGGCGCGGCTCGCCGACGTCCGCCGCGCCGACGTCCGCGAGGCCCCCGTCCGAAAAGACCCGAAGCCGCGCCGCGAGCTGGACGAGGCCCGCCGCGCCCGCGCCGTCGCCGAGGCCCAGCTCGCCGAGCTGAGACGCGGCGCGGCGTTCAAGCTCGTCGAGCGCGTCCGAGGGGTCAGGGATCGGTTCTTCCCCCGGACCCGGCTCCACGGCCGCTGCCTGGAGTTGTCGATCCGACTGGTCCGGGTGACGGCCGCGGAGGGGCCGCGGGCCGCCGCCTCGCGCGTCAAGGACCGGGTGACGGCCAAGGCTCGGAAACTCCTGGGGGGCCGCCCCCCCGCGCCTCGACGCGCCGCCGCGCGGGTCGCCCTGGCGCGGCCCCGGTTCCTGGATCTCCCCTGGCGGGGGCCGGATCGCCGCGAAGCCGAGGGGAAGTCGTCGCGGCCGCCGTTCAAGATCCTGCTGGTCTCGCACGCCGCCTGCCGCACCGGGGCGCCGCTCTGCCTGCTGCGGCTGGTCGAGGAGTTGTCGAAGCTCCCCGAGATCGAATGCTGGGTCGTCCTCCGCGGCGACGGCGAACTCGCGCCGGCGTTCGCCCGGAGCGCCCCGACGCTCGACTTCGGCGCCCAGGTCGCCGCGAGCGGCGCGTCGTGGGAGGACGCCCTCGACGACGTCGCCGCGCGGTTCCACGAGTACGCCCCGGGGGGAATCGCCGTCTGCAACACGATGGCCATTAGCGAGTTCCACGAGGCGTTGCGTCGCCGGGACGTGCCGGTCCTCTCCTGGGTCCACGAGTTGCCGACGTTCATCGGGATCCTCGGCGGCGCCGCGGCGATCGACCGCGTCAAGGCGGCCAGCCGCCGCATCGTCGTCCCCGCCGACGTCGTCCGCGACGGCCTGATCGAACGGTTCGACGCCGACCCCGACGCCGTCCGGACCCTCCGCTACGGCCTGGATCCCGGGACGCTCGGCCGGGACCGCGCGGCGGCGCGCCGTCGCGTCCGCGAGGAGTTCGGCCTCCCCGCCGACGCCCGGATCGTCCTGGGCTGCGGCACCATCGACCAGCGCAAGGGGACCGACCTCTTCGTCCAGGCCGCGCGACGGTTCCTCGCCGATCCGGCCGCGGCCGGCCTCGCCGCGAAGACCCGGTTCGTCTGGTTCGGCCGGGAGGTCGATCCCGACTTCCACCAGTGGCTTCGGCACGACGTCGAGGCGTCGGGCTTGGACGGCCGCGTCGTCCTCGCCGGCTCGCGGCCGGACATGACGACCTACCTCCTGGCGGCCGACGTCTTCGCGCTGACCTCGCGCGAGGACCCCTGCCCGTTCGCCAACCTGGAGGCGATGGAGGCGGCGCTGCCGGTGGTCGCCTTCGCCGGCTCCGGCGGCGCGCCGGAGGTGCTCGGCGACGGCGGCGTCGTCGTCCCCTACCTGGACGTCGCCGCGATGGCCGAATCGATCCGCGACCTGCTCCAGGACGCCGACGCGCGGACCGAGACGGGCCGCCGCGGCCGCGCGATCATCCGCGGCGCGTTCACCTGGCCGCGGTTCATGGCCGAGTTCGTCGCCATCCTCCGCGACGATTACGGCCTCGCCGCGGCCGACGCCCCCAAGGTCTCGGCGATCGTCCCCAACTACCGCCACGCCCCCTTCCTCGAGGAACGGCTGCGGAGCGTCTTCGAGCAGACCGTGAGGCCCCACGAGATCGTCTTTTTGGACGACTGCTCCCCCGACGACAGTCTGGCGATCGCCCGCCGCCTGGCGGCGGAGTCGCCGGTCCCGATGCGGATCGTGGTCAACGACCGCAACGGCGGCAGCACCTTCAAGCAGTGGATGAAGGGGATGGACCTGGCGACCGGCGACCTGATCTGGCTCGCCGAGTCCGACGACGTCGCCGACCCCCGCTTCCTGGAACGGCTCGTCCCGGAGTTCCGCGACCCCGACGTCAGGCTCGCCTACTGCCAGTCCGCCCTGATCGGGCCCGAGGGCCAGCTCTGGGCCCCCGACTTCCTGGACCACACCGACGACCTCGACCCCGAGCGCTGGCGCCGCGGGTACAAGGTCGACGCGGCGGTCGAGGCCGAGATCGGCCTGAGCCAGAAGAACGTCGTCCCCAACGCCAGCGCCGCGGTCTTCCGCAAGCCGGCGCGGCTGGACTTCGCCGAGGAACTCGCCGGCATGAGGTTCGCCGGCGACTGGCTCTTCTACGCCATGATCATTCGCGGCGGCAAGATCGCCTTCGCGCCGGAGTCGCTCAACTTCTACCGCCGCCACGAGGCCACCGTCTCGTTCCAGGCGATCAGGGCCGACACCCACGCCGAGGAGACCCTGCACGCCAAGTTCCGGGTCTTCGAGACCTACGACGTCTCGCTCGCCGCGATCGCCCGCGGCATCGGCCAGACCCTCTTCGAATACGACATGCTCAACGAGCGGTTCGCGTTGAAACGAACCCCGCTGACCGCCAACCCCCGCGTCGCCGGCCCGCTGGAGAAGGTCCGCGCGCTGCTGCGAGGCCGGCTCCCGGCCGCCGGCGAGCCTCGCGTGCTTCTCCTGCTCGACGAGCCCGAGACCGACCTGGAGGCGGCCGCCGCGGCCGATTTGGCCAACGCCCTGGCTCGCGACCGCGGCGTGTTCGTCTGCCGCGCCCGGCCCTCGCCGGTCGACGCGGAACGATGGCGGGATCGGTTCGACGCCGGGGTCGTCCCGCTGGAGGGGACCTTCGACGTCGCCCCCTGGTCGGCCGAGCCCGCCGGCCGGGTCCGCGTGACGGTCCTTCGGGAGATGCTCCGTATCCACGAGATCGACGTGATCCACTCGCGCGGCGAGGCCGCCGATCGGCTCGCCGGCCTCGTCAACGCCGGCCTGAACCTGCCGTGGTTCGTCCATCTCGCGCCCGCGCCCGCCGAGGACGCCGCGACGGTCGACGACCGCGAGCCCCTCGACGCGGCCCTCGTCTCCGGGGTCTTCCACGACGGCGCCGACGACCCCCTCCTGGAGGACCGCCCCGAACTGGCCGCCAAAAGGCGGACGTTCCCGCCGCCGGGCCTCCGCCCCGACTTCAAGCTCGACCCCGAGGCGACCATCGCGAGGCGCGAGGGCGAGTTCCTGGTCTTCCTGATCGATCAAGGGTCCGAGGCCCGCGACGCGGCCATGCGGGCCGTCCGGGTGTTGAACCGAACGGGGTCGACCGAGCGGAACGGCCGCCGCGCGCGGCTGGTCGCGCCCGACGCCGCCGCCGACGTCCTGGCGCTGATGGCCCAGTGCGACGCGGCGGTCGCGCCGGGGGAGGCGCTCGCCGCCGGGACGGCGCTTCGGATCGCCGCGAGCCTGGCCTGCCGGCTGCCGGTCGTCGCGCCCGACTCGGGGCCGGTCCACGAGCTTTTGACCGTCGGCGGCCGTACCGCGGGGATCGCCGCGCCCGCCGGGACCGAGGGCGTGCTGGACGTCGACCGCCTCGCCGAGGCGCTGTTGCGCTACATGCGCGACCCGACCCTCCACGAAGCCCACCGCGAGCGGGCGCGGGCCCTCTTCGACGCCCGTTTCCACGTCGACCGCGCCGCCGCGGCCTGCGCGGAAGCCTACGCCCACGCCCATGACTTCCTCGCCTTCCCCGCCAGTCCCCGTCCGGGCGCGGCTCGCGACCGCGCGCTGAAGGTCGCGCGCGAAAGCGCGTAGCGGATCGTCGCGTTTCAGTATGTGGACCCACGTTATTGAGATCACCGCGAGCGAGCACGTGCAATCCCTTCTCCCCTTGTGGGAGAAGGTGGCCGAAGGCCGGATGAAGGGGGCGCTTCCAGAGGCTTCCGGTCACGCCTTCCCCTCATCCGCCCCTTCGGGGCACCTTCTCCCACAAGGGGAGAAGGGATGTTTGCCGTCACTCTTCCTCGGGATTTTCAACGAGGCGGACACACTTAAGCGCGAGGGTCAGCCACGAGATTCCGCCGCGAGGACGATCGGCGTCCCCCTCACTTCCCCACCCGCGGCAACGGACGGGGGACGCCGTCGGCGATGCGGAACCTGGCGACGGTCGGCTCGCCGTCGGCGCCTTGCTCGAAGACGACGTCGCCGTCGGTGTACGGCAAGACGAAATGCAACGGCGCGATCGGGACGATCCGTAGCGGCGTCTCGCGGAACGGCAACTTCAAAAGCAGGGCGTCGTCCTGGCGGCGGATCTCGATCCGGAAGCCCCCGTCGCCGTAGACGCCGGCCAGGGCGTCCAGTTCGGCGGTCGGCACGGCGACGATCTTCGGCGCGTGCCGCTCGGCCTCGGTGGCGGGGACGCGCTCGGGAAGCTCGCGGAGCCAGACGTTGCGGAACTTGACCGGGTGGCCGTGGTCTTGCAGGACGATCGGCCCGGTCGACGCGCCGGGCTCGTAGGGGACGGCCTCCAGCCACGACGTCCCGCCGACGGGCGTCTCGCCGTTCTGCACCAGGACGCCGTTGAGGAACGCGGTGATCCGGGCCGGCTCGCGCAAGGCCCCCGAGGGGCTGAACCGCGGGGCGCGGAAGGCGACGTCGTAGGTCTGCCACTGGCCGGGGGGCTTGGTGGCGTTGTAGAGCGGCGGGTACTGGCCGTAGATCGCGCCGGCCGCGCCGTCGGCGTAAGTGTCGGCCTTGTAGCTGTCCAGGACCTGGAGCTCGAAGGCCCCCATCAGGAACAGGCCGCTGTTGCCTCGTCCCTGGCTCTGGCCGCGAGGGGGGTCGGGCGAGGCCCACTCCAGATGGAGCTGGACGTCGCCGAACGACCGCTTGGTCCGGATCGCCCCCTTGCCGGGCGCGACGGCGAACGCGCCGTCGGCCACGGACCACTCGGCGGGGCCGCCGGAGGAGGACTCCCAGGCGGCGAGGTCGCGGCCGTCGAAGAGGACCACGGCGTCGGCGGGAGGGCGAGCGGCGACGGTCCAGTCGGCGGGCTCGACCGCGGCCGGCCGGGGCCGCGCCATGTCGTGCTCGCGCCAGCCGCTGGGGGTCGGGATCGAGGCGATTCGAGGACGATCCCCGGCCGTCGCCAGGGCGGTCGCGACGATCGCGGCCCCTCCCAGAGCGGCGGCGCCGAGTCGTGACGAGCGGACGGCCATGATTTCAAAACCTCCCCGGCGACCACGCGGACGCGCCCCCCGCGACCGATCGCCGGAGACCGCGCCCGTCAGTATAAGGGGGCGCTTCGCGCGGCACGACGGTTCGCCGCGTTTAATCGCAAGGCGGGTCGATCGGGGCCCCGGAGAACCCCGGAGGGTCGGGACGCCTGGCGAGGCCGACGCCGGCCCGCCCTCCCGGGTCGACGACGACCCGGTCGCGGCCGTCGGCCTTGGCGCGGTAGAGGGCGGCGTCGGCCCGGCGGAGCAGTTGCGAGGCGGTCTCCTCGGCCGCGGCCTCGACGACGCCGAAGCTGGCCGAGAGTCGGCGGGGGCCCAACTCCGGCGGGGCGGCCTCGGGCGTCGCGACGCGGAGTCGCTCGGCGACCCGCGCCGCGACGTCCAGGGGGGCGTCGGGCAAAAGGACCACGAACTCCTCGCCGCCGAGCCGCGCGACCAGGTCCTCGGCCCGGCTCTGGCCGCGGAGGACCTCGGCGAAGGCGGTCAAGGCGCGGTCGCCGACGGCGTGGCCCCAGCCGTCGTTGACCGCCTTGAAATGGTCGAGGTCGGCCAGGATCAGGCAGAACGGCTGCTTGTCGGCCGCCTGGACCAGAAGCCGAAGCTCCAGCATCCGGTCCAGCGCGCGGCGGTTGGCCAGCCCGGTCAGCGGGTCGCTCTCGGCCGCCCGACGCGCCTGGCGCAGCGCCGTCGCCAGCGCGACGGTCGAGCTGGCGTCGTGCAGCGCGACCAGGACGCCGATCGCGGCGCCCTGGTCGTCGAGGACCGGCGAGCAGCGGGCCTCCACCGGGACTCGTCGACCGTCGCGGCGTCGGAGCGAGACCATGCGGTCGACCGCCCGGCCTTGAAGCAGGGTCCGCTTGCCGAGGAAGTCGTCGGTTCGCAGGGGGACGCCGGCGGCGTCCGTGACCCCGAGTTTCGAGCACGAGGCCGGCAGGCCCAGCATCTCGCCGGCCGAGTAGCCGGTGAGTTGCGCGACGGCCTCGTTCCAGAAGAGCGTCCGGCCGCGGGCGTCGACGAAGTAGGCCGGATCCCGAAAGGCGTCCAGCAGCCGCGCGGCGAAATCGCGGCCGAGGGCTTCCCGCTCCTGGCGTTTTCCGGCGTCCACCCGGGGCGTCCCCGTCGCACCACTCATGTTCACCACGTCCCTCGCCCTCGAAGCCTCGCGCGGCCTTTCACGGCGGCCACGCGATTATTCTAGGACGAACCGCCGAAGAGCGGCGACGAATCGGGTCGGGCCGGTCGCGCGGGGTTCAGGAGGCGTCGTCGGCCTGGGGTTTGCCCGGGCCGTCGGGGGAGGCGAACCGCTTGGTGAGGGTCACCTCGTTGCCGACGTCGTTGTAACGGAAGGAGTCGACCAGGCCGCGGGCGAGCATGATGCCGAAGCCCCCCTCGCGGATCCCCAGTTCGTTGCGGAGGTCGATGTGGCCGATGGGGTCTTCGTCGGAGGCGGCGTGGGGGATGCGGCCGGGGTTGAAGCCGGGCCCCTCGTCCTTGATGATCAGGGTGACGGCCCGGGGGTCGATCCGGTAGGTGATCCGCAGGACCAGGTCGGCGTTCTTGCGGTGGCCCCACTCGATGGCGTTGCCGCCCATCTCCATCACGGCCTGTTTCAGGTCCTTGATCTGGCGGTCGGTCAGCGGGGTGTGGGCGAAGAGGTCGGCCAGCAGGTCGTTGGCCTGCTGGAGATAGGTCAGTTCGCTGCGGATGTCGAAGTGGATCTCTCCGGCGGTCCCCCGGCGGCGGTGCTCCTCGCTCCAGGCCAGGGCCTCGTCCATGGCCTGGAAGAGCTGTTCGGGGGTGAACGGCTTGGCGAGGTAGCCGTTGGCCCCGACGCGGACGCCGGCGACGCGGTGGTCGTCCTCGCCGAGGGCCGTGACCATGAGGACGGGGATCAGGTTGGTCTGGCGATCCCGCTTCAGGGCGTCGCAGACGGCGAAACCGTCGAAGTCCGGCAGCATCACGTCGAGCAGGATCAGCACGGGATCGTGCTCGGCGACGGCCTGCTTCACCTGCGCGCCGGTGTAGAGCTGGATCGGTTCGAAGCCGCGCGATCGGACGAAGCTGGCCAGGACGTCGTTGGTGTCGCGCTCATCGTCGACGATCAGAACCGTGCGCGGCATGGGCATGACTCGTAGGGCGGACGGGACGGCGAGGAGATCCGCGCGTCGCCCGGACGCCGCGGATGGTCGGAGCCATTGTCGCGCGCCGTCGCGGCCCTGGCAAGGGAGAGATGAGATGCGGGCGTGGCGCGCGACTCGGGAACGGGAATCCGGCGGGGATTCCCGGGCGGGCGGATCGATTCGCCGCGGACGCGGGAATCAGGAGCTATACTTCCACGATCGCCTCGCTTTCGACGCGGCGGATTCCCGACTCGCCACTTCTTCCACGCGGTTCGTACAAGCGGAAAACGTCGCGCCGCGAGCACGGCCGGGCCGTCGGCTTGCGGCTTCTCGCCTGGAGGGTGAGCGCTCATGAGGGTCTCGACCGACGTGAGTCGTCCGCCGCCGCTGGTCGCCGCGGTCGTCCTCGCCGCCGTGCTCGTCCAGGGCTGCGGCGGGGGGAGCGACGACGGGGGCCGGTTCGTCCCCAACGTCCCGAAGATTCGAAAGGTCGACGGCAAGAGCCCGTCGGAAGCCTTCCACCAGAACGACCGCAAGCGATGATCCGGCGGCCGGGCCGCCGGGATGCCGGAAGCGTCCCCGTCCTTTCTCGTCCACGTTCCAGGGGGCTGGGTGCCATGCGCGCGTCGCGCCGCCGCGGATTCACGCTGATCGAGCTTCTGGTCGTCATCGCGATCCTCGCGGTGTTGATCGCGCTTCTCTTGCCGGCGGTCCAGGCGGCCCGCGAGGCCGCCCGCCGCGCCCAGTGCGTCAACAACCTGAAGCAGATCGGGCTGGCCCTGCACAACTACCACTCGACCACCAACGTCTTCGCCATGGGGGGCTCGCGGACGAATCGAATCTACCAGGCGACGGGGACCAGCTACGACGACTGGACCACCTGGAGCGCCCACGCCCTGATGCTCCCCTACCTGGAACAGGCGCCGCTCTACAACGCGATCAACTTCTACTTCTCGCCCGAGGAGTCCGACGGCGCGCCCAACGCGGCGCAATCGACGGTCGTCCTGAGGCTCATCGACGGCTTCCTCTGTCCGTCGGACCCCAACGCCGGGCGTTACAACACCAACAGCTACCACGCCTCGTACGGCACCACGACCCACAACGCCACCTACTATCCCAACGACACCTGGGCCAACGGCTCCACCGGGATGTTCGCCATCATGTTGCCCTTCGGCCTGGAGGATTGCACCGACGGCTCCTCCAACACGGTCGCCTTCGCCGAGGCGCTGGTGGGCGACGGCCGGGGCAACGGCCGCATCGGCGCGGGCGGCTCCCACCCCAGCTTTTATCGCGGCAACGTGGTCATGCCCGCCACCGGCGAGATCAACCACACCCGCACCTACGACGCCTTCGCCTTCCAGGACGCCGTCTTCGAGGGCCTGCGGGGGTGCGTCGCCTCGTTCGTCCCCGGCAACGTCGCCGACCACCGCGGCTGGCGCTGGGCCGACGGCACCACCGGCTTCACCCTGTTCAACACCATCCTCACCCCCAACGACGCCCAGTACAAGTTCGGCGGCTGCCGCTACGGCTGCGGCGCCGGCTGCAACATGGACGCCGGCTTCGTCTACGGCGCCAACAGCGCCCATCCCGGCGGCGTCAACGTCCTGTTCGCCGACGGCTCGGTCAAGTTCGTCAAGGACTCGATCGCCCGCATGACCTGGTGGGCCCTCGGCACCCGCGGCGGCGGCGAGGTGATCGCGTCCGACAGCTATTGACCCCTTCGCCGACGTCCCGGAGCGCCGCGGCCGGCCTCGTCACGCGACGGCGCCGGCCGCGGTCGTTTCATTTCATGAGCTTCTCGATCTCGGGGTGGCGGAGGTTGTCGACGAAGCCGTCGAACTTGCCGGCGGCGAGCGCCTCCGCGGCGCGCATGAACCCGCCCCAGGCCGCGCCGGCCAGCGCCCCGCCGACGCTCACCCGCCGCGCGCCGTGGGCCGCCAACTCCGCCAGGGTGAACTCCGCCGGCCAGCCGATCAGCACGTTGACCGGTTTGGGCGCGACCGCCGACACCACGGCGTCGATCTGGTCCAGGGTCGTCAGCCCCGGCGCGTACAGGCAGTCGGCGCCGGCCTCGGCGTAGGCCCGCAGGCGGCGGATCGATTCCGGAAGCGGGTCGGGACGGCCGACCAGGAAGCACTCGGCGCGACCGACGAGCGTCACGTCCTCGCCGCTCTCGTCGATCGCCGCTCGCGCGGCCTTGATCCGGGCGACCGCCGCGTCGAGGTCGTACAGGGTATGGCCGGGGTCGCCCGTCGAGTCCTCGATCGACAGCCCCGCCACGCCGGTCGCGATGCAGCGGCCGACGTTGGCCTTGACCCCCTCGAGGCCCGGGGCGTGGCCGTCCTCGAAGTCGGCGTTGACCGGCAGGGACGTCGCCTCGACGATCTCGCGGCAGTTCTCCAGCACCGCCTCCAGGCTCATGCCGCCGTCGCGACCGCCCCGCGACCAGGCGAAGCCGGAACTGGTCGTCGCCAGCGCCTTGAACCCCATGCCGGCGAGGATCTTCGCCGAGCCGGGGTCCCAGGTGTTGGGGATCAGGAAGCAGCCCCCCTCGTGGAGCCGCCGGAACGCCGCGCGCCGTTCGGAAAATCGCGAATCCGCCATCGCCCCGCCCCCGCCCGCGTCCCGAGCCCGAAGATGCCGCGAGAACCCGACTCGACCCGCGGGAGTCGAACGCCGGGCCCGCCTCGTGTTCGTCACTCGTGGAATTATCGCCTCCCGAGCGAGCAAGACCAGCGTCGCGGACGTCGCGACGCGGAACGACCGCCCGGCGGCGACGTCCGGGTTCGACGACGCGGATTGAAGCGACGGCGCCGCTCGAACCGATAAGAGGTCTGGACGTCGCGTCGAGGAGGTCGGAAGTCATGTCCGGACGCCGCGCCTCGCGACTTTCGCGGGTGGTCTCGTGGGCCTGTCCGGCCCTGGCGGCGTCGGTCCTGGCGTGCGTGGCGGCGTCCGCCCAGGAGGCGCCGCCGGCGGACGTCGAGGAGCGGTTTCGTAGGTTGGAACGGATCGTGGCCGAGCAGGCCGAGCAGATCCGCCGGCTCTCCGAGCAGAACCGCGCGCTGGCCGACCAGGCGAGGGCGGGCGCGGCCGACGTCCCGCCGCCCGCCGCTCCGTTCGCGATCAGCGACGAGGACGAGGAAGTCGACTCCTCTCCGTCGTCCGTCGAGCCAGATTCGCCGTCGGTCCTCGCGCCCTTCTCGAACTCCGCGGGGAGGACCGAGCGCGAGGCGTTCTCGGCGCTCTGGGACGCGGGCGACGAGTCGATCCCCGAGGAAGACCTCGCGGGAAAGGCGCGGTCGTTCCTCATCGGCGCCTACGACAAGGGCTTCGCCCTGGTCGCCCCTTCGGATCGCCAGCGGACGCCGTTCTCGCTGAAGCTGAACGTCACCACGCAGGTCCGCTACACGGGGTTCGCGCGGTCGGTCGACTCGTGGACCAACTCGGCGGGCATGGTCCTCCCGACGCGCGACCGGAGTTACTTCTCCTTGAACCGGAACTGGTTCAGCTTCTCCGGGTTCGCGTTCTCGCCCCGCCTGCGGTTCAACGCCACGGTCTTCAGCACCTCGGCGACGAACCAGACGATCGCCCTCGGCTTTCTCAGCTACGAGTTCTCGAAGGCATTGATCGTCAACTCGGGCTATTTCAAGGTTCCCGGAACGCGCGAGTGGATCGAATCGGCGCGTTACCCGCTGGGGGTCGATCGGACGCTGGCGAACACCTTCTTCCGACCCGGCATCAGCCCCGGCGTTTGGGTCCAGGGCGAGCCGATCCGCGACGTCTACTACGTCGCGGGGATCTTCAACGACCTGAGTTCCGTCACCAACGTCACGAACCGCGCCAATACGAACATGACCTACGTGGGCAACTTCTGGTGGGAACCGCTGGGCTCGTTCGGGCCGGGCTTCGCGGACGAGGAGTTCCACGAGACCCCCGTCGTCCGGCTGGGGGCGAGCGTCGTCTACGACCGAAGCGTCCGCGAGCCCAACCTGGAGCAGGGGTTGACGAACCCCGAGAACACCATCCTCCGCCTCTCCGACGGCACCCCGCTGTATCTACCGAACGCGCTGGCGCCGGGCGCGACCGTGGAAAGGGCGCACGTCCTGCTGGCTTCCTACGACCTGGCGGTGAAATATCGCGGCCTGAGCCTCTCCTCCGAGATCTACACGCGCTGGATGACCTCGCTGCGGGCCGACGTTCCGACCCCCGCCGGCACGTTGCGCGACATCGACGACGTCGGCGGGTTCGCGCAGGGCTCCTTCGCGCTGGTCCCGCGGCGGTTCGAGTTGTTCGCCAGGACGTCCGGCGTCTTCGGCCGCTTGGGCGACGGCGGCGCCTCCGGCGGCGGCTTCAACTGGTACGTCCTCGCCAGCCGCAACATCCGCGCCACCTTCGAGGCCAAGCGCGTCAACCATTCCCCCGCCGACAACGTCCTGTACGGCTACTTCGTCGGCCAGAGCGGCACGCTCTTCCAACTCCAGGTCCTGACCGACTTCTAAACGGACGGGTCCGCGTCGGGATCCTCCGCGGCTTCGACGCGCCCGCTTCGCGGCCTTCGCTCCGGCGCCTGGTTTGCATCGGCGCGTCGCGTCGGGCGAATCCCGGATCCAGCGGTCGAGTCGAGGAACGGAGTCATGAACGGCGTATTGCGAAAAGTCCTGGGGGCCGCGGCGATCGGGGCGGTCGGCACGGCGGCGGCGCGGGAGATCGCCAGGCGGCGGCGACGGATCGACCTGAACGGTCGCGTGGTCCTGATCACGGGAGGGTCGCGCGGGCTGGGGCTGGTCACGGCCCGCGAGTTCGCCCGCCAGGGCGCGCGCGTCGCCGTGTGCGCCCGCGATCCCGACGAACTGGAGCGAGCCCGCGCCGATCTCGCCGGCCGGGGCGCCGACGTCGCCGCGTTCGTCTGCGACGTCACCGACCGCGAGGCCGTCGACCGCCTCGTCGCCGACGTCCTGGACCGCTTCGGCGGGCTCGACGTCCTCGTCAACAACGCCGGCGTGATCCAGGTCGGGCCGTTCGAGGAGACGACCGTCGAGGACTTCGAGGAGGCGATGCGCGTGCATTTCTGGGGGCCGTATCATACGATCCTCGCCGCGCTTCCGGCCCTCCGCCGCCGCGGCGAGGGGCGGATCGCCAACGTCGCCTCGATCGGCGGCAAGGTCGCCACGCCCCACCTGCTCCCCTACAGCGCCAGCAAGTTCGCGCTGGTCGGCTTCTCCGAGGGGCTGCGGGCCGAGCTGATGAAGGACGGAGTGCTGGTGACGACCGTCGCCCCCGGCCTGATGCGCACCGGAAGCCCGCCGCGGGCGCTGTTCAAGGGCCAGAACGAGAAGGAGTTCGCCTGGTTCACGATCGGCGACTCCATGCCGGGCCTTTCCGTCAGCGCGGAGGCCGCCGCGCTTCGGATCGTCGACGCCGTCCGTCACGGCGACGCCGAGGCGATCATCTCGCTGCCGGCGGAGGTCGTGGCGCGGGTCGCCGGGCTGTTCCCCGGCCTCGTGGCCGACGTGATGGGCTTGCTCAACGAGTTCGTCTACCCGGCCCCCGGCGGCATCGGCCGCGAGAAGCGCGAGGGCCGCGACAGCCGTTCCCCGCTCGCCCCCGCCTGGGCCACCGCGTTGACCGATCGCGCCGCGGCCCGAAACAACGAACTCGGAGTCGAGCAGGGCGCGGCGCGCGGCTCGTAAGCGGCCGGGGCGGAAGGACGCGCCCTCGATCGACGGTCCATGGACGAGTCGCGGCGCCCGAGCCTCACCCCTCGTCGCCGTCGGGCCCCGCCGTCGGGACGAACTTGATGCCGTACCGGCCGCAAATCTCAACCACCCTGGCCATGTCCGGCGGGCCTGGCGGCAGTTCCCCCAGCTCGCGGAACATGAACTCGATCCCCGCCGGGAAGGCCGAGACCGTCGATCGGGTGACGCCCGGCCCGACGGTCACGAAGGCGTGCGGCACGTTCCGCGGCAGAAACGCGACCGCGCCGGCCTCGGCTCTGATCACCCGGCCGCCGACGGTGAAGTCGATCGCGCCTTCGAGGACGTGGAACACCTCGTCCTCGTTCGCGTGGACGTGCGGAGGCGTTCCGACGCCCGGCGGATTCGTCTGCTCGACCAGGGCGAACGTCCCGCCGGTGTCCTCGCCCGTCAGGCGGATCCGCAGGTTGTCTCCCAGCACGCTTAGAGCGCGGCCGGCTCCGGCCGCGACGATTTTCGGTTCCATGACACCTCGCGAATCGGAAACCCGTTGAAACCCGAAGTTCATCGACGGCCGAGCGCCCGAACTTGAACGCGGGACGACGACCGCGAGGGAAGCCCCACTCGTCCTGGCGCCGGATCCGCTGGCCGAACCGGGGGCCGGGATCGTAAGATGGACGTGATCCAGCCGATCGAGGGCGCGACGCCTTCGAGGTTCGGCCGCATCGGTTCCGGTGGCCCGTTCGCTGCCGCGGAAGAAGACGAGGAAGGTGGGCCATGGCGGAGCGGAAATCGCATTCCGGCGGCGGCAAGGGTCGTCCGCCCCGACGAGAGGGAGGCGGGCCCAGGCCGCCGGGAGGCCCCAAGCGCGGCCTCACCGGCGCCAGCCGCAAGCCCAAGCGGTTCGACCCGAAGGGGAAGCCCCCCCGCGGCGGTCGGCCCGACACCCGGCCCGCGCGCGCCCAGCGAACGCCGGGCCCCAACGCCGAGAAGGGCGAGCGGCTTCAGAAAGTGCTGGCCCAGGCCGGCCTGGGCTCGCGGCGGGCGTGCGAGGAGTTCATCCTCCAGGGCCGCGTCACGGTCGACGGCAAGACCGTCAAGGAGCTGGGCGCGCGCGTCGATCCCGACCGGGCCGCCATCGCCCTGGACGGTGAGAAGCTCAAGGCCGAGCGCCACGTCTACTACGCGGTACACAAGCCCAAGGGGTACGTCTCCACCAACGAGGACCCCGCCGGCCGTCCCCGCGTCGTCGACCTGTTGCCGGAAGTCCCCGAGCGGGTCTACACCGTCGGCAGGCTCGACGAGGAAAGCACCGGGCTGATGCTCCTGACCAACGACGGCCAACTCGCCAACAAGCTGGCCCACCCGCGGTACGGGGTCGAGAAGATCTATCGCGCCGTGGTCGCCGGCGCGCCGAGTCCGGAGGTCCTGGACCGGCTCACCGAGGGCGTCTGGCTCTCCGACGGCAAGGTCCGCGCCCGTCGCGCGCGGGTCATCGGCGCGCGCGGGGAGGCGACCGTCCTGGAACTGGTGCTGGCCGAGGGGAAGAAGCGCGAGATCCGCCGGATGCTCGCCAAGTTCGGCCACAAGGTCATGACACTGACCCGGATCGCCATCGGCCCGATCACCCTCAAGGGAATCCCCGTCGGCGACGCCCGACCGTTGACGCGGATCGAGGTCGACCAGCTCCGCAAGGTCGCCTCCGGCATGGCGCTGGCCCCCTCGCCCCGCGACCTCCCCCGCGATCCGCGACCCCGCGGCCGAGGCCCGAGCCAGGGGCGGGACCGTAAGCCGCCCAGGCGGGAAGGCCCCCCCCCCGGCCCCTCCCCCCCCGCCGAGGGCCGCGGCCGCCGGCCCGAGATCGACGTCGCGGCCCTGGGCCCGCCGCCGTCGCAACGTCCGGGGCGTCCGCCCCAGGGCCGCGCCGAGGAGGAGCCGCGCCATCGCGCCGGACGCTCCCCCAGCGGTGTCCGCCCGCCTCGCCAACGCTTCGAGGACGGCGGCGCGCCTCCTCCACGCCCCGCCGGGCCGGGTCGTCCGGGCTATCGCCCCGAGGGGCCGCCATCCGGCCCTCGCGATCGCGGACACGGCCGCCCCCCCGAGGGGCCTAGACCGCCCCGCCCGCGCTTCGAGGACGGTGGCGCGCCTCCTCCCCGGCCGTATGGGTCGGATCGACCGGGACGCCGTCCCGAGGGCCCGCCGCCGGCGCCTCGCGGACGCGGGCCGGGTCGTCCCTCCGAGGGTCCGCCGCCGCGTCCCGCCGCCGCTCGGCCCCAGGGGCCCGGTCCTCGTCCCCCCGCGTCCGGTCGCCCGCCGCGTCCCGAAGGGCCGCCGCCGTCGCAACGTCCGCCCCAGGGGCCGCCGCCGGTCCCGATGGCCAAGGGCCGCAGGGTCATCGGCCTGGACGCCAAAGTCCATCGCGAGGTCGTCGAGGCCGCCACCCCCGGCGGCCCGCCGCGGCGGGCCCTGCCTAAACGGAAGCCGCCGCGCAAGGCCGCGGGCGTCAAGCGGAAGCGACCGGGCGCGGATTCATGAGCGACCACGACCGCGACCACGGCCTCCGCGCCTGTCGGGCGACGACCGCCCCCGCCGCGACCGTCCTGGAGAACCGGGAGGTGGCGCGGGGGACGTTCCTGCTCCGCGTCGCCGTTCCCGAGATCGCCCGCCGGATCCTCCCCGGCCAGTTCGTGATGGTCCGAGGACCCGGCGAGGGCTCCGACGACCCGCTCCTGGGCCGGCCGTTCGCCCTTTACGACGTCCATCGCGACGCGGCCGACGAGCCCGTCGCGATCGACGTCGTCTACGTGGTGATCGGCCGGGGGACCGCCGCCCTGTCGCGACGACGCCCCGGCGACCGGGTCGACGTCTGGGGTCCCCTGGGCAACGGCTTCGGCCCCGCGCCGGGACCCGGCGCGGTCGTCTTCGTGGCCGGCGGCATCGGCCAGACGCCGTTCCTCGCCCTCGGCCGGGAATGGCTGGGACGAGCGGTTTACGGCGACCAACCGCGCGACGTCGGCGCGCCCGTCTCATCGGCGACCCTCCTCTACGGCGTCCGCTCGGCCGATCTGTTGGCCGGCGTCGCCGACTTCCAGCGGGCCGGGATCGACGTCGAAATCGCCACCGACGACGGCTCGGCCGGGCGTCGGGGGTTCGTCACGACCCTTCTGGAGGAGTGGCTCCGAGCCGACGCCAGGCCCTCGAAGGTCGTCGCCTGCGGCCCGCCGCCGATGCTCGCCGCCGCGGCCGGGCTGGCTCGAACCCACGGCGTCGCCTGCGACGTGTCCTTGGAAAACCACATGGCCTGCGGCTTCGGCGCGTGCTTCAGTTGCGTCGCGCCGATCCTCCAGGACGACGGCCGCCCCGACCTCCGCCGGGTCTGCGTCGAGGGCCCCGTCTTCCCCGCCGAACGGGTCGATTGGTCCCGTCCCGCCCACTGACCGTACCGACGGCCGCGGAGGAACTCCAGGGCCAAACCTCAGCGCCGACCCTTGGCCTGGGATTGCATTCGGTCGCGGAGGCGGGCGGCCAGTTCGTAATCCTCGCGGGCGACGGCTTCCTCGAGTTGTTCCCGCAGGGTCTTCTCGACGGCGAAGTTGCGGCGGATCTCCTGCTCGTTGAGTCGGAGTTGCTCGATCAGGGAGAGGTCGGGGGATTCGGCGGGGTCGCGACGGTTCCACCAGGACTGTTGATGGAGCAGCAGGTTCTCGACGCCGTCGCGGAGGGCGTCGACGGCCTCCTCGGGGCGTCGCCGTTCCAGGGCGGAGGCGGCCAGGGCCTGGGCGCGGTGGAAATGGACCAGGCCGCGGAACTGCTCGTGGGAGGCGACGTACTCCTCTTCGTCCGCGGCGTGTTTTCGGACGAAGTCCATCAGGGCGAGCGTGTGGTCGGAGTCGCGCGCGGCCATCTCGTAGCGTCGCAGGGCCAGCCAGGCCATGCGGCGGTGGTAGAACTGGACGAACTCGCGATCGGCCTCGGCGCGATGCCGCGGCGACATGGTCCAGATCGATCCGGCGTCGCGGCCGGGGCCGTGGTGGACGGCGTGATGGTGGAGGTAATCCAGAAACGTGGCCGCGCCGTGGGGCCGCGAGCCGTCGGGCCGGCCGACGACTTCGAGCTGCAGGACGCCCAGGTCGACGCGGACCTGCAAGAGGGCGCGGCCGTCGCGACCGCGGATCTCGCGCGCGAGGATCTCGCCCGGTTCGGGATTGTAGGGCCAGCCCTGGATCACGTCGTCCAAGTCTTTCCGCATCCCGCACCCCCGAACGCGTCCCTGACCTTCCTCGATCGACCGACCCCCTTGGGAATTATAGCCCGCCTTCGGGCCGAATCCCACAGCACCCGCGCCGCCTCCTCGGCCTCGATTGAAATTGGAGAATTCGGCCGCCGGGGTCTTGCCTTTGGAGTCGTCAGGTGTCATGATGTCCCTGTCCGTCCCACCTGCCAAAGCCTCCCTAGCTCAATTGGCAGAGCAGCTGACTCTTAATCAGCGGGTTGAAGGTTCGAGTCCTTCGGGGGGCACTTCCATCTCTTTGCGAATCGGGGCAAACTCCGAGTCGCTCCCGGCGGTCTCGCCATTCGTCTCCGTCCGACCGTTTGAAGCTCCGATCGAGCTTCGACCGACCCCGTCGCCGCGCTCGGATCACCCCTGACCCCCAGGCTTGATCCGCATGGCGGCGATCACCATCGCCGACCCCGCTCGCCTGGAATCGCCGATTTTCCTTGAGCGGCTGGATCAGGCCGTGTCCAATACGGGCGCGGGACGACCGTACCGTCCCGCGCCGGCGACGACGAGGTCGTCCCTCCCCTGTGCATCGTCCTCGGAGCCGTCGCCCGGCGATCGAGCCAACACAACCGCATGCGTGATCATCATGATGAATCGTTCGACGCGCCTCGGGCTGCTGGCGACGTGCCTCGGTCTCGCGGGCGCGGCCCGCGGACAGGTCTCGGCGGATCGGTTCGAGGAGGCGGCCCTGCCGGCGCTGGCTATCGAGGAGTCGTACGACTTCCACCGCCGGTTGACCGAGGGAATCCCGCCCCGCCCCCGCGACCCCGACACCCGACCCGCGGCCGACGAGATCGAGATCGGCGAGGGCTGGAGCGTCGAGGTCCCCGCCGACGCCTCCACCCCCCTGGTCGTCGCCGCCGAGGAATTCCAGCGCTACATGAAGGAGGCGATGCGCGTCGACGTCGCCCTGAAACGCCCCGCCGGGATCGACGGCTGGCGCGACCGGCCGAAGACCGTCGTGGCCGCCGCCCGCGGCGCCATGCCCGACCTTGGCGAGCCGCTGAAGGCGTCGAAGGACTACCGGATCACGGTCGCCGACGACGCGGTCGCGGTGTGCGGCTTCGACGACCGAGGCGCGGCCTACGGCCTTTACAACCTCATCATGCGGTTCAGCCTTCGCGAGGCCCCGTATCCGCCCAAGAAGCTCGACACCGTTCGGCATAGCCTTTACCAGGCGCGGATGACCGTCTCCGGCATGGGCTGGATGGAGTGGCCCGACCGCTACCTCGCCACCCTGCCGCTCTACGGCTTCGACGCCATCCACTGCTCGATCTACCGCAACCCGAACAACGCCCCCGGCGTGGATCCCCACTGGGGCGACTCCGTGATGCGCAAGCACCCGCCGGGCGCGATGAAGGACCTGGTCCGCCGCGCCGCACGCTTCGGGATCGACGTCTACGCCCCCCTGCTCTACAAGTACACCGGCGAGCCGGAAAACGTCGAGGGCCTCCGCAAGCTGGTCCGCGAGGTCGTGACCGAGTTCCCCGAGATCCGCGGTTACGTCCTCTTGACCGAGGGCTTCTACTACAAGAACTGGTTCGGCGCCGGCGGCCAGGGAAACGAGGACCTACGCGCCTGGGCGCGCGAATGGGCCAAGGCCGTCGCCGTCGTCGCCGAGGAAGCCCATAAGATCGATCCGAAGATCGAGATCCTCCCCTGGGAGTACAACATCGCCTTCAGCCCCGATCAGGTGGATACGAAGGCTTATGTGATGACCCAACTGCCCGAGTCGTCCATCCCCCTCCTCACCTTCGAGAACGGCAAGGGCTTCGAGCTCGACGGCCAGAAAGGCCACCTGCGCGACTACGCCATCAGCCAGGTCGGCCCGGCGGAAGTCACCCAGGCGCAACTGCGAACCATCCGCCAGCGCGAGTTCCCCGCCGTCTACTCCAAGGCCGACACCTTCGCCAGTTGGCAGTTCGGCACCTTTCCCTACCTGCCGTTCCCCCACCAGTGGCACGCGCGCTACGAGGCGCTCAAGGAGTGGAGGATCGACGGGACGTTGGAGTCGTGGACCTACGGCTTCAAGCCCAACTGGGTCGCCGAAATGCGGGCCTGGTACTGCTGGAGCGACGCGCCCCCGCTTGACGACCTGCTTCGCATGATCGCCCGCCGCGACTTCGGCGCCGGGAGCGAGGACGACGTGCTCGCCGCCTGGAAGTCGTTCAGCGAGGCCGTCCAGGTCTACCCCGACACCGGCCCGAACTGGGGCAGCAACAACGCCGTGGCCGCGCCGATGTTCTTCGAGCAGCCGACGGAAGACCGGACGGCGCCGACGACCCTCGACCACTCCTGGACGCGCGAGGCCCGCTTCGGCGGCCTGGACCCGAAATGGCCCTACGCGCCCGGCCGCCTGATCTTCCACCCCGACTTCTCCAACAAGCGCGACGCCGCGCGGAGCTACGCCGCCTTCTTCACCGTCCCGGTGTTCCAGAAGTATCTGAAGCTCGCCGCCGACCGCATGGAACGGGGCCTTCAAAGCTACCGAGCCGCCGCCCTCCGCGCCCCCGAGGCCAAGCGGAAGACCGCCTTCCGCGAAGTCATGCTCGCCGAGCAACTGCAAAGGATGATGAGAAGCGAACACGCGATCATCGACTTCGACCAGAAGCGCATGGCGCTCGCCAAATCCGACGACCCCGCCGAGCGCCGCGAACTGCTCCGCGCCATGACCGCCCTGCTCCACGAGGAGAAGGAGCGGACGACGTCGTCCCTGGAGGCCGCCCGCCGCGACTCCCGCCTCGGCTACGAATGGGAACAGGATTACGTTTACACGCCCGAGATCATCCAACACAAACTCGACCTGATCGACGCGACGCTCGACCGTCAGGTTCCGGACTATCGCCGCGAACACGGCCTTGAAGAGGAGCAGCCCTGATGTCGACCTTCCTCGATCAGCCGTCGCGGGCGCGGCGTTCCTCGTCCGTCGGCTGGGTTCGCTGGGGCGTCCTCGGGATCGCCGCGCTGACGATCACGGGGCGGGCGTCGGCGAGCGACGACGATTCGGCCCCCTCGAAAACCACGCCCGTCACCATGCGGACCATCGACGAAACCTGGCCGCCGCCTCCGGGGGAGGAAAGCTGGGGGTTCGTCGAGGATCTCAAGAAGGCCCCGCCGATCGTCCTCTTCTGGAAGGAAGGCGCCGCGCCGGGGGCGGGTCAGGTCGACCTTCGCGGCGGGCTCGCCTTCAAGCCGGGATTCCCCGACCCCGACGGCGTTCTCGAGACGGCCCACGCCGACCTCGCGCGGTTCCTCGACTTCGCCAGGCTCGCGAAGGATGACGGCCCGCCGCTGACCACCGAGAAGGTCGCGACGGACGGCCCGGAAGCCTACTCGATCGAAATCACGGATCGAGGGATTCACATCAAGGCGGGCGATACCGAAGGCGTCCGCCGCGCGATCTTCCAGCTTGAGGAGATGATCGCCGGGTCGGACGGCCCGTTCCTCGACGCCGGGACGGTCCACAAGCGGCCGTGGCTGCGCAACCGGATCACGCGCTGCTTCTTCGGGCCCATCAAGCGGCCCCCGCTCAACCGCGACGAACTCATGGACGACGTGGACTACTACCCCGACGAGTACCTGAACCGGCTCGCCCACGAGGGGATGAACGGGCTCTGGCTGAGCGTCGACTGGAAGGACGTCACCAGGACCTCGTTCCGCGACCCCGACCCCAACCGCGACCGCCGGCTCGCCAAGCTCCGCGCCACCGTCGCCAAGTGCGCCCGTTACGGGATCAAGGTCTGGCTCTACTCCAACGAGCCGGTGGGGTTCTTCTCGGCCGACGACCCCATGCTCAAGGCCCATCCCGACCTCGCCGGCGCCGGCGGGCCGTCGCGACGGTATATATGTCCGAATTCCGAATCGGCCCAGAAGTTCATTTACGAATCGACCCGATCGATCTTCTCCGAGGTCCGGGGCCTGGGCGGCTTGATCAACATATCGCTCGGCGAGCACGGATCGTCCTGCCTGGACTCGGTGGGCGCCGAGGGGGACCGCCGGCCCGACTGCCCGCGCTGCTCCCAGGCGCCGAACTGGCGAACCCTCGCGGCGGGTCAAGAGGCGATGGCCCGCGGCGTCAAAGACGGCGACCCGGACGCGGAGTTCGTCTGCTGGCTCTACATGCCCTCCTGGAAGCCGCTGGCGCCGTGGATTTATGAATTGCCCGACCATCTGCCCAGGGACGTCACGCTCCAGGTGAACTTCGAGTCGGGAGCGCTCAAGTACCAGCTCGACCGGCCCCGGATCGGCGGCGATTACTGGTTGTCCTATATCGGCCCCTCCGACCGCTTCGCCAGGCTCGCCGGCCGCGCGGCGGCCAACGGGACGCCCATGTCCGCCAAGCTTCAGGTGGGATGCTCGCATGAATCCGCGACGATCCCGTTCATGCCCGTCCCGCCGATCCTCCACCGCAAGTACCGGGCGATGCCCGCCTTGAACGTCGACACCGTGATGCAGTGCTGGTACTTCGGCAACTACCCCGGCGTCATGAACCGCGCCGCCGGGAAGCTGGCCTTCGAGGACTTCCAGAACGGCGAGGACGACTTCCTCAAGGCCCTGGCCCGTCCGGAGTGGGGCGACGCCGCCGACCAGGTCGTGACCGCCTGGAAGCACTTCGCCGAGGGGTTCCAGCAGTACCCGCTCTCCACCCGCTTCCAGTGGTGGGGGCCGATGCACGCCGCCCCCGTCTGGCCGCTCCACCTGAAGCCCGCGCTCAAACCGCTCCAGCCCACCTGGCTGGTCGGCGGTCCCGCCGGCGACGCCGTCGCCGAGATCCTGGACAACCACACCCTCGCCGAGGCCGTCGTCCTCTCCCGGAACATGGCGCGCGAATGGGATAAGGGCGTCGACATCTTGAAGTCGCTCGCGCCTCGATTCGAGAACGATCACGAACGAACGCTCGACATCGGGCTGGCCGAGGCGATCGGCATCCAGTTCTCAAGCGCTCATGACGTGCTGGACTTCTACCTGCTCCGCGCCGGGCTGTTCGACCTGCCGCCGAAAGCCGCGCTCGCGCGGTTGGACGCAATGGAGGCGATCGTCCGTCGCGAGATCGACCACAGCCGACGGCTGGCCGAGCTTTGCGCCGCGGACTCGCGCCTGGGCTATCACTCCGAGGCCGAGCGGCACCAGTACTCCGGCGAGCGACTCGCGTGGCGGGTCGCGGTCCTCGACGACCTGCTCGCCACCGAATTCGCCGAATGCCGCGCCGCGTTCCAGGAAGGCAAGCCGGTCTCCCGGTTCGCCGAGGGCCGCGCCGCCTACGCCATCGACTCGGGCTGGAACGACTGCCAGACGTTCCGCTGGCAGGCCCGTCGCGAGGCCGACGGCGTCGCGCTGCAAGTCGAGATGAAAGAGCCCGGCGCGTCGGGAGCCTTCACGGCGTTCCTGTGCGACCCGTTCCTCACCGAGCGGTTCTGGGAGATCCACCTGTCAACCGGGGGGAGCGCGTCGGACTCCCACGGCGCGGGCCTCCAGGCCGCCGAATCGTACGCGACCCCGGAAGGCCGCCGCGGCGTGACCCTGCGGATCCCGGGCGACGCCCTCGCCGTGTTCGACCCCTCCGGCCGGGGGGATTTCGCGTTCAACCTCTTCCCCGACGCCCGCCCCGCCGACAACTGGCCGGCCGGGCTGACCGTCCCCAACCCCGGCGGCTACCGCCTCGCCCAGGGCCGCTTCGACCCCAGGAGGCTCGGCTACCTGCGCGTCGGCTCCGAGGAGTGAGTCGAAGCCGGGGGAAGTCGCGCGAAACGAGACCGCTCGGTCGACTCCGCCGAGCCGCCTCCCCGCCGGGACGCGGTTCGGCGGCGCTCAACGAGGCGTTTCGTCTTTCGGAGCCCAATCCTCGGCCCGCCAGACGGCGAGGCGGGCGAGGCAGCGGTCGCGCCAGGCCATGCGGTCGGCGAGTTCCGACCGCGGCGTCCGGGCCCGCAGCTCGGCCTCGACCTTCGCGACCAGGGCCTCGCTCCAGGCGCGAGGGTCGGCCTGTTGCTTGGCGAGCGCGTGGTACATCGGCCCGAGCCGTTCGCAGTAGCCGCGGACCCCGTCCTTGGCGTTGAGGTCGATCGTCTCGAACGGCCCGACGAAGAACCAGCGGCGCCCTAGCCCCCGGGTGATCGCCAGGTCGACGTCGCGGGTCGAGCAGACCCCGTCCTCCACCAGTCGGAACGCCTCCGCCAGCACCGCGCTTTGCAGGCGGTTGGCGACGAAGCCGTCGATCTCGGAGTTGAGCCGGATCGGGGTCTGGCCGATCGTCTCCATCAGCGCCGACGTCCGGTCGACGACGGCCGGATCGGTCCAGGGGCTCGGTACGATTTCAATCAACGGGATTAGATGCGTGGGATTGATCGGGTGGACGATCAGGCAGCGGCCGCGGCCTTCCAGATCGGCCGTGAACCGCGACGCGGGAATCCCCGACGACGAACTGGCGAGGATCGTATCCGGCGCCGCCAGCGCGTCGAGCCTTCGGTAAAGCTCCTTCTTGATTTCAAGCCGTTCCGGCGCGCTTTCCTGAACATATCCCGCGCCGTCAAGGGCGTCCTCCAGGCTCGCGGCCGATCGAACCCGCGCGGAGGCGCGGTCGGCCTCGCCGGGGGGCGCAAGCCCCAGCGCCTCCAGGTCGCGGGCCGAGTCGCGGACGAACCCCAGCGCGCGATCGACGGCGGCCGGGTCGGGGTCGTGGACGGCGACGTCGAACCCCGCGCGGGCGAAGGCCGACGCCCACGACGCGCCAACGACCCCGACCCCGACGACCGCGACCCGCGCCGCGGCCGCCCCTTCCGTCCGCTCTTCGACCCCGGCGGTGGCTTTCACGTCGTCGACTCCTTCTCAAACCAGATCGGTCCCGATTCGCCCGCGCGCATTATGCCGTCGTCCGCCGACCCGTGAAAGAGGGGGACCGGCGGAGCGGGCCCCATGCCTGGGACTTGCAACGGCGAGGGCGCGGGGGGGTCGACGCCGCGTCACGAGGGAGGATCGGATCGACGCCGACTCCCCCCGTCGGTCTCGCGCTCCCGCGTCGGGTCGACGAGGCGCGCGGCGAGGTCCCGGGCCTGGGATCGCAGTTCGGGGACGGCCGTCGTCTCCCAGAGGTCTTCCTTCAGCATCGGGCCGACGGCGAAGACGGAGTCGCTCGCGACGCCGCGGGCGTCGATCAGCGCGCCGGACGGGGCGACGTCCAGTCCCAGCAGGAGCGGGCCCGGGCGGGCGACGCCGCGATCGAGCAGGGACCGGATCAAGGCGGGGGCGCCCGCGCGGACGTCGCGCGCGGGGCCCGTGCAGTTGATGACGCGGGCGAAGGTCCACTCCTCGGCCTCGCGCCGACCCCGGCGCGTCCACGACGCCGCCAGGCCCCCCCCCTTCTCCACGATCCTCGCGATGCGGCCGGCGACCACCTCCAGCCGGCCGTCGTCCATGGCCTCGGTGATTTTTCGATCGATCTCGGGCGCGATCCGATGCCGGCGCGCGTCCCACCTGGACGCGAGGTGACGAAGGAAGCGAAGCCGCTCGTCCCGTCCCAGCGCCCGCCAGAGGTCTTGCGTACACGGGCGAAGGCCGTCGACGACCGCTCGCCAGTCGCCCCCCTCGGCCTGGTGGCGGTCCACGTCGGACCTGATCATTCGCAACAGGGACCGGGCCGTCGTCGGCTGCCCGGCCGGGAGGGACGGCGGCCGCGGAGGGCCCGCGCCGGGGCGATGCGGTTGCGGCAGCAACCCGTGGCGAGAGATCGCGACGATCCGCCCCCGATGTCCCCTGGCGAGGGCCTCCACGACGACGTCGACCGCCGTGAGGCCGGCGCCGATCAACAAGATCGGCTCGTCTTCGCCCAGCCCGTCCAGCGCCCCCGGGCTCCAGGGGTTCGCGACGAAGCCGCGCGAGCCGCCGGAGACCGTCACGCCGGCGGGAACGCTCGGCGGCGGGTTCCCCAGCGCGAGGACGACGCGGTCGACGTCGAACCGCCTCCCCCCGGCCGCGCGCAGGACGCGGCGAGCGTCCCCTTCCACGTCGACGACCTCGTCCCGAACCAACTCGACGGCGCCCCGCTCGACCGCGGCGGCGAGGAATTCGTCCAGGTACTCGCCGTAAACCATCCTGGGAGCGAACGTCCCGGGCCCGGCGGAGGGATCGCGCCGTTGGAGCCAATCGAGGAAGTGCGAGCGCTCGTCGGGCAAGGCGCTCATGTTGCCGGCGGGGACGTTCAGCAGATGTCGCTCGCAGCGCGAGCCGTAGGCGGCCCCGCGCGCGAACCGCCCTTCCTTCTCGAACAGCAGCACGCGCGCGGCCCCCGCCCGCGCCAGATGAAAAGCCGTCATGGTCCCGCTGAAGCCGCCACCGACGATCCCGACGCTCAAGCCTTCCAAGACGTCCTCCTCCTGGACCGCAAGCCGGCGACGCCGATTCGCTCCCCGGTCCCAATTCCTCCGAACGCATTATGCCGACGCCCGCGGCCCCGTGAAAGGGGAGGCCGGCGGGGCGGGCGCGTGGGCGAGAGGACCTGGAGAGAACGGGGCCGACGACCGATTCAAGTGACGCCCTCTCCTCATGGCTGAACTTCGACTCCTTTCTCTCGTTGTGACCTTGGCAAACCACGTCCACGGCGTCGCGGGAAGACGATCGGGAATGCTTAGAACCCGCGACAGGGAAACGGTGAGCTTACTGTCGAACGGCTGATCCTGGAATCACGCGACTTGACACATGTAAAGCGCCGATGTAACGTTAGTATTTATGAGGAGGCGATCTCGATGGGAAGGCCGCGCCATCCTGACAAGCACATCGAGAAAGCCATCAAGTACGCCGAGGCGAAGGGGTGGCGAGTCGTCATGTCCAACGGACACGCCTGGGGCAGGCTCCTTTGCCCGTTCGACGGTCGAGGCGGTCACGCCTTCGGCGTATGGTCCGCCCCGACTGATCCGGAAGGATTTGCGCGGTCGATCATTCGCCGCGTCGATCAGTGTACACATGAACGAGAGGAGCCTTGAAATCAAGGGGGAGGGAAGACGATGAGCGGCGAGCGCGAGCATGAGTTCACGTTGGCTCTCGCGGGCGAGCACGGGGAGTTGACGGACGAGATGCTCGATCGTTTCTTCGAGGCCGGATGTGACGACGCCTTGGTCTCCATCAGCGCCGGCAGGTTGTTCGTCGATTTCGCCCGTCCGGGGGCGAGCATGAAGGACGCCTTGGTGAAGGCGATTCGCGACGTTCGCGCCGCCGGCTTCGAGGTGGATCGAATCGCGACGAGTGAACTGGTGACGAAGGCGGAGATCGCGAGGCGGCTCGGCAGGACCAGGCAGAGGGTCGGCCAGTGGGTCGCCGACGAGGGGGGATTCAGCGCTTTCCCACCCCCCGCCTGCCCAATCATCGACGGCCATTCCCTCTGGCGATGGCGCGAGGTGGCCCAGTGGGCCTACGAGAACAACCTCGCCAAACGAACCGCGTGGGAGCAGGCTCAAGACGTCGAATTGATTAACTCGATTTTGAGTTATTGCAGTCAGAAGCAAGAGTCGCCGGTGGAGTTCGAAGGGCTCGTCGAGGCCCTTGACGGCGCCGCAGCTTACCCGTCCCGCCCCTCGGTCGGCGAAGCGCGCCGAGGTTGATGAAACGAAACGATACTACCAACACTTTTTTCGCGATGCGCCGAAAGTACCGGCTGTTAGTCGTCAATTAAAGATGCGCCTCTTAATTCGTGTCCGCCGTTAAACGGAAAATCTTCCTCGTCACCTCGTTTCTCATGGATGATTCTGATTATGGATTCCACGTCTGACCTCGCGCGTTCCGCATTCTCAAGGCTGCAGAACGTCTCCCATTCTGTCTGAAGAAATCCCCCTGGACTAAAGCCACAGTACTCGCCCAACGGAATCGTCTCCTCGTGTTTCAGCGAAATCGATTTCCCGTGGGCCATGTTGTTTCTAAAAGAGAACAATTTCTTGAGGGTCTGCCACGGACGCTGGCTGAAATCTATAGACAAATCCAACTCCTCGGCTATGGCATTCAACTTGCTTATTGGATTGAGGCGTTCGACGCCGTTCCAGGTGTTTGGCTTAAACAATCTAACCCCAAGATGATTTAGGTAAGCTTCAAAAGTAAAGGCGGTGAAGGTAAGGCTTGCCATAAATTGATAGTAGCGGCCTCTCTCTTGCGATTTCCCCTGTTCAAATAGACACCAGGACGCGTGCCAGAATTCAGAGTAAGCGATGACACTCCGCTCCCTCTCGATCTTCACCCGTTTTTTATCAGGCATTGTAAGGGAGCCTCTGCTTTGAACACGAGAACAGTAATCCTGATCTTAAGTCTGCGGATTCATGATGGCAAGAGGGTAGTTACACTTTCGCTGGGAGCCGACAAAGGGCCATTCTGAGTGGGGTGGGAGCCGGCCCACGGGACAGACGTCACTTCACGCTTCCGTTCCGGAAACGGAACCTACACCGGGTTTCTCGCCACCCTGCTGGAGCGAATTCGCGTACCCCAGCCCGGCGATGGCGACGAGCAGGAGGGCCAAGCCGACGGCGAGGCGGAGGCGGGCGGGTCGGGGGGCTTCGCGCCATTCGCCGGAAAGGACGCCCAGGGCGTTGGCGACCAGGACCATGCTCGACATCAGGATCGACCAGCCCAGCGACGGGCCCAGCGAGCCGAGGCGGTCGGCGCCGATGCCGTAAAGCGCCATGCCGGCCATCCACAGCACGCCCATCAAGACCGCGAAGACCGCGTTCCGCGGCGAGCGACGGTCGCGGTAGTTGCGGGTCGCGCCGTCGCGCTTCAAGAGGTAAAGCGCGTAGCCCGCGTTGCAGAGGAACAAGGGAGGCGTCAACAGCGGCCAGAGCGCGTTGGGCGCGAGGTAATCGGGGACGTCGGGCCCGGCGGCGCGGCGGTAGATCGACTCGCCGAAGGCGAAGCCCAGGTTGCCGCACGCCGAGAGCAAGCCCGACGCCACGCAGATCAACAGGCCGATCCGGTACGACGTCCGCGCTGACGTCGCCGGCGCCTCCTCCCTCCACTTCCCCGCGAACGAACAGACCGCCACCCCCAAAAGCATCACCGCCAACGACCCCGCCGTGACGACCCCCTGCGCCATCGTGAAGTCGGCCGGCGGTCGGACCAGAAGCGGGATCAACGTCCCGCTGGTGGCGGCCACCCCCAGGATCACCGCGAACCCCAACGCCAACCCGATCGCGTCCACCCCCAGCCCGAACGTCACCGCGCCGACGCCCCAGCCGAAGCCGAACACCAGGACCATCGCCACCGCGCCGGCGGGGACGTCGCGATACACCCCGATCAGGTCCGGAATCGTCGCCATCGCCAAGGCCCACGGGCAGATCAGATAGGCCGCGGCGGCGAAGATCAGCCAGTAGTTCTCCCAGGCCCAGCCGCCCATCCACTTGCTGGGAAGCATGAAGCTCCCCTGGAACACCCCGGCCAAAAGCACGACGGCCAGCCCGATCAACAACCCTTCCGACATGCGCGGCCCCTTGCGTTTATAAGGCCCAAGCCGAGCCCGCCGCGCGCCTTCGCCCCGGCGGGTCGGGGTCGATTCTACAAGGCGCGCCGGGGCGGTTCCATCGGCCGGACGGCCGATCGAAATCCGAGATGTGCGGCGGGCGTTCCAGTCGCTATCATGAAGTCGAGCCGACGGCGGGGCGGGGGCCGTTTCCCCCTCCCAGGCCGGCGCGGGCCGCTCGACGAGCGAGAGGTCGATTCCACACCTGATCGGAAGAGGACGGCGACGATGGGCAAGGGCGACAGGAGCACCAGGCGCGGCAAGGTGGTTCGGGGGACGTTCGGCAAGAGCCGCCCCAAGGCGTCGACGCTGCGCAAGGCCAAGGCGGCCGCGGCCAAGGCCGCCGCCGAGACGCCGGAACCGGCCCAGGGCTGAGGCGGGCCGATCGCGGGCGCGGCGGCGGCGGATCGCGTCCGGCCGCCGCTTCGCCCAGGCTTGATCGCGGCGTAAGATTGTGGTGGAGTCGAGGGAGACTCGAAATCGGCAGGACGGACGGAGCGAGGAGTCACGCCATGGCGAAGTTGCGCCTCCTGAAGACCGGACACGGCGACCTGACGCTCGCCGAGTGGGACGACCGCCGACCCGAGACCGTCGAGGACGCCGCGGCGCGGTTCGCCGAGCACGTCACGCCCGGCCGGATGGCCTTCCGGCTCGACGGCCCCGGCCGGAGCCGCCTCATCAAGCAGTTCGACGCGACGGCCCCGGAGATCCTCATCGTCCCGGCCGTCCAGGGCGGCTGAGGTCGCGCCCATGATCCGAACCGGATACCTGCGCTGGGAGATCGACGTCGACGACGTCCGCTCCCCGGCCGACCCCTATTCCCGCGAGGTGGTCTTCCTCGCGCGCCCGACCCACCGCGTCGTCCGGGTCCGGACCACCAACCACGCCGACGCCGCCGCCCGCTTCGTCCGCGGCGAGGCCTCCTACGACAGCGTGCTGAAGACGCTCGACGACCGCCGCGGCGAGGTCGACCTGACCATCCCCGACGTCGGCCCGCGACGCTTCCGCTACTCCGAATCCGACCGGACCAAGATGTTCCGGTACTGGATGGAGAAGCTCCAGCGCGAGGCGTCGGCGTTCGCCTTCGAGGTCGTCGCCGCGGCCAGTTCGTTCACGCAGCTGGTCATCGCCAGTCAGGCGTTGCGCTCGGGTTACGCCAAGCTCGTCGAGGGGGAGATCTTCCGCGTCATCGAGGGGAAGTGTCAGCCCCGGCCCACCTCCGACGAGCCGATCCGGATCGACGCGGCCGACTACCAGCAGGGCGTGCCGGAACTGGTCGCCGCCGAGTTGGTCCGCGACGTCGTCGAGCCCAAGGAGTTCGACGAGTTCCGTCAGTTCGATTGCATCACCATCCTCAACGGCGACAAGTACTTCCGCATTCCGCGGAAGACCCACGGCCTCATCGAGGTCTGGGACGCGAAGACCAAGCAGGCCGTTTGCCGGCTCTGCGTGGTGTTCCAGGATCCCGGCATGCCCCCCTCCGACGAGGTGGTCATGAAGTACCTCCTCGCCAAGCACCAGCCCGCGACGCTGCTTCAAATCGGCGTCCGCTTCGCCCCCCCCAAGGGCCGTTTCGAGGTCGTCCGCCCCCGGCGCTGGTCGCTGGACTGAGCGCGAGCGCGAAAACGCCGAGCGTCACGGATTTTGGGGTCCTGAACGAATCTTCCCCCCTCGCGGGGGAAGACAGACCGCGAAGCGGTCAGATGAGGGGGATGACAAGCAAGACGGCCGATGACGTTCGCGAAAGCCCGTCCGGGATGTCCTGGAAGTCGATGGCGTTCTTGCCCGCCCCCCCTCGTCCGGCCCTTGGAACGATGCCGAAATAACTTCCGGGAATCCTTCGCGGCCGAATC
>ERZ778018.902-NODE-902-length-32996-cov-14.746365_pt1 | contig 32996 bp, 29 predicted proteins | sample MGYA00375748_ERZ778018 | MGnify/ENA primary metagenome ERZ778018 (study PRJEB29350, sample SAMN05509839) | bioreactor metagenome | biome: bioreactor; material: wastewater | place: South Africa: University of Cape Town | collected 2014-04-22 ... | reverse complement strand
CCGCACGCAGACCGCAACTCGGCACGCGGACGAGGCCTCCCGCACGCAGACCGCAGCCCGGCACGCGGACGAGGCCTCCCGCACGCAGACCGCAGCCCGGCACGCGGACCGGGTCGTCCGGCGCATGCGCCGGGGCGGGCATCTGTCGGCTCACGGCACTCGGTAGGTCCAGGCGTCCGACCGGAACTTGCTGTCGGCCAACTCGCGCGCCGCCGCCAACTCGACGTCCGTGTACGACCCGCTCCGCACCCGGTGCCCACGGCGGAACGAATCCATCAGCGAGGCGATGATGTCGGCGCGCGCCATCCCGGTCTGCGAGCGCATCGGGTCGACCCGTTTGTTCGCGCTCGGGATCCCCTTGTCGGACAGCTTCTCCCGACCGATCCGCAGCACGCGGGTCATCTTGTCGGCGTCGATGTTGTAGGCCATGGTGGCGTGGTGCAGCACGGCCCCGCCGACCAGCCGCTTCTGCGCCGCGCCGCCAATTTTGCCCTTGTCCGAGGCGATGTCGTTCAGCGGGACGTACCGCGCGGATACCCCCACCTCGAACAGCGCGTCCAGCACCCAGGAATCCAGAAAGGCGTAGGACTGTTCGAAGCTCAGCCCCTCCACCAGGGACGCCGGCACCACCATCGAGTAGGTGATGCAGTTGCCGGGCTCCATGAACATGGCCCCGCCGCCGGAGATCCGGCGCGCCACTCGGATGCCGTATCGCCGCGCCGCGTCGGTGTCGACCTCGTTGCGTACCGACTGGAACGACCCGATGATCACCACCGAGGAGTCCCAATCCCAAAAGCGCAGCAGCGGCCCCCGGGTACCGGCGGCCACCTCGGTGGCGAGCACCTCGTCCAGCGCCATGTGCTCCACCGGGTCGAGCACCACCGGGCCGATCAGGTCGAAGGTGTGATCGTCCCAGCCGGTGGCGGCACCGACCGCACGGCGCACCGCGACACCGACGGCGACAGCGTCGAACCCGACCATCGCGACCTGCGGCCCCAGGACAGCATCGATGGAGGCGGCGAGCTCGGCGGCCGTGGCATCGGCGGGCATGCCGGCCAACGCCCGGCCGATGTCCTCCAGCGCGGAGTCGGGCTCCAGGAAGAAGTCACCGGAGACATGCACCTCGGCCAGCCGACCCTCGGCGACCTCGAGATCCACTCGGACCAGCTTGCCGCCCGGAACCTTGTACTGACCCTGCACCCTGCCACCGTATCGCCACCCGATGGTGCCGGAAACCGACGGCCAGATTCGCGGTACATTCCGTTTCTGCAGGTCGCGGTGATCTTGAAACGATCTGGCCGACGAAAAACAGCGGCCCCAACCGACCCGCCCGGCGGGACGTGCGCCTCAGCCGGCGACGACCTGCACGGTGAGCTTCGCGGTGACGCCCGGGTGCAGGGTCACGGTCACCGGGTGCGAGCCGACGGAACGGATGTGCCCGTCCAGCGAGATCGCGCGCTTGTCCAGCACCGGGCCGCCGGCCGCCTTGACCGCCGTAGCGATGTCGATCGCCGTCACGGAGCCGAACAGCTTGGTCCCGTCACCGGTGGTACGGGCGGTGATCGTCACCGGCAGCTTCTCCAGGGTGTCACGCACCTCGCTGGCGTGCTCCACGCCGCGGATCTCGCGGGCGGAACGGGCCCGCTTGATGGTCGCCACCTGCTTCTCGGCGCCCTTGGTCGCCAGGATGGCCTTGCCCTGCGGCAGCAGGAAGTTCCGGCCGTATCCGTCGCGTACCTCGACGATCTCGCCGGGCGCGCCCAGGCCCGGCACGTCGGTGGTCAGGATGAGCTTCATGGGATGTGCTCTCTTCTTCTCGGGTGGTCTCGGCTCGAGGACGACGCCACCGCACGCGGGCCCGAACGCGGCCGGTGCGACGACGGTGCGATCAGCGAGCGGTGGACGTGTAGGGCAGCAGCGCCATCTCGCGGGCGTTCTTGACCGCGGTGGCGATGTCCCGCTGATGCTGGGTGCAGTTGCCCGTCACCCGGCGGGCGCGGATCTTGCCGCGGTCCGAGATGAAGCGGCGCAGCAGGGTGGTGTCCTTGTAGTCGATCGCCTGTGCGTTCTCCTTGCAGAACGCGCACACCTTCTTCTTGATCTTGCGAACCGGGGGCTTGGGCATGGAAGTCTCTCCAGTGATGTTGGGGCGCACGGTGATCCGGCGCACCGGATTGAAGTTTGGGTAAGGAGGTTCGGCCCATCACACGCGTCGGGGCCGGAACACGCGAGTCCTAGAACGGCGGCTCGTCGGAGTAGCCACCGGATCCACCCGCGGGCGGGGCCGAGCCCCACGGATCGTCGGCCGGTGCACCGCCGCCCCCGCCGGACCGGCCGGAGCCGAAGCCGCCGCCCCCGCCGGACTCCGAACGGGAGATCTTGTTGACCTTGGCGGTGGCGTAGCGCAGCGACGGGCCGATCTCGTCGACCTCCAGCTCGACCACGGTGCGCTTCTCACCCTCGCGGGTTTCGAAGGAGCGCTGCTTGAGCCGGCCCGACACGATCACTCGGGATCCCCTGGTGAGCGACTCGGCGACGTTCTCGGCGGCCTGCCGCCAGATGTTGCAGCGCAGGAACAGCGCCTCGCCGTCCTTCCACTCGCCGCTCGCGCGATCGAAGGTGCGCGGCGTGGAGGCGACGGTGAAGTTCGCCACCGCGGCGCCGGAGGAGGTGAAGCGAAGTTCCGGGTCTGCGGTCAGGTTGCCGATCACGGTGATGATGGTGTCGCCTGCCATGACGACCTCCTTACTTCGCGTTCGGGCGGGTGATCTTGGTCCGGAGCACGGATTCGTTGAGGTTCAGCTGGCGGTCCAGCTCGGAGACCACCTCGGGCGTGCACTGCACGTTGATCAGTGCGTAGATGCCCTCGGCGTTCTTGTCGATCTCGTACGCCAGGTGGCGCTTGCCCCAGACATCGACGTTCTCCACGCTGCCGCCGCCCTGGCGGACCACGTTCAGGAAGGTGTCGATCGACGGGGGGACCGTGCGCTCGTCGAGCGTCGGGTCGAGGATGAGCAACAGCTCATAGTGCCGGGATGCAGTGGATACGCTCACGCGCACCTCCTATGGACTCGTCGGCCGCGGCGGTTCCGCGACAGGAGGGTGTTGCCGGTGACGGAGCCGGCGGCAGCGCCGCTCGCCGGAGCGGCGAGGATCGATGCCGACGGTTGCCGATCCTCAGCGACCGGCTCACCTGCGACTGGGCGAGTCTACCAGCCGCTCGGTGCGCACCCGGCCGGCGCGATCGCGCGGAAAACCAGCGGGCTGTACTGCACGGTAAATCGGTAGCGTCGTGCGCAATCGGTCACGCAAGCACCCGGGATCACCAGACTATTTCCCGGCCCGCGGGTCATACCTGCTGCGATCCCGCCACCGCTGTTGTGATCCCCGGTTCCGCGAGTACCGCGTCCGCGCTTGCCTCCGAGCTCGTTTCGGGGGCTCGACGGCGGGATCCGGTCACCCGCCGCCACATGGTGGGCAGGGACGGGATGGTCAAGCGGTCCGGAGCATCCTCCAGCACGCCGCCGGACGGATCGTCGTCACCGGCCTGCCGGATCAGGTCCCACTCGGGGCGCAGGATCTCCCGGATCACCCGCACCACCAGGGCGATCAGCAGGATGTCCCGGATGACGGCGGCCGCCGCGAACGGGTGGATGGACAGGTTTCTGCTGGCGTCGCTGTCGAAGGACAGCATGAGCAGCATCCAGACCACGGCCTCGGCGAACTGCCAGGACAGCACCCGGCGCCAGCGGGGCAGGGCCAGCGCTACCAGCGGCACCAGCCAGAGCGAGTACTGCGGCGACCAGACCTTGTTGGTCAGCAGGAACGCCGCCACCACCAGGAAGGCCAGCTGCGCGAACCGGGGGCGGCGGCGGGCGGACAGTGCCAGCCAGCCGATCGCCGCACACGCCAGGACGAACAGCGCCAGCGACAGCGTATTGAGCAGTGTGGTGGCCTGGCCACCGGAGTCCCACGGGTTGAACGGGCTGACCACCGTCATCAGGTAGTACCAGGAGTCCCACTCCGGCGTGCGGGTGGTGTTCATGGTGTAGAACTCCAGCCAGGCCCGCGGGTAGGTCAGCAGGATCGGCAGGTTGACGGCCACCCAGGTGATCGCCCCGGCCACCACCGCCTTGGTCCAGGCGCCCATCCTCCCGGAGCGCAGGCACAGCACCAGCAGCGGACCCAGCAGGAACACCGGGTACAGCTTGGCGGCGGTGCCCAGGCCGAGCAGGATTCCGGCGAGCACGGATTTCTTGCGCGCCCAGGCGAGCATCGCGCCGCCGGTGAAGCCGATCGCCAACAGGTCCCAGTTGGTGAAGGCGTGCACGATCAGCAGCGGCGACAGGCACATGATCGCCGTGTCCCAAACGCGCCGCCGCGCGATCCGCGCGGTGCAGGCCACCACCACCAGGTAGGCAAAGCCCAGCAGGATCGCCCCGATGGTGAAGTACGCGGCCACATCCAGCGGCACCGGCACCACCCCGGTGCTCTGGGCGAAGCTCAGGTAGCCCGAGGTCAGAGCCGAGACACCCCACATGAAGTAGCCCGTCAGCACCGGGTACTCCAGGTACCGGATGGTGCCGAGCTGGCCGTCGGGCACCGGCACCAGCCTGTCGCCCTGGACCTGCCGATATCCGGCGTCCGGATCGCCGACCAGCGTGTGGTCGCCCAGCTGGACGGTCCGGCCGCCCTCGTCGGCGATCAGGTGGTCGCCCGATTGGTGCACCTGGGAGGGCAGGAAGACCTGTCCGGAGGGCCAGTCGTTGGGCCGGTTCTCCACCCAGACATAGGAATACGGATTGCGGTTCGGGTCGTTCAGGCCCCGGCCGCCGTAGAGCGGAACGACGTCGTTGTAACAACCGGTGATCCAGGGTCGCTGGCCACCCTGATCCAGGCCACCACCCTCGCCCTGTTGGATGCACGCGGACTTGAACAGCCAGCCGCAGATCAGCACGGCGATACCCATCAGCAGCGCGACGCGCATCGGGGTGAAAATCCGCGCGCGGCCCACCGAGGCGTGCGTGCCGAGCGGGCCGCCGAGCAGGGCGGAGGCGCGCCGGACTGTCGGGTCGGTCCAGCTGGGGATCACCCGCTCGGACGGGGACAGCGACGCCGATGGAGGTAGGTCAGCGCGGTGTCGGCTGGTGGCCGGCCGACCGGCGTCATCGGTGACGGGAGCGCCGGCGGGCGCGTCGTCGTCGGTGACGGCAGCCTCGGCGGGAACGGGGCGACCGGTGACGGCGGGAACGGGGCGACCGGCGTCGGCGGGAACGGGGCGACCGGTGACGGCAGCCTCGGCGGGAACGGGGCGACCGGTGACGACGGCTCCGGCATCGCTCGCGCCGAACGTGTCGGTGGATTCAGCGCCGGTCGCGTCGCCCTCGCTGCCCGGCAAGGTGGGCCCGTTCGCCCCGGCTGTGGTCACACGCGCGAGCCTACTGGGCGAACCTGCGTCGGCTCAGGTCAGCGGGCGGCGCGGCGGCGCGGACGGGGGCGCTGCTGGTCGGCGGTGCCCATCACAAACGAGGCGACCAGATGGTTCCACGAGCAGGTCCGGCAGACCTCGACCTGATAGACATTGAACTCGCCGAACTTGGCCGCCATCGCCTCGAGTTCCTCCGGGGACCGGGCCGAGCCCGCCGCCGGGCCCAGTTCGTCGCCGTAGACCCAGTAGACGTGCGTCAGCGGCTCCTTGCGGCAGACCGGGCAGGGTGTCTCGGTCACGATGCCGTGGAACTTGGCCGCCCGCACGAGATACGGCGACGCGTCGCACACCTCGCCTACGCCGGTCCGGCCGCGGGAGACCTCCGCCAGCAGCGCGCGACGCTGCAAGGCGTAGTCCACCAGCGCCCGTTGAGTCTGCACGGATCGAGCGTACGCGGGGCAGGAAGACCCCGCCGGGGGACCGACGGCCGTCCGCGGAGCGCGCGAGCCCGGGTTCGGCCTCCGCACACCGGGCCCGATGCTTGCTCGGATGGGGGCGGCCCCCGCCGCCATCGTCACCGGTTATATCGTGTCGATATAACAAACGCCCGCCGCTCTACCCCCGAGGCTCCGGGCCCGCACAGACCAGACAGAGCCACACAGACCCCGCGCAGACCCACACAGACCCACACAGACCCACACAGACCCACACAGACCCAGAAAGAAACAGAAAGAAACAGCCTCGATGTCCCAGCCGTCGCCCCGCCCCGCGGAGACACCCGGTCGCGCATCGTCCGGCGTGCTGGATCTTGCCCTGCTCGGTCTGCTCGCCGACGCGCCGATGCACGGGTACCAGCTCCGGATCCGGCTGACGGAGATCCTGGGCCCGGTGCGGTCGTACTCCTACGGCTCGCTCTACCCCGCGCTGCGTCGCCTGGAACGATCCGGATTCCTCCGGGTGCAGGAGCCACTGGCCGACCCCGACGACGTGCCGCTGGCGCCGCGCCGATCCCGCGTCACCTACACGATCACGGCCGGCGGCAAGGAACGGCTCGCGAACCTGCTCGCCGACGCGGGCCCGCAGTCGTGGACCGACGAGGGATTCGGCGTGCACCTGGCGCTGTTCCCGCGCACCGCGGTGGAGACCCGGCTGCGCATCCTGCAGGGCCGCCGTCGCCGGCTAGAGCAACGCCGCGAGGGTCTGCGGGCCTCGCTGGCCCGCACGGCGCAGCGGGTCGACGACTACACCGCTGCACTGCACCGGCTGGCGATCCAGGCGCACGACCGCGAGGTGCTCTGGCTTCGCGATCTGATCGCCCGGGAGAGCGGGCGCACCGACACCGAACCGGCGCCACCCGAACACTGACGCCGGGACGCGCCGTGGCCGCGGAGCGACGCCGGCCCGAGCAGCAGCCCTCGAACAGCAACGAACACCGCAACGACAGGAAGAGGTAGCGATATGACCCAGGACAGCACACCCCGCGCCCCGCACCCGATTCGGGTGGCCATCGTCGGCGTCGGCAACTGCGCCTCCTCACTGGTGCAGGGGGTGGAGTACTACCGCGACGCCGACCCGGCGAGCCGGGTGCCCGGGCTGATGCACGTCACCTTCGGCGACTATCACGTCTCCGACCTGCAATTCGTCGCCGCCTTCGATGTGGACGCCAAGAAGGTCGGTTTCGATCTGGCGGAGGCAATCGGCGCCAGCGAGAACAACACCATTCACATCGCCGACGTGCCGCCCACCGGGGTGACGGTGCAGCGCGGGCACACCCTGGACGGACTCGGCCGCTATTACCGGGAAACGGTGACGGAGTCGCCGGCCGAGCCGGTCGACGTGGTCGCCGCACTCAAGGATGCCCGGGCGGACGTGCTGGTCTGCTACCTGCCGGTGGGCTCGGACGCCGCCGTCAAGTTCTATGCGCAGTGCGCGATCGAGGCCGGCTGCGCGATGGTCAACGCGTTGCCGGTGTTCATCGCCTCCACTGAGCAGTGGGCCGAGAAGTTCCGCGCCGCAGGGCTTCCCATCGTCGGTGACGACATCAAGTCGCAGGTCGGCGCGACCATCACACACCGCGTGCTGGCCAAGCTGTTCGAGGACCGCGGGGTGATCCTGGACCGCACCATGCAGCTGAACGTCGGCGGCAACATGGACTTCATGAACATGCTGGAGCGAGACCGGCTGGAGTCCAAGAAGATCTCCAAGACCCAATCGGTGACCTCGCAGGTACCGCACGAGATGCGGGGCGCCGACGTGCACATCGGGCCCAGCGATTACGTGCCCTGGCTGGACGACCGCAAGTGGGCGTACGTGCGCCTGGAGGGGCGCGCCTTCGGCGATGTGCCGCTGAACTTGGAGTACAAGCTGGAAGTCTGGGACTCCCCGAACTCCGCCGGGGTGATCATCGACGCGGTGCGCGCGGCCAAGATCGCGCTGGACCGGGGGATCGCCGGGCCGGTCGAGTCGGCCAGCGCGTACTTCATGAAGTCCCCGCCGGTGCAGTACGGCGACGATGTGGCGCGTGACGCGGTGGAGGCCTTCATCCGCGGCGAGTGAGCGCCACCCTCCTTCGCCTCCCGAGTCGCCTTGTGTGTCCCACGTAGCGCTATAGCGCCCCCTGGGACACACAAGCGCGGTCCGGCAATGGGGCCACCCCTGGCGACGGGGGTGGCCCCTCGTGCTGTGTCGGCCCATCGGTGGAATCGGGCTCCCGACCGTTCTTGGCTGCGGGCTGCCGGGCTGGTGTCTGCCAGCACAGTTTCTGCCTACCGGCTCTTGACTGCCCCGAGAGCGCCTGTTACCTTCGCACCATTCCACGACATCTGACGTCAGATGTCGTGCCCAGCCACCTTCCTTCATGCACAGATCACGGAGCAGAACGCGCACATGACTCAGCCGCTCGCGGGAGTGGTCCCGCCGATCGTCACCCCCATCGACGCCGACCGCGAGGTGGATACCGCTTCGCTGACACGGCACGTCGAGCACCTGCTCGACGCGGGGGTTCACGGCATCTTCGCCCTGGGATCGTCGGGGGAGGTGTCCTTCCTCAGCGACGCGCAGCGGGCGACGGTCATCACCACGACGGTCGCCACCGTCGGTGGCCGGGTCCCGGTGATTGCCGGCGCCATCGACACCTCCAGCGCCCGGGTCGCCGACCAGGTCAAGCGGGTCGCCGATGCGGGCGCCGACTACGCCGTCGTCACCGCGCCGTTCTATGCCCCGACCCAGCAGGCCGATATCGAAGCGCACTTCCGAGCCGTCGCGCAGTCCTCGCCACTGCCGCTGATCGCCTACGACATCCCCGTCGGCGTCAAGACGAAACTGGCTGCCACCACCCTGATGCGGCTCGCCGTGGACGGCGTCATCGTCGCCGTGAAGGACTCCTCCGGACAGCCGGGCGACCTGCGGCGGCTGGTGATGGCCAATCGAGCGGCCGGCAGCCCGCTAACCATCCTGACCGGCACCGAGGTCGTCGTCGACGCGGACTTCCTGATCGGCGTGGACGGTGTCGTCCCGGGGCTGTCGAATGTCGACCCGGCCGCCTACGTGCAGCTGTTCGACCTGCTGCGCTCCGGGAACTGGGCGCAGGCACACAGCCTGCAGGACCGCCTGGCGACGCTCTTCACGATCATCGACGCCGACCAGTCCCTGGTCGGTCCCGCCCAGGCCATCGGGGCGTTCAAGGAGGCACTCCGCCTGACCGGGCGGATCTCCACCTCGCTACCCTGCCGGCCGTTGACTCCCCTGTCCGAGGAGGCGAAATCGATCGTACGCAGCATTGTCGACAAGCACTTCCGAACCGCCGCCTAGGCTCTCACCGCTAGAAAGAGGTAGCCAGGAATGAAGCTTCGAAGGACGCTGGCCGCGGCCACCGCCGCGCTCCTCGCCTGCACGCTCATCTCGTGCAGCAGCAGCACCAAGGAAACCAGCAGCAAGACCGACTCCGGATCGCCAAGCAGCGACCAGGGTGGCACCCAGACCGACGGCGGTTCCACCGACAGCGGCTCTGCCTACAAGAGCCTCGGGGACTACCTCAACGACCCGAAGTTCCACCAGGCGATCAAGCTCGCGATCGACATGCCCTCCGTCATCGACGGTCTGATGGGCGGCAAGGCTAAGCCCGCCAACACACTGATGCCGGCCGGACCGTTCAAGCCGACCAGCGGCCTGAACGACTGGACCTACGACCCGGACAAGGCCAAGGCCCTGCTCAAGGAGATCGGTTGGGACAGCAGCCAGGAACTCAACCTGGTGCATTACTACGGTGATCAGGGCACTGTCGACTTCATGAGCGCCGTGCAGCAGTACCTGGCCAAGGTGGGTATCAAGGTGGCGCCGAAGAAGCTGGAGGGCGACCTGGGCAGCCAGCTCTGGACCGCGCCCAAGGACCCGGTGAAGGGCCCCTCGGCCGTCAAGTGGGACCTGGCCTACGGCGCGGTGGCCGCCCTCGCACCGCAGGAGTACTACAACCGCTTCCTGTCGGACTACCCCGGAAACTCCTACTTCCCCAAGAACGACGAGTTCGAATCGCTGATCCGCGCGGCCTCGGCGACCGCGGACCACGACCAGCAGGTGGCCGCCTTCGGCAAGGTCGTCGAGTGGGACAACAAGAACCTGCCGGCCGTTCCGCTGTACTACCAGCCCATCTTCGTCGTCTCATCCGACCGCCTCGACCGGGCCGGTGCGGACATCGGCAACGAGCAGTACAGCTACGACTGGGACATCAAGGACTGGACCGTCCCCGCCACCAACGGCAAGCAGGTGCTGCGGACCAACGGCGGCGCCGTCGAGTTCTTCGAGGCCCCCTTCTTGAACCCCGGCCTGTTCATGAGCACCAAGGTGCTCTACGACCACCTGCTGGTGGCGTCCGCGGACCTGTCCACCTTCCAACCGCAGCTGGCGAAGTCCTACCAGGTCTCCGACGACGGGCTGACGGTCACCTTCACCATGCGCGACGGTGTCACCTGGCATGACGGGAAGCCGCTCACCGCGGACGATGTGAAGTTCACCATCGAGCTGGCCGCGAAGGTGCAGAGCCTGAACTCGGTGTTCGACTCCACGTTCGCCAAGCTCAAGGGCATCGACGAGTACCGGGACGGCAGCGCCGATCACATCAGCGGGGTCGCCGTGTCCGGCGACACCGTGACCCTGACCTTCACCTCGATCGACCCGAACGTGCTGCTCACCTTCTCGCAGCTGCCGCCGCTGCCGCAGCACCTGCTCAAGGACGCGGACCCGCTGACCATCCAGCAGAACCCGTATTTCCAGAAGCCGGTGGGCTCCGGTCCGTTCGCCCTGGACACGGTCCGCATGGGTGAGAAGACGGTGTTCAAGGCGTTCGACGGCTACTGGAACGGCCGCCCGAAGATCGACGAGATCGACATGTACCCGTCGACGGAATCGGATCCGAACCTGGTGACCAACACCGAAGCAGGCAAGGTGGACTACGCGTACACCAAGTCCGTGGATGACGCCACCGCGTTGGACGGCGTCAGTGGCATCAAGATCACCTCGGTGGACGTGATGTACACGCGGATGCTGTTCGTGAACGGCTTCCCGCGCTCGTAGCAGACGGTGTGGCCCGGCCGGCCGCCTTCCACGACCGGCCGGGGCACACCCACCAGCGGAGACGTGATGCTCGCCTACATCATTCGCAAGACGCTCCAGATCGTGCCGATGCTGCTGGTGCTATCGCTGCTGGTCTACATCGGCCTGGACCTGATGCCCGGGGACGCGGTCTCCTACCTGATCGGCCCGGACGCCATGGCGTCGATCGACCCGGCCAAGCTCGACGAGATCCGGGCGAGGCTGGGCCTGAATGACCCGTTCATCGTTCGCTACTGGCACTGGCTGCTCGGAGTCGTCCAGGGAGACTTCGGGTATTCGCTGACCTCCGGCGTGCCGGTGAGCGAGATCCTGTGGCGCCGGCTGCCCGCGACCGTGGAGCTGTCCATCGCAGCGCTGGTGATCTCCACCGTGCTGGGCAGCGTGCTCGGGATCATCAGCGCACTGCGGCAGGGCTCACCGCTGGACAGCGGGCTCACCGTGGCGGGCATGATCGGCCTGTCCATTCCCGAGTTCTTCTTCGGATTGATGCTGATCGTGGTCTTCAGCCTCGGCCTGGGCTGGTTCCCCGTGGGCGGCCGAACATCGCTCGGCAGCGGCAGCCTCTGGACCCAGCTGCATCAGCTCGCGCTCCCCGCGTTCGCGCTGGGTATCGCGATGACGGCGGGCGTGATGCGCTACGCGCGCGGCGCGATGCTGGACGCCGCCAGCCGCCCGTTCATGACGACCGCCCGCGCCAAGGGCGCCCCGATGTGGCGGGTGAACATCGTGCACGGCTTCCGGGTCGCCCTCACCCCCATGGTGGTGCTGATCGGATTCCGATTGCCCACGCTGATCTCCGGATCGGTGGTCATCGAGCAGATCTTCCAGTGGCCGGGCATCGGATCGGAATTCCTCGCGGCGGTCCGCGGTCACGACTACCCGCTCATCATGATCATCGCGCTGCTGTCCACCGGTGCCATGCTGGCCGCGTCGCTGATCATCGACCTCGTCACCGCCGTGATCGACCCTCGCGTGCGACTGGAGAAGTAGATGCCGCAAAGTACCCGTCGCGCCACGAAGATCATGGACAAGGTGGCGCGCGCCGTTCCGCGACCGGCCGAGCCAGACTTCGGCATCACCAAGAACTCGCACCGGGCCATGCGCAAGCTGCTGCGGCAGCCGGTCACCCTGGTCGGCGTCGGCATTTTCGTCATCGTCACGCTCGCCTGCCTGTTCGCCTTTCTGATCGCCCCCTACGATCCGACGGCGATCGACATGACCTCCGTGCTCAAGCCGCCGAGCCTTGAGCACCTGCTGGGCACCGACCGGACCGGCCGGGATGTGCTGTCCCGCATCCTGTTCGGCGGGCAGGTGTCCATCGCGATCGGTCTGGGCTCGGCGGTGGGCGCCGCCATCCTGGGCACCACGCTCGGGCTGCTGGCCGGCTACCGCGGTGGCTGGCTCGACTCGATCGTGCTGCGCGCCTCGGAACTGTTCATGGCGTTCCCGCAGATCATCGTGGTGTTGCTGCTGGTCTCCATCGTCGGGCAGAGCGCGCTGAACCTGGTCATCATCTTCGTCGCGACCGGCTGGGGCTCCATCTACCGCATGGCGCGCTCGGTGACGCTGTCCATTCGCGAGGAGGAGTTCGTGATGGCGCAGCGGGCGCTGGGCATCCGGCCGCTGGTGATCTGCTTCAAGGAGATCCTGCCCAACGCCATCGGCCCGATCGCGGTGAACATCACCTTGTCCACAGCAATGTTCATCCTGCAGGAGTCCTCGCTGAGCTTCCTCGGGCTGGGCGTCCCGATGGAGACCCCGACCTGGGGCAACATCCTCAACGCCGCCAACGACCTTCGGGTGCTGCGGGATGCCTGGTGGCTCTGGCTGCCGGTTGGCGCCGTGATCGCTGCCTTCGTGTTGAGCATCAACCTGATCGGCGACGGCCTGCGCGACTCCACCGATCCGAACCTGCAGGGCTGAGGAGGTTCTCGTGTCTGCCCCCGTCACGGACGACGTCGTGCTACGTGTCAACGGACTGTCGACGACCTTCTACCAGGCCGGCCGGCCCAACCCGGCGGTCATCGATGTCTCGTTCCAGGTGCACGCCGGCCAGACGCTGGGCCTGGTCGGCGAGAGCGGCTGCGGCAAGTCCGCCACCGCCGCGTCGATCATGCAGCTGCTGCCGCCGCTGGCCCGCATCGACCGGGGCGAGGTCATCTACCACAGCGCCGACGGTGTGGTGGACATCGCGACCCTGCGCCGTGACGGGAAGCGCATGCGGTCGCTGCGCGGCCCGGAGATCGCCATGATCTTCCAGGACCCCATGGTGTCGCTCAACCCGGTGTATACGGTGGGGTGGCAGATCGTGGAAATGATCCGGCTGCACAAGAAGGTTTCCCGCTCCGCGGCCCGGCAGTCGGCCGTCTCGCTGCTCGGCCAGATGGGCATACCCGACCCGGAACGCCGATTCGACGAATACCCGCACCAGTTCTCCGGCGGGATGCGGCAGCGCGCCATGATCGCGATGGCGCTGGCCTGCGAACCACGACTGCTGGTCGCCGACGAGCCCACCACTGCCCTGGACGTCACCATCCAGGCGCAGATCTTCGAACTGCTCAAGCAGCAAAGCGTCGAACGATCCATGGCGACCATCCTGATCACCCACGACATGGGCGTGGTCGCGGAGCTGACGGACCGCGTCGCCGTGATGTACATGGGCAGGATCGTGGAGTACGGCCGCACCCAGGACATCCTGGACGACCCGCAGCACCCGTACACCCGCGCACTCATCGCGGCGATCCCCCAGCTGGGCCGCGGCAAGGACCAGCAGCTGGTCGCCGTGGGTGGGTCCACGCCCGACCCCTACCACCGACCCCCCGGCTGCCAGTTCGCCCCGCGCTGCCCGCTGGCCCGCGACGTGTGCGACACCATCCCACCCATGGTCGAGGTCGGCGAGGGCCACGCCATGCACTGCTGGAGGCTGAGCTTCGATGACTAGCCCCACCGACGCCACCCCGGCCGATCCGATGATCGAGGTCGCGGACCTGCGCGTGGAGTTCTCCGTCTCGTCGGGCTTCGGCTCGCGCCGGGCCCGTGCCGTTAAGGCCGTGGACGGGGTCTCGCTGTCGATAGCCCGTGGCGAGACACTGGGCCTGGTGGGCGAATCCGGCTGCGGAAAGTCCACCTTCGGCAAGGTCCTGGTGCGGCTGCTGGATGCCACCGCCGGTACGGTGATCCTGCACGACGAGACCACCGGCGCACCGATGGACCTCGCCCGGGCACGGGGCAAGGACCTCGAGCAGATCCGGCGCCGGGCGCAGATCATCTTCCAGGACCCGTACTCGTCCCTGAACCCGGCCATCCCGATCGTCGACTCGTTGCGGCGCGGGTTGAACAAGCACAAGATCGGGACACGCAAAGAGCAGCGCGCGCTATTGGCCGAACTGTTCCGCAAGGTGAACCTGCGGCCGGAATACCTCGACCGCTACCCGCACGAGTTCTCCGGCGGGCAACGCCAGCGGATTGCCATCGTGCGCGCGCTGAGCATCAACCCCGAGTTCGTGGTGTGCGACGAGGCGGTGTCCGCGCTGGACGTGTCGGTCCAGGCGCAGGTGCTGGACCTGCTCAAGGAGTTCAAGGCGGAACGCCGCCTGACCTACCTGTTCATCTCGCACGACCTGTCGGTCGTCGAATACATGGCCGATCGGGTCGCGGTGATGTACCTGGGCCAGATCGTCGAACTGACCGACTCGACACAGCTGTTCGCCGACCCCCAGCACCCCTACACCAAGGCGCTGTTGTCGGCGATCCCCACCATCGATGCCGCCACCCGCCGGCAGCGTATTGTGCTGGCGGGGGAAATCGCCTCACCCGCCAACCCGCCGGCCGGGTGCCGGTTCCATCCACGCTGCCCCATCGCGGTGGACAAGTGTGCGCAGCTACCGCCACCACTGCGCAATATCGGCACCCCGGATGCACCCCACTTGGTATCATGCCACCTGGTGGACTGATCGCCGTGCCGTCCCGTCAGTACACACCCCCGGAGACCTGAGATGAATCACATGACGCTGTTCGAAAGGATGCGACGGTTCATCGTCGAAGGTCACTACTGTCAGGGTGACCCGTTGCCTCCGGAACCGGTACTGCAGAAGCAGTTCGAGTGTTCCCGCGCCTCGCTGCGAGAAGCCCTGAAACAGCTGGAGACGCTGGATCTGGTGCAGATCCGGCGCGGCGTCGGCACGTTCGTGGGACCGCTCGGGGTAGCGCCGTTGCTGGATGCGCTGGCCTCCAGCGCGATCATCCGGTCGCGCACCAATCCGGAGGCGTTCCTCGACCTGCTGGAGGTGCGCATCGCGCTGGATGTCGGCCTGGCGGAACGGGTCTGCGGAGCGTATGCCGGATCCGAGACCCCGGAGCTGGATGTGATCGTCAAGGAGATGATGGCAGCCGCCGAACGCGACGAGGACATCACCGAGCACGACAAGCACTTCCACCAGGTGATGCTCAGCGTGCTGAACAATTCCTTCGCCGAAGATCTGGTGGCGAATTTCTGGACGGTGTTCCAGACCATCGGGCTGTACGAGCGGAGTCATTTGAAGATCGGCCGGTTGGAGATCGCCCGCAGTCACCGCGACCTGGTGCAGGCGGCCCGGGCGGGTGACGTGCAGCGGTACGTGCACGCCATCCACGTGCATTACCGCGGATCGCGAGAACAGGCTCAACTGCTCAGCCGGCGCGGCGACCGGCTCTCGGCGGCCGACCAGTAGCGGGTGGCGAACCCCACGCAACTGCGGAGCGTTACGGGGGGCTCGCGACCGCGGGGGGGTGCCTTCTCACCCAGCGATCTCGACCCGTCCCGCGGCGGGCGCGATCAGTACGGTCCAGCCGCCGGGTGCCGGCTGCAAGCTGGCGCCCGCTTGCGTGGCGTGCAAGAACCGAGACCAGTGCACCCGCACCAGGTATCGACCCGACGCCGGAACCCAGATCCGCAGCCGCGCCTGACCTGCCTGGAGTACCCGGGCCGGCGCGTCCACTAGCGGCACCGGGTCGCGCACGGCGAAGAGCACCCAATCTGCGTCCGACCAGGCCCGGCGCAGATAGTCCGGCCGGTGCCAGCGGATCAGCCGGTCCTCCGCGGTGTGCCGCTGGGGATGGGTCGATAGCGCCACGTAGGCCACAGCATTGGCATCCAGCCAGTGGCGATACCCGGCCGCGTCCAGGTCCGGCGAGTCGAGCAGCCGGTTGTACCGATGCTGGGCCTGAGTCTCGAAGCCAATCGGCAGCAGCGCGGTATTCAGCAGCGCCAGCGCGGCGGTGGAGGTGCCGTCGGCCGCCACCTGCACCCGGTGGTCGGCCAGCCCCGGAGTCGCCCGCAACTCGGCGATCAGGCCGGCATAGCTGGCCGGCGACGAATTCGGCCTCGACGCCAGAGCGAGGTCGCTCACGGTGAATCCCACCGCGACGGCCACTCCCACCGCGGCGGCGGTCAGCGACCGCCACGCCGGCACTCGCCCCGTGGCCACCACCGCGACGGGCAGGTACACCCAGGCCATCCGGCCGACATTGGACCCCATCCCGTTCGGCACCACCGCGAGCACCACGATCAACACCAGGGTGAGCAGCAGCACGGTGCGCACCGCGGCCGGCGGGCGCGCTAGCAGCAATGCGGCTGCCGCCGCCAGCCCCAGCACCGCGCTGGCCAGCGGGTAACCCTGCGGGCCGGGCATGCCGAAGTAGATGCCCACCGCCACCACGCAGCCGGCGGCAGCGGCGGCGCACAGCACGGCCGCCCGGCGACGACGCCGGTCGTGCAGCACGACGCCGGCCACACCGACCGCCAGCAGCGCGCCGGTCACCGGGGAGATGAGTGCGGCGAGGACGGCCGCCAGGACCGCCGGCACCGAGCGGGCGGCGCGCACCGCCAGCAGCGCGGCCACCAGCGCCGCGCACCAGGTCGCCGCGGCGGGATGCCGGCTGCCACGCAGCAGAATCTGGCACAGCGCCACGGCGAGCACGGTGCCGACGGCACCCAACCAGGCCGGGTCGACCAGCTGGTACAGCCACGGCGTCAGCACCGAGTAGTTGCCGGGCACGATCCCGGAGAACCACGAGAACCAGTAGTGCAGGCCGACCCCGTGCGCTGCCGCCGATGCCCGGGCACGGGCCGCGAACAGATCGCTGACCTGCGGGGTGACGAGCGCGAAGGCGACTGACGCGGCCAGCGTCACCGCGAGCGCCGCGACCGGCACCGCGTGGTGTCGGACCGCGGCGAGCGCGCCCACCGGCATCGTGGTCGGCGCTGTGGCCGGCCGCGGACCCAGCGGCATCAGTCCTCGTGGGGGCGCACTACGATCACCGGGCACGGGGCATGCTGCACCATCGCCCGGCTGGTGGAGCCCAGTAGGAGGCCGGCGAGATCGCCTCGCCCGCGGGTGCCCACCACCACCAACTGCGCGGATTCGGCCCGCTCCAGCAGCGCGGCGGCGGGCCGGCCGATGCTCGTCACCGCTTGAACGGTCACCGATTCGAACGCCGCACCCACCCGGCGCACCTGCTCGGCCAGCGCGTCGGACACTGACCGCTGCCATAACTGGCCCCGCTCACCGTCATCACGGCCACGCGCGGTACGCAGGTCGGCGGTCGGGTCCTGCCACGCATGCACCGCCAGCAGCGGGCAGCCCCGGCGCTGTGCCGCAGCGAACGCCTCCGTCAGCACCGCCTCGGCGCTCGCCGAACCGTCCACCCCGACCAGCACCGGGTCACCCGGGTCGGGCGTGCGCTCGCCGCGCACCACCGCCACCGGGCACGGGGCGTTGGCCACCAGCCCGGTGCCCACCGAGCCCAGCAGCATCCCGGTGAACCCGCCCAGACCGCGCGAACCGACCACCACCAACTCCCGGCCGCGGGACAACTGCACCAGCGTGGGGACCGGCGGGCCCTGCCGCGACACGGTGTGCACGGCCAGATCGGGGGCCTGCGCGCGGGCCGAGTCGGCCGCCGCACTCAGGATCTCCACTGAATCCTGTTCCAGGGCGTCCATCAGGAACCCGGCCGCCTCCATGGCGCCCAACCCGGAGGCGGGCCAGTGATAGCTGTGCGCGATGGTCAGCCCGACGCCCCGTCCGCGCGCCTCCTCGACCGCCCAGGCCAGCGCCCGACCCGCCTGCTCCGACCCGTCCACTGCGACCAGCACCCCGCCGGTGGCTTCCCGTTCCACTTCCGTCATCGCCCGAACCTCCCGTGTCGCCGCGACCCCGTCGGGTCGATCTTCGCAGCATCCGGACGGCGGCGGGCAGGGGCCAAGGGCCCGACTATCCGGCGGCGTCGATCCACGGGTCGATCAGCAGCACGTCTCCGACCCGGATCCGGCCGGTGCCCACGGTCGATCAACAACACGTCGACCCGGATCCGGCCGTGTCGATCAGCGGGCCGATCAACAGCACGTCTCCGACCCGGATCCGGCCGGTGCCCACGGCCGCCATCTTGTATCCGCGAGCGCCGCCGCCCAGATCGGCCAGTGCAGTGGTGACGTCGTCGCCGACGCGGTCCGAGGGTGGCAGCCGCAGGCAGAACCGGCTGAACTCCACGCACGGCTCGGCGATATGCACGCCGGCCAGCGTCAGCGGGTCACCGTCCGGGCCGCGGACCGACACCGACTCCGGCATCGGGCGCCCGGCGAGCCCCGGAGCGTAGTCCACCAGCACCGATTCGCCGGCGATCCCGTCGAGCACATGCGGCCCGTACCGCTCGCGCAGGGCGAGGTAGTCGCCGGTGGCCATCACGCTGATCCCGGCCCGCCCCTTGCGATCTCGGGTTTGTGGATGCGTCCTGTTGTGCACGTCGAGGTATTCGGTGCCATCCACGTCCACCCCCACGGACCCATCGGCGGAGACGGCGAGCATCCAGACCCGCTGCAACGCGGCGGGTTCGTACACCCGCCAGGGGGCACGCCCTGGCTTGAGCGGCCGCACCTGCACCTGCAGCCGCACGATCTCCAGCTCCAGCGCCGTCACGCGATCACCCTGTCTCGACGCGATCCGCGTGCCCGACCGTCGTGCGCGTGTGTAATAGCGCACGCATCTGGCAGATCGGCACGCAGATCACGCGCGCCACGCCACGGCACGGCACGGTGGCCGAGGGCCCGGTGGTGGCTCACGGGACGATCGACACCATCCGGCCGGGGACCACCACCACCTTGCGGGGCGCCGCACCGGCCAGGATCTCCGCGATCCGCGGATCGGCCAGCGCCGCCGCTTCGATCGCTGCTCCGTCGGCGTCCGCCGGCACCGTGATATGCGAGCGCACCTTGCCCTTGACCTGGATCGGGTACTCCACCTCGTCCAGCGTCAGCAGCGCCGGATCGGCCACCGGGAACGGCCCGTGCGCCAGGGAGTCGGCGTGCCCCAACCGGTTCCACAGCTCCTCGGCGACGTGCGGGGCCAGCGGCGCCGTCATCAGCACCAGCGGCTCGACCACCTCCCGCGACACCCGCCCGCCGGCCTTGGTGACTTGGTTGACCAGCACGATCAGCTTGGCGATCGCCGTGTTGTACAACATGCCGGCATAGTCCGACGAGACACCGTCGATGGTGCGGTGCAACAGCTTTCGGGTCTCGTCGTCCGGCGCAGAATCGGTGACGATCACGTCGCCGGTCTGCTCGTCGATGACGGTGCGCCACAGCCGTTGCAGGTAACGCTGAGAACCCAGCACGGCGCGGGTCTGCCACGGCCGGGACTCGTCCAGCGGCCCCATCGACATCTCGTACAGCCGGAACGTGTCCGCGCCGTAGGTTTCGCACATCACGTCGGGGGTGACGACGTTGTTCAGCGACTTGCCCATCTTCCCGTACTCGCGGTGCACGGGCTTCCCGTCGAAAAAGTACTCGCCGGGCGAGTCTTCGGTCACCTCCTCGGCCGGAACGTACACGCCCCGATCGTCGGTGTAGGCGTAGGCCTGGATGTAGCCCTGGTTGAACAGCCGGCGGAACGGCTCCTCGCTGGACACGTGCCCCAGGTCGTACAGCACCTTGTGCCAGAACCGGGAATACAGCAGGTGCAGTACCGCGTGCTCCACACCGCCGACATACAGGTCGACGCCGCCCGGGTCCTTGACGCCTCGGGGGCTGTGTTCATTTCTGGGGCCCATCCAATACTTCTCGACATCCGGGTCGCAGAAGTACTTATCGTTGGTGGGGTCCAGGTAGCGCAGTTCGTACCAGCAGGAGCCGGCCCATTGCGGCATCACGTTCAGCTCGCGCCGGTATTCCCGTGGCCCGTCGCCCAGATCCAGCGTCACCGTCTTCCATTCGGTGGCGCGATTCAACGGCGGCACCGGTGTCGAGGTCGCATCCTGCGGATCGAAGGTCTGCGGTGAGTAGTCCTGCACCTCGGGCAGCTCCAACGGCAGGTACCGGTCGGGCAACGCGATCGCCACGTCGTTCTCGTCGAAGACGATGGGGAACGGCTCACCCCAGTACCGCTGCCGGGAAAACAGCCAGTCACGCAGCTTGTACTGCACCTGCGGCTCGCCGAACCCTTTGCGCCCCAGCCAGTCGATGATCGCCGACTTCGCGTCGGCGACACCCAGGCCGTTCAGCGAGATCTCCGCGTTGGCGGAGTTGATGGCTGCCCCGTCACCGGTGTAGGCGGCGTTCTCGTCGTGATCGTCCGGCGGCTGGACGGTCCGCACGATCGGTAGGTCGAAGGCTCGGGCGAAGTCCCAGTCCCGGGTGTCCTGTGCCGGCACCGCCATGATCGCGCCGGTGCCATAGCCCATCAGCACGTAGTCCGCGATGAAGATCGGAACACGCCCGCCGGTGGCCGGATTGACGGCGTAGCTCCCGGTGAAAACGCCTGTCTTGTCGCGGTTCTCCTGCCGGTCCAGGTCGGACTTGCGGGATGCCGCCAGCCGGTAGTCGGCAACCGCCTGCTTCGGAGTATCCGCCCCGCCGGTCCAGGCCGGCTTGGTACCGGAGGGCCAGGAGTCCGCGGCGATCTCATCGATCAGCGGATGCTCCGGAGCCAGCACCATGTAGGTCGCGCCGAACAGGGTGTCCGGCCGGGTGGTGTAGACGTCAATGGTCGGTGACGATTCATCCCCAGAACCAGCACCGTCTCCGGCGGCGTCGCCGCCGTCCACCCCGACAACGGGGAATGAGACGCGCGCGCCGGTGGACCGGCCGATCCAGTTGCGCTGCATGGACTTGATCGAGTCCGGCCAGTCCAGCCGGTCCAGATCGTCCACCAGCCGGTCGGCGTAGGCGGTGATCCGCATCATCCACTGGCGCAGGTTGCGCCGAAAGACCGGGAAGTTGCCGATTTCGCTGGTGCCCTCGGGGGTGATCTCCTCGTTGCTCAGCACCGTGCCCAGGCCGGGGCACCAGTTGACCGGGGCCTCGTCGATATAGGCCAGCCGGTAGCCGGCCAGGACCTTCTGCTGCTCGGCGACGGTCAACTCAGCCCAGGCCCGGCCACCCGGCACCTCGCGCATTCCGGAGGCGAACTGCTCGGCCAGCGTGCCGATGGGTCGGGCGGCGCCGACCCCGTCGCCGGCCTCCGGATCGAACCAGGAATTGAAGATCTGCAGGAAGATCCACTGCGTCCACCGGAAGAACCCGGGGTCGGTGGTAGCCACGCTGCGGCGGGGATCGTGCGCGAAACCCAACCGGCGCAGCTGCGCCCGGTAGCGGGCCACGTTGGCCTCGGTGGTGCTGCGCGGGTGGGTCCCGGTGCGGACCGCGTACTGCTCGGCGGGCAGCCCGAAGGCGTCGTAGCCCACCGTGTGCAGCACGTTTCGGCCCGTCATCCGCAGATAGCGTCCCAGCACATCGGTGCCGATGTACCCCAGCGGATGACCGACGTGCAGCCCCGCCCCGGACGGGTAGGGGAACATGTCCAGCACGTAGGTCTTGTCGGCGGGTACCACCGCCGCGGGGTCGGCCAGCGGCCCGGCCGGGTTCGGCGCGTGGAATGTGCCGTGCGACTCCCAGAAGTCCTGCCAGCGGGCCTCGATCCGGTTGGCCAGCTCGGCGGTGTACCGGTGCGGGGGAAGGGCGTCGGCGAGGCTCGCGGCGGTGGCCACGCCGGCCGATGCCTGCGCTGCGGTGGGTTCCTCGGTATTGCCCGTCATCGTCTCGTCCTTCGCCTCAAGTCCGTCTGCCGATCCCGTCACCGCCGGTGCCGGCGCCCCTGCACCGTCCGGTGGGCACAAAAAATCCCTCCTGGGTCCAGGAGGGATCGCCGCGCCGCCGCCGAGCCCGGTGGGCCCGGTCCGATCAGCGCGGCCCGGGAAGGAGCAGTGTGCGTGCCACGCGGCGATCATACCGCCGTGCTGGTGCGGGGTCGCGACCCATATCCTCCGTGGGCGCGGCCCGCACTACCATCGGCGTCGTGTCGCATGCTCCGCTCGCCCTGACGATTCCGCTCGCCGCGGTGCTGCTGGTGCTGGCCCTGCCGTCGGCGGTGACCGCGCTGCGCGGCTGGGACGGCACCCTGGACCGGCGGGGCCGGCTTGGGTTGCATACCCCGGCGGCGATGGCCAGTGAGCGGGCGTTCGCGCTGGCCAACAAGGTGGCCGCACCGCTGGTGGGCGCCGCCGCCGGCGTCGGTGTGCTGTGTGCGGTGCTGGTGCTGGCGCTGCCGATCGGGGTGGCGGGTGCGATCGTGGTCGCGGTGCTCGGCCTGGTCGGGCTGTTCGGCCAGCTCGTGGCGGCCTCGTCGATGGGGGAGCGGGCGGCGCGCACGGTGCCGCGGCCGGCACGCAAACCGGAGGCGGCGGGCGGCTGCTGTGGCGGCTGCGGGTGCGGTGACGGGGGATGCGGGAGTGCACAGCCGCCGGGCACCACTACCCAGGTCGGCGCCACTACCTGAACCGGTCGGCGCGGGTGGCTGAACCTGCCGGCGCGGGCAGCGGAACCGGCCGGCGCGGGCAGCGGAACCGGCCGGCGCGGGTGAACTCGGCAACTTCCGTCACATCCGTCACAGATCAGCCGAGTTGATCAGCGGAAGCCGCGTTGATAAGCGCGAGGCCCGGATCAGTTTCGGCTGAGATCCCCCGGGTGGTAGGCGGCCAACGCGAGCGGCATCGGCTGGCGGCGCAGCACTCGGAACCACAGGTCGGTCCTCGGCCCGGCCAGCACGTCGTCGGGTAGCCCCGGCAGCACGTACCACGCCCCCTCATCGACCTCGTCGGCCAGCTGGTCGGCGCCCCACCCCGCATGCCCCGCATAGATCCGCAGCCCGCGCAGGTCCTCTGTCACCGCGTCGGGTTCGGCGTCCAGGTCGACCAGCACCACCGAGCCCGTCACCCTGGCCATCGACGCCCGCTCGCCCGGATCGATCCCCGGGCGCAGCACGGCCAGGCACATCGCCGCACTGGTCTGCACCGGTCCGCCGACGTACACCGCCTGCGGGCGGCTGACGTGCCCCGCCCAGGCCGGCAGGATGGTGTGCACCGCGGTCTCGCTGGGTCGATTGAGGATCACTCCGATGGTGCCGTCGGACCCGTGCGCGATCAGGTACACCACCGTCCGCCGGAAGTTCGGGTCGCCCAGCCGCGGGGTCGCCACCAGCAACCAGCCCGGTCCGGCCATGTCCAGCGCGCTCATCGTGCCCATTGTCGTCCTAGCCGTCGTCCTCGCCGCCCATCCGGGCCGATCCGACGCGGCGGCTGGGCGACTCCCGTACCGTTTGTGCCGTGGATGGCGGTGACGCGGCGGTGGCACACGCCACCGACTACCGGGCCGTGCACCCCTACGCCGCCAGCCTGCGGGGCCTGCTGGCGATCTCGGGGCTGCGCCGGCTGATCGGTGTCAGGGTGCTGTCCTCGTTCGGGGACGGGGCGTTCCAGGGGGCGCTGGTCAGCGCGGTGCTGTTCAACCCGGAGCGGCAGAGTTCTGCGGCGGCCATCGCCGGCGGCTTCGCCGTGCTGCTGCTGCCCTACTCGATCATCGGGCCGTTCGCCGGGGCACTGCTGGACCGCTGGTCGCGCCGCGGGGTGATCATCACCGCCACGGTGCTCCGGGCGCTGCTGGTCGCGGTGGTCGCCGTCGAACTCGCCGCCGGGGCACCGTCCTGGCTGTTGCTGGTGTCGGCGCTGGCCGTCACCGGAGCCGCCCGGTTCGTCGGGTCGGGGCTGTCGGCCGCGCTACCCCACACCGTGCATCGTCGGAACCTGGTGGAGGGCAACGCCGTCACCACCACCAGCGGGGCGGTGGCCACCGCCGCCGGCGGGGGCTACGCCATCGTGATGCGCGACATCGTCGGGGACACCGACCTGCCGGTGGCCGGCGTCACCGCCAGCGTGGTGGTCTTCTACCTGCTGGCCGTGCTGCTGACCTCGGGGTTCGCCCGCACCGCGCTCGGCCCCGATGAGACCGACGAGCCCGCCCAGCCGCTGCGCGCCGTGCTGGCGGGCCTGGCCGGAGGCTTCGGGCACGCGGTGCGCCGGCCGATGATCGGGCTGGCCATCTCGGTGGTGGTGCTGGTCCGGTTCTGCTTCGGCGTGGCTACCCTGCTGATCCTGCTGCTCTACCAGCACCACTTCACCGAGCCGGTGGGGCCGCTGCTGCCCGGCCTGAACGGGCTGGCGGAGGTGCTCGCCGCGATCTCGGTGGGGCTGCTGGCCGGCGCGGTGGCGACGCCGGCGATCGTGCGCTGGCTCGGCCGGACCGCAATGCTGGTGTCGTTGATGGGCCTGGCGGCGGTGACGGTGCTGACCTGCGGGCCGCCGTTCACCATGGTGACGACGATCATCGCGGCGCCGATCTTGGCGTTCGTCTACCAGTCGGCCAAGGTGTGCGTGGATGCGATCGTGCAGGACACCTCCGACGACGCCTACGTAGGGCGGGTTTTCGCGCTGTACGACACGGTGAACAACGTCGCCTACGTGGGCGCTTTCGCGATCGGGGCGCTGGTGGTGCCGTCCGATGGGCGCAGCGTGGCCCTGCTGCTGGCGATGGCCGCCGTGTACCTCGTCACCGGTGTGGGATATCCCCTGTCGCTGCGCGCGTTGCGACGGCAGAGTTAACGTCGCCCGGTCGTGTGGCCCACCGCGCGCCAGAGCGCCCGCTGGACCACACGACTCAGCAAGGTCACGGGGCCTGCCACTCATCGGCCAGTAGGGCGTAGACCATGCCGTCCACCCACCGCCCGGACCGGTGCAGCCCGTCGGCGACGCTGTATCCCTCGCGTCGCATGCCCACCCGCTCCATGAGACGCCAGGAGGGCTCGTTCGCCGCGAAGCAGTAGGCCACCACCCGGCGCAGACCCAGCCTGCCGAAGGCGATCTCCAGTAGCGCCGTCACCGCCTCGGTGGCGTACCCCCGGCCGTGCTGCGCCGGATCCAGCGCCCAGCCGATCTCGGCCTGCATCCCGACCGCCTGCTCGGTGACTTCCGCCTGCGCCCAGGCGTTCTCGACCGCGAGCTTGAGGTCTCCGATCAGCGTGGGGCCGTCCCGGTCGGGCCGGTCCAGGATCAAGGTGTGGGCCAGCCGGACGGGGTCGGTGAACGTCTGGGTGTACCCGGTCGGGTCGGTCGCGGCGCTGGTCAGCCACTGCGACACCGAGTCCAGCCGGCGGTAGGCCCAGGTCGCGTCGGCGTCGGCCGGGGTGGCGGGGCGGAGCAGCAGCCGCTCGGTGCGCACCGGCCAGTCGAGCTCATCCAGGGTGCGGGGCATACTCGTCTCCTTCCCTTCGCCAGCTCGTGTGGCCCACCGTGCGCCGGGACGCCCGCCCGACCACACGACTCACCGGCCCGTCGGCTTGCCCGTTTCCGGATCCACCAGCCCCTCCCGGACCGCCCAGGCCAGCAGCGCGATCTCCGCGGCGTCCCGATCCAGCGGCCCGTGCTCCAGGCGCAGCTCCTTGAGGTAGGACCAGGCCCGGCCCACTACCGGCCCCGGCTTCACTCCCAGCAGCTCCATGATCGCGTTGCCGTCCAGGTCGGGGCGCACCCGGGCGAGATCCTCCGCGGCCGCCAGCTCGGCGATGCGCTCCTCCAAGCTGTCGTAGGAGCGCTGCAGCGCCGCCCGCCGGCGTGGGTTGCGGGTGGTGCAGTCGGCGCGGACCAGCTTGTGCAGCCGGGGGAGCAGGTCGCCGGCGTCGGTGACGTAGCGGCGCACCGCGGAGTCCGTCCAGGCACCGCCGCCGTAGCCGTGGAAACGCAGGTGCAAGAACACCAGCTGGGCCACGTCGTCCACCACATGCTTGGGGTAGCGCAGCGCCTGCAGCCGCTTGCGGGCCATCTTGGCACCCTTGACCTCGTGGTGGTGAAAGCTCACCCGCCCACCCGACTCGAACCGGCGGGTGGCGGGCTTGCCGATGTCGTGCAGCAAGGCCGCCAGACGCAACACCAGGTCGGGCTGGCCCGGGGTCTCGGCCTGCTCGAGTGCGATGGCCTGATCCACCACCGTCAGGGTGTGCTGGTAGACGTCCTTGTGCTGGTGGTGCTCGTCGCGCTCCAGACGCAGCGCGGGTAGCTCGGGCAGCACGTGGTCGGCCAGCCCGGTGTCGGTCAGCAGGATCAGGCCGGCGCGGGGGTTCGCACCGCACAGCAGCTTGGTCAGCTCGGCGTTGACCCGCTCCACGGTGATCCGGCCGATCTCCTGCGACATCCCCGTCATCGCCTCGACCACACGCGGCGCCACGGTGAACTCCAGCTGGGAGGCGAAGCGGGCGGCCCGCATCATCCGCAGCGGGTCGTCCCGGAACGAACGCTCCGGGAGGCCTGGGGTGTCCAGGACGCGATCACGCAGCTGGCCCAGGCCGCCGTGCGGGTCGATGAAGTCCTGGTCGGGCAGCGAGAGCGCCATCGCATTCACCGCGAAGTCCCGGCGGACCAGGTCGCCCTCCAGGTTGTCACCGAAGGTGACCTCCGGGTTTCGGGTTACCCCGTCGTACAGGTCGGATCGGTAGGTGGTGATCTCCAGCTGAGTGCCGCCGCGCGCAGCACCGACGGTGCCGTACTCGATGCCGGTTGTCCAGGTCGCCTCGGCCCAGCCGTCCACGACCGCCAGGATCTGCTCCGGGCGGGCGTCGGTGGTGAAGTCCAGGTCGGTGCCGGTTGAACTACCCGAGCCCAGCCGACCCAGCAGGGCGTCCCGCACGGATCCGCCCACCAGGTACAGCCGGTGCCCGGCGTCGGCGAACCGGCGGCCGAGCTCGTCGGTGACGGGGAACTGGGCGGTCAACTCGGCGACAGCGGCACACTGCTCCGGGGTCAGCGCGGCCGGCGCAGACCCGGCTTCGACCTGTGCACCACGGCTGGACACAGGGCCAGGTTCGACGGATGAGGTCGGACGGCGGGGTTGGGACACGGCGGTCCAGTTTACGTGCGTGCTAACGACGGCGCAGCAGCGCCGGTCGACCGGTTCGACCCCGATCGGGCCGCCGCGATCATCGGCCGAGCAAGACCGCAATCTGCCGATGTATCTGATCTTCGGTCTCCTCGACGTATCGACCAGGGCGCCCTTTGAACTGATTGGCGTCGAGCACCTCGTAACCAAGTTCGGAGAACTGTCGCTTCACGGGCACGTAGCCGACCATGTCATTGGCATATCCTAGGGGCAGCACGAACTCAAATGTTCCAGCAAGTTCCCGCTTCAGTCGCAACCCATGCTCAACTGTCATCTCTCCGGACATGGCGATAATGGCCAGGGAGCTGCCGAAGGTGATCACCTGGATCTCAAACGGAACCCGCACAGTCGGTGGCAGCCCTCGCGCCGCCCTGTCCACCATCAACTCCGCCCAGCGCCGCTTGTGCGTCGGAGCGTCAGGTTCCATCCCCGCCTGGATCTCCTGCTGCGACGCGGGCTCAGTCTCCAGGTCGATAAACTGTCGGCGTACCGTGACTGCGCCCGTCACCGTGGTCAGACCATCCCCCCGCGCCACCCTTTCCACGACCCGACCGAGTTGATATCCGAGTTCCTTCAAGCTTTGCCGCGAGTGCCAGCCGAATTCCTTAGCTCCGGGGATCTCCGGACGCGGTTTCTGATCGCCGGCACAGCCCTGTAGGAAACAGTGCTGCGCATAGTCGAACGCAGAGTCCAGATGGTCGTAGGCGTACGAGACATAGTCCCCGCCGATACGCATTCCGGCCCCTGCGGTGGGATGGCATGCGTAGCTGAAGGCGACGAAGCGAGGCTCGCCGTCCGCCTGATGGATCAGCGTATCGCTTGCGGACGTCACGGTGAGAACGCTGACCTGCTGGTCTGTGGGGCCGGCTGGATTCGGTGCCTGAACTGTACGATCCGGAATGGTCGGATCCGTGAGTCGGCGATTGACAGCGAACTGACACATCCCGGATCCGAAGCTGAGCCGGCCGGGAATTCGCTCTCTCCAGGCCCGCTGGGCCGCCGATGTGATCTTCTCGGCCGCACGAGCGAAGTAGTTGTCCTGATCGATCACGCCAAAAAGATCGCTCAACGACTGCCGCGTGGCGGGGGCACAATGCGTGTGGGTGGCAACAAGGACAATATTCGATTCCGGAACCCCGGTGGCATCGCTGACGCTGGAACGAATTGCATTGCTCTGGTCACCCATGTCGACCCACTCGACGCTGATGATCAGCACCGGCGTGCCATCGTCCTCAATGGCCAGGGCGACGGCTCGCAATGGGTGATATACACCGGTGCTGGCGTGCTTTGACCTCACCGCGAACCCGCCCAACGGAATCCCGACCGGCGGGGTGATATCGACAGTCGCTACTCCGACTAGATACTCATCGGCCCTGTTATCCATGCTTCCGTCAGCCCTTCTCGATGCAGATGTGAACTTTGCAGGCCCGCTGCCACGCCGCGCTAGTAGAACTCAATGGTGTCGATTCGGTTGCGAAGGGGCCTCCCGTCGAGCAGTCGGGTAGCGTTATCGGTGAATAGCTCTGCGATGCGCCGGTCCTCGTGTACCGACAAGGCCGCCGTGTGCGGGCTGACCAGCACCTTTTGCTCTCCCCACAACGGGCTGGTGGACGGAAGCGGCTCCGTGGCGAATACATCGAGTGCCGCATACCCGACCTGGCCGCCCTCGATGGCAGAAAGGAGATCATCCTCGTCGATCACGGTTCCGCGACCCACGTTGACCACGATTAGGCCTGGGCGAGCGGCGTCAAAAACCGACCGGGTGATCAGTCTCTCGGTGTGCGACGTGCCCGGCAGAGCGAGGACCAGCGCATCTACCTCAGCCACGACGTCCGAGATCCGGTCGGGCGCGATGATCTGGTCCACATGCTCCGCCTCACCCACATGAGCGGTGAGTTCTCGTCGACTGGCCGCCACGACGCGAGCCCCCAATGCAGCGAACTTTGCGGCGACTCTGCGCCCAATACCACCCAGACCGACAACCAAGACGGTCATCTCATGCAGTTGCCGCATCGTCCAACGGCCGGACCAGGTTCGGGCCGACTGCTGGCGCAAGAGGCGATCCAGGTCCTTGGCTCCTGCAAGCACTCCGAATACCGCCCACTCTGCCAGTGTCTCACCGTGAACACCGGCGGAGCTGGTGAAGATTACTCGCGATAGCTCCGACTCGCTCAGTCCTGCCTGCTTGACCTCGCCTCCGCCTCCGGCGGCGGAAGTGTGAACCCAGCGAAGCGATCTGTTGGTGGCGACCGCGTGCTTGAGAACGGCCGGATTGAGATCGGGAATTCCATAGAATGCCTCGCCAGCCGCGACCAACGCGTCAAAACGGGCCTGCTGCGCAGCAGTCCTGGAAAATCCTGGGTCCCCGTCGAAGTCCGCGGGGTGGCGCATCGGCGGCAGGAGATCGGGTTCGTACAGCAGTTCAATCCGTGGCTCGCTCTGACGTATGTAGTCCGCATCGTTGCGTGAGAGTGGGACCGTCACGGCCACACGGAGGGTTGAGGCCGACTGGTGCTCCGTCACAGGTATACCTTCCGAAATCGATGTACGTACGGTAGCGCGCAGGTGCACCTGGGCGACCGATAGCGACTACTGCGTATGGTTGCGGTTCTCACGTCCTCGTAACATACAAACCGCTTTCCATCGATCAATATGGATGGTTGTATCGCGGCAGCTGATTGTTAACACCATGGTATTTGGTTGCAATCGAGAGCGTCATTCCGTCCTCCAACTGGGTGGTATAGGTCCGATGCAGCTCTTCCCATGGTGTTTTCGATGCCGGCACGGGGAATCCCCCATGGGCGTCGAGTGCGGCCCTCCTCGCCTCGATCTCGGAGTCCTCAATCATTAGGTCCACACGACGCTCGTTCAGATCTATCTGCACCGAGTCGCCGGTTTGAACGATCGACAGCATCCCGCCTGCCGCAGCCTCGGGAGAACAATTGAGTATTGACGGCGATCCCGATGTTCCCGATTGCCGTCCGTCGCCCATGCAGGGCAAGGAATCGATCCCCGCCTCCAGCAGCCTGTCCGGCGGTTGCATGTTGACTGCCTCGGCTGCGCCCGGAAAGCCAATCGGCCCGATGCCACGCATGATGAGGATACTCTCGCTGGAAATGTTCAGATCGGCATCGTTAATTCTGGCGAGGTAATCCTCCGGCCCCTCGAATACCACGGCCTTGACTACGAACACATTGGGGTGGTCCGGATTGCATAGATAGCGCTTTCGGAAGTCCTCGGAAATGACACTGGTCTTGAGGACGCCACTGGAGAAGAGGTTGCCACCGAGCACGGTGAACCCGGCGTTGCTGGACACCGGATTGTTGATGCGTCGTATCACCACACCATCTGGCTCCTGGCCCTGTACGTTCTCGGCAACCGTGCGGCGGTTGATCGTCTTGGCCCGACCGTCGACGTAACCTCCGGCGATCAACTCATGCAGCACTGCCGGAATTCCACCACCCCGGTGGAAGTCCTCGCCCAGGTACTGACCGGCCGGTTGCAGGTCCGCCAATAGTGGCACCGGGTATCCGGTGTCCTGCCAATCCCGCATGGTCAGGTCGACTCCTACGTGCCGCGCAATAGCGTTGAGGTGCACGGGTGCATTGCTGGAGCCTCCTATTGCCGCGCACACTGCTATCGCGTTCAAGAACGCGGTCCGCGTCATGATGCGACTGGGGCGGATGTCGTCTTCCACCGCGCGAACCGCAGCCACACCCGTGCGGTACGCCATTTCCGCGCGCTCCCGGTGAGGGCCAGGAATCGCCGCGCAGCCTGGCAGGCTCATGCCCAGGGCCTCGGCCAACGAATTCATGGTCAGGGCCGTTCCCATGGTGTTGCAGTGTCCCACGGACGGTGTCGAACTCAAGACTATGGACCAGTACTCGTCGTCGGATATCTCCCCCGTTGCAGCCTTCTTACGAGCCGCCAAGAACGAAGTACCCGATCCGATACGCTTCCCGTCGAGCCAACCGTTGAGCATCGGGCCCCCCGAGAACACGATGCTGGGTAGATCGGTGGTGGCCGCCGCCATCAGGCTAGCCGGTGTGGTCTTGTCACATCCCGTCGTGAGAATGCACCCGTCCAGCGGATAGCCGTGTAGCACCTCAACGATCCCCAGGTAGGCAAGGTTCCGATCGAGCATCGCGGTGGGGCGCCTGCATGACTCGTAGAACGGGTGGATGGGAAACTGCATCGGCACGCCGCCGGCATCTCGGACGCCGTCGGCGAGGCGCTCGGCGAGTTGTATGTGGTGCCGATTGCACGGCGCCAGATCCGACCCCGACTGTGCTATCCCGATTACCGGTCGTCCGGATTGGAGCTCGTGAGCGGTCGTACCGTTGTTGAGCAGGCGTTCGGTGTAGAGGAGGGAAAGATACGGCCGCGATCGATTCATAAACCAATCGCGTGAGCGATACTCGTTGCGCTTCGGCTCGGTCATAGCGGGCGGCGTGCCTGCCTCGGGGTCAGGAACTCAGTGAGAAGTTCTGGCGGTCGGTGATCCAGTCATTGTGGTACGGACCGCATCAGCCAGTGCGGTCAGCTCATCCTGGTGCAGCAGGAAGTCCGTCGGGGTGTCGGCGACCGCCTCGACGGCGCCGGGTATCTGTACCGCACGGCACGTAACAAGGCCCGGTGTCATTGCGTACGAATCAATGGTCGAAACGATATCGTCCATCGAGTAGGTGCGGGCACTGATGTTATGCACACTCGCTTCACGGCCCTCGCGGCGCGCGGCGGCGATGAAGTCATGCGCAGCGTCCGGTGCAAAGCTCAGAGCGAGGGATCCGCTGAAGGGAATCTCATAGGGCCGACCCATCGCCGCTTCCACCATCGCGATGCTGATTCCCGAACTCGCGCCGGTATCACGACCCGGACCGAAGACGATGGTGGGTCGGAGCCCAACGGATCCGAATCGGTGATCGTACTGGAAGGCTTTGGCGGTTAGCTCGTTGGCGACCTTATATGCGCCGTAGAAGCTCCGCGGTGCTGCCGCGGAGTCGTCATCGACCATTCGATTGCTGTACTCCTCGGGTGGACCGTACACCGAGGCCGAACTGGCGTAGGACATCCCGCGGACCGATCCAGACGCCGCCGCGGCTCCGAAGACGCTGAGGGTCCCCAACACGTTCACCTGCGCGCCGCGGACCGGATCGGCTTGACACGCCGGAAACTGGAGACCCGCCAGGTGTACCACGTTGGTGATCTTGCGATCATCCATCACGGTGCGGAGTAGCTGTTGATCGGTCACGTCCCCCAGCACGACCTCCGCGGCGCCGCTCTCGGACGAGCTCATGACATGCGTCCACCGGTGATCATCGGACGCCAGGTCAAATGCCGTCACCTCGGCGCCCGCAGCGATCAACAGCTTGACCGTCCACGTGCCCAGGCATCCGAAAGCGCCCGTCACCAGGAACCGCTCCGTACTCATTTCATCGATCCGTCTCGTTCACATCTCATGACTGAATGGCTGGTGGTGCGATCGTCCGCACACAGTGGCTCAACGGTCCGGTGCGGTCGCCAGCTACCTGGCCTTGGACCGCTCCACGCTGCCGCGACCGAGGTACAGCTGCCAATCTATTGCGTAGCATCGATGACCAGCCTGGCAGGAGCCGGAGCCTGTCAAGCTTTTTGAGACACGGTCTTGCTGGGTTTAGTGAGTCGGAT
>ERZ778018.900-NODE-900-length-33048-cov-10.702149_pt1 | contig 33048 bp, 23 predicted proteins | sample MGYA00375748_ERZ778018 | MGnify/ENA primary metagenome ERZ778018 (study PRJEB29350, sample SAMN05509839) | bioreactor metagenome | biome: bioreactor; material: wastewater | place: South Africa: University of Cape Town | collected 2014-04-22 ... | reverse complement strand
CCCCTCATCCGGCCCTTCGGGCCACCTTCCCCCGCGAGGGGGGAAGGCCGTTTCTTCCGACGTCTTCCCCCCTCGCGGGGGAAGACAGACCGCGAAGCGGTCAGATGAGGGGGACGACGCGCGAGACGACCGTCGGAATTCGCGGAGGCCCGTCCGGGAGGCCCTGAACGTCAACGGCGTTTTGACTCGCCCCCCCTCATCCGGCCCTTCGGGCCACCTTCCCCCGCGAGGGGGGAAGGTCGTTTCAACTCCAAGGGTCACTTTCCCCCGGTCGCCCCGTCCTTGCGGTATTGCTCGTCCAGACGGGACCAGAGTTCGGCCATCTCGCGGACCTTGTCGGGTTTCTCGGCGGCCAGATCGTGGGTTTCGGAGCGATCGACGGACAAGTCGTGGAGTTCCCAGGGGCCGTTCTTGCCGGCGGCGACGATCTTCCAGTCGCCCTGGCGAAGGCCGCGGTTGCCCTCGTGGCTGAAATAGATCGCCTCGCGCTCCAGCGCGACGTCGGCGTCGAAGGTGGGGACGAGGCTGACGCCCGGCAGCGGCGGGCGGGGTCGATCGTGGAAGCTGGTCGGGGCCGGGGCGCCGGCCAGTTCCAGGAGGGTCGGGACCACGTCGATGAAGTGTCCCGCCGCGGCGTGGCGGATCTCGCCCCCGGCCTTGATCCCGGCCGGCCAGGAGACGATCAACGGCGTGGCGACGCCCCCCTCGTGGTTCCAGTACTTGTGCAGCCGGAACGGCGTGTTCGACGCCGTCGACCAGCCGGGGCCGAGGCACAGGAACGATCCGGCCGAGCCCGGCTCCGCGTTCGGGTCGTGGCCGTCGCCTCGGATCATCTGCTCGGCGCTCGCGCCGTTGTCGGAGGCGAACAGGACGATGGTGTCGTCGGCGGCGCCCATGGCGTCCAACCGCGCCAGCACCTTGCCGATCTCGCGGTCCATCCGGTCGACCATCGCCGCGTGGATCGCCATCTTGACCGCCTGGAACTCCTTCTGCTCCGGCGAGAGCGAGTCCCAGGCGACGGCGTAACCCGCCTCGCCGGGGCCGATCCGGCGCTTCAAATCCGCCTCGCGCACGTTCCAGGGCGGGACGGTCTTGGGATCGCGGTCGGAAAGCGGCGCGTCGAGCAGGCCCAGTTCGCGCTGGCGCCTCCAGCGGGCCTCGCGGATCTCGTCCCATCCGGGCGTATACCTGGTTCGGTACTTCTCGATGTCTTCGGGAGGCGCCTGGATCGGGAAGTGAGGCACGGTGAAGGCGAGGTAGAGGAAGAACGGCTCCCCCTGGTGCTTGGCCTGGTGTTCGTCCAGCCATTCGACGGCGCGGTCGGCGAAGGCGGTGGAGGTGTAATACCCCGTTCCGGGCTTCACCGGCGGCAGCGGGCGGTCGTCGAGGCGGTGGTCCTTGGGGTTGAAGTTGCGGTCGTAATCGTGCAGGTAATACGACCGCTCGAAGCCGCCGGCCAGGACCGGGCCGTCGAGGTGCCACTTGCCGGAATGGTACGAGCGGTAACCCGCCGGCGCGAGCAGTTGCGGCAAAAGCGCCGCCCATTCCGGCCGCTTGCGGGGAGGGTCGCGGTTGACCTGCTGGGGGTAGTAGCCGGTCAGGATCGCGGCCCGCGAGGACCAGCAGCGGGCCGTGTTGTAGAACTGCGCGTACCGAAGGCCGCGGGCCGCCAGGGCGTCCAGGTTGGGCGTCTCGATCTCGCCGCCGTAGCAGCCGAGGTCGGAAAACCCCATGTCGTCCGCCAGGATCAGCAGGACGTTGGGCCGCGGCGGCTTCGTCTTCGCCTTCGCCTCCTCCGCCCCCGACGCGACGGCGAGCGTCGCGAACGTCGAAACCAGCAACAGCGACGTCGACGCGATCCACCGCATGAGCGACCTCCCCTCCCTCGCGGCCGAGGGTGAAATCCGTGCTTTCCGGCGTTCGATGTTTCACGGTTGTCGCATCGATCCTCCGGCGCGGTCAAGATGGTGGCGGGTTCCCCTTCCTTACGAATCAAGGAGCGATCATGCGATTTTCGATCCTCTCCGCGGCGGTTTTCGCCGTCCCGGCCGCGTCCCTCGCCGCCGCCGAGGCGACGGCCGACCGCCCCAACGTCGTGATCTTCCTGACCGACGACCAGGGCTACGGCGACCTCGGCTGCTACGGATCCAGGGACCTGCAAACGCCGAACATCGACCGCCTGGCGACCCAGGGCGCGCGGTTCACTTCCTGGTATTCCGCCGCGCCGGTCTGTTCGGCGTCGCGAGCGGCCTTGCTTACCGGCTTGTCGTCCCAGGCCGCGGGGGTGCCGGGGAACGTGTCGTCGTATCCCGGCGAGCCGGGGATGCCGGCGGATCGGCTCACGATCGCCGAGCGTCTCAAGCCGCTGGGCTACGCGACCGGCGCGGTGGGCAAGTGGCATCTGGGGTCGGACGCCGGCGCGGACCCCAACGGCCAGGGGTTCGACCTCTTCTTCGGCTTCCTCGCCGGCTGCGTCGACAACTTCAGCCACACGTTCTACTGGCAGGCCCCCCACGTCCACGACCTCCGTCGCGACGACCGCGAGGTCCACGAGGACGGCGCGTACCTCACCGATCTGGTCACCCGCGAGGCCGTCCGGTTCGTCGACGAGCACCGCGACGGCCCGTTCCTCCTTTACGTCGCGTACAACCTGCCGCACTACCCGCTACAAGCCCCGCAACGGCTGATGAGGAAGTTCGACCGTCTGCCGAACCGCTCGCGCGCCCGTTACGCCGGGACGCTGGCCGCGGTCGACGAGAGCGTCGGGACGGTGCTGGCGGCCCTCGACGAGCGCAAGCTGGCCGAGCGGACGCTGGTCGTCTTCCTCAGCGACCACGGCGCGACGGCCGAGCTTCGCGGCGACGGCCCCGTCGGCGACAACGGCCCCTTCCGCGGCCACAAGTTCAGCCTCTTCGAAGGCGGCCTGCGCGTTCCCTGCATCGTCCGTCGTCCGGGCGTCGTCCCCGCGGGCGCCACTCGCGAGCAGATCGCCTGCACGTTCGACCTGGCGCCGACGATCCTGGCCGCGGCCGGCGGACGGGCCGAGCCGGGCGCCTTCGAGGGGACCGACCTGGCCGCCGTGTTGACCGCCGACGCCCCCTTGCCGCGCGAGTCGTTGTCGTGGTCGTCCGCCGGTCAGGACGCCGTCCGCGAGGGCCGCTGGAAACTCGTCCGCAACGGCCGCGACGACCAGAACAAGCCCCTCCAGGGCCCCGACGCCCTCTTCCTCGCCGATCTCGAAACCGACCCCGGCGAGTCCAGGAACCTCGCCGCCGACCACCCCGAGATCGTCGAGCGACTCTCGAAGATCCACGCCGACTGGGCGGGGAGGACGTCCAAGGCGACGACGCCCTGAAGCGCGGCGCGGCGGGCCGAGGTCCGTCTCCCCCCTTCGCGAAGAGTGGAGGGCCATAGGGCCGCCCCCGCGTTCCGTGACGGCTGGCCTCTTCACCAGGATCACGAGCGGGGCCGGACGGGAACGACTCACAAATAGCCCAGGTCGGCCAGGCGGGACTGGATGGCGGCCTCGTCCTCCTCGACGTAGGAGTGGGAGGAGGCGGCGTCGGAATCGTCGTCGCGGTCCTCGCGGCGGTCGGCGGTGGCGGCCAGTTCGGGGGCCAGGATTTCGGAAATGACGCGGCCGTCCATGTCGGCGGGGACGGGGAGCCCCAGCAGGTGGAGGACCGTCGGCGCGATGTCGAGGAGGTTCGCGCCGCGCGGCTCCGCATGGGGCTGGATGCCGGGGCCGCCGGCGATCAGGACGCCTTCCATTCGGTGGTCGCCGGTGGGGCCGAAGGCGGGCGCGACGACCTTGTGGGTCGTGAAGTCGTGCAGGCCGATGGTCCGATACCTCCAGTCCTTCAGCACCACGGTGAGGTCCGGGGCCTTCTCGGCGTGGGGGCCGTGGTAAAGCTCGGCCGCCTCGTGGACGCGGTCCACCAGCCGCGCGCCGGTGGCGGGGTCGGCGACCTCCGTCAACCCGGCCTTGATCTCGTCCAGGAGCGCCCGAGCGTCGTCGGGGTCGACGCACCCCTGGGGTTGCCGGCCCTTGAGGTTCAGGAAGATCTGGCCGAAGTTCCCCTGGGCGTAGGCGCGGGTTCGCGACCAGTCGATATGCTCGCGGGAGAGGAACGCCTTCTCGCCCAGGCGGTCGATCCAACTGTCCTGCTTGCCGCGGAAACGGGTCACGCGATGGTTCGCCATCCCCCACTTGCTCATCAGCCCGTAGAACCACTCGGGAGTCACGCCGCGACGGTAGAACCAGTGCTTCTGCTTGACGTAGAAGCCCTTCTTAAGCGCGATGTATCCCTTCTCCAGCAGCCAGACGTTGAAGTTGACGTAGTGCTCGATCGGCCCGAAGCCGTGGTCGCTGATGAGCAAAAACGCGGTATCCGAGTCGGCCTTCTCGAAGATCGTCCCCAGGCCGCGGTCGAGCGTCTTCCAGAACTCCAGGAGTTTGGGGCGGAGGGCCTCCAGGCGCTTCTCGTCCCCCCTGGCGGCGGCGTGGGAGGTGTCCCAGGCGTGCCAGAGCTCGTGGCCGAAACGGTCGGTGGCCATGAGGTCGAACATCAGGAGGTCCCAGGATGGGACCCTGCCCATCATGAAGGCGATCGTCTTTAAATGCTGGTCGAGGAACGCCGTCAGGTCGTCGATGACGGCCTCCTCGTTCTTGCCGTCGTGGATCGAGGTCGACCACGCGCGATAGGGACCGACGGCCTTTTCAAGCTCGGCGAGGAGGGCCGGGTCGCTGGCGAAGTCGGGGGCGTTCTCCGGGCTGAGGAAGTCGCCCAGGTAGAAGCCGGGGAAGTCCGCCGCGGGGCGCGGCGGGTAGCTCATCGGCACGCCGCCGGCGATGGTCCGCTTGCCGTGGCGGGCGAGAATCTCCCAAAGCAACTCGGCGCGGATGGCGCGCGAGGAGTTGACCTTCCCCTTCATGGGGTCGTGATCGTGTTCCAGGAACTCGAAGACGCCGTGCTTGCCGGAGTTCTTGCCGGTCATGACGCCGGTCCAGGCGACCGGGCTGAGCGGCGGGAAGACCGAGCGCAACTCGCCCGAAGCGCCTTGATCGCGCAGTCGCTGGATATTGGGTAGGGATCCCTCGGCGGCCAGAGGCCCCAGAACGTCCCAGGTCGCCCCGTCCAGCCCGATCACCATGACTTTCATCGCGCCGGATCCTTTCGCTCGCCTCGGGACCGATCCCTCGAAAACTCCTTGCGTCTTCCCTAGCTTTCGGCATTCCGGCCGCGTCAGTCAATCTCGAATTCACACCCGAGCGGCGTCGCGGCGGCGACGGCCGAGGATACGGACGACGAGGGCCCACGATTTGCATCGGCTCGGGCGCCGAGATCGATGGAGCGCGACGGCGCGAGAAGACCGCCCGGCTCGCGAGAGTCCGCGACGAGAACGACGAGAACGCGGCCGAGGCGCGCCGACTTCGGGGACCGAATTGCGTTTCCCAGGCCCCACCCACTCAGGAAGGACCAGCCATGAAGCTTGAGAGCCTCCGCGACCTGCTCATCGAGCAGATCAGCGACATCCACGACGCCGAGACCCAGATCACCAAGGCCCTCCCCAAGATGGCCAAGGCGGCCTCGTCACCCGACTTGAAGACCGCCTTCGAGCGACACCTGGCCCAGACCGAGGAGCATGTGACGCGACTCGAACAGGTGTTCGAGCTGCTCGACGAGAAACCGAGGAAGAAGCCCTGCAAGGCGATGCAGGGGCTGGTCGCCGAGGGTCAGGAGACCATCAAGGAGGACGCCGAGCCCGCGGTCAAGGACGCCGCCCTCATCGCCGCGGCGCAGCGGGTCGAGCACTACGAGATGGCCGCCTACGGCACCGTCTGCGCCTACGCCAAGCAACTCAAGGAGCGCGACGTCCTCAAGCTCCTGAAGCAGACCCTGGCCGAGGAGGAGGAGACCGACGAGGCCCTCACCCAACTCGCCGAGACCACGATCAACATCGAGGCGGCCTAAACGCCGCGCCGCCGCGATCGGGGCCCGGCCCGGAGACGATCAACGGGCGGGCCCTCGGGGCGCGGCGGGAGCATGCTCAGTCCCGCTTCTCGACCTCCGTCTGGATCTCCTGGTCGATGGCCTTGTCCCCCTTCACGCCCGCGACGTTTCCGGCGGAGACGTCGTCCCGGGCGTGGCCGCTCGCCCCTGGGATCGGGCCGGTCCCGCCGCCGCGGTCGTCGTCAAGCTCGGCCCGGCCGCCGCCGGCGGCGTCCCTGGGCTTGTCGGACGGTTGCCCGCCCATCCCCAGCGCGCCGTGGCCGCTGCTGGTCGAATCGTTCCCCTTGCGTCTTCCCGTGCTGGACATGGCGCGTCCTCCCAAGTGTTGGCGACCCTCGATCAAGCAAGTCGAGGCGTTCCCCGACCACGCGTCGAATCCCGCAAGCCCCGCGCCAGCCGAACCCCTCGGCCTCGCGAGAGCATGGCTCCCGGCACCGCGGCGCGACGGCGTCGGGCGAGGCCATGACGAGTTCATGCGGCGCGGGCCTCGTGGTATGATTGGACGAAGAAGTCGCGACTCGGTTTTCGCGAGGGATCGAACTTGCCGTCCCAAGCCATCGACTATTCCGATCACCATCGAACCGTGATCGGCTACCATGGCACGGACATGGCGGCGGCGGAGCGGTTGGTTTCCGGCGAGGAATTCCAGCCCAGCGACGCCGACAACGAGTGGTTCGGGAAGGGCGTCTACTTCTGGGAGCACGCCTTCAAGCAGGCGTGGCGTTGGTCGCGCGATTACAAGCGGTTCGGCCGTCCGGCGGTGGTCGGCGCGGTCATCAGGCTGGGGAACCGCCTCGATCTGGTCGATCCTGGGAACGTGACGGTCTTTCGGGAGTTCTCCAGGGCCCTGCTGGACGATTACGCGAGGGCGAAGGTCGCCCCGCCGCGGAACTTCCGTACCCACAAGCGTCTGGACTGCGCCGTCTTCAATTACATGTACGGTCATCTGGAGCGAGCGAACCGGCCTCTCGACACGGCAAGGGCGGTTTATTATCCCCTTTCCGGGGCGCGTAGGGTCGTCAAGGGGAGCTGGATCAGTGAAGAGACGCATATTCAAATCTGCGTTAGGAATCCGAGGAGCGTCCTCGCGGTCTGGCACGTCCGTGAAGACGGTCGCCATGGTCGGCGAACGGCGGGGGTCGGGGCCCCGGATCGACCCGGCGGCGCTGGGTGAGTTCGGCGCCGGGCTGGCCCTCGCCAGGGCCGAGAAGACGCAAGAGCAGGCGCGGCGCGGCCTCGTCGAGTTGGGTCTGATCACCGCGGCGGGCACCCTCGCCGTCCCCTACAAGACCCAGCCGGGGGACGAACCGACCGATCACCGCCGACCGGGAGGCGCGGGCGCGGGGAAGCTCTCCGAAGACCGCATTCGATTGCTTGAACGTCTCGCGAAGCGCAAGCGGCCTCGTCCTCGTCGGGGCTCCAAGACGACGTGATCCTCGCGGTGGTTCGCGCGCGGTGGCGACCGCGCCAGCCGAACCCCTCGGCCTCGCGGGGGGATGGTCGTCGGCGTCGCGGATTCGCGGATCTCTCCTCTCTCGCCGACGGCGCGGGACGTGCTATCATCACCCGTTTTCGCGCGTGGCGCGGGCGGGGCCGGGGCTTCGTCGGCGACGGGCGGGGGACGTCGGCGGGGGGATGATGACGGACCTTCGAAGTGCGATCGCGACGATCGTGGCCGCGGGGGCGGTCTCGGTCATGCTGGCCGATCGGATCGGCATCCCCTCGATCGTCCTGCTTCTGGGCGTCGGGCTCCTGCTGGGGCCGATGACCGGGGTGCTGGAGCCGGACCAGCTTTTCGGCCCCATGTTGTTGCCCCTGGTGTCGGTCTCAATCGCGATCGTGATGTTCGAGGGGGGGCTGGGGCTGCGGTTTCGGGAGGTCCGCGCCGCGGGACGGGTGGTGATTCGATTGACCACCCTCGGCGTGATCGTCACGTTCGCCCTGGTCAGCATGCTGGCCTATTTCCTGCTTGACCTCAGCGCCCCCCTGGCGGCGGTGCTCGGGGCCATCTTCACCGTCACCGGGCCGACCGTGATCCTGCCCCTGGTCCGTTTTCTGCGGCTTCGCGGCCAGTCGCCGGTGATCGTCAAGTGGGAGGGGATCATCGTCGATCCCGTCGGGGTGCTGTTCGCGGCGTTGGTCTTCTCCGCGCTGGCCGCGCCGACGACCGCTTCGGCCGTCACGTCGATCCTCGGCTTCAGCGTCCGGACGTTTCTTCTGGGCGCGCTCATGGGGGTGGTTTGCGGCTGGACGTACTGTCGGGCGTCGCGAGGGGGACTGGTCCCTTATCATCTTCAGCCGTTGGCGGCGGTCGGCGCGGCGGTGGGGGTCGACGGGCTTTCGGAGTTGATCCAGCCGACGTCGGGATTGATCGCCGTGACGACGTTCGGCATCTGGCTGGCGAACTCGAAGGACGTCGTGGTCCGGCACGTGCTGGAGTTCAACGAGTACCTCGTGCAACTGATCCTGGCCTGCCTCTTCGTGGTGCTCGCCGCGCGGCTCGACTGGCCGGAACTGCGCGCCGAGTTCGACGGCAGCCTGCTCGTGTTCGTGGTCTTGCTCATCGGCGTGGTCCGTCCGCTGGTGGTGGCCGTGGCGACCGCCGGCTCGACGCTGGACCATCGCGACCGGCTGATGCTTTGCCTGCTGGCGCCGCGGGGGATCGTGGCCGCGTCGATCGCCTCGATCTTCTCGATCCAACTGGTGGCGGAGGGGTATCCCGACGGCCAGCGGATCGTGCCGATCGCGTTCACGGTCATCATCGCCACGGTCGTCTTCTACGGCCTGGCCGCGCCGCTGGCGGCGCGGTGGATGGAGCTTCGGATCGCCAACCCGCAAGGGGTGGTCTTCTTCAACGCGAGGCCGGGGATCGTGGCGATCGCCAAGGAGCTTCACGCTCTGGGGGTGGACGTCGTGGTGGTCGACGCCAACTCGTCGCCGGTCGCCAAGGCGAAGCTCGCGGGCGTCCCGGCGTTCCGCGGCAACGTGGTCTCTCGCGCGTTCATGGAACGGGTCGATCTGGCGCCGTTCAGCAGGCTCGTCGCCGCGTGCCCCAACGACGAGGCCAACGCGCTGGCCTGCCTCACCTTCCACGAACGGTTCGGACCGCTGAACGTGTACCAGGCGCCGCCGGAACAGGAGCAGCGCGCCAACGGGCCCGACGGCGCGCGTCAGGAGGGGCGTCGGTTCGGCTCCGGGGGGTTGAGACGCTGGTTGGAGGAGTACCCCGCCCGCGCGGGGAGGGAGAAGTGCCTGCGGGTGACGAAGCTCTCGGAGCAGTTCGGGCTTCAGGAGTTGCTCGCGAGTTCCGACCACCTGGCGCCGGTGTTCGTCGTGAAGGCGAGCGGCGACGTGATTCCCCAGTACGAGGGCGGAACGCTCCAGGCGACGACCGGCGACACCGTGGTCTGCCTCATGACCCGCGAGCCGGTGGAGGTCTCGTAGCGCTTGGTCACGGCCTGGAACCCGGCCCGCCTTTGTAGTAGACCATTGCGCTTAAGAAGGTGGGCCCTTGATATTGAAAATCAACGCGAGCGAGCGTGCTTAATCCCTTCTCCCCTTGTGGGAGAAGGTGCCCCGAAGGGGCGGATGAGGGGTGGCGCGACAGGAAGCCGCGGACTTCAAAGTCGGGGTCGATCGTCAGACGCGATGCCGATCGACCCCTCATCCGGCCTTCGGCCACCTTCTCCCACAAGGGGAGAAGGGATGATTGCAATCACTCCTCGTCGGGGTTTTCAAGGAAGCGACCCACCTGATTAAGTGCGACGGTCTACTACGGGATCGACCCCGAGATCGGGTCGTAACGTAGCGCTTGTCGGTCGCCGCGCGGCTCAGTTGTACGCGAACGCCGCGGTCGCCTTGCAGGCGGCGTTGACGCGGACGCGGACCCAGTGGGCGGAGTAGCCGTCGGGGAACTCGTGGTGTTCGTAGCCGCCGTCGAAGACCTCGATTTCCTTGTACGTCCTCCACGAGCCGTCGCCGAGGAAGTCGACCTCCACGGTGAACGTCGCCAGCGCCGCCCCCGACTGCGACAGGTGCAGGACCTTCTTGTCGAACCCGGTCATGAGGAACGGGTCGGAGACCTCGCCGGCCTTGACGTCCCGGTCGCGCCAGACGGCGCCCCAGCCGCTCGGCTTGCCCCAGCGCCACAGGTCGTCGATGTTCCCGAACCAGAAGTTGGACTGCGGCTGGCCGACGGCGTTGTCGGTCTGGTCGCCCGCCAGCACCAGCAAGCCGCGCCAGTAGGTCATGTCCGGGCAGATCCGCAGGTGGGTGGAGATCGGCCGGATCCCCCAGACGTTGCCGCCGTAGACCATGCCCGGCAGGTCGTAGAAGATGCCGAAGGCGTCCATCAGGTAGCGCTCGGTCTGGACCTCGCGGATCCGCATCCACTCGGTGGCCCAGGCGTGTTCCCAGGACTGGCCCCCCTTGGGGAGTCGGTATCGGCTCCACTTGCCGGCGTGGAGGACGCGGAGGATGACCGAGACGCGGTCCCAGCCGACGGCGTAGATCGGGTCGCCGAACTGGGCGCCGGGGCCGGGGTTCTGCTTGCCGGAGACCTCGACGAACGGTTCCTCCTCCAGGACGGTCCAGGTCTCGCCGTCCCACTCGGCGAGTCGGCCGCCGGCGCGCTCGCCGAGGAACTCGGGCTCCGCGTAGGTGTTGTTGGCGACCACCAGCCGCCCCTGCGCCGCGTGGGCCCCCTTGAAGTGGGGCGTCGCGCCCCTGGGGATCTTCAGCTCGTCGACCAGGTTGGCGAGTCGCTTCGTCTCCAGGGTGTGGACGTCGGCCTCGAAGAGGAGCCCCTCCATCGTCAGGAAGTAGACCTTGTTGGCGGGGTCGACGAGATGCCTGGCCGCGGCGGCCAGGCGATGGCCGGCGAGTTCGCGGAAGGTCCGGACGTTCCCCTCCGCGTCGATGATGTGGGGGCCGATGATCGCCTGTTTGGAGTCCCAGTGGACGAGGCGATCGGCGAAGGTGCCGGTGACGGACTCGGGACGCTTCGTAAACGACAGGTCCGGGCCGATCTCGTACAGGCCGATCCCCTCGCCGCGGACGTGGGCGACGTAGCCGACGGCCCAGAGGCGGTCGGCCCAGGGGATCATCGCGCCGATGCCGGCCTCGCTGTCGCTCCCGACGCCGGGGGCCGACACGGTCATGTGCGGGAAGACGTTCCCCACCAGGACCGGCCGATCGGTTCGATCCGGCGTCGGCTCCTGCGCCGCGGCCGCGCCGAGGCAAGCCGCGGCGAGGAGGGCGAGCGCGGGGACCGCTCGGCGATGGACGCTCACGGTCGCGCCTCTTTCTGGGTTTCCGGCGGGGGGATGACCAGCGGTTCAAGTTCCGCGCGGAGCTTTTGGACGACCTCGGGACGATCGGCGGCCAGGTCGCGGGTTTCGGCGACGTCGGCGACGACGTCGTAAAGCGCGAACCGCTTGAGCTCGGCGTCGGCCAGGAGCTTCCAGGGGCCTCGCCGCAGGGCGAGCCGCCAGGGGCCGTCGATGGCGACGTCGTATTGCCAGTGGAGCGGGACGGGGCGGTCGACGGGGCGGTCGTCGACGAGGATCGGCGTGACGTCCACGCCGTCGGTCTTCGCCCCGGCCGGCGTCGGGACGCCCGCCAGGGCGCACAAGGTGGGGAGGACGTCGTAGAAGCCGATCGGCTCGGCGCGCTCGCCGCCGGGCTGGATCCGGGCCGGCCAGCGGACGACGCCGGGGACGCGGACGCCTCCCTCGTACATCGTCAGCTTGCCTCCCCGCAGCGGGGCCGCGGAACCGTGCGAGTGGATCGCCTTGGGATAGCGCTTCAGCCCCTCCGGACCGTTGTCGCTGGTGAACAGAACCAGGGTGTTCTCGCCCAGGCCGTTCGCGTCCAGGAACGCGGCCAGACGGCCGACCTCGTGGTCGATCAGCGTGACGGCGCCGTAGTAGTCGCGGACGGTGGGGTCGGCGACGTCGTCGTACATCGCCGTGTAGGCCGGCGGGGTCTCGATCTGCTCGTGGGGGGCGTGGAAGGTGACGAAGACGGCGAACGGGCGGTCGTCGGCCTTGGATTGCTTGACGAAGTCGATCGCCTCGTCGACGATCAGGGTCGTCGCGTGCCCCTTCAAGGGCCCCACGCGCTTGCCGTCGCGGACGAAGTTCGAAGGATCCTGATGCTTGGCGTTGTTCTGGGTGGCGAACCAGTGGTCGAAGCCGAAGTCGCCGGGAGTGGTCTCGCGACCGTCGAACTTGCTGTTGAGGTGCCACTTGCCCGACAGGCAGGTCGCGTAGCCGGCGTCCTTGAGCGCCTGGGCGACCGTGATCGTCCCCCGCGGCAGGTGGATCCCGGACTCGAAGGGGATCCAGTCGCGGATTCCGACCCGGTTGGGGTTGCCGCCGCTAAAAAGCCCCGCGCGCGACGGCGAGCAGACCGGGGCGCCGGCGTAGAGGCTGGTCAGCCGGGCGCCCTGTCGCGCCAGCTTGTCGATCTCGGGGGTTTTGATCCTGGGATGGCCGAAGCATCCCAGGTCGCCGTAGCCCATGTCGTCGCACAAAAACACCACGACGTTGGGCCGCTCGGCCGCGACGGTCGGAGCGGCCAGGGCGAACGTCACCAGCGCGGAGAGAATCATGGTGGAAGCCTCGATGGTTTGACGGGTGACCCATCATCCCATCGCGGCCGACGCGAGGCAACGACCTTGGTCCGGCGAGTGTTTCGTCGTTGCGTCGAAAACCGCCGCGAGCGCGCCCGACTTGGTCGGCGGACGGGGGCCGCGGCCGTCGCGGCGGCGGCTACATCTTCTCCATCTGCTTGCCGCAGCACTCGAAGTGGACGTGGTTCTTGTCCTGGCATCCACAGTCGCTGGCGACCTGGACTTCCATCCCGCAGGAGGAGCAGCGGAAGGCGTCGCCCTTCTTCGGCGGATCGATCCCGGGACCGGCGTGGGATTGCGACGCGGTTTGACTGGCGGCCATGGTCGGGCTCCTTGCTCAAGAATCGCCGTTTCGGAGGCGCGCGCCTCCTTGCGACGCGAGCGGTGCAACCGGCGCGCCGTCGATCGGCTTAATTCGAGGCCGGCGCCGGGGCGGCGCCGGCGTTCCATTCGAGGGAGGCGACGACGGCGAGGATGGCGTCGGGGTCGACGGGCTTGACGAGGTGGTGGTCGAAGCCGGCCTCGCGGGAGCGTCGGCGGGCCTCGTCCTCGGCGTAGCCGGTGACGGCCACCAGCGGCAGGCCGGTCGTCTCGGGGCGGCCGCGGAGGTCGCGGGCGACCTGGTAGCCGTCCATGCCGGGAAGGCCGATGTCCATGAAGACGACGTCGAACGGCTCGGCGCGGGCGGTCGCGAGCGCGGAGGGGCCGTCGTGGACCACCCGGACCCGATGCCCCTCGAACTGGAGGATCATCGCCAGACTCTCGGCCGAGCGGACGTTGTCGTCGACGATGAGGATCCGCCGCGGGGATGCCGCGGGGACCGCCGCGACGGCCGGGGGCGGGACGGCGACGGCCGAGGGGAGAGACTCGGTTTCGACGACCTTCAAGAGCGGCAGGCGGACGACGAACTCCGAGCCGCGGCCGGGTCCCTCGCTGAACGCCGAGACGGTCCCTCCGTGCATTTCCGCCAGGCCGCGGACCAGGGGAAGGCCCAGCCCCAGGCCCCCCTGGGAGCGGTCCAGCGTGCGGTCGTCCTGGGTGAAGACGTCGAAGATCCGGCCGAGGACCGCGGCGGGGATGCCGATGCCGTCGTCGCGGACGCGGAAGACGGCCTCGGCGGCCTCGGCGGCGACCGAGATTCGGATCGAGCCGCCGTCCTCGGTGTACTTGGCCGCGTTGTGCAGGAGGTTCGAGAGCACCTGGCCCATCCGGATCGGATCGGCCGTCACCAGGACCGCCGCCTCCGGGACGACCACCTCCAGGCGATGGCCGCGGGCGTCGATCTCGGGCGCGACGGTCTCCACGGCGGCGGCGACGACCGCGGCGGCGTCGGTGGGCCCCAGCTTAAGCGCGATCTTGCCGCGCTCCAGCCGGGCGATCTCCAGCAGGTCGTCGACCAGCCGCGAAAGCTGGGCGACCTGGCGGTCGATCACGTCGCGCGCCCAGGCGATGGTCGCGGCGTCGTCGCGTTGCTTCATCACCCGCGCGGCGTTGCGGATCGGCGCCAGGGGGTTGCGCAGCTCGTGGCCGAGCATGGCGATGAACTGGTTCTTGCGGCGGTCGGCCTCGGCCAGCTCGTCGACGTGGCGGCGGAGTTGGTCCTCCAGGGCCTTGCGCTCGGAGAGGTCCAGACAGAAGGCGACGAACGGCGCGCGGGCGTCGTCGCGGGCGTCGTCGAGCCGGGCCAGCCCCAGGAGGACGGGGACGGCGCGGCCGTCCTTGCGGCGGACCTCGACCTCGAACGGCGGGCAACTCCCGTGCCTGGCGAGCTGGACTCGGCGGCGGCGGATTCGATCGGGCGAGGCGTCGACCAGCAGCTTGAGCCAGTGGACGCCGCCGTCGGCGAGGTCGTCGCGCGAGTAGCCGAGCATGTGCAGGAAGGCGTCGTTGGCGTCGGTCAGGCCGCCGGTCGGGTCGCCGAAGGCCACGCCGAAGATGTCGGCCTCCACCAGTCGGCGGAGCCGGCTCTCGCTTTCGCGGATCCGCCGCTCCGCGGCCTGGAGCCGGCTCAGGTCGGTGACGACCACCAGGAAGCCGCGGAGCGTCCCCTCCGGGTCGCGCGCCGCCGTGACCGCCAGAAGCACGGGGATCCGCGCGCCGTCCTTGCGGACGAACGTCCACTCGGAAACCTCGTGGCCGTCGCGGCGGGCGCGGCGGACCACGGTCTCGAAGCCCCGCGCCGGCTTGCCGGTCTCCGCGGCCGCGTCGAGGCAGCGGGCGGCGAGTTCGTCCGGGTCGTGGAGGATCAGCGGGGTCGTCCGGCCGACCAGTTCGGCGGCCTTGTAGCCGAACATCCGCTCGGCGCCGGCGTTAAAGATCGTGATCAGGCCGCCGGGGTCGGTCGCCACGATCCCCGACTGGGTCGAGGCGTCGAGGATGGCGTTGAGCCGGGTGTTGATCTCGACCTGTTCGCGAAGGGCCTTGCGGCGCTCGGCGAACAGGCCGATCTGGCGGCCCAGGGAGGAAAGCACCTGCAAGAGCGGCTCGTCGCGCTGCATCGGTTCGCGGCGGAAGAGGGTCAAGAGGCCGACCAGCGGGCTCTTCTCGCCGTCGGCCACCGGCACCACCGCCATGCCGCGGAGGCCGCGCAGGGCCTCCGGCATGGCTGGGCCGGGGGCGCCCTGGCGGGGCGGGACGATCTCGGAGACCCACGCCGGCGCGCCCGTCGCCCAGACCCGCGCCATCGGCTCGGCCAGGACCGCCGGCAGCGGCCCCGGGGGGGCCTCGGCCGTCCACGACGCCGCGACCCGGCCCGACGTCCAGGGCCTTCCCGACGGCCGCGGCGCGCGGGTCGACCGGTCCCACGTCCAGAACGCGGCGACGTCGAACTCCAGGGTCCGGCCGATCGTCGCCAGAAGGTGGGGGGCCGCATCCTCCAGCCGCGCGCCGTCGCCCAGGATCCGCATCACGGCGTACTGCGCCTCCAGCCGCCGCTCGGCCCGCTTCCGCTCGGTGACGTCGGTCTGCACCGACAGGAAATTGACCAGTCGGCCGTCGTCGTCGAACAGCGGCCGGATCTCCTTGGCGGCCCAGTAGGTCCGGCCGTTCTTGCCGTAGCTGAGGACCTCCGCCCGGGCCGACTTGCCCGCCTTCAGCCGCTGGGCGACGTAGCCGCGGACGGCCGGGTCGGTCTCCGGCCCCGAGAGCAACTCCTCCGGCGTCCGGCCGAGAACCTCGTCGGGCTCGTAGCCGGTGATCCGCGTGAAGCCCTCGTTGACCCACTCGATCCGACGCCGGGCGTCGGTGACGATCATCGCCTCCTCGGTCCTGCCGGCGAGGATTTGAAGCCAGCGGGCCAGCAGGTCGGGATCGGCCAACGGGGCCGGCGCGACCTTGGGCCGCGCGGCCAGACCGATCGCCAGCCCGCACGCCGCCAACGCCTCGCCCGCGGCCAGGGCCGAACGCGGCGCCCCGTCCGCCGCCGCGCCCAGCGCCGCCGCCAGCGAATCGGCGGCGGCCAGGACCGCCAACGCGCCCAGGGAGACGACCACGCCCCCTCCCCGCCGCGCGCGCGACGCGATCGCGGCCCGGGCCAGCCAGGCCGCGGCGATCGCCGACGCCGTCAGGCGCGCCGTCCACAGGGCGGTCAACATGGGTGCCTTCCCCGCCGGTTCAAGGGCGTCCGTTCGCTCGACCCCGGAGTTCCGTTTCCTGAAGCACGTCGTCGTGGTCGGGAAGCCCGGGCCGACCCAGCCGAGGCCGGCCTCGGTCCAGGTATACCCGCCGCCGAGCTAAAACCGCAACGGAACATATGGATAGAAAAGCGGTCGGGCGCTTCCGGCCGCCCCCGCCGACCGCGGTTGACGGCGGTTCGGGTCCGACCTATACTCGCCGCCCGTCGTCGGCGCGGGGCCTGGCGGGAAGCCGGTTCGATAGCGGAAAGGATTCCGCCCATGGGAGCGAGACCGAGAAATTCGGCCGTCACGCGGCGGGTCGTCATGGGCGGCCTGGCGGCGGGCGTCGCGGCCGCCTGGGGCTGCAACCCCCGCAAGGACCAACTCCGCCCCGACGGCATGTTCGGCCGCGTCGGCGGCCCCCGGGGCGAGGTGATCGAGCCCAAGAAGGTCGCCCTTCAAATGGCCGTCGTCAGCCGGCCGTTCCGCGACCCCCTGGTCAACGAGGTCGTCTGGCGCGTCGCCGACGAACAGGCGGTCTCCTCCGAGGAACGCCGCGTCTTGCAGGCCAACGGCATCCGCATGGGCCGGATCGTCGGCGACCTCCCCCGCGAGCTGGAGGCCGTCTTCTCCGCGCCTCCCCCCAACAAGGTCGAGCCGGTCACCTTCCTCGTCCCCGAGGGGACCCAGGAACTCTTCACCCTCTCCGACCAGGTGGAACAGGCCAGCCTGATCCTCAACCTCGACGGCCGCGTCACCGGCAAGGACTACGACCACGCCAGCGGCCACTACCGCGTCACCCCCGAGCATTACGGCGGCAATTCGGTCGTCCTCCGTCTGACCCCGGAAGTCCACCACGGGACGGTCCAGCGCTCCTTCCAGGCGCTTCAGCAACCCACCCCCTACGCCCCCCAGGAGTTCAAGATCGCCGACGCCCAGAAGCAGGAGTCGTTCCGCGACCTGGCCGTTCGCCTGATCGTCGAGCCGGGGCAGATCGTCGCCCTGGGTTGCCTCCCGGAGCAGGAGCGAAGCCTGGGCGCGTTCCTGTTCACCGCCTCCAGCGACCACGTCGACCAACGCACCCAACGCGCGGTCCTGATCTGGGCCCAGCGCAACCGCCTCGGCGTCGAGGACGGCGAGAAGCCCGCCAGGGCGGCCGACGACGCCCCGGACGCGATCGCCGTCCCCACCCCGGCCGACGACGAGTTCGCCGGTTGAAACGCGCCGACCGTCATGGATTTCGGGGGGCACGAAGGGCCTTCCCCCCTCGCGGGGGAAGCCGGACCGCGAGGAACGCTGCCGAAACAACTTCCCGTGAACGACCCGAGAGAGAATATCCACAGATTTCTCAGATTAACACAGATTAAATTGAATTTTCCGATCTGAATCTGCGTCAATCCGGGTAATCCGTGGATGAATTCCACGACGGAGAAGGCGCCGGCCGTCTACGAGGCCCTTGATTCCCCGGATTTACGGTTCGAGGCCACGCGAGTCGACCCCGGAGGATTCCCGGAAGTTATTTCGGCAGCGTTCCAAGCGGTCAGATGAGGGGGACGACACGCAGGAAAGCCGTCACCGTCCGCAAGCCATCACGAACGGCGAGGGATCGCAACGGTCGTCTCGCGCGTCCTCCCCCTCATCCGGCCCTTCGGGCCACCTTCCCCCGCGAGGGGGGAAGGCCGTTACGATCACCCCGCGGAATCCGCGACGGTCAGAAGAAAGCCGAACCGGCGGCCCGTTGACCCGACCCTGAAGGAGCGCGACCATGGAAGGCGAAATCGGATCCGGGGACGGACGGCCGCGGCCGGCGACGAACGTCGAACCCGAACTCGCCGCGGCGCGTCCAAGGCGGTGGTTCGGCCACGCCGCGCACGACCAGGCCCCGGGCCCGTTCCGGCCGTCGTGGGCCTCTCCCCCCCGTCGTCGACCTTTCCGGGGAACGCGCGCCGTGTCGTCCACCCGTCCCTCGTCGGAATCGCTCGTCACCCTCGACGGCTCGCGCGGCGAGGGGGGCGGACAGATCCTCCGCACCGCGCTGACGCTGTCGCTCCTGACCGGGCGGCCGTTCCGGATCTCCAGGATCCGCGCCAACCGCGACAAACCCGGCCTCCGCCCCCAGCACAAGGCGGCCGTCGAGGCCGCGGCGCTTCTCGGAAACGCCTCGGTCCTGGGCTGCGAGGTCGGCTCGCGCGACGTCGTCTTCCGCCCCGGCGCCGTCGAGCCTCGCGACCTGACCATCGACGTCGGCACCGCCGGCTCCACGGGCCTGATCCTCCAGACCTTGCATCTGCCCCTTGCGATGCGCGCCGAGACCGCCCGCCGGCTGACGCTGATCGGCGGTACGTTCAACCCCAAGGCGCCTCCTTATTTGTTTCTGGAACGGACCTGGCGGGCGCATCTGGCGACCCTCGGCATGCCCGTCGCGCTGGCGTCGCCGCTGGCCGGCTTCTATCCCAAGGGGGGCGGCCGGCTGGAAGCCTGGATCGAGCCCGCCCGGCCCAAGCCCTGGGTCCGCACCACCCGCGGCGACCTCGCGCGGATTCACGGCGTCGCCGGCGCGGCGAACCTCCCGGAGCACGTCGCCAATCGGATGCGCGACCGCGCCCACGCGCGACTTTCCGAAGCCGGCCTGGACGTCAAGGTCGAGATCGAGACCGCCTCGTGGTCGAGCATCGGCCAGGGGGCGGCGATCGGCCTGACGGCGGAGCACGCCGGCACGGCCCCCGCGACGTTCGTCGGCGTCGGCGAGCGCGGCAAGCCCGCGGAGCGGGTCGCCGACGAGGCCGTCGACGAGTTGCTCGACTTCCTGGCCGTCCCCGACGCGGCCGTCGACCTCCACTCGGCCGATCAGATCCTGCTCCCCCTGGCCCTGGCCGAGGGGCGATCGGTCTACACCGTCTCAAGCGTCACCGAGCACCTGCGCACCAACGCCGCGACGATCGCCGCGTTCCTCGACCGCCCCATCGAGATCGAGGAGGCCCCCGCCGACGGTCGCCCCGGCCGCGTCGTGGTGGGGTGATGGGCTCGCCCGGATCGGGGCCCGAAGACCGTCGGCGGGAGGAAACGAGATGAGCTTGGCCGATGCCGCGGCGGACGGCGACGTCGATGCCGTTCGGAAGGAGTTGGCGCGAGGCGCCGACGTGGACGCGGCTGGTGGCCGGCGTCGTTTCCCTCTGATCGTCGCCGCCGAGGGGGGGCACGTCGAGGTGGTCCGAATCTTGATCGCATCCGGGGCGCGGATCGACGTCCAGGATGACGGCCGAACCCCCCTGCTCGCGGCGATCCGGGCGGGTCACGCCGAAGTTTGTCGACTCCTGATCGCGGCCGGGGCCGACGTCCATCACCGAGTCCGCCTTCAAACCCCGCTCGGGGTCGCGATCCGAAACGGGCGCGCCGAGATCGTCAAGGCGCTCGTCGAGGGAGGATGCCGGATCAACGACCCCAGCCCTCTCGCGTCGCCGCTCCACGACGCGGTCGAGGCCAGGGCTCGGGAAGTCGCGTCGGTCCTGCTGGCGGCGGGCGCCGACGTCCACGCGACGGATCGCTGCGGCGCGACGCCCTTAATGAACGCCGCCGGCAACGGCGAGCTTGGGATCGTCGCGGACCTGCTCCGGGCCGGGGCTGATCCCAACACCGCCGTCGATCCCGGCCGCGGCGAGCCGTCCCTGTCGTCTCATCTGTCGGGTTGGACGCCCTTGATGTTCGCCGCGCGAGCCGGCCATGCCGAGATCGTTCGGTTCCTGCTCGACGCTGGCGCCCGCGCCGACGCCGCGGAAGCCCAGGGACGCACCGCGGCCATGCTGGCGACCCGCGCGGGTCGCCCCGAAGTCCTCGCCTTGCTGGCGAAGGTCGGGACCGAGGCCGACGCTGCGGACCCGACGCGCCTCGCGCTGGCGCTGCTCGCCGCGGCCGAAGAAGGCGACGCTTCGCGGGTCCGGGATCTGCTCGCCGCGGGGGCCGACGTCGACGCGGACGATCGGGCCTTCGGCGGGGTCGGCCGGTCGCCTCTGTTCCGCGCGGCCGAGGCCGGTCACGCCGAGGTCGTCCGGCTCTTGCTTGACGCCGGCGCTCGCGTCGATGTCCGCGCCGCCGCCACGGCGGAACCCGTTTGGGATCGGACGCCGCTGATGGTCGGGTCCGACGGCGGCCACCTGGACGTCGTCCGCGCCCTGCTCGCGGCCGGCGCCGACGTCGCAGCGAAGGACGGGGCCCTCGCCGGACACGGCGGCGGACGCGCCGCGCTCTTCTACGCCGCGAGCGCGGGCCGCACCGACGTCGCCCGGGCGTTGATCGCGGCCGGCGCCAAAATCGACGCCCGCTCTCGCGACCGGAGGACGCCGCTGATGGAAGCCGCCACTGCCGGCAGTCTCGACACGGTCCAAACCTTGCTCGCGGCCGGGGCCAAGGCGGAGGCGAAGGATTCCGCCGGCTGGACCCCTTTGATCCACGCGGCGGCGCAAGGCCGGGTCGACGTCGTCGACGCCTTGCTCGCGGCCGGGGCGAAGCCCAACGCGCGGACCAAGTTCGGAGACACGCCGCTGACGAGGGCCGCCGTCGACGGATCGGCAGCGACGATCCGCCGGCTGCTCGCGGCCGGCGCCGACGTCGATGCGGCGGACTCCCAGGGGATGACGGCCCTCATGAACGCCGCGCTCATGGACGACGTCGACGTCGTCGAGGCGTTGCTAGAAGCTGGCGCGAACGTCCTCACGCGGGACGTCCATGGCCGTGCCGCGCTGGACCTGGCGAACGGCGCGGAGGCCGCGAGGGTAGCCCGACGGTTGCGAACCGACGACCGACCCGCGTGAGATCCCGATCGCGACGCCGCCCTTGGTAGCGCCGATCCGCTTCGCGCTCCGAACGGCCTCCCCCGCGCGGAGGGAGGCCGCTTCGTTCGCCGCGACCGCTTCAGACCTCGGCCTGGGCGACGCGATAGACCAGCACCGGCGCCCGCTTGCGGGTGACGGCCTGGGCGACCTCGCCGCGGAGGTGACCGGAGGCGCGCGCCAGGTGGTCCTCGACCCGCGAGAGCGCCTCGTCGTCGTCGCAGGCCAGCGCCACGGCGAGCCTGGAGGCGTCCGGCGAGGGCTCGACGTTGAGCACCCGAAGCCCCTGCAGGACCGGGTCGCCGCACTCGGCGAGGACCTCGCTCAACGTCACGGCCACCTGGTGGCAAAGCTGCATGGCCTTGCGTCCCGACGGCTCCGCGGCGCTGCCGCCGCGGCCTCGGCGCGGGCCCCGCGCCCGCGGCTGTTCGCGACCCACGGCGTCGGCGGGGCCCAACTCCGCGAGCCGACGATGGGGGAAATGGCGTCCCATGATCTTCCTCGTCATGATTCAATGGTCATGCTTGAGCATCAACGAACGCATTCCGGCGTCGCGCGAGCGCGACGCCGGCCGTCGTCTCCTTGTAGACAAAGAGCGCGACGGGGCGATCCGGGTTCGGCCCGACCTCGAAACGGATTCTCCACGCCGATGAAGAACGGCGAGGCGCGGCGGACGGCGTCGCTCAGCGACGATCCGAGCCGGCGGAACTCAGCGGAGGAATCGGGCCCGACGAGTCAATAGGGCGGGAGATGGAAGACATCGTCGGCTCCTTCGCGCAAGGAAAGGAGAGGGTGCGACGCGACCGATTCACGAGAATCGCGGTCGAACGCGCTCTTCCATCTTAGCCCCCCGTCCAGGACCACGCAACCCGGCCTTGCGACCGGCGCGACGCTTACGGACGGCCGACGAGTCGATCGTATTCGGCGTGCGAGCCGATCCAGAACCAAACGAACTCGTCGCCTCGCCGCACGGCCAGCGCCCGGTAATGAAGTCCCACGCGAGCCGACCAGAAGCGGGGGGACGCCCGATGGTTCATAGGTCCGTGCAGCGCCCCTCGTCCAGGTCGCGCAGGGCCTCGTCCGCCAGGGCGTCGAGCCGACCGGCCTTGACGTCCTCCTCGAACTCCCGGTCCCACGTCCGGGCGTCGAACTCGGCGAACCAGGCGCGGAACTCCGCCAGCCTTTCGGGCGGCAGGTCCGCGACCGCTCGTTCGATCTCCTCGACGGTACTCATCTCAACGGGCCCCCATGCGTCGTTCAACCGGCGCGACGTCGGCGCCGTCCACTCCCTCCATTTCAGCATACTCGTTCGGGACGATTCGCCCCAGAGCCGCTTGGCCCGTCGGGACTTTACAGATACGCCGCGGCGATCCGGTCCAGGTCGAACGGGGTCAGTCCGCGATCGACGGCGAAGACCGTGTCGGCGGCGTCGGGGTCGTCGGTTCGCTGGCCGCGGCCGCGGACGTGAAGGTCGAAGAGGGCGTGCAGGTCGGGCTTGCGAAGCGTCGTCAGGGCCGCGACCAGGAGCGACATCCCATAAAGGTTGGCGTCGACGTTGTTGGGGAACAGGGGATGCCGGCGCAAGGCGACGTCGGTCCAGACGACTTCGCGCGCCTCAAGATCGAAGATCGCCGGGATGCTGATCGTCGTGTCCGACGCCAGATCGACGCGGTCGACGACCGTCCGCGGTTCGTAGACCTCGCCCGAGCCCGGCTCGGAGCGGGCCATCCAGCCGGCGAAGCACTCGGGAAGCTCGCGATACGGCTGGCCGCTGTAACTGTTCAGGTTCATGGCGACGTACCGGACGCGCCCCTTCCGGCACTGGCCCACGTCCACGTCGATGAACTCCGACGCCCCCTGGGGCGCGTCGACCACGTCGCCGCCATGGAACGACCCGAACGCGCGGAGGTTGTAGTAGGTCACGCGGTCCAGAAGCCGATATTCCGAGTCGAACATCGCGGCCGAAAGGTCCACGTCGGTTCGCGACTTGCCGTTGCGCCACCAGAGGAAGAACCGCAGGGTGGAAGCGTCCGGCAACGGGATCCGACTGCCGCGGGTCAGCGTCCGCAACGACCGCGACGTTGAGCGATGCGCCAGCGGAACCATATATGATTTCAATCGCGGGTCGATGTAACACCGTCCCAGCGGCGGCAGCCTGGCGAAGCGATCGACGAGCGCCGACTCGCAGGCCGTGACGACCCGCGCGGCGATTCCCTCGGGGAGCGCCGGCGGGGGGCCGGGCCGGGCGAAGACCTTGCCGACGTTCCCCTTGGGGAAGAACGCCCGCAGCGCCTGGGGTTCGTCGCGACGCTTGAAGTGGGCGAGCATCTGCAAGAGTACGGTCGTCGAGACGTCGCCGGCCCGCGCGGCGAAGCGGTCGACCACCGCGTCGGGCGCGTCGCCCAGCCGCAAGAGGTGGTCGAGCCGGCGCGCCATCACGCCGGGACGGTCGTGGAGCATCTTCAGGACGCCCAGGGCGTCGCGACGCTCCAGCCCCTCCTCGACCCAGCCGAGGAACGTCCGGTGCGGTCGCTTGTTGCGGAGGACGTCGAACGCCCTGGCCGTCTCGGGAAACCGTTTGGCGTACTCGCTCGGATGGAGCCGTTCGCCCAAACGAATCCAGCGCTGTTTCCATTTCAGCATGTCATCGACCTGGTTCGACGCGCGTTCGATCCAGCCGAGCATCCGGGCGCGCCGGGGGCGGGTGAAGCGGTCGAACCTGGTCGGCTCGGCGAGGGAGACGTCGCCGTTGGAAAGCGCGACGGCGATCCGCAAGACGTCGGTGGCGGTCTTGACGTGGGGGTCGACCGCGTCCAGGAGGGCGGGGGCGTCACGCCAAAGCGCGGCGGCCAGGACGGCGAGGTTCTCCTTGCAGGGGAACGACTCGGGGAGTTGCCGGCGGATCGCGTCGCGGTAATGGGCGACGAACCAGCGGACGTCGTCGGCGTCCTGCTTGGAGTAAGGGACCCTGGACGCGGCCAGGGCGGCGAAGATGGAGCGGAAGTCGTCGCGGCTCCCCAGCGAAAGCACGCGGAGGTTGGTCGGCTCGGTCAGCGGGGGGCGTTCGTCCTTGGGATAGTCGGGGCGTTGGTGGGTCAGGTAGTGGAGGATCGCGTTGAAATAGAGTTCCGCGTCGCTCGCCGACATCACCTGGGCGGGGAAATTCGGGTAGAACGGCTCGAACGGTCGATCGGCGCCGACGATGGCGCGAAGGTCGCGGACCAGGCGGTCGTAAAACAACTCGACCCGATGCGGCGGCAGGGTCTTCAACCGCTCGATCACGTCGGGGCCCAGGCGGAACCCCAGTGGCTCCAGGTTCTTTTGAAGCGCGCCCAGCACCTCGATCGGCGTGGATCCGGATCCGTCTGGGACCAGGACCTTCGACCGCCGTCGGACGTAGATCGCGTTCATGCGCGTTCCAAGGCGAGAGGGAGGGAGTGACGGAAAGCGAGGGCCCTAAACATCGAAAGGAATGTCGAAGGAAGGACCCCCATAGCCGTCACGCTCCCACCCTAACCGATCGGGCGGCGGGTCGCAACGGCCGCGCGGTCGGGGGCGTCGGAATCAACGCCGGCGCGGGATCAACGCGCGTCGGGGCCTTCCAGCCGCCGCCTCGGGTCGACTTCCTCCTGCTTGGCCGCGCGCTTGCCGAGGGTGGCCTTCCAGTTGGCGGAGAGTTCCGGAACCGCGGCGAGCGCGGCGGCGGCGTCCAGGTCGCGCTTGTCGATGTGCATGATTCGGTTGGCCCTGGAGATGGTCCAATCGGGGTTGGGTCGCTCGATCGGTTCGAGGGCGTCGCCGGGGGCGACGGTCCCGGTCTTCAGGACGCGGCAGTACCAGCCGGTGCGGCCGTTGTTCTGGGTGGTCACGACCAACGTCTTGATCCGCCAGCGGCGGGCCAGCTTCCAGCACGGCTGTCGCGGCTGGGAGACCTGGACGACGGCGTCGCCCATGCGGTACACGTCGCCGATGCAAACGTCGGGCTCGGCCTGGCCGTCGATGGTGAAGTTCTCGCCCCAGCCGCCGTGGGGGATCTCCGGCAGACCCAACTCCGCGCGCCAAAGCGGGTAGTGGGACGACGAGTAGAGCAGGACCGCCTTGTCGACCCCGCCGTGATTCACGCGGTCGGCCTGATCGTCGCCCTCCAGGTTGATCGTCCCCAGCGCGATCGGGCCGGTCACCGGATCCTTGACGAAGGCGCTGAACCATGGTCGATCCATCGGATCGGCCGCCCCCTCGGTCCCGCGCTCTCGGGGCCGTCCCACTTGAATCGACGCGATCACCGCCATCGTAACCCCCCCTCCCCCATCTCGCTTTGTCGAAAGCCCATGGGAAGAGTGACGAAGATCATCCCTTTTCCCCTGGTGGGAGAAGGTGGCCGAAGGCCGGATGAGGGGGGCGTTTCCAGAAGCTTCCGGTCGCGCCCACCCCTCATCCGCCCCTTCGGGGCACCTTCTCCCACAAGGGGAGAAGGGATTCCGGATGATCGCTCGCGGTGGGTCTTCGTGGGAGCATCCCCGTGCCTGAAGGCCCCGGCGGGTCAGGCCATCAGTTCCTTGACGACGTGGGCGGGGTCGACGCTGGTCAGTTTTTGGTCGAGGCCCTGGTAACGGTAGGTGAACCGCTCGTGATCGTAGCCCAGAAGCCGCAGGAGGGTGGCGTGGAAGTCCCGAATCTGGACCGGATCCTTCACGACGTTATAGCTGAACTCGTCGGTCTCGCCGTGGATCAGGCCCGCCTTGCTGCCGCCGCCGGCCATCCACATGGTGAAGCAACGCGGGTGGTGGTCGCGACCGTAGTTGTCGTGCGAAAGCCCCCCCTGGCTGTAGATCGTGCGGCCGAACTCGCCGCCCCAGATGACCAGGGTGTCGTCGAGCATCCCCGTCCGCTTCAGGTCCTGGATGAAGCCGTAACAGGGCTGGTCGACGTCCTTGCACTGGTAGGCCATCCGGCCGGGGAGGTTGCCGTGATGGTCCCAGTTGTTGTGGTAGATCTGCACGAACCGGACCCCGCGCTCCAGCATCCGGCGGGTCAACAGCAGCGAGGCGGCGAAGGTCCCCGGCTTGCGGGCCTCCTCGCCGTAAAGTTGGTACGTCGACTCGGGCTCGCCGGCGGTGTTGGTCAACTCCGGGACGCTCGCCTGCATGCGGAAGGCCAACTCGTACTGGCCGATCCGGGTGTGGGTCTCCGGGTCGCCCATCTGGCGGAGGTTCAACTCGTTGAGGGCGTTGAGGCCGTCGAGCATCTCGCGACGCACGCCGACGGGGACGCCTTGCGGGTTCTGGATGTAGAGGATCGGGTCGCCCGCGCTTCGGAGCGAGACCCCGGCGTGCTCGCCGGGGAGGAAGCCCGACGACCAGAGCCGCGCCGAGATCGCCTGGATCTGCTCCCGGTTGGTCGGCCGGGCGACCATCACGACGAAGGTGGGCAGGTCGTCGTTCATCGAGCCCAGGCCGTAGCTGATCCACGAGCCGATGCAGGGCTTGCCGGGAAGCTGGTTGCCGGTCTGCATCCGCGACATGGCCGGTTCGTGGTTGATGTCCTCGGTCTGCATGCTTCGAACGAAGCAGAGATCGTCGACCATCTTGGCGGTGTGCGGCAGCATCTCGCTGACCCACATCCCGTTCTGGCCGTACTGGGCGAACTTGTACTTGGAGGGCGCGATCGGGAACCGCGCCTGGCCGCTGGTCATCGTGGTGAGGCGCTGGCCGCTGCGGATCGACTCGGGAAGGTCCTTGTCGTACCAGTCGTTCATGACCGGCTTGTAGTCGAACAGGTCCATCTGCGAGGGGCCGCCGACCATGTGGAGGAAGACCACGCGCTTCGCCTTGGGGGCGAAGTGAAGCGGCACCGGTGGCTGGCGATCGTCCCCCCCCGTCGGCGAGCCGGCCAGGGCCGGCGTGGAGAAGAGACCGTCGCGGGCCAGGAGCGACATCAGTCCGGAAGCGGCCGCGACGCTGCCGCCGCGGCGGAACAGGGCTCGGCGCGTCTCGAAGAGCTCGTGTTCGCGGATCGGGTCCATGGTCGATTCTCCCTGGACGGCGGCGGCTCGATCGTGGGAACCCTTCAGACGACCGACGACGAACTCCCTTCTCCCCTGGTGGGAGAAGGTAGCCGAAGGCCGGATGAGGGGGCATGGGCTTTCGGTCGCGCCCCCCTCATCCGCCCCTTCGGGGCACCTTCTCCCACAAGGGGAGAAGGGGGGATTTCAGGGGGTGCGTCTCCTTGGCAATCACTTGTTCAACGCTTCGTCCAGGTTGAGGACCTGGCTGGCGACCATCGTCCAGGCCGCGGCCTCGGCGGCGGGGACGCCCGGCGCGCGGGGGGCGTCGCCGACGGTCAAAAGCCGTTCGGCGTCGTCGGCGTGGTCGGCGTAGTACGCGGCCAGCCGGTCGCGCGACTGGCGGACGATCGCCGTCTCCTCGGCGCGGAACGGTCGCGACAGGACGCGGCGGGCCAGGGCGTCGGCGCGGGCCTCGAAGCTCGGGGCCTCGACCAGGACGCGCTGGGCGAGCACCCGGGCGGCCTCGACGAACTGGGGGTCGTTGAGGGTCACCAGGGCTTGCAGCGGGGTGTCGGTGCGTTCGCGGCGGACGGTGCAGACCTCGCGGCTGGGGGCGTTGAAGGTCTCCATCGACGCCGGCGGCGCCGCCCGCTTCCAGAAGGTGTAGAGGCTGCGGCGGTACAGTCCCTCGCCGGTGTCGCGGACGTAGCTCTTGGTGTTGCTCTCCGGCATGGCGACGGCCTCCCAGACGCCGTCGGGCTGGTACGGCCGGACGCTGGGGCCGCCCAGCTTGTCGACCAGGAGTCCGGAGGCGGCCAGGGCGTAGTCGCGGACCATCTCGGCGTCCATTCGGAACCGGGGCCCGCGCGCCAGGAGGCGGTTGGAGGGGTCCTTCTCCAGCTTCTCGGGGGTCGTCGCGGCCGACTGGCGGTAGGTGGACGACGTGACCATCAGCTTGTAGAACCGCTTGACGTCCCAGCCCGACTCGCGGAACTCCACCGCCAGCCAGTCGAGCAACTCGGGGTGGCTGGGGGCCTCGCCGCTGACGCCGAAGTCGCCGGCGGTGCGGACCAGGCCCTCGCCGAAGAGTTGCTGCCAGAAGCGGTTGACGGTCACGCGCGAGGTCAGCGGGTGTTCCGGCCGCAAGAGCCACTTGGCGAACCCCAGGCGGTCGCGGGGGAGGTCGTCGGGCATCGGCGGCAGGGCCTTGGGGGTGGCGGCCTTCAGGGGGTCGCGGCGCTGGTCGTACTCGCCGCGGAAGAGGAGGAACGCCGAGGCTTCCTCGGACTTCTCGTGCATGACGTAGGCGACGGTGCCGCGGGTCAGAATGTCCTCGCGCTCCTTCTTAAGGGCGGCGAGCCTGGCGGACAGGTCGCGGGCGACCGGGTCGCGGCCGGCCAGCCACCAGGCGAAGGCCGCGTCGACCTCCGCGGGGGAGCGGCCGTCGACCGGCTTGGCGAGCAGGTCGGCGACGCGGCCCAGCCCCGCCAGGTCGGCGGCGTCGGCGTCGGAAAGCTCGCGGGCGTACACCCGGACCTCGGCGATCCCCACCCCCTCCGACTTCGATCCGACCTGCCGGCTTCCGACCTTCAGCGGGACGTCGGTCCGGATCGAGCTGGCGAGGCTGTCGTTGGTGACGGTCGTGGCGCGAGGCTTGCCGTCGACGTGGATCTTGACCCCGCCGGCCTTCCCCTTGCCGTCGTAGGTGATCAGGACGTGGGTCCAGACGTCGGTCGGCACGTCCTCGGTCGTCAGGACGCGGAGGGCGTCCTTGGGCCATTCGCCGACGATGTGCGTGCCGACCTTGCGGCCGGTGAGCCACAGGTCCCAGCCGCGATAGCCGTGGGCGTCGTCCATCCGGGCCAGCACGGCGCCCTCGGCCCCCTTGGCGGGGATCTTGATCCAGGCGGCGTACGAGAACGCCTGGTCCTTCTCGAAGTCGCCGATCGCGGGCGACTGATGCTCGACCCGCGGCGCGCCCGCGGCGGGTCGCCCTTGGGGAAGGCCGACGTTCAGCACCAGGTCGTCGTCCGGCGCCGCGGCGGCGAGCGCTTCCGGCGTCTGGGCGGCCAGCCAGGCGTCGAACGAACCGCGGGCCTCCTTGGCGCGGGCGTCGACCGCGGCCTGGGCCCCGGCGATCAGGCCCGGCAGCGCCTCCCAACGCTCGGCGTCCTCGGCCCGGGGGACCGGGACGACCGGCTTGGAGTCCTTGACGTTGCCGTCGTAGGCCGGCTGGGTCGTGTTGTTGAAGAACGCCGACAGCTCGTAAAGCTCGCGCTGGGGCAAGGGGTCGAACTTGTGGTCGTGGCAGACCGCGCAGCCGACGGTCAACCCCAGGTAGACGGCCCCGACGGTCTCGGTGCGGTCGCGGGTGTAGCCGACCAGGTTCTCCTCGGCGATCGTCCCCCCCTCGTTGGTCGACATCGCGCAGCGGTTGAACCCGGAGGCCACCAACTGCGACAGCGACGGGTTCGGCAACAGGTCGCCGGCGAGCTGCTCGACGGTGAACCGGTCGAACGGCATGTTCGCGTTGAAGGCGTCGATGACCCAGTCGCGGTACGACCACATCTCGCGGTAGTTGTCGAAGTGGTAGCCGTGGGTGTCGGCGTAGCGGGCGACGTCCAGCCAGTAGCGGCCGCGGTGCTCGCCCCACGACGGCGACCGCAAAAGCGCGTCGACGTATTTCTCATAAGCGTCGGGGGATTCGTCGGCGACGAACGCCTCGACCTCCGCCGGCGCGGGCGGCAGCCCGACCAGGTCCAGGCTCAGCCGGCGGGCCAGGGTCCGGCGATCGGCCTCGGGGGCGGGCTTCAAGCCCTCCTTGTCCAGCCTCGCCATGACGAAGGCGTCGATCGGGTTGCGGACCCACGAGGCGTCGGAGACCGTCGGCGACTCGGGACGCTCCGGCGCGATCAGCGACCAGTGGGCCTGGTACTCGGCCCCCTGGGCGATCCAGCGCTTGAGCGTATCCTTTTGTTCCGCGGTGAGGTGCTTGCGCGACTTGGGCGGGGGCATCATCTCGGTCTTTTCGTCCGAGAAGATTCGTTCCACGAGGGTGCTTTCGTCGGGCTCTCCCGGCTCGATGGCGCCCATCTCGACGGCCTCGTCGCGGACGTCCAGGCGCAGGTCGGCCTTGCGGGCCGCGGCGTCGGGGCCGTGGCAGGCGAAGCAGGTCTCGGTGAGGATCGGCCGGACGTCCCGGTTGAATTGCACGGGGGGATCGTCCCCCGCGACGGCCGGGGCCGTCGCCAACGCCAACGCGAACGCCAGAAGGGCGTGCATGCCCGTGGCGACGTATGTCTCCTTCGATCGCCTCATCGCGGAAATCTCCCTCATGGCGTTCTCGACGGGCTCGGCCGGGGGCCTTCCCAAATCGATCGGGAGCAAGCTCGGGGGTGGGGAGGGCCCAGGGGCGGGGTGGCGAACCGATCCACGTCGACTATATCCGCTCCGCCGCGCCCTCGCCAGTACTATTTCGACTCGCGCGACCCGCGGAGGGACTCTCGAAAACGGACTTCGGGTGGTGCCGACGACTCACCGCGGCTTCAGGTGGAGGTCGGCGAAGTCCAGGAACGCCTCCCAGTCCGACGGCGTCACGTCGTGCTTGCCGGGGCGGTGGCGGTAGCCCACGGTCCCCTTGCTCAGCGAGTCGTCGGCCGCGGCCGGCCACTCCTCGATCAGCAGGCCGTCGGTCCCCAACAGCCGATAGACAGGCGAGGCGGCCTTGGCGGAAAGGAACTCGCCCCGGGGGTCGGCCCACTTGTCGTCCTCGGCGCTGCTGATCAAAACGGGGCGCGGCGCGATCAGCGCGATCAACTCGTGCTGGTCGACGGGGAGCTTGTCCGCGGCGCCGGAATACTGCTTGTAGTTGCCGCAGAACCAGTGCGGGAAGTTCTTGTTGAGGTTGGCGACGGTCTCGCCGAAGTCGCGCCGAGCCAGCGCCGCGCCCCCCTCGCCGGAGTTGTTGGAGATCACCATCGCGAACCGCTGGTCGCGCGCGCCGGCCCAAAGCGCCGTCTTGCCCAGCCGCGAATGACCGATCACGGCGACGCGCTTCGCGTCGATCTCCGGCACGGTCTCCAGGTAGTCCAGCGCCCGGCTCAACCCCCAGGCCCAGGCGCCGATGGAGCCCCACTGGTCGGGGTCTGGCCGGGTCTGGCCGGAATGGTAAAACAGGGGATGGACGCCGTTTTGGAAGCCGTCGTCGAAGTCCGGGTCGATATCGTTGTAGCAGGCGGTGGCCAGGGCGTAGCCGCGGCCGACGACCTTCTCGACGCTCCAGCGTCCGGCGGTGGTTCCGCGGCCGGCCTCGGTGGCGCGATGGTCCGCCACGGCCTTGTCCTTGCCCTCGCGCATCCAGCAGGACGGGATTCGGACGTCCGGGTCGTGGGAGACGGCGTGGTTGCCGTCGAAGTTCAGTCCCAGGAACGCCGCGGCGGGCTTCTCCCCGGAGGCGGATTTCGGCAGGAAGATCAACAGGTCCATGCGGGGCGCCTCGGGCCCCTCGCCGAACCTGACGACGACCTCGCGACGGACGGCCGCGCCTCCCAGGGCGTTCGCGTCGTCCGCGACGACCTCGAAGGCGACGGGGACGGGCTTTTCGGGCGTCGGGGTCTTGCCGTAGACCTGAGTCTCGAAGAGCCGCAGCAGTTCGGGCCGGCGGTGCTTGGCCCACAACTCCGCCGAGGTCACCTCGCGGCCCTCGACGGTCCGCAGCGGGTCGGGAAGCGTGTAGGGCTTGACCTTCGCCTCGTCATAGTTCGTCGGCGCCTGAGCCCCGACGTCCGCCGCCGTCGCCATGACCAGGCCCCCCGCGACCAACCCTCGGATGATCCACGTCCGCGCTCGCGTCGACTTCTCGATCGTCGTCATCGTTCCACGCTCCCCGGCGCGGCGCCGCGCCACGCTCGATCATGCCCGGCGCGTCGGCCCGCCGCAACCGTCGGGCGTGGAGTTCGTCGGAATCGAGAGTCATCCGGGGATGTCGAACCAGTCGCCCGGGTTCAGGACGACGGGCTTCGCGCTCGTCTCCTTCTCGACGCGCTCCGCCCACGCCCCGGCGTCCTGGGCGATGGGGGGGAAGGTGTCGTAGTGGATTGGAACGACGTATTTGGGTTTGAGTAGCTTGATGGCGCGGATGGAGTCGTCGACGCCCATGGTGAAGTAGTCGCCGATGGGCAGGAGCGCCAGGTCGAGGCCCTCCTCGCCGATCAAGGCCATGTCGCCGAAGAGGGCGGTGTCGGCGGCGTCGTAGACCCTGGTCCCGTCGGGGAAGGTCAGCAGGAAGCCGCAGGGGTTGCCGCCGTTGGAGCCGTCGGGAAGGGCGGAGCCGTGGAAGGCGAGGGTCAGCTTGACGCGGACCCAGTCGGCGAAGGTGAACGAGCCGCCGTGCTGGAGCCCCTCCACCTTCGTGAGTCCGCGCTCCGGCTGCTGGAGCCAGCCGGCGATCTCGTAGTTGCTGGCGACCGTCGCGCCGGTGCGCTTGGCGATGTCGACCGAGTCGCCCACGTGGTCGCCGTGGCCGTGGGAGATCAGGATCAGGTCGGCGGCGGCGTCCCCGGCCTGGATGGCGGCCTTGGGGTTGCCGGTCAAAAACGGGTCGACCAGGACGCGCTTGCCGTCATTCTCGAACAAGAGCGCCGCGTGGCCGAGCCAGCGGAGGCGGGTGGACATGGCGAGGACCTCCCGGTCGCGGGATGAAAAACGCTGACCGTCACGGATTTTGGGGGTGGTGGACATAACGGCCTTCCCCCCTTGCGGGGGAAGACAGACCGCGGAGCGGTCAGATGAGGGGGACGACGCGCGAGGCGACCGTTGGAATTCGCGGAAGCCCGTCCGGGAGGCCCTGGACGTCGATGGCGTTTTGGCTCGCCCCCCCCTCATCCGGCCCTTGGAACGCTACCGAAACAACTTGTCGAATCCATGGGCGGAAGATGGGGAACCACAGAGTCACGGA
>ERZ778018.898-NODE-898-length-33099-cov-97.160876_pt1 | contig 33099 bp, 32 predicted proteins | sample MGYA00375748_ERZ778018 | MGnify/ENA primary metagenome ERZ778018 (study PRJEB29350, sample SAMN05509839) | bioreactor metagenome | biome: bioreactor; material: wastewater | place: South Africa: University of Cape Town | collected 2014-04-22 ... | reverse complement strand
GGCACGCAGGCCGATCAGATCACGCAAGCCGAGGCCGCCGTAGCTAGCGCCAAGCGCACGGGTGAGGGCCACCGCCTTGCCGTGGTCGACACCCGCGAAGCCGAGCGCCTCGCCCTCGCGCGCGACTTGCGTGAGGCCGTTGGCCGCGGCGAGCTCGAGCTGCACTATCAGCCCGTTGCCGCCGTGCGCGAGTTGGCTAGCGCGGGGGAGTCGGACGTGCGCGAGACGACCGTCGAGATCCGCAGTGTCGAGTCGCTACTGCGTTGGCGCCACCCGCGTCTTGGACTGTTGCCGCCAGGCGAGTTCATCCCGCTTGCCGAACGCACCGGGCTGATCGTGCCATTAGGTGAGTGGGTGTTGGAGGAGGCGTGCCGCCAGGCCCGCGCTTGGCAGGACGGTCCGGTCGGCCCACTTACGGTGAGCGTCAACGTTTCCCCTCACCAGTTCAGCCACCCTGGCCTCGTGCCTGCCATCGAGCGGGCGCTTGCGCGTTCCGGCCTCGCACCGCAGCGCCTGGTCGTTGAGATCACGGAGACGAGCGTCGGGCAGCCCGTCGTCGCCGAGCGCATGGCGCGCATCAGGAGCCTCGGCGTGCGCGTTGCCATCGACGATTTCGGGGCGGGTTACTCGTCGCTCGGGCGCCTGCATAACCTCCCGATAGATTTCGTGAAGCTCGACAGGTCGTTCGTCGCGCAGCTCGACCATGGGCACGAACGCTCGAATTTGGTGGTGCAAGCGGCGGTGCAGTTGGCTCACGGCTTGGGCGCCAGGGTAGTGGCAGAGGGCATCGAGCGCCCCGAGCAGGCTGCTGCGGCAGCTGAGGCTGGCTGCGACTACCTGCAGGGTTACCTCATCGCCAAACCGATGCCGGGCCCGACCTTCAGTGACACTTGGCGGGCTGGCGACGCGCGCAGTTACCGCAGCGAGGAACCCTCGCTGGCCGCCACGAACTGAGCGTCAGTCCCGGAAGGCGACCACGGCGCTGACGGGCCGGTGGTCGGACGCCGCGCTCCACGGCTGCATCTTCACGGCCACGGTCGTCAGCTCGCGCGAGTGGAAGACGTAATCGATCCGCAGCAACCAGGCAGGCAGCGCGAGGCGCCATGGCCCGCTAGCCCGTGGGCCGCCATGAAAGGTGCTGCCGAACCCGAAACCCGCCCGGCGCCACGTGTCCGTTAGTTGGCCAACGAGGGTGCGGTATGCGCCGCTGCGTTCGGTGGTGTTGAAGTCGCCGAGTGCGATCACGGGCACTTCCGAGCTGCTGACCAGCTCGACGAGGGCGACGGCGACCGCCTCGCGCGAGGTAACGGCGCGCGTGATCTCCTCCGGCCAGATCTGCGGGAAGCGCGGCGTCGACAAGTTATGCACGTTGACGATGAGCACGTCCCCGCGCGGGTGGTGGAGGAGGGTCGTTTGAGGGTTGCGGGTGGACGGGCCGCCAAGGTCGGCGCTGACGGCCTCGACAGGAAAGGCTGAGAAGAGCCCGAGGCTGCCCCAGTCGCCGCAGGCCGGGCACGGCGCGAGGTCGTAGTAGGGGTGCGTTGCTTCCAGGCGTTCGGCGAGCTCGAGCCCTACATCGCCATTGAGCTCCTGCAGCGCGACGACCTGTGCGCCGGATGCGAGGATGGCGCCGACAATGGCGTCCGGGTCGTTGTCGCCCGCCATGACGTTATAGGTCATCACCGTGATGGTGCTCTGCGCGTCGACTACGGCCGGCCCATCGGTCTTCGCAGGTAGTAGCGACCCAGCCCACAACATGGTGGCGATAGCCACCGGCACTAGGCCGACGGCCGCGAGCTGGCGCCGTTTCGTGAGCCACGCCACGAGCAGCGCCATGGGCACGGGCATGAACATTATCGGGGCAAGCGAGTTGCCTACGAACAGCCACCACCAGCGGTCTGCGAACGTCAGGTAGAGGAGGTACCAGGCGGTCGGGACGATGAACACTAGTGCCAACAGCGCCGTAAGGACTACGGTGAGGGCGGTGGCGGCGGCGCGTCCAGGCATCGCCAAAGCCTAACGCGGGTCGGTGTAGCCGCGGTGTGGAGGCCCCGATCCGCCGGCCCACACCACCCGCTCCTTGTAATCGGAACGATTCCTAGTTAGGATGGATGCGTGCACGAGAACGAACCCACCCCCTCCGAGACCCTCCTCGCCGAACTAGCCGCGGAGCGCAGGCAGATCTGGCGTTCAGCGGTGTACACGGGCCTAACGGCAGTTGGCCTTGCCGTTGGCGTCGTGGCGGTGTTGGTCGGCCCGCCGGCCGATGGTAGTTGGGTCGCAGACTACGTTGGCGCAGGGGGATCTGCTGGCGTGATCGCCGCAGCGGGCCTGCTGCTCGCGTTCCTCGCGGGCGGCCTTCCTGCTGGCATCAAGGCGGCAGTTGCTCTCGTGAGGGACCGCAAGCTGCACATCGACCTGCTCATGGTCCTCGCCGCCGTGGCCGCCGCCCTGGTTGGCGAGGCGCGCGACGGCGCCATCCTGCTTTTCCTTTTCAGCCTCGCTAGCACCCTCGAGGATTACGCCTTCTCCAATACCAAGCGTGCAGTCGTGGCACTCATGGAGCTCAAGCCGGAGACGGCCACGCTCGTGGAGGACGGCACCCTGCGCCAGGTGGCTGCTGCCGACGTTGCGATCGGCGCCACCATCCTCATCCGCCCGGGCGAGAGCGTGCCGCTAGACGGCGTGCTGCTGAAGGGCAGCTCGAGCCTCGACCAGTCCCCCATCACGGGCGAGGCCGTGCCAGTCGACAAGTCAGTCGGCGACCAGCTCTTCGCTGGCAGCGTCAACGGCTACGGCGCCATCGAGATGCGCGTCACGAAGGACGCCTCCAGCTCGACCCTCTCGCGCATGATCGAACTCGTCACCTTGGCGCAGGCTGGGCGCTCGCCTAGCCAACGTTTCAGCGAGTGGTTCGGGGAGCGCTACACGGTGCTCGTGCTCGTCGGCACGCTCGTGGCGCTTGTCACCTTCTTGTTGACCGGCATGGGGCAACAGTTGGCGTTCTACAAGGCCGCCACGCTGTTGGTGGTCGCCAGCCCGTGCGCCATCGTCATCAGCGTGCCCGCCGCGGTTCTGGCGGCGTTGGCGCGCGCCGCGCGCATGGGCGTGCTCTTCAAGGGCGGCGCGGCGCTGGAGGAGTTCGGCGCCGTCGAGGTGGTGGCGTTCGACAAGACCGGCACCCTCACCGAGGGCCGCATGCGTGTTGCGGACGTCGTGCCCTTCGGCACTAGCTCGGCAGCCGTGCTCGAACTGGCCGCCGCCATCGAGGCATCCTCCGAGCACCCGGTCGCCAAGGCCATCGTCGCCGCGGCCTCACCGGGCGCACTTGTCGGCCCGGTGGAGGACGTGGCCGCAGTGCCAGGCATGGGCATCACGGCGACGGTCGACGGCTCCATGCACTGGGCGGGCAACCGCCGCCTGGCCGCCGTGACCGGCGTCAACCTCGGCGCTGACGTCGAGGCAGCACTCAACCGGCTCGAAGGTCGCGGGCACACGGCCGTCATGCTTGGCGACGCCAACCGGGTCATCGGGCTCGTGGCCGTGGCTGACACGGTGCGCAGCACTGCTGCCGCAGCCATCCAAGCGCTGCGCGACCACGGTGTCAAGCGCGTGGCAATGCTAACGGGCGACCACGACGAGGTAGCGCAGAACGTGGGGCTCGACCTGGGTCTGGCGCGCGACGACATCTACGCCAACCTGCTCCCAGTGCAGAAGGTGGAGTTGGTCAAGGAGTTCGCCGCCGTCGGCCGCGTGGCATTCGTTGGCGACGGGGTGAACGACGCCGCAGCACTAGCAACGGCCTCCGTTGGCGTGGCGATGGGAGTAGCCGGCAGCGACGCCGCCCTCGAAGCAGCCGACGTCGCCCTCCTCTCGGACGACCTCGCGAAGCTGCCTGAGGCGCACGACCTTGCTCGACGCGCGAACCTCGTCATCCGCCAGAACCTCGCCTTCGCGCTCGGCATCATGCTCGTCATGGTGCTAGCCACGCTGTTCTGGTCGCTGCCTTTGCCCCTCGGCGTGCTCGGGCACGAGGGCGGCACCATCCTGGTGGTCATGAACGGGTTGCGCCTCCTCGGCTATGCACCGCGGGCACCCAGGACGGGCGGCAAGGTTCACGGCACGATGGAACCCGCCGTGTGAGTCGCAGCCACCCTGGCCTTAGGAAGCGCTGATCGGCGCCTCGAACCCATCGCCCTCGTGGGCCACGAACGCCGCTATGAAGGTGTCGTACGAGGTTGACTTGTCGCTCTGCTGCCTGATGTCGCCCTCGGCGAACGCGGCTTGGAAGGTTCGCAGCACCTCGGGGTCGAAGTGCGTGCCGCTGCCTTCGTCCAGCAACTGCAGCGCTTCCTCGACGGGCATCGGCCGGCGGTAAGGCCTTTCGCTTGTGATCGCCTCGAACACGTCGGCCACCGCGATGATGCGGCCGAACAACGGGATCTCGCTGCCGACCAACCTCCGCGGGTAACCCGTGCCGTCCCACTTCTCGTGGTGAGAGTAGATGCCCGCGCCTATCTGCAAGAACGCGTCAGACACGGAAACCAAGATGTCGCGGCCGAGGCGGGCGTGGTGACGCATGACCGCGAACTCCTCGTCAGTCAACGGCCCTGGCTTGCGCAAGATGGCCTCAGGCACGCCGATCTTGCCCAGGTCGTGGAGCAGCCCGGACCAGTAGAGCTGGTTGAGGTCGTCCTCCGCCAAACCGAGCCTGCGTCCGATGGTGACGGCGTTCTCGGCGACGCGCTCGCAGTGGCCCGAAGTTCCTTCGTCGCGCTGCGCGACCATGCCTGCGAACAGCCGCAGGTTCCGCGAGTAGGTCTGCGACAGCGAGGCCTGCAGCCGCTCAGAGCGGGCCAACCGCACGCGCAGGAGCGATGCGGCCGCCCCGATGATCACGCCAGTGAACGCGAACAGCAGCAGCCGGAACAACCACGTCGCCGTCGGCTGCCGTAAGGCCTCAGCTGTGTCCAACGCCGTGAACGGACCGACGAGCAGGCCCGCAGTCACGCCAGCTACCAGGCCGCCGCCCGTGCCGTAAAGGAACGCGGACGCAGCGATCGTCACGTACATGAGGTGAAGGGCCGAGTGCTGCGTGCCACCCGTAGCCAGCACGAGCGCCGCGATCGCCAACTGCGTGGCGACGAGACCCGCCGTAAGCACCAACCTCCAGGCCGGGCGCGGCGACCACAACGTGTCCGCAAACCAACCGATCCACCGGGCAACGGGCCCCTCTAACAGCCCCCCGGCTGCCGGTGACACCGGGATAGTCGGTGAAGTCCTCATAGCCCTCCAACGACGGCGCGCGCGGTCTCAACCCCCTGAACGTGCGCGGCGCCTAGCTTGGATTGTCGGCCGTTGGCGGAGAAGCCGAAGCTAGGGTTCTCACATCGGTGGGGTTCTGCCTACTCCCCCTAGGCTGCAGCCAACTTCCCCGACACCTCGAAGGTCCCCCTCGCCTAGTCTCACTCCAGGAGGAGACCGGCGTGCACGAAGCGACCAAACAACCCGTTGCTAGCGGCATCCGCTCCTGTGGTCAGGCTCTTGTTAGGCGCTGGGCAGCGCCGCTTTCGCTCTGCATACTGCTTGCCGGCTCCGTAGTTGCCGCCCCCGCCTACCTCGGCGCCCGCGCCAGTCGGGCCTGGAACGCCACCCCGTTCAGCGTCTCGTCCGTGCCCGTCGTGCTGCAAGCGGCGCGTAACGACTGCGGACCCGCCGCTCTGGCCGCCCTCCTCATCTGGGCAGACCGGGCAACACCGTTGGCGACCATCACGTCTGCAGCACGCCTTGGGCCAGACGGCATCAGCCTGGGCGAGTTCGCTCGCGTTGCCGAGGCGTTCGGGCTGCCGGGCGCTTGGTACCACCTTGAGGCCGATCGCTTAACGACGGTCGGAACTCCGTTCGTTGCTCACGTAACAGCCGCTACCGGCACGCCAGGCGCTTCGCAACTCGGCCACCTGGTCGTCGTGTGGGCTGCCGGCGGCGGCGCGGTGCTCCTCTCCGACCCGGCCGTCGGCGCCAGCGTCGTGCCGCTCGCCGAGTTCGCGCGCCGTTACACGGGTAGGGCGTACCTCTTGGGGACCGACTCATGACCCGCTCCTTCACTGCGGGCCTGGTCAGCGCCACGCTGTTGGCCGTCGCTACGCGCCCTTGGGGCCTGGCGTTCCTTGCGTGGGTGGCGTTAGTGCCTGCCTTCCTAGCAATGTGCCTAGCCGCTTGGCGCAACTGCGGGGCGCTGATCGCGGGCACAACGGGCTTCATCGCCGCCATCGGCTTCACGTCCGTGGCGTACGAGGCCGTCCTCGGCCTCTCCCTAACGGCTTACGTTGCCGTGGTCCTCGGCGCCGCGGTGCCTTTCGGCTTGACGGCTGCCGCTGCTACTTGGGCCGTTAGGCGCCTCGGTTCTGGCAGCGCCTTGTTGGCCTACCCAGCGTTCTGGTGCGCGGCCGAGGTGTTCGTGCGCCAAGAGTGGCTGCTCGGCCGCTGGAGTTTGCAGCTCTCGGCCATCGGCTACACGCAGTCAGGCAGCGCCGCCGTGCACCTCGCGCGCTTCAGCTCCGTCACCGCCGTCAGCCTCGCCATCTTGGTGGTTAACGGCGCGCTGGCCACGTGGCTGCAAGGCTCGGGGCGTCATCGCGGCGCTTTCGGGCTGGCCGTCGTGGCGCTAGCCGTGTGGCTGGCGTGGCGCACCGCTCCGCCGCTACACACTGGCGGCACGCCTGACGCCCTCACGCGCGTTAGCGTGCTGCAGCCTGGCCTGCCAGCAGCGGCGCGCGGCGCGGCTCTGCACCACCCTGGAGTCGCTAGCGAGTTGCTGGCCCACTTGGCGGAGTTGAGCACGCCGGCCGGGGGAGAGAGGCAAGGACCCGCCACGCCGCTCGAGCCCGCACTCGAGATCTGGCCCGAGGCCGTATGGCCCGGCCGGTTGCGGCACGCAGGCACGCTGTCTGCGCCGGTTTCACCCCTCGTAGCAGGGCAACTGGCGAACCGTCCCCCGATTCTGCTTGGCGCCGCCAGCCATCACACTTTCACCGGCGCAGCTAGCAACGCGGCGTTCACCCTGACAGGCACGACCCTCACGCATGTATTCGACAAGCGGCACCCAGTTCCCCTTGCTGAGGATGGCCTCGCAAGGTCCACCGGTCCGGTGGTCGTGAGCCTGGGCGGGGTACTAGTGGCGCCGCTCATCTGTTACGACGTTGCCTTCCCGGCCACGGTGCGCGCAGCTGCGCGCACCGGAGCGGAGTTGCTCGCCGTTCTCACGGACGACACTTTCGCCGCCGGAAGCGACGTTCCTCTTCAACACCTACGCGTGGCGCAGCTCCGCGCGGTCGAGAGCGGCATGTGGTTGGCCTTCGCCTCCAATGGCGGACCAAGTGCCCTCATCGACCCAGCCGGGCGGCTCGCGGTCCTCTCCGGGCTCGGAGAGACCGTGGTGCTGAGCGCCATGACGAGGCTAGGGACCGGCTCGACCCCGTACTTGACTTACGGGGACTGGGTCGGGGTGCTCGCCTGCCTGGCTAGTGCGGGCATGGCGGGCGTTGCGGGGCTAAAGGGGGGTGCAAGTCGGTTACCGCAGCCAACCTGAAGCCCCTCGCTACCCGATCGGAGTAACCATGCTCGGAGTACCAGTGAAACGCCTCGCCCTATGGACCGTAAGCACCTTCTTGCTCATGCTCCTCGCCAGCCCCGTCCAGTCGGCAACCGCAGCAGCCGACCTCGCGCCAGTCGGTGCACTCGAGCTCGTGAACGTCACGGCGGGCATCTGCCTCAACTGCCCACCAGAACAGCCGGCCGACCCCAAGCCGCCCAAGCCACCCAAGCTCACGGGCTACGTGTGGGAGCTCACCAGCTCCAAGCACTACGCCCCAACTCAGCTCAGTTACGCGCTCGCACGGGAATACGTCAACTCGTCCACCATGAACGTCAATTACACCTTCACCTACAGCGACGAGTGCACGCACGTCCTCACAAGCGGCGGCATCGGCATCTCCTCCTCCCTTAACCTCTCGGTCGGCACCGTGTACAAGTGCGCTGCACAGGACACCATGGAGATATCCGTTGCTCCCCGCACACGCGTGAAGCTCTACCGCGGCGCAATGCGCCAACTCGCCACCTACGTGGCCCACGAACTAGCCGTATACAGCGACGGATCGACCTCCCGCACCGGCCGTTCCGACAGCGGCACGACCGAAACCCGCTACTACCGCTACAACACCATTTCCAACCCACTCTAGGCACGACAACGGTGGTGGGCCTAACCTAAAGGCCCACCACCCCCGATGCTCGGAAGGAGAGACATGCGCGAGCTCCCCAACGCCGCACACCGCCGTAGGCCAGTCCCGCGGACGCTCCTCAAGTGGGTGGCGGTCAGCGCCATTTGCGCCCTGACGACCACGGCACTTGCCGCCACGCCGCTGGTCGGCATTCACTACCAGGACCTCGAACCCGGCTCTACCGGCGAGATAACCATCGTCTTGCCGAACCCTGGGCTGGCGGACCCAACAGGCTTCGCGGCCACCTCCCACGACGCCTGCCTCAGCGTCGGCGACCTTTACAACACCCGCTTCGACATCTGGCGCCTACCGGCAACCCTGTTAGGTGGGGAGGCGTGCCATGCCACCGTCACCGTCAGCGCACAGAGTAGTGCTGGCGAGTGGAGTGGCCTACTGTTCATCACGCTCAACCCCGTCACAGACGCCGCGCCCTTGGACCCCGACGCTGGGCTGACCCTCCGTTACGGCTCACGCACACCGTGGCTCGAAGTAACCGAAACTCAGGCCCCGTACGCCTACGCGCAGCACGCGACCACCATCGCCGAGTTCACCTTCGAGAACGGCGCGGCGGCGCCCATCGCGATCATGAGCTTGAGCGTCGACCCCGACCGCCTAGCATCGTTGAGCCCCACGTTCTCACTTCATCAAGCGGGCGGCACGGTCGCTTACCAGCCCGTCTCGCCCGCTAGGTTCCCGCGGATTCGAGCCGCTCGAGGCGAGGGACTGGCTAGCCTTCAACCAGGCGGCACCGCGACCCTAGCCGTGGCCGTCGGCGCGGAGGCCGGACGGGGCAGCGAACGCCTGGCAATCACGCTTGGCCTGCTACCGATCGTGCAGCTAGCCGGTGAGCACTACTACCTAACTGGAGCGGTGGCCACCTACTACTTCGAAGGCCAAGCGCATGGCACCCCTTGACGGGGCCCGGTGGGCGCTGCGCGCTTGCCTGCGCATGGGCGCCAGAGCTGGAACGCGCTTCACGCTCTGCACGCTCCTCGCTATGGCCGCAGCACAAACCGGTTCTCCGGCTGCTGCGTCAACACCAGGCGCCGCGCTCAGCCCCTTCGGGACGTTGTTGGCGCTGTTCGACTCCGCCTACGCCCCGTCAGCCGCACTGAAAGCCGAGGCCGCCGCCCTGGCGGGTATGGCTCGAGACGCGTCGCTCGCCCAACTGCCCTCCGTCTCCGTCACCGAAAGGCTCGCGTGGCGCGACTACGGCGCTCTCGGGATAAGCCTCGAACTCGCCGCCGAGTTACCCATCTACCGCTCACTTGCGGCGCCAACCGCTGCCATGCAGGCTCACCGCGAGGCCGCCCAGACCTCCCGCGCAGCCGCGGCCGCGGCTGCCGCTCGCGCGCAGTTCGTCCTGACGGTCCTGGCTCTGGCGCTCACTCAGGAGCTCGAGCATGAAGCCACCGCTGCCACCGCCAGGTTCGCTGCGGAGGTCTGGCAGCCGCCAACCAACCTGGCCGACGCCCTGCACGTCGCCCCGTCAGAGCGCGAGCTGCTAGCGCTCTACCGCAGCGTCGTGAACCTCGCCGAGTTCGCAGCGGGCAACGCTGCCGAACTGCGCCGCGAACTAACGCGCACGCTCGGCACCTCCGTTACGGACTTGCCGCTACCGAAGTTCGCCGCAGCCATCGCGGCACTCGACATGGCGCCGCCCACGCTCGACTCCTGCCTCGCCACCGGACCCGAAGCTAGCGCAGCGCGCCAACGCTTCGAACAACGCCTGCTCGGGTTGACGCTCGAGCGCACGACCGAGCTAGAGGTGAACCTCTTCGGGCAAGTCGGCTACCAAGGAGGGTTCGGGGCCGGCGCGACCGGTGTGGCGCCTTCGGTAGCTGGACTTCAAGCACAACTTGGGGTCGCAGTGCGCCTGGCCATGCCGGATGGGTGGCCCGTGTCCGGCGAGGTCGGCGCTACGGCGCACCTCGGCGGCGCAGAGCAGACTCTCTCGCTGAGTTGGCCGCCGGTAAGGCGAAACGCGCACTCATTAGGTCACGCCGCGGCACTGGAAGACGCCAGCGGCGTGTTGGCGGCGGAGCTCGCGCAACTGACTTCCGAAGCAAGCGCCCAGCTGCGCGCCTACGCGGACGCCACAGCAGCCGTCGAAAACGCGGAGGCGCAGCTCTTGTGGCTCGCCTTTGACGTTCACCCAGACGCGCTCGACCTAGACTCCGCCAGAACTCTGGCCAGCCGTACGTTCGACAACCCAGTGCTCGAGCTCCACGCCGTGAGCTACCGCGCCGACGTCGCCTTCGCGCAGCTCACCCTTGCAACGCAGTTGGCTGACCTACAAGTCCTCTGCGGCGTCGGCGCGCTAGGCACGGTGCGCGCAGGCGAGGTCGCGCTGCCATGAGGCGCCCTCAGGGCGCGCGGTTCGGTGAGTTCGCGCCCGCTTGCCGGGTCGTGGGTGGCGCTGCGCTCGCAATCGTCGTCGGCTTCGCGCTGCTTGCCTTCTCTGAGCTGTGGGTTGGCTCCGCCACGCTGCCGCGGTGGCTCCCGCCGCCGCCGTACTGGGTCGGCCGCACCCTGCATGGCCTGCCGTTCGCCAAGTCCGCCCCCTGGAAGTTAGTGCGCTACAAGCTAGTCGGAGTGTCTCTCCAGGCCACCGCGCTGCCCCCCTGGTCGGACGCGCACACGCCGGCACAAGCAGCGTTGAGCGCTGGCAGCTATCTCGGTTGGACCAGCGCTACCGGCGGAAGCCTCACGTTCTACGGTCACGCCTGCACGCCAGCTGACCCCGTGGCCGCCCTCACCCTGCGCGGGACCAGGGAGGACGTCGAGTTCACGGGCGCCGCCCTCATTACGGCTGACGCCGACCCTGACGTCGGCTACTCCCTACCGACTACCCGCCTCACGGGCCCGCTGCCGATTGGTGACCTGGGTTCAACGGCTCTCGCACGCTGCCGCTCGGGCGCCGAGGCGCTCCATCAACTTGGGGCCGTGCGGGTTGCCGAAGCGCCTGCCAACCCAGCCAACCTGCAAGTGCACCTCTCTACATGGCCCGCTGTGGGGGTGTACGCCGAGCTCGTCGTCGTGAACCCCGGCCCCGCCAGCCTAGTCGTCACAGGCGTCGAGTATGCCCCCGCCCAAGCCGCCACCGGCAGGGTGCGCGTGATGACTGGCCCCGCCGTCCAGCCGCCCGCGCTGCACGGCACACCTAGCGCGGCACAAGTGAACGAGTTCCAGCGCGCCAAACGCGCGCTCGTAACTAGCGGCAACCTGCCCGTTGACAACGCTGACGCGCTCTCGATCGTGCTGCGATCATCCGAGGCCGCCTTGATCGTCATCGACCAGGGCTCGTTTCACCCGACGCGGCCACAACTGCCAGCATTCTTCTACCCAGTCGTCTCATATGAGAGCCCCAGCGGTGCCGGAGCCGCACTAGTATCCGATCGGTTCGCTGTGGGCTGGACCTGGCAGTAGTCCTACGGCAGCGTCCCTCGGAACCGCCTGCAAGCCACGGCTCGGAAGCTGGGCGCGGGCTGTGCTACACTCCTTATTTGCCGCGCGTTAGTCTGGCTAGTCCAACGATGCGTGGTGGCGAGCCGATGCTGGGGAAGGTGAGCGCAGGCCGGAGGTCGGCCTGGCGCGTCGTGTCGCTCCGAACGCAGCCGCGTGTGGAGAGCACAGCGCGCGTCTCTCACGAGACCGAGTGCCACCAGCCTGGAAGGAGGTGCACATGTCAAACACCACCAAGTACGATCTCAACGTCATCCTTGACCCGAGCCTTAGCGAACAGCAGGTCCAGTCGGAGAAAGACGCCGTTGCGCTCCAAGTCGAGCGCGCGGGAGGTGAGATCCTCTCTGTCGACGAGTGGGGAATGCGCCGTCTGGCGTACCCGATCCGCAAAGGCAACGAGGGCTACTTTCTCATCTATCGCCTACACCTGAGCGGCGAAAGCCCCAAGACCATCGAAGCTGCGTTACGCCAACGCGATAACGTCATGCGAGTCCTGGTCGTCCGGGAACGCCCGGAGTGGAAGACGAAGAAAGAACCGAAGGTCGAAGGCAAGGCCGAGGCCGCTGCCTAAGCCAAGAATCTATTGACGAGCGGTTGGGGAGTCATCTCATGGCACGTGGTTTGAACAACGTTTACCTTGTCGGCACGCTGGTTCAGAAACCAGATCTGCGCTACACCCCCGGTGGGTTAGCCATCTTGGAGATGAACTTGGCGGGCAATGACAACGTCATGGGAGATGACGACCAACCTCGCGAGTTGGCCTGGTACCACCGCGCAACGCTCTTCGGGGCGCAAGCGGAGATGATGGCCGACCAACTGCAAGAGGGCACCGCCGTGTTCGTCGAGGGACGCCTCAACTACCGCACCTGGGATGCCCAGGACGGCCAGAGGCGCTCAGCTCTCGACGTGAACGCGCAACGCGTTGACGTGGTCACCCCGGGCGTACGCTCGGGCGAAGCCACCGTGATCGACGCGCGTGGCCAGCACCGGCTCAAGAACGCGCTCAATCAGGTGCTCATAGTAGGCAACCTGACACGCGACGCCGAGATGCGCTCAACGCCCTCAGGGGCGTCGGTTACGCGCTTCGGCGTGGCAGTAAACGAGCGTTTCAGGGGCAAGGGTGGAGACGATCAGGAGCGCACTCACTTCGTGGACGTCACCGTGTGGCGCGAACTCGCGGAAGGTTGCGAGGCTCTTCGCAAAGGCGACGGTGTGTTCGTGATCGGCAGGCTCGTCAATGATTCTTGGACCGACAAGGAAGGTAACCGTCGGTTCACGACGCGGTTAGAAGGACAACGCGTCGAGTTCCTCTCTCGCGGTCCCGGCAGCGGTGGAGCCGGAACCCGTACGGAGCGCACCGTCGCTACCGGCGCCCAGGCGAGTTCGTCGAAGTTGGATATCGACGAAGAGTTTCCACCAGAAGAGGACCTACCCTTCTAGATGGCTAGAGAAGCAAGAGACAAGGGCGGCGATCGCGATCGCCGCCGTGGACGTGGAGGCGGCCGTCGCGGTCGTCGCCCACGCGTTTGCCCGTTCTGCGCGGGTGAATACGAGATCATGGATTACCACGACGGTCGGGTGCTTCGGCGCTTCATCTCCGATACCGCCAAGATCCTTCCCCGTCGTCGCACCGGTGTATGCGCCAGGCACCAGCGTCGGCTCGCCACCACGATCAAGCGTGCGCGCATGCTCGCGATCATCCCCATCACTGAGAAGCTGGTGCGGAAATGAACGTCATCCTGCTTGAGCCCGTCGAGAAGTTGGGCGAAGCAGGGGAAGTCGTCCGTGTAAAGGACGGCTACGCCCGTAACTTCCTCGTCCCGCGCGGCCTAGCGCTGCCAGCGACGAAGTCCAACCAGGCCGAACTTCAGGCGCGCCTCGCGCAACGCGCACGCCAGTTGGCGGAGCGCAAGTCCGACGCGGAGCGCCTCGCCAGCATGCTCGGTGACGCCCACGTTGAGATCCGCGTCAAGGCTGGCGAAGGCCGCATCTACGGCTCGGTCGGCAACCGCGATATCGCGGATGCCCTCAAGGCCGCCTACGACGTCGAGATCGATCGCCGCAAGGTGTTGCTCCTCGAGCCGATCAAGGTAACTGGCGAGTACGCGGTTCCGTACCGCCCGCACCCGGAAGTCACGATCGATCTCAAGGTGCTCGTCGTCTCCGACGAAGAAGCCTGAGTTTCGCCATTGATATGCGGCGCTTGCCGCTAGTCAAGAATCAGCCGCGGTCGAGTAACATCGACCGCGGCTGATTTTCTTTATGTCGTCCTACGGCGCTGGTCGCCGCGTTTCGTTCAGTTCAGCGGAAACGCTCGACGCGGATGAGGTTAGTGGTGCCGCGCATGCCAAACGGTACCCCGGCAGTTATGACGTAGCGCGACTCGGGCGCCACCAGGCCGGTCGCCTGGATGGCGCGTTTCGCCACCGCGACCATCTCGTCCGTGTCGTGAATGTCCTCCGTTAGGTGCGGTACGACGCCCCACACCACCATCATCTGACGCACGGTACGTGCACTAGGGGTGATGGCAAGCACGGACGTCGGGGGCCGGTTGCGTGACACGCGCAGCGCCGTGTTACCGCTCGAGGTGAAGGTGACGATCAGTTGCGCATCCAGGTTGTACGCCATCTCGACCGCGGCGAGCGCTACGGCGTCCGCTGTAGAGGTATCACCCTTCGGAACGATCTGGCGCATGCCATCGCGGTACTCGCCGGAGGCCTCAACCGCCCGGGCAATGCGGTCCATCATCTGCACGGCCTCGACTGGGTAGGCCCCAACTGCCGTCTCGGCAGAGAGCATGACGGCGTCCGTACCATCGAATATGGCGTTGGCGACGTCTGACGCCTCTGCACGCGTCGGCGTTGGGTTGGTGATCATCGACTCGAGCATCTGCGTTGCCGTGATCACGGGCTTACCCGCATTCATGGATTCGCGGATGAGGTGCTTCTGGATGAGGGGCACGCGTTCAGCGGCCATCTCTACGCCGAGGTCGCCGCGCGCTACCATGACGCCGTCGACTTCCTTCAGGATCTCATCGAAGCGATCGACTGCGCTTGGCTTCTCGATCTTCGCCATGAGCTTGGCCTGGGACCCGGCGCGCGCCAGGTAATGCCTCGCGAGGAGGAGATCGTCGCGGGTGCGCACGAAACTCATCGCTACCCAGTCGACGTCCAACTCGACGCCAAAGCGTAGGTCCTGGACGTCCTTGTCAGTCAGCGCGGGCAGGCTGAGGTGCGCGCCCGGGATGTTGATGCCCTTGTTGTTGCTGAGCACCCCACCTACTACGACTTCCGTGTTGATGACATCGTCGACGAGCGACGTGACCCGCAGCTCCAGGCGTCCGTCGTCCAACAGGAGCATGTCGCCGATCTTCAGGTCGTTCACGAGGTTGGTGTACGTCACGCCAACGCGGGTGTTATCTCCTGGGCTGTCGTCGCCGCAGGTGATGCTGAACTTCTCACCTGGTGTCAGGGTCACCTTGTCATCTGCGAAGCGGGCAACGCGAATCTTGGGGCCCTGCAGGTCCTGGAGGATACCGACGGCCATGCCAAGCTTGTCGGCAGTTGACCTGATGGATTCGACGGTACTGCGGTGCATCTCTTGCGCGCCGTGAGAGAAGTTGAGGCGGAACACGTTCACGCCCGCCATCAGCAGCTTCTCGAGCATGGCGGGCGAGCTGGAGGCCGGCCCGAGTGTTGCAACGATCTTGGTGCTGCGGTTGTTCGGCATCATCTCTTGAATGCCGCCTTGCCGAGGTAGCGGGCAGCGTCACCGAGTTCCTGCTCGATGGCGAGGAGGCGGTTGTACTTGGCGACGCGGTCAGAGCGGCTGGCCGAACCTGTCTTGATCTGGCCTGCGTTGACGGCGACGGCGAGGTCCGCGATGAAGGTGTCTTCCGTCTCGCCCGAGCGGTGGCTTACGACGTTGCGGTACCCGTACGTCTTCGCTAGTTCCATGGCGTCCATGGATTCCGTGAGGGTGCCGATCTGGTTCACCTTGACGAGGATGGAGTTGGCAACGCCCTCGTCGATGCCGCGCTGCAACCGCCCGGTGCTCGTGACGAAGAGATCGTCGCCGACGAGTTGAACGCGTTTGCCGACGGCCTTGGTCAGTTTCGCCCAGCCAACCCAGTCGTCTTCTGCGAGGCCGTCCTCGATGGACACGATCGGGTAGCGGTCGACCCAGTCCTGCCAGTAAGCGATCATGCCGTCTGAGTCGAGTACTTTGCCTTCTGCCTTGAGGTGGTAGTGACCACCTTCGTAGAACTCGGTGCTGGCGGGGTCGAGCGCGATGCCCATCTCGTCGCCCGGCACGTACCCGGCCTTCTCGATGGCCTCGAGGAGGACCTCGATGGCTTCGCGGTTGCTCTTGAGGTCTGGCGCGAAGCCGCCCTCGTCACCGACGTTGGTGTTGTAGCCGCGCTTGGAGAGTACGTTCTTGAGGTGGTGGAAAGTCTCGACGCCTGCGCGCAGGGCGCTGCCAAACGTGGGAAAACCGTGCGGTACGAGCATGAACTCTTGCATGTCGACGGCGTTGTCAGCGTGTTTGCCGCCGTTGATGACGTTCATGAGCGGCACGGGCAGCAGGCGCCCGTTTGGGCCACCGAGGTAGCGGTAGAGGGGCAGTTCCAGGGCGTTTGCTGCGGCGCGCGCGGTGGCGAGTGACACCGCAAGGATGGCGTTGGCGCCAAGCTCGCCCTTGTTCGGGGTGCCGTCCAGTTCACACATCGCACGGTCGATAGCCGCTTGCTCGAGCGCGTCGAAGCCGATCAGTTCTGGAGCGAGGCGTTCGTTTACGTTCTGCACGGCCTTCAGGACGCCCTTACCGAGGTAGCGTCCGCCTCCATCGCGCAGCTCGACGGCTTCGTGAGCTCCGGTGCTTGCACCTGACGGCACGGCAGCCATACCGCTCGCGCCGCCCATGAGCGTAACCACGGCGCCCACGGTTGGGTTACCGCGCGAATCGAGCAGTTCTAGCGCGCGTACGTCTTCTATGGTTGTCATTGATCCTCCTGGAACCCAGGCTTACGCAGTCCTGAGGGGTACTACCATCGCGAGGTAACTCGGGTCGCCAAGGTCAGTGATCACGCTGGGCGCCGAGTTGGTGCCTGAGAAGCTCAGGCGCACGTCGCCGTTCACGGGCGCAACCGCATCGACGAGGTACTTGCTGTTGTAAGCCAAACCGATCTCTGAGTCGGTGCCTTCCTGTATGACGGGGATGGCCTCCTGGCTTCGGCCGAAGCTCCCTTCGGCCGTGATCTGCAGTTCACCATCTTTGATGAACAGGTCTACGCGGTTGTTGGTGGTCTTGTCAGCCATGAGAGCCACGCGGGCGACGGCCTCCGCGAGGCGAGTCGATCCGAGAGTGATGCTGACGGGGAAGTTCTTGGGGATCACCCGCTCGTAGTCAGGGAAGGTTCCCTCCATGAGCTTGAGGTTTAGCGCGTAATTACCGTGCTGCACGCTAAGTTGGCCGGGCTCGAGGGCGAGCTTGACCTCGCCTTCGTCGAGCACTCTCAGTAGCTCTTCGACGCTGCGTGCCGGCACGATGATGTCGGCCTGAAGGCCAGAACTCTCCGCTATATCGAAGTAGGCCAGCCTGAAACCATCCGTTGCCACCGTGCGAGTGCGACCGTCGGCGAGTTCGAGCTTCACACCCCGGAAGACGGCCTGGAAATCGGCTACAGCCGCGGCATATTTGACGGCGGCCAGGCCACGCGCGAACCGTGGTGCGTCGAGCGCGCCAGAGAACTCGGTTGCGAAGTTGAGCACGGGAGCGGAGCCGGGCGCCATCAATTGTAGTTTCGTAGCGAAGCCGCCAGAGCGCAGTTGCAGTTCGTCTTCAGCGAACTCTAGTTCGACGTCGTCTGACGGTAGAGCCCTTACGACTTGGCTGAACACGTGGCCCAGGACGGCGTAACTACCGCGCCCAGGTGAGTCGGCCGCGAAGCGGGCACGGATGTCAACGTCCATGTTCGACCCACTGAGTTCCATGCCGTCCTCGCTGACATCGATGCGCAGCAAGCTCAACCCTGGGTTGCTTGAGCGGCTGGGAACGATCCGCTCAACGCGAGCGAGCGTTTCGGCAAGGCTCTTCTTTGGGACGAGCACCTTCATACGACACTCCTGTGATTCATTCCGCTAAGCGCCAAAGTCGTCGTGGCTGATCAAGAGGGGCAATAGCGCCAGGCGTTGGGTCTCACGAGCGACCCGGGCTAGAGCATACATCGTGAGCTACGTAGCTGGCGCGGCGGGCCGTTTGCAGTTGTGTGGGCCAGCACTCCGATTGGCTTGGTTGGCTGAGGTTAGCTCGTGGCGCGAGGGTTTCGCTTGGCTGCTAGGCTCAGGCCTAGGTGCTCTAGGTTGTGACTTAGGAATCTCTCAATTTTGAAGGGGAACACCCGTAATAGTAGGGGGTGTGGAAACTGTGGAAAGGTACCCTGTTTGAGTCTGGGCCGAGGTAATGGCTGTTGAGGGAAATGTGGATAACTAGCACCTCGTTGTGGATAAGTGCGCTGGTCTTCCACACTCGTCCACAGCGCGTCTAGCACACAGATAGTCCACAACTAGATACACAGCTTGTAGACAGGTTATCCATAGAGTTGTCCACAGGCACATTGTGTTCGGATATACGTTCGACTGCGGGCGGCCCACGGCCGCCCGCGCTGCGAATTGGGTCGACGTCTTATACGAGGGTTTCGCGGATGGAGCGGACGGCTCTTGCCAGGTCGCTATCGCTGTCGCTCGTGTTCTGGATCTTCTGGACGGCGTACATGACGGTGGAGTGATCGCGCCCCGAAAAGTAGCCGCCAATCTCGGGGTAGGAGTGGGTCGTCAACTCCCTTATCAGGAACATGGCTATCTGGCGCGGCACAACAAGTTCCTGACGCCTGCCTTTGCCGCGGACATCGTCTGGCTTGACGCCGAAGTGATCAGCGGTTCGCTTGAGGATGTCGGGCATGGTCAGCGCTATCTCGCTTGGTGCGAAGACATCTGACAGGGCCTTGGCGACCGTCTGGCGGTTGAGCGGCGACTGGTTCATCGAGGAGTAGACGATGGCTCTGACGAGCGCGCCTTCCAGCTCGCGGATGTTCGAGGTCACGTGCCTTGCGATGTAGTCGATGACCTCGGCAGGTACCTTCACACCCCGGTACTCCGCGTTCATCGCCAGGATCGCTATGCGCGTCTCAAGCTCGGGTGCCTGGATGTCGGTTATCAGCCCCCACTCGAAGCGGCTACGCAGGCGCTTCTCTAGTGTTGGGATGTCCTTCGGTGGCCGGTCGGATGACACGATAAGCTGCTTGCCCGACTCGTAGAGCGCGTTGAAGGTGTGGAAGAACTCCTCCTGCGTGCGCTCCTTGCCCGCGATGAACTGGATGTCGTCGATCAGTAGCACGTCGATCGTGCGGTAGCGGTCCCTGAACTGCGTCATCCGGTCCTCGCGGATGGCCGTGATGAGGTCGTTCGTGAACGCCTCGGTGGTCACGTACTCCACTTGGAGGTTCGGTTGGCGTTCGAAAGCCGCGTGCCCGACGGCGTGCATGAGGTGCGTCTTACCGAGCCCAGCTTCGCCGTAGAGGAAGAGAGGGTTGTATGCGCGGCCAGGGGCCTCGACCACGGCGCGCGCCGCGGCGTTGGCGAGGTTGTTGTTCGGACCGACGACGAAGTTGGCGAAGACGTACTTGGGGTTGAGCGTCGGCTTCCTGGCGATGGGCTTTTCGCTGTTCACCAGCTCTATAGGTGGCGCGCTGAACATGTCCCGCTGCTCGGTTACCTGCGTAGGCACGACCTGGAACGTCACCTTCGGTGAGTCCATGCCGAGCCCGCGCAGGGCTTCCTCGATGACTTCCGTGTAGTTTGTGCGTAGCCAATCGCGAGCGAAGCCGTGGGGTACGGCAAGGACGAACGCACCGTCGACGAAGCCGTGCGGCGTCACCTGGGCGAACCAGGTGCGGAACTCTACCTCGGGGATCTGTGCGCGAACGAGCGCGATGACGTCGTCCCACATCCCCTCCAGCTTGGCCGCCATCGCACTACCTCTCCTTCGTCCTCTATCGCCTTAGCCGCAAGCGCGACTGCCTTCGGCGTCGACCCGCTGCTCCGCCGACCCCTAACTGCTCGCGCCAGCCAAGTCGCGGGACACCGATTCTGGCACCCACCGCCCGGTTGGGGCAAGCGCCTCGGAGGCGGTCGGTCAGGCGCGTGCGCAGACCCGCCCCAGCAGCTTCATCCAAGCCCAAGGGCCGTTAGTAGACTCCAAGTCCTGAGATCGTGGGGCGAAGCTACACCTCGAGGCGCGCCCGAGTGCTCGTGGGACACGTCGTTGATCGCGGTGCGCCGCAGGCCAGGGCAGTGTATCAGAGATGGCGGCGGCGCCCGCCCCTGGCGACGGCAGAGCGCACCACGGAACCGAGCGGCCGCCTTCATGGCCTATGGGTGTTCGAGCTGTTGGCCTTACCGAGCGACGGCTCACCTGTCGCTATACTCTGGTGCGCTCATGGCCGCGGCCACTAGGGACTGGTAGGCCGTGGGAGGTGGGAACCCAGAACGGAGGGGCAGATGAAGTTCGAGTTCGACGTTGTCGTCATCGGTGGCGGGCATGCAGGCATCGAGGCAGCGGTTGCCGCCGGCCGCCTGGGTTCACGTACCGCCATGGTCCTGCCGAACCCAGACAAGATCGGGGTCATGCCTTGTAACCCTGCCATCGGTGGGCCAGGCAAGTCGCAACTCGTGTACGAGCTGCATGCGCTGGGTGGCGTTATGGGGCGGCTAGCCGACCAGACCGCCATCCATACCCGCACTTTGAACGCCTCGAAAGGCGCGGCCGTTCAGTCATTGCGCGTGCAGAACGAACGTGACGGCTATGCTGCGGCAGCCAAGTCCTTGGTAGAGAACCAGCCTGGCGTCGAGATCGTGCGGGCGGAGGCGGCGGAGATTCTCACTGAAAACGGCGTGGTAGTCGGCGTTTCCACGACCGACGGTCGCGTTCTGGCGTCACCCACGGTCGTGCTTTGCACGGGGACGTTCCTGGCCGGCGTCGTGTGGTACGGCACGCGGCAACGGCCAGCGGGGAGGCAGGGCGAGGCTCCAGCTCGGCACCTCTCCGCGTCGCTGCGCGCTACCGGGCACGACCTGATCCGCCTGAAAACTGGGACCCCGCCGCGCATCCGGGCTGATTCCGTGGACCTCAGCGTGCTTCAGGAAGTCCCATCGGACGACCCACCCCGCACTTTCAGTGGCGTGCCCGGGCCTCGCATGACGAGCACCCCTACCTGGCTTACCCGGACGACGTCGGCCACACATGCGCTCATTCATGAGCATCTGGGCGAGTCGGCCATGTACAGCGGCGAGATAGAGGGCACCGGGCCGCGTTACTGCCCATCTATCGAAGACAAGGTCGTGCGCTTTTCCGACAAGGACCAGCACCTCTTGTTCGTTGAACCAGACGGGCTAGACACGAGCGAGCTTTACCTACAGGGACTTTCGAGCTCGATGCCGCCCCAGGTGCAGGACCTGATGATCAAGACGCTTCCAGGTTTTGAGCGAGCAGCGATTCACCGTTATGCCTACGCCGTCGAGTACGACGCGCTCGACCCGGCGCAGCTTGACGTGACTCTTATGTCCCGCAGGTTGCCAGGGCTCTTCTCCGCCGGCCAGATCAACGGTACTAGCGGGTATGAGGAGGCCGCAGCGCAAGGGCTCATAGCTGGCATCAACGCCGCTCGACACGCTGCCGGCATGAGCCGAGTTACTGTGCGCCGCGACCAGGGCTACCTTGGCGTCATGCTCGATGACCTAGTGCGCTGGGGCATCGAGGAGCCGTACCGCATGCTCACGTCGCGGAACGAGTACCGGCTCCTGCACCGCCAAGACAACGCGAACGAGCGCCTGATGGGAGTCGGAAACGAGTGGGGCCTGGTTTCTGACGCCGATCTGGCCCGGCACCAGGCCTCTGAAGAGCGCGTACAGCGCGAATTGCGGCGGCTGGGCAGCGCCCGCCATGGCGGCGACCTGGCCACGACCATGCTGTGTCGTCCAGGCGTCGAGTACGCTGCAGTGACCGACCTCGTGGGCAGCGCCGCCGACGACCTAACGCAAGATGAGGTTGAGCGGGTCGTAACGCTGGTGCGCTACGCGGCTTACATCGAGCGCGCACGCAAGCAGCTTGATGGTAGGGCGGCATACGAGAAGGTGAGCCTCGAGGGAGTCGATCTCGAGCACGTCGCTAGCTTGTCGACGGAAGGACTCCAGGCGCTGCGCCGCGCAGCCCCGCTCACGCTCGGCGCCGCTCAGCGCGTGCGTGGTGTGCGAGACAGCGACGTGGCGGCGCTGCTGGTTCACCTTCGCGGTCGGCGTCAACCATCTCACCACGCCTTGGTCGGTTAGCGAGAATGTTTCACGTGAAACAATCGAGAGAAGCGCCGTTGGGGACGTCGTTAACTGCGGCTAGGGCGGTCGCGGATGTACCGTTTGGCGGCTCGTATCGCTGCGCCTTCCCGCATTCCGCGCAGCCGCCCTGCGCTGCCGCACGGCCGGTTCTGACGTGAGTGAAGTAGCGGTTCCTGCCGCAGTCACCGAGCAGCTTGCTCGCTACCAGGCGCTGGTCGAGCGCTATCACGGCACCCTCGACCTGATCTCACCGAGCGGGCTGGCAGAATTCGATCGCTACTTGGCCGAGGGCATGCGCTACGCGGCGCTCATCGAGCGTTTGGCTGGACAGAGGCCACACGTGGTCGACGTCGGTTCGGGTGTTGGCCTTCCCGGCGTGGTCATCGCTACCGCGCTACGGGAGGCCACCGTCTACTTGGTGGAGCGGCGCAGCAGGCGCGCGGCCTTCCTCGAGCTGGTCGTGGCACAACTGGGCCTGACGAACGCCCGCGTGGTGGTTGGCGACGTGCGCAACCTAAATGGAGTGAGTGCCGACGTCGTAACCGCCCAGGCCGTAGCAGGACTCGTCGACCTAGTGAAACTCACCGACTCCGTCAGGGCCCACCCTTGCTGGCTCGTGTCGCGGCGTGGAGACGGCTGGCGGGATGGGCTGGCAGACGTCGCCAACGCACTCGGCCCAGTGGTAACCCCGACAGGGACGTCAGCCGAGAGCACCTTGGCAATCGCCGATGTCGTGGAGGAGAGCCTCGAACCTCATGGTAGCCTCGTCGCTATCAAGCTCCCCGGAGGTTCTGCGTGCCGATCATCGGCGTGATCAACCAGAAGGGCGGCGTCGGCAAGACCACCACAGCGGTCAACTTGTCCGCGGCGTTAGCAGCCAAACGCCGCATTCTGCTAGCCGACCTCGACCCGCAAGCCAACGCCAGTAGCGGTGTGGGCGTAACTGCGCCGGAGCGGACCATCTACGACGTCGTCGCGGGCCGCGTCTCCGCGCGCCAAGCGGTATGCAGCACGAGCACTCCGAACCTCGACCTATTGGCATCTTCAGCCGACCTAGCTGGCGTGCAGGTCGAGGTCGACGCTGGCCGCGAGAACATGCGCCTGCTAGCTCGCGGGTTGACGGGCGTGAGGCCTAACTACGACTTCGTGATCGTTGACGCCCCACCTTCGATGGGCATCCTCACCCTTAACGCGCTCGCAGCCGCCGACCTATTGATCGTGCCGTTGCAGACGGAGTATTACGCCCTAGAGGGAATCGCCTCGATGATGGACACCATCGAACGCGTCCGTGGCTCGGTCAACCCCGACCTGCAGATCCTCGGGATTCTGCTTACGATGTTCGACGGCCGCACCAGGCTATCGAACGAGGTCGAGGAGAACGTACGCAAGCACTTCGGAGACCTCGTCTTCAGCACCATCATCCCGCGCACGGTGCGGCTCGCGGAGGCGCCGTCGTACGGCCAATCAGTGCTTGCCTACGCGCCAACGTCCCAAGGTGCAGTAGCTTACGAAGCGTTAGCCGAGGAGGTGATCCTACGTGTCAGCCAAGCCTAGGGGTCTTGGGCGGGGCCTAGATGCCCTCCTCCCGAAAGTCGACAAGGGCGGCGTGCAGCAGCTGCAAATCGGCCAGCTCACCCCCTCGCCATTTCAACCGCGGCAGAAGCTCGATGAGGCCGGCATCGCCGAGCTCGCCGACTCCATCGCTAGCAAGGGCGTCATCCAGCCCATCGTGGCGCGCCCGGTGGCCGATGGCTACGAGATAGTGGCTGGCGAACGGCGCTTCAGGGCAGCTCAGCGTGCGGGCCTCAAGACCATCCCCGCTATCGTCAAGGAGCTCAACGACCAGGAAACGCTCGAGATCGCCATCGTCGAGAACCTCCAGCGCGAGGACCTCAACGCCATGGAGGAAGCACGGGCCTTCAAACTGCTCCTCGACTTCGGCATGAACCAGGAGCGCGTCGCAGAGGCCGTCGGCAAGAGCCGTAGCGCCATCGCCAACACCCTTAGGCTCCTTGCCCTCCCACAAGCGGCACAGGACGGCATCGAGTCCGGCTTGATCGCGGCCGGGCACGCTCGCGCCATCCTCGCTCAGCCAGAGGGGGACCGCGAGTGGGCGTTCAACGAGATCGTCCGCCTCGGCCTCACGGTCCGCGACTCCGAGCGCCTCAAGCGCCCTAGCGCCAAGGCAGAGCGCCGTAAGGCCGCTGGCCGCTACGTCAAGTTGGAGGAGGACCTCAGCCGGTTCGCCGGTACGCGCGTGAAGGTGGCTGGCAGCGGCAAGAAGGGCCGAATAGAACTCCACTTCCACAACGAGGATGAACTTCAGAGACTTTTGGAACTGCTCGGTTACGAAGGCTAACGACCTAAGGTAAGTCCCTGATAGCTGCGTACTTTGTCAGCCTGTCCCGACCTTTGTCCTACAGCGCACGGTGATACGATGCTGTCAAAGAGCCGACTGGCACGTGTTCCAGGCGGTTCTCACCACGGTGACGCACGCGGAGCCGTTGTCTTGAGGCAGCCGTACCGCGGTCGCACCGAACAGAGGTGACGTCATGAAGCAACCCGTACGCGTCGCGGTCACTGGTGCCGCAGGCCAGATCGGCTACGCGCTGCTGTTCCGCATCGCATCCGGCGCCATGCTAGGCCCGGACCAGCCCGTGATCTTGCAGCTACTCGAGATCACTCCGGCGCTCAAGGCGCTGAGCGGCGTGGTCATGGAACTAGACGACTGCGCGTTTCCGCTACTGCACGGGGTAGTTGCCACCGACGACCCCGCCGTGGCCTTCAAGGACGCAGAATATGCGCTGCTCGTCGGCTCGCGGCCCCGCGGCCCGGGCATGGAACGCAAGGACCTGCTCCAGGCCAACGGCGCCATCTTCACCGTGCAAGGCAAGGCCATCAACGACCATGCTTCGCGCAACGTGAAGGTCCTCGTCGTCGGCAACCCGGCCAACACCAACTGCCTCATCGCCATGCGCAACGCGCCCGACCTCAAACCGGAACAGTTCAGCGCCATGACGCGCCTCGATCACAACCGCGCAAAGAGCCAACTCGCCGCCAAAGTCGGGGCCAAGGTGGCAGAGGTGCGCCAGATGACGATCTGGGGCAACCACTCCAACACGCAGGTGCCCGACGTTAGCCACGCAACCGTGGCAGGCCGCGCAGCTGCCGAGCTCGTCGAAGCTGCCTGGGTAAACGATGTCTTCGTGCCGACGGTGCAGAAGCGCGGCGCGGCCATCATCGACGCCCGCGGCGCCTCGAGCGCGGCCTCGGCCGCCAACGCTGCCATCGACCACATGCACGACTGGGCGCTAGGTACTGCCGCTGACGACTGGGTGAGCATGGGCATTCCGAGCGGCGCATACGGCGTGGCGGAAGGCATCGTCTACTCCTACCCGGTGACGGTACGGGGCGGCAAGGTAACCGTGGTCGAGGGCCTGGCCGTCGGCGACGAGGTAAGGCGCCGCATGCAGGTGACCGAGGCCGAACTGCGCGAAGAGCGGGAGGCCGTCGAGGACCTCCTGTAAGCGGATACGTAGGTCGCAGTCCAACCGAGAACGACTGGCGCTGCGACCTGGTATTCTTGGATACGGAGGGCGGAGTTCTCCACGGTCATAAGTCGGAGTCATTCCGACATGCTATTATCGGGCCGCAGGGGAGCGCGAAGAACCCGCCGGAGAGGTCACTGAAAGTTATGGCTCACAACCCTGAACGCGAACTTGGCAACGGCGGCGAGCATGCTCACAAGAGCGATGCGCGCGACGTTCTCAAGGAGCGTGGACTCCGTTACAGCAGGCCGCGAGAGGTCATCCTCACGTTCCTCCTCGAAGAGGACCGCCACGTGAGTGCCGAGAGCCTCTATCTCGACCTCAAACACCGAGGTGAAGACCTCAGCCTCTCAACGGTTTACCTGAACCTCTCCGCCCTGGCCGAGGCCGGGCTGGTGAGGGAGTTCAGGGGGGCAACGGGCCAGTCGCTGTACGACAGCAACGTCAGCCCGCACTACCACGTGGTCTGCCCGACGACGGGCGAGGTGCAGGACGTGCCTGCGCCGCTGATCAACGGGGTGCCGCTCAGCCGCTTCCTCAAGGATTACGTCGAGGAGCAGACGGGTTGGGTCGTCGATGAGCCGCGTTTCAGCCTCACCGGTAGGCCGCCGAGCGGCGGCGCGCAGGACTGAGCTAGCCGCAGGCGCGAAACCAACGTAGTAACCTCTCCACAGACTGGCCAGTTCAAGCCGCGATCAGCGAAGGGGTCACGTGGAGACCAACGACGGCGCCCACCACGGCGAAGCGGTACTGATTCGAGAGCTGACGAGCCACGATGACCTGCTCGAGGTCGAGCAGATTCAACGTGAGGTCTGGGGCATGGACGATCTGGAGATCGTGCCAGCGGCCCAAGTTAGAGCCGTGCTGCACGCTGGCGGGCAGCTCGCGGGGGCGTTTCTCGGCGAGCGAATGGTCGGGTTCTCATACGGCTTCCTGGCCCGGCCGCACGGGCGCGGCATGCACGGCCTCGGCCTGCACTCTCACATGGTGGCGGTTAGGCAAGAGGCGCGGGGCCGAGGGATAGGCCAGGCGCTCAAGTGGGATCAACGCGCCTGGTGCCTCGAGCACGGCCTGCCTTGGCTCACATGGACATTCGATCCGCTCCAAGCGCGCAACGCGAACCTCAACTTCAGGCACCTCGGCGCCATCGGTGCCGAGTACCTACCCAACTTTTACGGACCGATGGGCGGCTCTCTTGGCGGCGGCCAACAGACGGACAGACTGCTGGCGCTGTGGCTGCTGGACGAGCCGGAGGTCGCCAGCCTAGCCCAAGGGGCGGCCCCCGTCGAAGTCGACGCCGGCGGGGCAGAGTGGGCGTTGCGAGCAGCGGGGACGGGCCCACTCGCGGAGCCTCTGCCACAAGAACTGGACGGCGCCATGGTCGCTAGCGGCACGCCCTTCTTGGTGACGATGCCGAGCGACGTCACGCTCCTCCTCGCACGCGCACCGGAGCTAGCGACGAGGTGGAGGGCCGCGCTCGGGAGCGCCATGATCACGCTCTTCGCGTCAGGCTATGCAGCGACGCGGGTGGTCGCCGGGGCCTATCTGTTAACCCGACAACCAGCGAATGATAAAGCCGAGTTGAGAAGATAGAAAGCGGCACTTGACAAACTGATAACCTGGCCCTATCATCTACTCAAGGAGGCCAGACGTGAACTCGTACTTAGATCTACGCCGCGCCGAGCAACGCCCGATCGAACTCAGAGCAGAAGCAGCGAACGACCACCTGGCGCGCAGCGTGATGGTGCCAGTGACGGCGCGACTGGCCAGGCAACTACACGCACTTGCGGCACGGCTCGACCACATGCAGCGCCGCGGCACCGAAAGCGGCGTAGTACTCGAAGAGTTGCGCCAAGCCGTCCCTTCCTTTCGCTGACGGCAACGTTCGATCACGGCGGCCGGCCAGGCCGTGAACCAACAGACCACCACTTAGGAGTAGAGATGGATGAGCTAGAACGCGTAGCGCAGATGGTCGCCGACGGGCGCATAACTGCCGAGGAGGGCGACCGCCTGATAGCCGTCCTAAGGTCCGTGCAGGCCACGAGCGAAGAACTCGACGAGACGACGGCCCATCTAGAAGACGCCGTCCCAGCAGAGCCAGCGCCGCCACTCCCACCCCTCCCTGCGGCCCCGCCACGGGCGCCGCTCCCGCCCCTTGGTCCAACGGCCGCCGTGCCGGAAGCCGCGGCCCTTGGCAGCCCCCCAATGCAGGCGCGCACAAGCGGCAACGCCGCTGCAGACGACGATTTCGCCGCGCCTGGCACGAAGTGGGTACGAGTCGACTTGTTGGCAGGCAACCTGACGGTAAACGTCGACCCCACGCTCACGGCGCCAGCAGGGCGCTCGGGGTCAAGCGACTTGAGCTTCGAAGCAACCGCGTACGGTTACCGCCTCGTCTCCTCCGGGCCACAGGGCATCTTCGGGGGCGTCCTAGGTAAGTTCCGCACCGGCGATTTCACGGTTAGCCTGCCTGTCGGCTTCGGTGTCGAGCTGGCCAAGACGGCTGGTGACATCGAGCTGCGAGGGGTTCCCTACCTGCGAGGCACGCTCTCGGCGGGCGACCTTGACGCCTTCGGGCTTAAAGGCGTCGACTTCACGGCGTTGGCCGGGGACGTCTACGTCAGTCTCACCCTCACGGAGGGCCGGCACCGCGTCGACACCAAGGTGGGCGACATCGAAGCCGTCCTCCTCCCTGGGTCGAACGCCACCGTCAAGGCAGAGGTCTCGGTCGGGCAGATCTCTGCGGAAGCTCCGTTCAAGACGGAACGCAGAACGGTCGGCCAACGCACGGAAGGCGCCGTCGGCACGGGCACTGCCGCACTAGACTTGCGGGTGATGGCCGGCAGCATCGAGGTTAGGAGTGGAGTCGACGATGAGTGACTCCAACACGGACTCACGCAAGCGCATCCTAGACATGCTCGCGTCCGGGCGCATCTCCGTCGATGCCGCCACCGACCTCCTCAAGGCGGTCGGCAGCGCAACAGCCAAGTCGCACGAGGTGACGCCCCCCACCAAGCCGCGCGGCGGCATCCGCATGCTGCGCATCGTGGTCGACGCACCCGCCACCGGCGGGAGCTCGGGGGCCAAGGTCCGCGTCAACATCCCGCTGGCGTTGGCCAAGTACGCCGCCCGCTTCCTGCCGAGCGATGCGAGCGCCGAACTCTCCTCACAAGGCATAGACCTCGCTCAGCTCCTCAAGGACCTCGGGGACGAGGTGCCAGACGGTCGCCTCGTCGACATCGAGGCAGAGGACGACAAGGGCGGCGGCACGACGACCGTCGTCATCGAGGTCGTGTGAGCAACACGCGGCACTGCATGCCGCCAGAACGCGGCGGCTCGAGCTCATCCCTAAGCGAGGCGGCCACGCTAGGCGCTTGTGAAATGGAGTACTAGCAATGAAGAAACTACCCATGCCAACCGCCTGCCCAGTGACCGGCGGCCCGCTCATGGTCACGCGGCTCGAGTGCGAGGACAGCGGAGTCGTGATCGAGGGGCGCTTCACCCCTAACGAGTTCGCGCTGCTGCCAAGCGATCACTTGGAGTTCCTCCGCATCTTCGTCAAGGTCCGCGGGAACCTCAAGGAAGTCGAGCGCATCCTCGGGCTCAGCTACCCGACGGTGCGACTGCGTTTCGAGAAGCTCCTCCTCTCCCTAGGTTACGAATTGGGCCCAGACGTGTCGGAGGAACGCGCGAGCATCCTCGATCAACTCGAGTCCGGTTCCATCGGAGCCGACGAGGCCTCCAAGCGCCTGCAGGCTCTCTCCAAGAAGAGTGCAACCTGACGCTCAAGAAATGCGAGCGACCTCCGGTATACTGGCCCCCGCATGCCGGATTATTACGCCGTACTAGAGGTAGAACGCTCAGCAGACGCCAAAACAATAAAGGCCTCCTACCGCAAGCTCGCCCTCGCCTTCCACCCGGACCGCAACCCGGGCGATAAGGCCGCCGAGGACAAGTTCAAGGTCATCAACGAGGCCTACGCCGTGCTCTCGGACGAGTCGAAGCGCGCACGCTACGACCGCTATGGCAGCGTCGACGAGACCATGCCGATGGGCGGAGACATCTTCGACATCTTCGCTTCCGTGTTCGGCACTAACGTCGCACCCGGGCGCAGCAGAGCGCATGGTCAACAGGGCGAGGACCTCGAGGCCGAACTGACCGTGACACTCGAGCAGGCGCGCGACGGAGCCACCGTCGACGTGAGCATCGAGCGCCTACGCGCTTGCCACCACTGCCACGGCGAGCGCGCCGAGCCGGGCAGCAACGGCAAGGCCACCTGCCCCCGCTGCAGCGGCGCGGGCCAGGTACGTGTGCAAGCCCAATCCATCTTCGGCGCCGTCATCACGGCCCGCACGTGCCCCGACTGCCACGGCGAGGGCCAGATCATCACCACGCCGTGCAAGCTCTGCAACGGCCGCGGCCGCGAACGCAGCGAAGACAGCGTGGCAGTTACCCTGCCCCGCGGCATCGACGGCGGTTACCGCCTGCGCGTGCCACGCGAAGGGAACGCCGGCGTCGACGGCGGCCAGGCGGGCGACCTCTACCTCTACCTACAGATGGAAGCTCACCCGTTCCTCGAGCGAGCGGGTGACGACCTGCACTACACGCTCGAGGTCGGCATGGCGCAAGCGGCGCTTGGCGCCACGTTCGAAGTGCCAACCCTCGGCGGCACCGAGCGCATAGACGTGCCGGCGGGCACGCAGCCCGGCGGCGAGTTCCGCCTGCGCGGCAAGGGCATGCCGCGCCTGAGACAAGTCGGCACGGGTGACCAGGTCGTCACGGTGAAGGTCATCATCCCGAACAAGCTCTCGCCCGAGGCCCGCGAGCACCTCTCCGCGTACGCCGGTGAGGTGGGCGAAGACGTCGCCGAGAACGAGACCGTCGTCGAGAAGGTGCGTGAGTTCTTCAAGGGCAAGCAACGCGGGCGCGGTAAGGGTCGCGGGTCAAAAGGTGACCAGAAGGCCGAAGCGCGCGGCGAGGATAAGGGAGAAGACAGCTCCGTCCCCGCCTAGGCCCCGCCCAAGAGTGCGGCTAACCACCTCCGCAGCTCAGGCATGGCCTCCTCGCCCGTCGTGAGGAGACGCAGTTCTGGCGTCTCCGCCCCGAACCAGGTGCGTTGACGCTTCGCGTAGCGCGTGGTGGCCGCCGCGACGGCCGCGCGCGCCTCGCGCTCGCTTATCTCGCCCAGCACGTGCGCCGCTACTTCCTTGTAACCGATCGCCTGCAGGGCAGTCGGTTGGTCAGGGTAGCGGCGCAGCAAACCGGCGACCTCCTCCACCAGCCCCGCGGCGAACATCTCGTCGGTGCGGGCGAGGATGCGTGGGCGCAGCACGCTCATGTCAGGGTGCAGGTGCGCCGAGCGGTACCTGAATCGCGGCGGCCGAGGCGGGAACGCACTCGGCGGTAGGCCAGTCGACCGTAGGACCTCGAGGCTGCGCACCACGCGGCGTGGGTTCATGGCTGCGCGGTCAGCGTCGAGGGGCGCGGCGGCGCGCAACTCGGCGTCTAACTCAGCGATGCGCCCTGCCGCCACGTCCTCCCACATGCGCGCCTGCGCCTCGCGGTTCGCGGGCGGCACCGTCGGCAGGCCCTCACGCAATGCGCGCATGTAGAAGCCCGTCCCGCCGGCAACGAGCGGCATGGCGCCGCGCGCGAGCACGTCGGCGATAGCGGCCTCGGCAAGCGCAACGTAGGTCGCGACCGAGAACGGCTCGGACGGGTCGACGACGTCGATCAGGTGGTGAGGTACCGCGGCGCGCTCCGCGGCCGTCGGTTTGGCGGTGCCGATGTCTAGCCCGCGGTAGACCTGCATGGCGTCGGCGGAGACGATCTCCACCCGGACGTCGCCCTTGAGTTCGCGCGCCAGCGCTAGCGCCGCCCCGCTCTTCCCCGACGCCGTCGGGCCTGCGAGCACGGGAGTCTGCCAGTTGGCCCCGGCCGCAGACAAGGCGTCACCTACGGTGAAAGGCGGCATGGGCCAACGCTAACAGACGGCCTGCGCCCGGGTGCTAGACTCGCGCCATGAACATCGAGAAGCACGGAACGGCTGGCGATATCCAGGAACTCCTGGCCGTTCGTGACCACATCGACGAGCTAGTGGCGCAATCGAACACGAACCAAGCCAGCCTGCCGCGAGCGGACTTCATAGACGCCGGTGACGCGTACCAACTCCACCTGGAAGTGCCGGGCATCGACCAGGCCGACCTCGAAATCGCCGTCGAGGGTGACGACCTGCTCGTCGCTGGCCTGCGCGAGCCGCCCCTGTCAGGCGGGCGCATACTTTTCTCCGAGAGAAGCGTTGGTCCGTTCCAGCGCTCGTTCGCGCTGCCCAGCCCCGTCGATCGCGAGTTGGTTACCGCTCACCTCACTGCCGGAGTCCTGGTCGTCAAGCTCCCTAAACTGAAGTAGCCGGCGTCACTCGAGGTCCACGTTTATCTCGCCGCTGACGTTGCCGAACACGACCACGTCGTTGCTATCCAGGTAGTAAAGCAGGCGGTTGCCCGTGAGGACGTCCTCGCCCTTCACGCTGCGGGCGGGGTTACCGGTGAGAACGGCGGTGCCCGCCTCCTCGTCGATCTCCAGGCGGTCCCCTGTGGTGGTGCGATCGTCGTCCGTGACGATGACCGTGCCCGTCAACGTGGCGCGCTGGTCGCCGACGGCGAACTCCAGTGCGTCTGCGGTCGCCTGCAGAGGCGAGGCGCCAGCTTCCGCCGTGCGCTCGAGTGCGACGGGGCCGGTCATCTCACCAAGGTCCGTCTCGCGGTCGAGGAAGAAGCTCGTGCCAACCACCGTCGTCTTGCCCTGCACGAGCGTCACGGCGGGCGTGGGTGACGGCGTGCGCTCATCGATGCAACCCGGGCGAGAGAACGTGACGCTGTCGCCGCTCAACTCGAGGGTCTCCTCCCCCGCGTTCGCTTGCGCGGAGTCCGGGGTGGTGATGATCGCAAGTTGCGACGTGAGGATGGCGTCCTCGACGCGCGTTTCGACGTGCCCGGGTGTCGGCCCGTAGACGATGGTCGTACGGTCGCCGGGTGAGCAGTTGCTGTTGTTGCCGATGGTGCGGGCCCCATCGGCAGCGCGAGCGAGGTTCGTGACGATCATCTCGGTGGTGTCACGCAAGATGGTGAAGGTCGTGTTCGACTGCGCGAGCACCAGACCGGCCGCTGCCAGCGGGGTGATCAGCGCCGCCCGCCAACGGCGTCGCCTGCGAGCCGGGGGCTGTGCAGCGCGGCGCCCGGCTGCTGCTGGGTCGCCGCGCCCTGGCCTCACTCCGAAGCGGCGCCCGTCAAGTCGAACGCACTCGCGTCGTACGCGCTGGCGACCGAGGAGTCGATGGCCTCGAAGAAGTCGTACTCAACGTCCTGCTGAATGCGGTCGGTGACGAGGGTGGCGCCGGAGTCGCTGTCCACGGCGCGTGCGGGA
>ERZ778018.897-NODE-897-length-33148-cov-11.664854_pt1 | contig 33148 bp, 28 predicted proteins | sample MGYA00375748_ERZ778018 | MGnify/ENA primary metagenome ERZ778018 (study PRJEB29350, sample SAMN05509839) | bioreactor metagenome | biome: bioreactor; material: wastewater | place: South Africa: University of Cape Town | collected 2014-04-22 ... | reverse complement strand
AGCCGCGGTTCCAGCCTCCTCCCCAGCCGCGGTTCCAGCCTCCTCCCCAGCCGCGGTTCCAGCCTCCTCCCCAGCCGCGACCGCCGCCCCAGTTGTTCCAGTTGACGTTGTTGATGTTATTGATGTTGGTCAGGTTGCCGAACCCTCCGCGCGAGCCGCCCCAGCCGCGGCCGCCGGAATTGAAGCCGCGATGGGCGCCGAGGTAATTGTCGCGCCAACCCAGGCCGCGACCGCCGTAACCGCCGAGGTTGCCGCGGTTGAAACTCGTCGGGGAGTATCGACCGCCCAGGTTCCCACCGCCGGGACGACCACCAAGCCTCGGGCCGCCGCCCCACGCGCCGGGACGACCGCCGCCGAGCCCGGCCATCGAACCGACTCGCGAACCACGACCCCAGTTGATCGAGCCCGCGCCCGCCCGACCGCCAAGCGCCGGGCCGCCACCCCCGAGCCGGCCTCCGAACCCGCCGGCGTTCGAACCCGGTCGAGCCCCCCCAAGCGCGGGGCCGCCTCCGGGTCGCATTCCGCCCGCCAGGTTGCCAGGACCGCCCAACCCGCGATTCCCCCCGTTGAGACCGCCCCACGCGCCGGGACGACCTGTTCCGCCCAGCGCCGGCCCGCGATTGCCGAGATTCATTCCTCCCGCGCCCCCGCGCATCCCGCCCAAAGCGGGCCCCCGATTACCGAGGTTGGTCCCTCCCACGCCGCCGCGCATCCCGCCCATCGCGGGACCGCCGGCCATTCCGCCTCCCGGCCGGAACCCGCCCGCGGGGCCACGCATCCCGCCGAAACCGCCGGTCATGGCCCCTGGCGAACGCATCGCCCCCGCGCCCCCGCCGCCACCGCGCATTCCGCCACCGCCGCGCTGAGCCGAAGCTTCCGCGGGGAAAAGCATGAGGATCGAGGCCAGACCGGCCACGATCGCCAGACCCGCATGACGCCATCTCATGGGAGCACTCCCTTCCGCCGCGCGCCGACCGCAGGGGTTCGTCAATAGTGATTGTATGCCTTCCAGGCGGACGCGAGGGGAATCCTCCGTGAGCCTCCATTCGATTCATGGCGAAACTCGGGCCGACGACGCCAGGAAGGCCGACCTTTTCATTTCCGCGGCGACGGCCCCCGACTCGTCCGCCGCCGGCGACCGCCCCGTCGAACCCGGCGTTCCCGTCCGGCGTAAATATCGCGAGGATCGTCGATCCGCCGTTCGTCGGAACGCGGCCGGACGCTATTCTAGATGGCGTCCGATGAAGTTCCTTTCATCGCGACGTCGAGCGAAGGCCCCGTGATCGAGGGCCGAATCGAGGAACGTACATGTCCGCCAACGGTGAAACCGAGTCGCGACCCGCCCCCCCCGCCCCGCCCCGCCCCGCGCGACGTCCGCGGCGTTCCCGAGGGCTCGCGGCCCTGATCGTGGTGGCGATGGCCGGCGCCGGGGCGTACCTGGTCTACGGCGGCAAGGCGCCGAAGGAGTTGATGGAGAAGGCCGTCAGGCTCTGGGACTCGACGACGCATCGTCTGGAGCCGACCGCCGGCGCGGCGGAGACGCCTCCCAGACGGGTCGCGGGCGCCGCCTGGGACGGGCTCGTCGGACTCGACGACGGCCAGATCAAGGCGATCGGCGTGAAGGTCACGCCCGCCCGCGCGCAGTCCGAGCCGATCAAGCTGGAGTTGACCGGGCGAACCTCCTACAACGAAAACTCGCTGACCAAGATCCGCCCCCGGTTCGACACCCTGGTCGAGGGGGTCCTCACGGAGAAGGGCCGCCTGGTCAAGAAGGGCGACCCCCTGGTCGAGTTGTACAGCACCGAGCTGGCCACCGCCAAGAACGCCTTCCAGGTCAACTACGTCCAGTGGAGGCACGACCAGCGCTTCCTGGCGGTCAGGGAGAAGCTCGTCAAGACCGGCGCCATCTCCGAGCAGACCTACGTCGACACCGTGAACGACGAGCGGAAAAGCCGCCTGGCCCATTTGACCTCGCTGGAGAACCTCCGGGTGCTGGGCGTCCCCGACTCCGAGATCACCCCCCTGACCGCCAGCCTCGGCGACGACTCCGCCTCCCCCGGCGACCTGCTGAACGTCGCCGACAAGGCCAAGATGACGCTGCGGTCGCCGGTCGACGGCATCGTCATCCAGCGCGACGTGGTCCCCGGCAACCTCTACGACAACAACGACGTCCTCTTCGTCATCGCGCCCCTGGACCACCTTTGGGTCTGGGCCAACGTCTACGAGCGCGACCAGGCCAAGGTGAAGCTGGGCCAGCGGATGACCATTGAGTTCCCGTTTTTGGACCGGACCATCTCCGGCGCCGTCGAGTACGTCGCCAGCGAGGTCTCCAAGGACTCGCGGGCCATCCAGGTACGGGCCTCCATCCCCAACCCCGACGGCGAGCTGAAGGCCGACATGCTCGTCCGCGCCGTGCTCGACGTCCCGGCCGTGGAGGGCCAGACGGTCATCCCCAGGGTCTCCATGGTGATGCTCCACGGCGATCCCTACGTCTTCGTCCGCGACCCCGCGGCCGAGAAGGGCCGCGCGACCAAGCTCTTCGAACGCCGTCGCGTCTTCCCGGCCCTGGAGAGTTCCGGCGTCGTCATCGTCCACGACGGCCTCAAGGCCGGCGAGGAGGTCGTCTCCAGCGGCAGCCTCATCCTCTCCCAGATGTACGAGGACCTGCGGATCGTCGCCACCGGCGTCCCTCCCGAATGACCCCGACAACCCGCGCGACCCCCATCGTCGCCGCGAAAGGCGCGATTCCCGCTCAAGTCGCCGAGACTTGAGACGAATTCCTTGGCCCTCGAGGATCCGCGCGCTAAGGTTGAACCAGGCGGCGCGACCGCGACCGCCCGGTTCCCGCTCCCTCCTTCAGCACGGGTCGATCCGATGGCGATGACGAGTCTCACCTTGATGTTGGCGGCCGCGGTCGCGTTCCACGGCGGACCCCGAAACGACTGTCTCGATTGCGGCGAGGGCGACGCCGTCGTCCAGGCGAAGATCGAGAAGCTGCAATCGGCCTGTCTCTGGACCGGCCGCCGCCAGGCCGCCCGACGACTCGGCCATTACGATTGGAGGGAACATCCCGAGATCGTCGACGCCCTCGTCGGCGCGCTTTCGAGCGACCGTCAGGGCCTGGTCCGGCAGGAGGCCGCCGCCTCGCTGGGCAAGATGAAGCCCTGCCTCCCCGTCGCCCACGAGGCGCTGGCGCGGGCCGCCGCCGACGACCGCGGCCCGCTGGTCCGGCACGCGGCGAAAAAGGCGCTGAAGGCCCTGGACAAGACGTGCGTCGCGCCGTGCGACGTCTGCGGCCCCGACTCGGCGGGCTTCGACGAGATCCTCCCGCCGCTGGAATTCGAGCCCGGGGAGACGATCATCACGCCCTTGCCGGAGACGTCGCTGGAACCCCTGGAGCCGACGTCGCTCCAGACCCCGATCGCCCCGACGTCGCCGTCGCCGTTCGCGAACGACGCGGCGACGCTTCCCCGACGCCCGAGCCGGCCGACGATCCGTCTCAACGATACCTCGCCGGTCGCGCCGGCCGCGCCGATCGACGGCCATGCCCCCCTCAGCGACCCGCCCACGCCGATCGACCTTCCCGCGCCGCGGGTCGGCTGGCCGCGTTGAGCGTCGGATTGATTGACGAACCAGGCCGCCCTCGCGACTCGTCGAAGCGAGTCGCGAGGGCGGCCTGGGGAGTCTCGACGCGCCGAGCCGACCGTCGCCGAGGCCGGCCGGGTCAAGCCGGCGACGGCGTCGCGACGCGCTCAGTCGTCGGTCACTTCGATGTCGAAGACGTTGTCGCCGCTGACGACCTTGTAGGTCAGGGGGGTGGTCTCGGGGTCCGAATATTTGCTTGGGATCAACGATTTCAACGGGGCGGCCGACTTGGTCTTGACGGCCTCGCCATCGTAGAAGCCCGAGCCTTCGGCCGCGCCGCCGCTCATGGCCATGACGACGACCTTGTGTTCGCCGACCGCCGCGCCGTCGCCGGGCTCCACGGTCGTCAACTCGTAGCCGCCGTCCTCGCCGACGGTCCCGCCGGCCGGGAAGACGCGGGAGCCGTCCTGCTTGGCGGCGGAGACCGGCACGAACAGGACGCGCCCGGCCTTCAAAGGCTCGCCCTTGTACGTGACCTTGCCGTGGACCTTGGCCAACGGAGGGGGGCCGGTCTCGCCGCAGCCGAGAATGGCGAACGCCGGGACGAGCGCGAACAAACCGAGAATGTGGAATCGTGGTGCGATCATGGGGTTGTGTCGCTCTTCCGTCGCCCCGAGCCGAAGCCGAGGCGGGGAGGGGATGGGAGAGGATCGGTCAGGTGGGTTGGGTGGATTTCGGTCGAGAGGTCAATACGCGTCGCTGGAGATGACCTCGCCATTGCCCATCGTGCCCAGCGCGTTCCAGGGGCCGAAGGCGACGGTGTTCTTGATGAACCGCACCGAGCCGTCGCACAACAGGACGTTCACGCCGCCCGGGTGATGGCTGCTGGCGTCGTAGAGGGCGCCGTCCTCGCGTTGCTGCATGATGACGCAGCTCCAGGTGTTGGGGGGCATGATGTGAAGGTAAGAGTTGTTGTCCATCAGCCCGGTGTGCCAGAACCCGCCGGGGATGTAGGAATTCGCCGCCAGGTTGGTGGCGTTGGGCTTCAGCGCCATGCAGGTGAGATAACCCGTGTACGGCACGTTGTCCGGAAGCCAGGACGGGATGTTCGAGATCGACGTGGACGGGGTCTTCGGATCGACCTGGCTGGTGTTGATCGGTCCCGTCCCGATCAACCGTTCGCTGAAGCAGGCCGTGTTGCTGGTGCCGTCGGTGATGTCGGCCAGCGTGACCGGATAGGCCTTCGCGGCCTTGCTCAGGATCGCCGGGATGTCCATCCCGGGCCCCATCCACTGGCCGCCGTGCGTCGCCGCGTAGGGCTCCGCCCCCATGTTCATGGCGTAGCTGACGTGCCCGCCCTGGGTCTTCGCCCGATCGGTGGCCGACGGACAGATCAAATACGACAGCCTGGAGACGATCACCGTCGAGTTCTCAAGCGCGTAGATCGTCCCGTCCGTGCCGAAGGACGCCGCCCGGCCGGTGTCGGCGAAGTTCAGCGCGTTGTACATCACGCCCTGCTCCATCTGCGGGAGCATCATGACGTGCGCGCCCCAGTCGTTCCAGCCGGTCAGGAACCGGTTCGGCGGCAGGCACTGGATCGAACTCTCGTAGTTGGCCACGCCCAGACCGATCTGTTTGAGGTTGTTGACGCACTGCGACCGCCGGGCGGCCTCGCGCGCGGCCTGCACCGCCGGCAACAACAGCGCGATCAACACCGCGATGATCGCGATGACCACCAACAACTCGATCAGGGTGAAACCGCGACGCGGCTTCGTACTCATGTCAGTGCTCCCCAGTGAATGACGGAATGGAATCCGGAGATATGGATCGACCCCGCGAATTCCGAGATCGAGCGGCTTACCTCCCGAGCACCCCCGAAAGTGAAAACGCCTTCACGCGGAACCTCCGCGAAGCGCGATCACGACCGACGGGAAGACGCCGGGAAGTACGAAACTTATCGTTTGTACCGCGAATCGACGTCGATCGACCACACGGTCTCTCAAGCCTTGGTAATTGTCGATTCGGTTTCGCGCCCTGTCAATGAGCGCGGCTCGCCCCCACGACCGGCCGACCCCGCGCCCGGGCCGGCCGAGACGGCGTCTGGAGCCATGCAACCCAATAAGAATCAAGATGTTCCACCGTTCCCGACCCGACCGGGACGCGCCTTCCTCGAACCCCCGACATCGGCGAATTATACACATGCTTAACGCTAACGGCGCGGGCGCGCCGGCCGGGGCGCGCCTCAACAGTCCGGACAGGCGACCGACGGCGCGGGCTTCTGGGTCGCGTTCATGACGCGGAGCCGCTCGATCCTCGCCTCCGCGCACGACGGGCACGACGGGATCGCGTCGACCGCCCAAAGATCGGCGAAGACGCGCCCCGCGCCCCGCGAAAGGCCGTATTCCGTCGCCGCCTCCAGCGAGGCGAGCGATGGCGGCGCGTACTCGCCGGCCGCGGCCAGGGCCTCCATCGCGCCGTTGCCGCCCCGCGTCGGGATCAACGCGCAGACCGCCGCGCCGCACTCGAACGCGAAGTCCAGCGACCGTTTCGCCCACTCCAGGCCCTCGGCCTCCGACAGCCACGGCGGACGGACCAGGATGAAGACCCGAAGCGCGACGCCGCGCTCCGCCAGAAACTCGGCGGCGCGTCGGAACGCATCCAGGGTCATCCGCTTGTTGAGTCGTTCAAGCACGACGGGATGGACGGTCTCCAGCCCCATCGCGACCTCCAGCGGCTTGCCCAGCAGGTCGCGGAACTCCACGACCCGACGCCCCGCCGCCGACGGATGGCACTCGACGATCGTCCGCCGAAACGGCGACGCCAGCCGCGCGACCTCCGCATATTCCGACGTCGGGATCGCCCTCGGATCGAAGAAGCTGCCGGCGTTGTAAAGCTTCAATTCCGAACGCTCCGGGACCAGATTCGGCATCCGTTCCAGCGCATGCCGGATTTGCTCCGCGATCGCTCCCGGCGGAACGGTCTCCTCCAGCGTGTTTCGCCAAAGGTCGCACATCACGCACCGCCAGGGGCACTCGCGATTGGTCAAGAAGACGGTGGCGACGTCCACCGCCGGCCCACCCGAGGGCCCCGGCTCGCTCTCGACCAGGAAGGCGTAGGGCCGCCGTGGGTCGAGCCGGTTCCGAGGCCCTCGGCGCTCCAGGATCCAGCGGTCGCGCTGGTCCGGGGCGTCGGGGTAGCCGGAGGGATCGGGAAGGCTCATGGCGTGGGCGTCGCGTTGCCGCTGACGCGCTCGGCGAACGGCGCCCAAACGGCCTTCAGCCTTTCCTCCCACTGCCGCAGGAACACCCGACGGCACCACGCCTTGTTCACCTTCCAGCCGCGGTACGCCCCCCCCGCGCCCTCCTGGAACCGTCGCTTGGGGAAGACCGGCATCTTGATTCCGGTGAGCGTCTCCACCCCGGCGTAGACGACCTCGGCCTTGAGCGTGTCGAGCCGGCCGGCGTCGCCGCCGAACCAATCCTCGAACGGCATCGCCGCGGCGCGGGCGATCGCGGCCCTCGTCGTGTACGGGCTGAACGCCGAAAACCCCAGCTTCCGCGCCGGCGCGTGGGTCCGGACGTAGGACCGCGACAGCCCGCCGGAGTACGTCAGGCTGTGCTTGACCGCGTCGATCCCCCACCCCTCCTGATATAAGAGCGGGTTGCGCAGGACGCTGGAGATGGTCAGGTCGGAGTCCTCCAGCGGATACGACTTCAAGTTCTCGTCGCCGCCGTCGCCGTCGAGGAGGAAGCGGACGGACGGGTCGCGGTCGCGGATCGCGGCCAGCAACAGGAGCGACGTCGCGGCGCACTCGACGTCGAGGGGGTGGTAGTCCTCGATGGTGGCGATCGCGTCCTCCAGGTCGGGCGTGGCGCCGTCGAGCGCGACGCGCTCCCACTGGTCCTCGAGTCCCAGTTCGCGGACGAAGCGTTCGGCCTGCGCGGCGTCCGCGCCGCCGCCGAGATCCAGCGAGTAGGCGCGGGCGAGGTTCGGGTCGCGACCAAGGTCGGCCAGGGCCTTGCGGGCGATCAGAAACGTCGAGCCGCTGTCGACGCCGCCGGAGAAGAGGACCGCGATCCGCTCGCCGTCCGGCACGCCGGCGATCCAGGCGCGGGCCGCGTCGTATGCGGCGCGGACGTAGTCGGCGCCGGCGGCCTCGACCTCCCTCGGCCCCCGGGCGATCTCCGGGTCGAAGAAGCGATGATACCGCGGGTTCGGGTCCGGACATCCCACCTGGTCGATCTCCACCAGGTGATGCGCCGGAATCATCCGGGTGTAAAGCGGATCGAACTGCCAACCGATCTTCAACTCGCACAGGTAGTCATAAATCGAGTCAATGCGATCCGAGACCACGAGGTAAGGCCCGTGGTGCCGCTTGGCGACGAAGTAGCGCAGCGGCAACCCGATCGTCCGCGCCAGGCGGACGGTGCAACCCTCGCGCGCGACCGCCGCGAAGTGGCCGCCGGTCGCCGCCAGCCGCGCCAGGTCGACCGCGTCCACGGCCGCCTCGACCTCGCCAAGCGTCGCCCCCGTCAGTCCCGACTCGCGGGGGCCGATCAGATCGTCCAGCCTCTCGACGCCTTGCAACATGGTTCGATTCCTCTTGAGATCCTGCGTTCCGGGGACGTCCGGCGCGGGACCGCCCCGTCGCCATCGTCGCATCCGACGTTCGTCCCCCGCCAGTGGTTCTGTGGTTCGTCCCGCCTTGCCGCCGCCCGACGTTACGGGTAGCCTCGATTCCAGACGTCGGGTTCGCCTTCAATCGATGAGACGCGATATGGCCACCGTAACCGAAGCCCCCGCAAGCCGGTCCTCGACCTCCGTGACGGCGTTCGACCTCACGGTCGATCTCTTCGGCCGCATGGTCGAATCGGGCCTGATGCCGCGGGGCCGTCGAATCTTTCTTCGCGACGGGAGACTCTACGAGAAGATGGCCAAGACCAAGGCTCACGGCTACGTCGGGGCCGCCGTCAACCGGGCCGTGGGTCGCCGATTGCCGGACGGCTGGGATCTTTGGCCCGAGAGCACCATCGTCCTGGATCCCGCCAACGCGCCCTTGCCGGATTTCGCGGTGATCCGCGGCGGCAGCCCCCTGGATTACGCCTCCCCCGAACGCTATCCGGGTCCGGGCGACGTCGGCCTGGTGATCGAGGTCGCCGTCACCAGCTTGCGCGACGACTTGACCGTCGCGCTGGAGTCGTACGCGCGGGCCTTGATCCCCGTCTACTGGGTCGTCGACGTCCAAGGTCGTCGCATCCTGGTTTACTCCGAGCCGAGGACCGTCGAGGAGCGGGGCGAATACGTTCGGTCGGAAACCTATCGCGCGGGCGAGTCGTTGCCCTTGACGCTCGACGGCCGGGAGGCGGCCCGCGTTCCCTTCGACGAGATTCTTCGCTGAAAGCGCGCGATCGAGTCGCATCCCAGGCCCCTCCGAAATCCGCTCCGCCCGTCGAGCCGGATCAGGCGGCGGCCGGCGCGGGCTTCGCTTCCGGCTTCGCCCGGCGGTCCCGCAGCCACAGGTCGACGGCGAGCGCCGGCGGCCCGACCAGGAACAGCGCGTAGAACGGCGCGACGACCACGCGGTCGAGCCGCAGGAACATCTCGACGAGCGCCACCAGGAACGCCACCAGCATCCGACCCTTCCTCGACCGCACGGTCGTCGGCGGGTCGGTAATCATGAAGAATATGAACAGTTGATACATCGGCCCGGTGATCGGGGCCACCTGCGCCAGCCAGGGCTCGCCGGTCAGGAGGTGGCGGACGAACGACAACCCCACGAACGACGCCGCGTAGGTCGCGCAGACGTGGAACCGCCTGAGCCGCCAGATGATGAGCGAACCGACGATCCAGACGACGACCATCGGCCAGATCGTGTTGCCCCACTGGACGCTCAGGGGGGCCGCCACCCCCGGCGCCAGGAAGAACATCACGCTCACGCCCAGGTTCGACGGATTGTAAAGGTGCCGCCCCCGCCATCGGATCGCGTACTTCGACGCGATCGAGATCCAAGCGCACATCACATACGGCCAGAACGCCGGCGACCTCAGCAGGATCCCCACGCTGATCCCCGTGATGTAGGCGCTCGCCAGGTGGGGCCACTTGCCCACGATCGTCCGGCTCAGCGCCAGTTCCAGCGCGACGGCCGCGGCGATGGCCAGCAAGGTCCGGGTGAAGCTCTCCAGGAACCCGTACTGGACCTGACCGGCCAGCAGGATGCAGGTGATGAGGAACGGAGGCAGATATCGATTGTTGAACGAGAGATAATCCCTGACGAACGCCCTCGCCCTCGATGGCGACGCGGGGGAGGGCGGCGGCGAGGGCTCGGTCCGGGCGGCGGCCGACATCAGGATTCCTCCACCTTGTGGACCCGCCCCGGTTCGGGGGCCTCGATCGTCCGTTCGCTCCCGGACGGCCAGCGGATGACCGCCCTGTCCACCTTCGCCGCCTTCCCCAGTCCGAAGTGGAGTCGGCGCGGGCTTTGGGCCGAGTAGCTCATGCCGCCGGAGACCTGCTGCAACTGGACGCGGCCGTCCCAGTAGAGCCGGACCTCCGCCCCGATGGCGCTGGTGTTGGGCGCGCGGCCCTTCAGGTCGAAGCCGATCCAGCCGTTGGCCGGGTCGACCTCGTTCTTGTAGACCAAGAGCGGCCCGCGCTGGTTGGCGACGACCAGGTCCAGCGCGCCGCGGTTCCAGAGGTCGGCCAGGACGACGGCGCGGCCGTCGTGCAGGTCGTCGTAGCCGACGGCCTGGGCGACCTCGGAGAAGCGGCCGGCGCCGTCGTTGAGCCAGACCTTCTTCTGCTGGTGGCCGGAGAGGCTCGCCCCCTTCATCGCCGGCCAGTTCTTGGCGTCGCCGATGATCGCGCCGTGGCCGCCGGCGATGATCGAGTAGTCGTACCAGTAGCTGGCGTCGCGCGAGGCGGAGACGTAGCCGTTGGTCAGGACCAGGTCCTGGGCGCCGTCGTTGTTCAGGTCGCCGAACATGGCGCCGAAGCTCCAGCCCCCCAGCTCCACGCCCATGGAGTCGGCCAGGTTCTCATACTTGAGTTCGTCTCCGGACGTCCCCTCCTTGGGGACCCAGAGGTTGTTCCCCTGGATCAGCACGCCCTCCTCGGAGATGTTGGTGACGTAGACGGAGAACCGGCCGTCGTTGAAGACGTCGCCGAAGGCCACGTTCATGCCGCTCTTGGGGGCCTGGCCGACGCCGGTCGACTTGCCGATCTCGCGGAACCGCTTGCCGCCGTCGTTGGCGAAGAACTCGGAGACGCCGTAGTCGTTGGCGACGAACAGGTCGGGATAGCCGGTCCCGCGCAGGTCGGCCGCGGAGGCGCACAACGTCCACCGCGTGCTGTCCAGGCCGACGGCCGCGGTCACGTCCTCGAACGTCCCGTCCCCCTTGTTGCGGAACATCCGGTTGCCGCCGCCGTTCTTGGCGTACTCGAAGCTCTCCGGCATCATCCTCGTCGACTTCAAACGCCAGAGGTCCAGGTCGTCGGGCCAGTAGCCGCCCAGGAACAGGTCGACCTCGCCGTCGCGGTCGAAGTCGGTCCAGACGGCGCAGCCGACGTTCATCCAGGCGGGGAGGCCCAGGGCGTCGGTGGCCCGGACGAAGCCCTTGCCGGCGTCGTTGCGGTACAGTTCGGACTTGCCCCACTTGTAGAGGAACATGTCCTCGTATCCATCGCCGTCGTAGTCGGCCCAGACGGTCCCCATGGAGACGCCGGTCCCCGGGCGGTTCAGATCGGCGACGCCCATCGACGCGGCGACGTCCTCGAACGCGCCGTCGCGGTCGTTGCGGTAGAGGCGGTTGAGGCTCCCCTCGCCGCTGTTTACGACGTACAGGTCCAGCCAGCCGTCGCGGTCGAAGTCGACCGCCGAGACCCCCGCCCCCATCGAGGCGATCTGGGGCATGATATGATCGAGCTTGGGGTCGAGCCTGGGCGCGGAGTGGACGAAGTCGATCCCCGACTCCGCGGTCACGTCCACCAGTTTCAATCCGTACCGCGCGCGGGCGTCGGCCCTGGCCCCCGCGGCGGCCGGCGACGGGGCGCCCGAGGGCCGACTTCGCGCGGCGCGTCCGCCCACGACCGGCGTCCCGCCGTCGAGGATCGGCACGGCCGCGACGAGCCCCACGAATAAAACGATTGCTCCTATGCGTCCAGGGTCCATGCGCATGGTCCTCTCCAATCGACTCAAGGGTTCACGGTCGTCCGGGGCCGCGCGCCGGCGCGGAAGACGTCGGGGGTCACGATCCGGGTGTGGAACCGCTCCCAGTCCGCCGAATGCTTCCGGTAGACCGGATCGTCCTCCAGCGCGCCCGGCGGCGTGTCGTAGGCGGGGTCCGCGTGGGAGGGGAGCGGCAACACGGTTTTCGAGAAGGCGGTGTTGTAGTCGCCGTCCTTGTTCCAGCCGTCGCCGATCAACACGAAGTCGCGGCGGCGTCCCGGAGCGGGCGGCGGCGGCGCGGGGAAGCGCAGCGCCAGTTCGTCCCCCGCGTTGGCGATGACGTAGCGATCGTCCACCCGCTCGATCAACTCGCGGACGTCGCCGAAGCGGGTGTAGAGGCCGATCAGGTCGTTCCATCTCTGGGCCGAGCCGTCGAACATATCATAACGCGGGATCTCCGGCGCGGTCGGGTCCGCCTGGGTCATGCGCGAATAGCCTCGCATGCTTAGATCGGCCGTCGTCGGGGCCAGGCGCGTCGTCTCCAGGACGGACGGGTCGACCGGGCGGGCGAAGCCCAGGGCGTCCCAGTAGACTTCCAGGTTGGTCCGCAGCCGGAGCTTTCGCGGGGCACCCGCGCGGAACGCGCCATCGAGGGGGACGAGGATCGTCTTGTCCTTGCCGGCGGGGAACCCCAGGTCGTCACGGACCACGTCCCAGCCGCCGTCGGCGTTGGCGGCCTCCAGCGAGAGCCCTCGGGGCGGCTCGTGGCCCCCCTGCCCCAGGGCGACGTTGATGGAGCTGTCGGTCGGGTGGATCCAGCCCTCGGCGACGAGGACCAGGGGGCCGTCGGTCGGGACGTCGGCGCCGGGCTCGATCTCGACCCAGTGGTCGCGGGCGAGGCCCTGGTAGAAATCCAGGTCGAAGCCTCCCAGCCGCTCGCCGTCGCGGTGGCGGACGACCTCGGTCACGTCGCGGCCCCGGTCGTCGCGGGCCGAGGCGGGCGGGACCGGCCGGGTCGTCGCGAGGACCTCCAATTTCGGCGGGGTGCGGGCGAACCGCTCGTCGACGTACACCTCGACGTCCTCGGGATGGTCGACGACCATGAGAGATATGTAATCCCAGTAATGGGTCTCCCACAGTTCCGCGGTGACGCGGACGTCGTACTCGCCGTCACGGGGGGAAAGCTGGTCGCCTCGGATCTTGATCCAGTCCTCGGTCTGGGCGACGCCGGCGGTGTCTTGCGCGTTGATCCGAAGACCCAACGGCGAGCGCCAGAGGAAGTCGGTGACGAACTCGATTCGCTCGCCGTTGAAGGCGTAGACGAACGGGCAGGAGCCTTTCAGCCGCTGCTCGGCGACGACCGCCTTGTCGGCCTCGACGTCGAACTCGGCCTGCGACGTGCCGTTGGGCCAGACCACGCGGGCGACGTCGGTTCGCTGGTGAGTCCCCAGCCCGAAGTGGACGACCGGGCCGGCGATGACCTGGGTTTGCGCGAGCAGGCCGGCGCGGAGTTGGATCTCGCCGCCGACGCCGAACGAGTTGATCCGGCCGTCGCCGACCGCCTTGGCCGCTCGGGGGCGGATCGCTTGCCAAGCATATGTTCGGCCGCCGCGGCCGAGCCCGCGCGCCGGCCCGCCGTCCGCGGTCCCGACCAGGTCGAGCCGGCCGTCGCCGTCCAGGTCGGCCGCGGCGACGGCCGTCATCGCCGGTACTTGATCCAGGGGGGCGAACTTCCCCTTCTCGTCGCTCAGCCAGACGCGCGTCGACTCCCCGTCGGAGACGGCCAGGTCGACGCCGCCGTTATTGTCCAGGTCCGCGGCGATCAGGCGCGCCTCGCCGGGCGCGGCCTCGACCGCGTCGGTGAGTCGGGCGACGTCGGCCAGGTCCCAGCCCTCGCCGTCGTCGCGGTCGGAGAGGCGGTAAATCGCGTCGCGGCCCAGCAGGGCCAGGTCCATCGCGCCGTCGTCGTTCAGATCGACGACCGCCAGCGCGACGACGGGGCCCACCCCTTCCGGCGCGGCGCGGAGGACGAACCGGCCCGCGCGCTCGTTATCGAAGACGTGGAGGGCGCCCTTCGCGTCCAGGAGCGCGGCGTCTGGGACGCCGTCGCGATCGAGGTCGGCCCAGGCGAAGTCGCGAAGGTCGGTCACGGACTTGAACGTGTCGATGGGTTCGAAGACGCCGTCGCCGTTGTTGCGCAAGACGATCGTCGGCCCCGAGCGGAGGCCGACGACGAAGTCGAGGTCGCCGTCGAGTTCGGCGTCAAAGGCCCAGACGCCGAAGACGTCGGCGTCGCGGACTTCCGGCGGGAGCTTGGCGGCCTCGGTGACGTCGACGAACGCGCCCCCCTCGTTTTGCCGAAGGATTCGCACGCCGCCAGCGCCGGCGAGGACCAGGTCGACGCGATAGTCGGAGTTCCAGTCGGCCGCGGCGACGCCGCGGGGCGACGGCGGGACGGCCGAGGCGCCGCCGGGGAACGGCGCGACCGTCCCGGATCCGTCGGCCTTGCGCAGCTCGCGGCCGTCGGCGGCCAGGACCGTCGGCGGGCCGCCGTCGCCGTCGGGGAGCAGAAACGCGACGCCTCCGCCTTCGCCGATCGACTCGACGGCGAACGTCGTCGCGAGGTCGGCCGGCGCGGGCGTGGCCGTCGGATTGGGCAGGACGAGGAAGGCGTGGAGCGCCTCGCCGACGGTCCCGACCGGGAGCGTCAGCGCGTCCAGGCTTCGGCGGAACTCGGGGACCGTCACCAGCGCGTTGCGGAGCATCAGGACGCGGGTGGTCGCCGCGCGGGGGTCGCCGGCGGCGGCCTTGGCGAAGGCGTCGTACTGGTCGCGGACGCGGGGGGGCCACGACTTCGACGGCCCGGCCAGGCGGCGCGCGACGTCGGCCAGGGCGTCGGCGTCCTCCAACTTCGCCGCCATCCGGCCGCGGTCCAAGAGCGCCGCGAGGTTCCCGGGCGCGACCTTCAACACCTCGTCCAGCATCCGGAACGCCTCGTCGTCGTCGTCACCGCTCCGCTCCAACTCCTGGTACAGCGCGTATCGCGAGCGCAGGTCCGCCGGGTCGTGCTCGACGGCCCGCTTCAGGTGTTCGACGGCCGCGTCGAAGTTCCCTCGCCGTTGCTCCAGAAGCGCGAGCAGGGCGTCGACCGCCCCGCTCCCGGGGGCGAGGCCGCGGGCCTTTCCCAGCGCCTCGGCCGCGGCGTCGAAGTCGCCCAGGCGGATTTGAGCGAGCGCCAGGTTCGCCCACGCCGCCGGCTCCTCGGGCGCGATCTCGACGGCGCGCTGGAGCGCGTCGCGCGCGATCGTGGTCGCGTCGGTGTCCAGCGCCGCGACGCCCGTCGAGAACGCCGATACGGCCTCCTCGTACCGCGGCGAGCCGGGCCCGAGCGTCGCCGCCGGCCGCGGGCCGTACCACGCGACGACCGCCGCCGCGACGACGAGCGCCACGACCGCCGAGCCGATGATCCAGATCCGCCTCCCGCTCACGACTCCTCCTCCTCGCCGGAGAGGTGCATCATCTCCAGGATCTCCGCGCGAAGCTTCAGGAACCGCGGGTCGTTGCGATGCCGGGGGCGCTCCAGCGGCACGTCCATCACGCGGTCGATCCGCCCCGGCCGCGGGGTCATCACGACGATGCGGTCGCACATGTAAATCGCTTCGTCGATGTCGTGAGTCACCAGGACCGTCGTCGTCCGTCGCGTCTTCCAGAACCGGATCACCTCGTCCTGCATCCGCATGCGGGTGAACTGGTCCAGCGCGCCCAGGGGCTCGTCCAGCAGCAAGACCCGCGGGTGGTTGACGAGGGCGCGGGCCAACGCCGCGCGCTGGGCCATGCCGCCGGAAAGCTGGTGCGGGTAGCTGTCGGCGAACGGCTCCAGCCCGGTCAGCCGCAGGTACTCGTCCACCTCCGCCTTGCATTCGCGAAGCGCGCCGCGGGCGGCGGGCCCGGTCTCGATGTTGCGGCGGACGGTCTTCCAGGGGAAGAGGCTGGGGTCCTGGAACATCAACCCGCGCTCGGCTCCGGGGCCTTCGATCGGCCGCGAGCCCAGCCGGAGCGTTCCCGACGTCGGCCGCTCCAAGCCGGCGATCATCCGCAAGAGCGTCGACTTGCCGCAGCCGCTGGGGCCGATCAGGGCGACCATCTCCCCCGCGGCGACGTCCAGCGACAACGGCTCCAGCGCGACCGTCTCGACGCCGTCGGCCCGACGGTACGTCTTGGAGACCTCGCGCAGCCGCAGCGACGCCGGCTCGACCTCGGCCTCGGTCTCGATCCGGGTCTGGGTCGTCACCATCGGATCATCCCCTTCCGCCATCCGGACAGCCGATCGCGGACCTTGAACAACAGCGTCATCAAGCCGGAGAAGAACAACGACATGATCACGAGCGCCGCGTAAACGTGCGCGTATTCCAGATAGCCCTGCTTCCACTTCAAGTACCAACCCAGCCCCGACGAGACGCCCAGGGTCTCGGCCACGATCAGGGTCAGGAACGCCGCCCCCAGGCCCATGAACAGGCCCAGGAAGACGCTCGGCAACGCCGAGGGGACGGCCACGCGGAAGATCAGGAACGACCGTCCCGCCCCCAACGTCCGCGCCACGTCGAGATACGCCTTCGGCACGTCGGCCACGCCGGAGCAGGTCAGCATCGCGACCGGGAACCAGACCGCCACCGCGATCAAGGCCACCCCCGACGCGAAGGCGTTGGGGAACATGACCATCGCCAGCGGGACGTAGGCCGTCGCCGGGATCGGGCCGATCACCTTCAAGAGCGGCATCCCCCAGTAGCGCGCCGACCTCGACCAGCCGATCAGGACCCCGGAGGCCAGCCCCGCCGCCGCCCCCAGCGCGTAGCCGCAGGCCAGCAGCCGCAGCGAGTGGAACGCGCTTAGGGCCAGCGCCTCGCGATCCTCCCACATCGCCGTCAGCACCCGGTCGGGGTCGGGGAAGTACGGCAACGGCATCCACGCCAGCTTGATCGTCAACAGGTCCCAAGCGGCCAGGGCCAGGACGACCCCCGTCGCCAGCGGGCTTCGGTGGCGGGCCCACGCGCCGAGCCTTCCCGACGTCCGCTGGACCGCGGCCGCGGCCAGCGCGACCGCGAGCATTGCGGCCGTCAGTCCCGCGAACGGCCGCGACGTCGCCGGCGGCTGGCGATCCGGCAGCGCCAGATGGAGGACCAGCGCGACCGCCGCCGCGACGGCCGGCGCGAGCGCCCGCGGCCACGACGACGGGATCCGGCGCCGCTCCACGGCCTCGCCGCGATCGTGACGGGCCGGGGAAGGAGCCGATGTTTCCAGCACTTGAATCGCCAACGCCGCCACCCTCCTTTTCAATCAACGACCGCAGAAATCGGTCCCGGTCGCCATGTCGCAGCCCTGGCAGTAGATGGCGCGCGGGTCCTCCACGCGGGCGACCGCCTCCAGAAGACCCGCGACGTCGAGCACGGGCGAGGGGCCGCCGTCGGCGAGCTTTTCGACGTTCAGGCCCTTGATCCATGCGTCGCTGACGCCGTCCAGGTCGATCCAGGCGCGCTTGGCGAGTTCGGCCGGGTCGGTGCTCGGGTTGAGCAGGCCGGCGGTCTTCATCTCCCGCGCCGCCTGGTCGAGGCTCTCCCGGCACCGGGCGACGCCCGGCATGTACCGCAGCTTGCCCAGGGCGTGGGCGTTGAGTTCGACCGTGGAGGCGACGTACTTCTTCTCGACCGCCATTTCGGCGGCGGCCCTGGGGTTGGTGTCGACCCAGAGGGCGCCCTTGAGCAACGCGCGGGTGATCTTGGCCGCGGCGGTCGGATTGCTCGCGGCGAACTTGCCGCTGACGACCGTGGCGCAGCAGTACTCGTCGCGGTAGGGCTCGTCGACCGCCTGGTCGGCGACCGTCCGGACGCCGGCCTGGGCCGTCAGGATCGACCCCATCGGCTCGGAGTTCGCGACGGCGTCGACCTGGCCCTTCTCAAGCGCGATCTTCATCAGCTCGGGCGCGACGACGACCCAGTTGACGTCCTTGCTCGGATCGAGCCCCTTCGCGGCGAGGGCTCGGCTGGTGAAGAGGAACGGCGGGCTCCCCATGTTCGGGATCCCGATCGTCTTCCCCTTCAGGTCGGCGAGCGACTTGACGGGCGAAGCGTCGGGCACCTGGGTTCGGAGGCAGCCGGAGTGGACGCCGCCGGTGATCTTGACGTCGAGCCCCTGCTCGATCGGCTTCAAGAGATACATGATGAGCGTGTAGTTGGCGTCGAACTTGCCGAGCCCCAACCCGTCGCGTAGGCCGTCCCAATCGGTCTTCACGAACTCGACCTCGATCCCCTCCTCCTGGAAGTACCCGTTCTCCCGGGCGACGAACATGGCCGCCTCGCAAGTCAGGCCGAGGTAGGCCAGCTTCACCTTCGCCGGCCCTCCCGACGCCGTCGCCGCGGGGGGCGCGTCGCCGCCGCCGCAGCCGACCGTCAGCGCCGTCAGGGCGATCGTCGCCAGCGAGGCGATGCTCGGGGTTCGATACCGAAAGTCCATCGTGAATCACTCCGAATGGGAATCGTCGGGAACCATGGTCGCGGACGAGGCCCGCGTCGCTTTCAGAAAGAACCCGGACGCCGGAATCCCCAGGGCGACGACCCCCATGCCGATCCCGGATCGGATCGGGTCCGACGCCGCCTGCATCGCGAGGATGGCGACCGCCGGCACGATGAAGCCGAGCGGCGTGAAGGGGTGGCCGGGCACGCGCCCCGCGCCCGCCGTCGCCGGGATGAAGTAGACCGTCGCGGCGGCCAGGGCCAGGAAGGCGATCGCGACGGCCATGAAGTACGACAGGATCTGCTCGAACGTGCCGGTCGCGGCGAGCGCCGAGGCCGCCGCCGCCTGGATCGCGACGGCGCGGGCGGGCGTCCCCAGCCGGGGGTGGACCGCCGCCAGCCACGCCGGGAAAAGGCCGTCGCGGGCCATGGTGTGGTAGACCCGAGGAGCGGCCATCAAAAGCCCCACCAGGCTCCCCATCACCGACACGACCACCACCGCCGCGAAGACCCGTCCCCCCGCCGCGCCGAACATCGCCGCGCCCGCCTGAGCGGCGAAACCGCGCTCCGCGTCCACGGCGGAGAGCGGGACGAGATACCAGAACGCCGCCGCGACCCCCATGTAGGCGATCGTGACCAGCCCCACCCCCAGGACCAGGGCGCGGGGGACCGTCCGCTCGGGGTCGCGGGCCTCTCCCGCCAGCTTGGCGACGTCCCACCAGCCCGCCAGCGAGAAGAACGCGGCCAGCAGTCCCCCCACCAGCGCCGGGCCCAAGGGCGGGGCGTCGATCGGTCGTTCGAGGAACGGTCGGAAGTGCGACCACGAGCCCGCCTCGGACCCGAACCCCCACGCGACGATCGCCGCCAGCAGCCCGAGCTTCAGCGCCGTGAGCCCTTGAAGGGCCCGCGCGCCGGCCCGAAGCCCGACGATGTTCGCCGCCGCCGCCAGCCAGATCGCCGCGATCGCCGCGAGCTTGAGCCCCAGGGCGGACATGGGGACGAGCGACGCCGCGTAGGTCGCCAGCCCCGCGGCCATCGCGGCGGTGATGCCGGGGTCGGCGACCAGCAACGACGTCCAGCCGTACTGGAACGCGACCCGAGGGCCGAACGCGCGCTTCAGGTAGACGTAGGCGCCGCCGTCCTCGGGATGACGCGCCGCCAGCGCGCCAAAGCAGAGCGCGCCGCAGATCGAGATCGCGCCGACCGTCCCCCACGCGGCGAACAGCCAGAACGGCGACGCCAGCGACCGGGCCATCTCCGACGGCGTCAGGAAGATGCCGATCCCCACCACCTCCCCCACCACGACCGCCGTCGCCGCGGACGCGCCGAGCCGTCGCGGCAACGCGGTCGACGCCGCGGAGGGATGCTGGGGCGTTTGAACCTCGATCGACATCGGGGGCCTCGGTCGGATCACGTTTCTCGGTCGATGGTCGTCGCGACGCTTACGCCTCGACGCCCGCCTCTTCCCTCCGACGGTCGACGGCGGTCAGGTAGCCGTCGCGGGCGAGCCGGACCCCCGTCCGGTCGTACATCTCCTGGTCGCGGGGCGCCCAGGTGGCCAGGCCCTCGACGTATCGATTGTACATGCAAAACGCCGCGGCGATGAGGACGGCGTCGTGAATCGCTCGGTCGTCGGCGCCGGCCTCGCGGGCCCTCGCCACGTCCTCGGGCTGGACGAGCCGGCCGTCGCGACGGACCTTCTCGGCGATGACCAGCAAGGCGCGGAGCTTCTCGGAGACCGGGGCCCCCTCGCGGTCGCGAATCACCTGGTCGACGATCTCCCGTTGAGGCCCGTAGTGCTCGCGGGCCGCCGCGGCGTGCGTCTGGGTGCAGAAAAAGCACTCGTTGCCCGACGAGACGAAGGTCGCGATCAACTCGCGCTCCGCCGACGTCAGCGACGACGGCCCGCGCAAAAGCGCCTCCGCCAACTCGTTCAGCGGCCGCGCCGTCTCGGGATAAGCGACCATCGGCCCGACGATCCCCGGAATCCCCTCCGGGAGCTTGATATGCGGCATGTCCGGTTCCCCAGCGTCCATGAGTCCATGAAACGAATGATCGCCCGTCCCTCGCGCCGGCGGGAGGCGCGCGGCGCCGACGGAGTTCGTCGCGTGGCTGTCGACCGCGCGCTCGCGGGGGTGGGGCGCGACGCACCGACCGCGCGGTCGACGTCGGCGCGAGGCGTCGGTGAACGAGCCCGAACGCGAAGTGGAAACGTCGCGCGGGCAGCCGCGAGTCCCCCTCGATCGTTAGATCGCGACTACGGGTCGGCGCGGAGGGTGGAAGACGACGACCAGCGGCGGGTTGGTCCAGGGTTCGAGCCCCTTGGCCGCCGCGAAGATCGCGTCGGGAGAGGTCGCGGGCGGGGAGACGTCGATCGCGCCCCATTCGCCCTTGAGTTGGACGGGAACGAACGAGGGGGCGGACGAGACGGGATCGGAGTTCGACGAGCAGAAGGGCCCGGTGCAGCCCCCGCGACGATTCACGGGCGCGGCGGGCACCTCGGCCCGTTCTCGCGAGTCTCCCAACGCCCCGAGGGCCTGGAGGTTTTCCAGCATCGTCCCGGCCTCGACCGCGCGGGTCAAGTCGACCCGGTGGCACCCCGCGGCCGATTCCGCCGGCGCGCACAGGACCGCCGCCAGGACCATCAGGGCGGCCCCGGTCAGGCGACGTCGCGCGCGGCTGGATGGACGGGGACCAGGCACGGGGAAGTCTCGATCGGCGAGGGGAACACGTCGTCGAGGACGATGTGAAAACGGCAAGGCGATTCCGCCACCGTCGAGCTTATGCGATCAACGCTCCCGCGGCAAGGCCCGCGCTTCCAACTCCAACCAAGGATCGGCGTTGACGGCTGGCGAGGTTCCCCGCATGATCCGGCGCGCGCGGGCGGAACCCGCGGCCGGACGCTTCGGGGGGATCGCCGTGAAGGGGATGGATCGAAGGCTCGTCGGGCTCTTGTTGCTGGCGGTGCTGGCGCGAGGGGCGGCGGTGGTCGCGCTTCAGAGCCACCGCGTGCCGAACTCGACGTATGAGCACGGCGAGATCGCGGCGTCGCTGGTGGCCGGGCGCGGGTTCTCGATGCATTTCCTGGGGGCCGACGGGCCCACGTCGCAGCAGGCGCCGGTTTATCCGTTCCTGGTGGCGGCGGCCTACGCGGTCGGCGGGGTCGAGACGCCCGAGGCGCTTTTGATCCTGGAGCTGGCGCAAGCGGCCCTGGGCGCGGTCATGGTGTTGGGCGTGTTTCGACTCGCCGCGCTGGTCGCGCCCGAGCGGCCGGCGGTCGCCTGGTGGGCGGCGGGCGTCGCGGCGCTGCACCCAACGCTCGTCTACGCCGCGACCCACGTCCAGGTGGCGCTTCCGGCCGCGACCCTCGTCGTCTGGACGCTCGTCTGGGCCGCCCGCGCCGCCGCGTCCGGCTCGCCTCGCGCCGCCGCCGCGGTCGGGCTGCTTCTCGGACTTTGCGCGCTGACCGACCCCATTCTGGGGCTGGCGGTCGTCGGGGTGTTGGTCACGTTTTGGATGGCCAAGAGTCCCACCACGTCCCGCGGACGGTCAGACGAGGACATCCCTTCTCCCCTTGTGGGAGAAGGTGCCCCGGAGGGGCGGATGAGGGGTGACGCGACCGGGGGCCCCTGGAATGCCCCCCCCTCATCCGGCCTTCGGCCACCTTCTCCCACAAGGGGAGAAGGGGGGATTTTGACTCGCGGCGGCTTCTCTTCTCCGTGGAAGCTCGCCACCGTTACGCTGGGTGCCGCGGCGCTGACGATCGCGCCCTGGACGGCGCGCAACGCCCTGGTCCACGGCGAGTTCGTGCCGATCAAAAGCACCTTCGGCTATGCCTTCTGGCAGGGCAACTGCGCGATCAGCCAGGGGACCGACAAGGTGGTCCGCGCGTCGGTCGAGGACGCGATGGCGGAGGCCGGGCGGGCCGACGGCCTCGCCGAGTACAACCGCGCCCTCTGGAGGGCTCGCCACACCGCCGGGTACATCGACGACGTGGCGTTCACGCCCGAGTTCAAGCGTCATCTCGGATCGCTCCCGGAGGCGGAGCGGTCGCGGGTGCTGCTTCGGATGGCCGTGGCCGACATCAAGGCCGATCCCGCCCGCTACGTCGGCCTTTGCCTGAAGCGCTTCCGCTACTTCTGGTTCTTCGACGAGACCAACCCCAAGTCGCGGGTGGCGATCTATCGCGCCTCGCACCTGGGGCTGACCGCCCTGGCGCTTCTGGGGCTGGCGACGGCCGGGGCGGGGTTCCGGCGACGGTCGCTCCCCTTGCTGGCGACCGTCGCGGCGATCAGCCTGTTCCACGCCCTCACGATCGTCTCGGCCCGCTTCCACGTCCCCATCGAGCCGCTTCTGGCCGTCTGGGCGGGCGGCGGCGCGGCCTGGATCGCCGGCGCGGCGGCGAGGGTCGTTCGGGGCCGGTCAACGGAAGTCGTGGACGGGGGCGTCGAACGGGTCGGGGTCGAAGGCCGGTTTGGCTGAGGCGTCGCGAGTCGTCGCCGCCTTCGCGTTCGCTCGATGGAGCAGCAGGCCGAGGACCAACGCCGTCGCCAGCGCGCACAAACCGAGAAGGAACGCCACGCCCCAGACGATCGCCAACCTGACGATCAGTTCCTCGTCGCGCGGGGTCGCCGGAAGCGCATGGGTGGCCATCACCGCGGCGAGCGCGCAGACCGTCGGGACCCCCGCGCCGATGGCGACGACCGCGCCCGGCCCCGGCGGCCGAACCGTCGAAGGGAGCGCCACCCCGGCCTTGAGCGCCTGCATGCGCTCCAGGTGGCCGTACTGCCGATTCCGGCCGACGTGCCTGGCGAACAGCACGGTCGGGACGACGACCATCGGAATGGCGATCCCGGCCAGGGGGACGATGGCGAGTGACATGGCGATCCTCGAAGGAATGACCGTCGCCGCGTTCCAGGCCCGCGACGGCGCGTTCGACTCGTGGTAAGTTGGAAACCCGACCGGCGACCAGCGCAACCCCGCAACGAGGCTCGTCTTCATGGCTCGCGATCATCTGCTCGTCATCGACCAGGGGACCACCAGCACCCGCGTCATCATTTACGACCTGAAGCTGAAGACCAAGGGGATCGGCCAGGAGGAGGTGCCGCTCTCCTACCCCCGCCCCGGTTGGGTCGAGCACGACCCCGCGGCGATCGTCGCGTCGGTGGGCTCGCAGGTCACCACGGCCCTTCTGAACGCCAGGGTTCGGGCCGAACAGATCGCCGCGATCGGGATCACCAACCAGCGCGAGACCACCGTCGTCTGGGACCGCCAGACCGGCGAGTCGATCGCCCCGGCCATCGTCTGGCAGGACCGCCGCACCGCCGATATCTGCGACCGCCTCCGCGACCAGCAGACGTGGATCTCCGAGGCCACCGGGTTGGTCATCGATCCCTACTTCTCCGCCACCAAGATCGCCTGGCTCCTTGAGAACGTAAACGGCGCGCGGGCCAGGGCCGAGGCCGGCAAGCTGGCCGCGGGGACCGTCGACACGCTTCTGATCCACCACCTCACCGGCGGCGAGCACCTCACCGACGTCACCAACGCCTCCCGAACCCTGTTGATGGACCTGGCGACCGACCAATGGTCGGACGATCTTCTGAAGGCGTTCGCCATCCCCCGCTCGTTATTGCCCGAAATCCGCCCCAGCGCCGGCGATTTCGGCAAGACCAGGGGGCTGGACTATCTCCCCGACGGCATCCCCGTCACGGGCGTCGCGGGGGACCAGCAGGCGTCGCTGATCGGCCAGGGCTGCGTCCAGGCGGGTCAGGCCAAATGCACCTTCGGCACCGGCGCCTTCCTGCTGGCCCACACCGGGGGACGGGTCGTCCCGTCCACCCACGGGCTCCTGGCCACTCGGGCGGCCACCGCGGCCGGCGAGCCCGCCCAGTTCGCCCTGGAGGGGAGCGTCTTCATCGCCGGAGCGGCCGTCCAGTGGTTCCGAGACGGCCTGAAGGTCATCCGCTCCGCCTCGGAGATCGGCGATCTGGCCCTCGCGGGCGACCCCGACACCGAGGTCGTCTTCGTCCCCGCGTTCACCGGGTTGGGCTCGCCCCACTGGCAGCCGGCGGCCCGCGGCACCGTCTTCGGCCTCACCCGCGACACCACCCTCGCCGACATCGCCCGCGCGGCGCTCGAGGGGGTGGCGTACCAGGTGGCCAACCTCATCGAGGCCGTCGAGGAGGATCTCTCGACCCAGTTGCCGGAACTGAAGGTCGATGGCGGGATGTCCCGCTCCGACCCCTTCCTCGGCTTTCAGGCCGACGTCCTGGGCCGTCCCGTCGTCCGCGGCCCGGAGACGGAGGCGACCGCGCTGGGCGCGGCGCTCCTGGCGGGGCTCGGCGCCGGCGTCTGGCCCGACCGCGCCGCCGCGCTGTCCCTCCTGGCCTCCGGCGGCAAGACCTTCGAGCCCACCCGCGACGCCGCCTGGCGGTCGCGAGCCCTGGCGCGCTGGCGGCGCGCCGTCGAGACCACCCGCGGCCATTACCGGGGAGGCGCCTGAACCTCCACCACCGAGGCGACCGGCCGGGCGGGGCGAAGCCGCCCGGCGAGCCAGAGGCACAAAAGCGTCGAGGCCGCCGCGAGCCAACCGACGTGGTTGAAGTGAAGGATCGTCCCGCCGGCCCCCTTCCCCAGCATCCGACCGCCGACGTCCGCCGCGATCCCCGCGGCCAGATGCTGCACCGACGAGTTCGCGCTCATGAACCCACCCCGGCGCGACGACTCCACGCTGGAGGTGATCATCGCCATCGCCGGCACCGTCCGGCTGGAACTGATGAGCATCATCAGCCCGAACACCGCCGCGATCGCCCAGACCGGCGCGGGGCCCTGGTTCGTGATCGCCAGCAACATCACCACCGTCCCCAGCGACACCAGCCGGAACACCCGCAGCTTGCCGAAGCGGTCGGCCGCCCTGCCGATCATCGGCAGCCCGAAGAACGTCAGCGCCCCGCCGGTCATGTAGATCCAGAACAACTGGTCCTCATGGAGTCCCGCGTTGGCCACCAGATAGACGCTGATGTACGGGAAGACGGTGAAGCCGCCGAACATCAGCCCCACCGTCAGCGCGAACGCCCGGACGTGGTTCGAGTGCCCGAACATCTCCATCATCCGACGATGCAGCGGGATCTTTTGACCCTTGACGATGTGCCCCCGCATCGTCGGCAAGACCGCCGCCGCCACGAAGAACACCGGCAACCCCAGCGCCGCCAGCACCAGGAACGGCGTCTGCCAGCCATAGTCGGTCCCGAGCTTCAGCCCGACCGGCACTCCCAACGCCGAGGCCAGCGAGAACGCCGTCATCAAGACGCCCGTCGCCCAGCCCCGCCGTCGCTCCGGAACCACGTCCCCCACGATCGCCAGCGCCAACCCGCTGATGATCCCGCCGAACATCCCCGTCGCCACCCGCGCCGCCAGCAGCGTGGCGTAGCTCCACGACAACCCGCACAGGAGCGTCCCGACCAGGAACCCGCCGTACAGCGTCAGGAACGCCGACTTGCGGTCGAACCGATCCATCAGGAACGAGGCCACGAACCCCGCCGCCCCCGCCGCCAGCGTGTACGACGAGACGATCCGCCCGAACTGAAGCGGAGTGAGCCCCAGCACCCGCTCCAACTGCGGCCCCAACGGCATCACCAGCATGAAGTCGACGACGCTGTTGAACCATACCGACGCCAGGACCAAGATCAGGACCAACTCCCCGCGCCCCGGCCGCGCCGACTCCTCCGCGTCCTCGCCCCCGACGACCCGGCCCCGCTTCTCCCCCGTCGCGATCCCTTCCATCCAGTCCTTCCCCTTCGTCCCTCGATCGTTCGCCCGAACGCCGCGCCCGGGCCCCGGCCGCCTCGTGGTGATTATAGAGGGCGCTCCAGGAGTTCCAGCCCCCTCCGCCCCGGCGAACGCGGCTCTCGTATCCGGAGGTCTCCCTCGTGGCGCGGGCGTCCCGACTGCCTCCCGAGGCCACGCGAGGCAGTCGGAACGCCCGCGCCACGAGGGAAGGACGACCGCCCCGCCGAACCTCGGCGGCTATCGGCATCGGCTCCGATTGGGGTTCGTTCGCGCGGGGCCACCGAAACGATTGGTCGCCATAAGCCATTGATCTAAATCAATTTGCGGTTCACGAAGCGCTCTTGAAATTGGCTTTGAACGTCGAAGTCGCGTTGCAATTCCGCTCGCCCGGCGAGCCTCGCGAGCCCCGGACGACCTCCCTGAGCACCCGAAGTCGAAGTTCCGCCGATCGCGCGGAGGCTCCGAGACGGCATCCCCCCTCTCCATCCCATCCACCCGATTGTCAAAGAACGACCGCCACCTCTCACGATCCGCGACGGGCGTCCCAGGATTTCAGGTTTTTCGGATCCCAGCGGAAAATTTACCGGCACCGTGGTAGACCGTCGCTCTTAGAGAGAGTGGGAGTTCCCGTAGGCTGGGTCTGGACCCAGCCCACGCAAAGCCCGGCGTACTCGGAAGCTGGGTCACGACCCAGCCTACGAAGACAGGGCGAGCAACCCACCGAATTAGGTGCGACGGCTGCTCTGTCGAAAACCTAGACGCCTGGGTGATGATAAACATCCCTTCTCCCCTCGTGGGCATAGGTATGGCCACAACTTTTCGATTAGGAATTTGGAGAGCATAGGCAAGCTCTATATTGACCCAGATCGCCTATTCCGTCCCCTCTCCCACCGGGAGAGGGCAGCCGCGCAGCGGCGGGTGAGGGTCGTCGCGCTTCGCGGGGAGCGTCGGGTCGGCATGACGCAAGCCCAGAGCGTATCCCGAAATGCGACGACCCTCACCCGGCCCTTCGGGCCACCCTCTCCCGGTGGGAGAGGGGACATCGGACGCTTGCCTATCCTTCCCAGATTCCGAGTCGAAAAGTTGTGGCCATACCTATGCCTCGTGGGAGAAGGTGGCCGAAGGCCGGATGAGGGGGCGACCGGCGTCGCATCCCGCATCCGGCCATGACCTTGAAGCCCAAGGCTTCCGGTCGCGCCACCCCTCATCCGCCCCTTTGGGGCACCTTCTCCCACGAGGGGAGAAGGGGGGAACCCCGCTCGCTGGCGGTGGTTTTCGACAGAGCATGCGACGGCCTATTACGAAGACAGAAGAGGCGACTCACCTTCTTAAATGCGACGGCCAAATAGCTCCGCCGGGAATCCAGATTCCCCGTCCCCCGTCTTGCAAGATTATTCGTGAGTGACGTAAGTCCAAGAACGATCCCGGATGCCTCGTCCGATCACCCAACCGTCCAATGACTTAGGGCGGCCTTGGGCTGATTTGCGACAACACCCGGCACCATAACGATTTACGAGTCCCACGAATAATCTTGCGTCTTGACACGATCGAGTCTGCGGCGCAAACTTGTATTCGTCGCAAGCAAGTTTGCGGTTCCTTGGAACGGGAGTCTGATTTCATGATCGAATCCTCGAGCGAGTTGCCGACGCCCCTGGAGACGCGGGCGTTCGACGAGGCGAAACGGGCCGCGTGGCGGGCCGCCCGGATGCGCGAGGCGTCGCGCGCGTTCGTCACGGGGCACGTCGCGCTGGGCGTTTGCCTCCCTGGAATCTGCATTGTTCTTGGGACCAACGCGCCTTTCGTCTTGATCGCCCTGCTTTTTTTCGTCTACCCGGCGTTCCTGTTCTGGGCGATTCGGCGCATCCATCGTCAACGCGGACAGAGCCTCGTCAAGGTGACGGATCGGATCGAGGTCGAACTCGCCGCCAACCCGCGGAACGTCGTCCTCCCCATCATCGCATGGATCCCATACACCATTCTATGCATGCTCGCGGGGCCGGTTTTGCTACGACGGATGCCGACGTCGATCCATCTCGCGAGTCTGGCGATTTTTCCGATGATGTGCGTCGGCTATTTCGTCCACCAGGCCCTGCGCCTCGCGCTTTGGGAGTATTTTCTCTTCGCGACGAGCATCCCGCTGGCGTACCTGCCGGTCCTCCTTCAGCCCGAGCCGCCCGCTCCGCAAAGCTCCTTGGCCGCGGTTCTGGGGTTCGTGAGCGTGGCGTCGATGGTCCTGGCGATCGTCGGCGCGGCGTCGCTTCATCATCGCTGGGAAGTCTGGTCGCGTTCGCTGGACGACCTGGGGAGTGACAAGGAGGCCGGGGAGGTGGCGTCGTGACCGCGCCTGAGTCGCCACCTCCGCTCGATCCGGTCATCCACGAAGCCTCGCGACTCGCGATCGTGTCCGTACTGAACGAATGCGGCTCGGCCAGCTTTAGCTTCGTGATTGGCGCGACGGGACTGACGCGAGGGAACCTCTCGGCCCACGCGAGCAAGCTGATCGCGGCCGGATACGTCGAGGAAGAGAAACGGATCGTCGATCGCAAGCCCCTGACCGAATATCGCCTCACCGACGCCGGCCGAACGGCTTTCAGCCACTACCGAGCCAACTGGCTCCGGCTGACGTCCGGCGAAAACGGCAAGGCGGAAAAATGAACCGACACCGCCGCGCCCGCTCGCGCGAGGAACGGGAGGCCCCGCGGGACCGCGCCCGATAGAATGAACTCACATCGATTTTTCCCGAGGGGGCCATCCGCCGTGAAGACGATCACCATCGAAGTCCCGGAAGACCTGCCGACGGAACTGACCGACTCGGAGGGCGGCCTGCCCGAGGCGTTCCGCCTCGCCGCCGCGATCCAGTGGTACGGCCAGGGGCTCGTCTCTCAAGGCAAGGGAGCGGAGATCGCGGGGCTGTCGCGCGTCGAGTTCATCGACGCCCTCGGCCGCGCGGGGGTGAGCGCCATCCAAACGACCGTCGACGAGTTGCGGTCGGAATTGGAGAGCGCCCACGATGCTCATCGTTGACGCCTCCCCGCTGATTCACCTCGCGCGGCTGTCGTTGTTGGAACTGCTTCGCGAGCATGACGCGGCGGGAGAGGTCGTCGCGCCCGCCATCGTCTTCGAGGAGGTGATGCGAGGCGCGAGCCACGACCCCTCCGCCCTCCTGGTCGCCCGGGCGGCGCGGGACTGGCTCGCGATCGCGCCGACGCCCCCGCCGCATCCCAGCCTCGACCCGTCGAGGATCGACCCCGGGGAGACCGCCGTCCTCTCCCTGGCGTTGGCCGCTCCCGGGGCCGTCGCGGTAATCGACGACCTCGCCGCCCGGACGCGGGCCGACCGACTCGGCATCCGCAAGACCGGCACGCTCCGAATCCTGATCGACGCCAAGAGGCGCGGCTCGATTCCGTCCGTCCAAATCCCGCTGGACCGCCTCAAACGAATGGGCATGCACTTGACCGACGCGATCTATCGCGAAGTCTTGAACCAAGCCGGAGAATGAACTGACACCGCCCCCCCGCAAGGATTCAGCTTTTCCCGACTCCCGGCGGAAAAATGAACTGATACCGCCGGCCCGCACGTATCAGTCCCGCGTCTCGGGAGGAGGCCCGAAACCCAAGAACTCCCGGCGATTCTCTACATCTTCCGGCGAGAGGAAGGCCAACAACGTTGCGTTAAGGACTTCTACAATCATTAACACGTCGATGCCGGACAATGTCTCGTCGATGTCGGGGATCCCTTCCACGGCGGGACCGGAAGTGACGCTCTCAAACCTGCCCTTGAATCGCTGGGCTAGAGAGATCGTCGCCGGCCCGAGCGGTAAATCTCTCAGGACAATCTCCCGTAACACCTCGCAAAAACGATCGAGCTGGATCGAGAGAATAAAAAGGCCAGTACGATGACGAGCCATTTGTTTTGACATTTGGAGATTCTCCTCGGAGGAGAGAAAAGAGGTCGGGAGCCGATTAGAGGGGAAAAGAGGTTGCGAGCGGTCGTGGCCGTGTCGCCGTAGGAGTTCCGCCACCTCGACGGGCAGGTTCTCGTCGATCTTGAACCTCATCCGGGCGTTCCGGGCAGGACGACGTAGCGGTCCCGCGACAGATCGGCGTCGTAACCGAGCGCGGCCCGGACGTCCTCCGGGTCGAGCGAGGGATAGCTCTTGAGGATCGCCTCGGTGGGCACGCCCCCGGCGAGATTGTCGAGGATGACGGAGACCATGATCCGGGTGCCCTTGATGCAGGGCTTGCCGTGGCAGACGGCGGGATCGACGGTGATTCGCTCTCGCCATTCCATGTCGGAATCGTCCCTCGTTCGGCGGTCGGTCGCGACGAGCGAGCGCGTCTCGCTTCCGCCGGTCGTTCCGGCGAACGTCGCCGACCCGCTCTCCTTTGAGGATATCGCCGCGCGGCGCTTTCTTCCATCAGCCTCTCATCGATATCGAACCCGTGGTCAGGGCGACGGGACGATCTCGCCGCCGGCGCGGGTGGCGATCGCCCGCCAGACGGCGGGGGCGACGGCGTCGGCCTGGAAGGTGACGTGGCCGTCGCCGAAGAGGACGTTCGCGCCACCGGGGTGCTTGCTGCGGGCGGCCATCCAGCCGGGGTCGTGGTAGGTGATGCAGTCCACGCCGAGGCCGTTGGGCGTCTCGTGGTGGTTGTAAAGGGTGTTCATGTAGTTGCCGTCCCACCAGCCCGCGCCCTTGTTGAACAACCAGCCCGACGGCGCGGCGGAACAGGAGGCGTCGGTCAAGGGGGCCGGCGCCCTGGCGAGCGCCCGCGACGGGTCCGACGGTCGTGGCTCGGGCGTCGTCTGGGAGTAAGGCCCGGCGACCCCCAGCAGGTGCTCCGACGCCGCCGCCGTCGCGCTGGTCCCGTCCAAAATATCGCGGATCGAGATCGACGGCCCCCTCACGAACGTCCCGTTCGCCCCCGTCGCCTCGCCGCCGTTGGAGCCGTCGCCGGAGCAGAAGGCGTAGTTGGTCGGTCCCGTGTCGGGCATCGGCGGCGGCGCGCCGTCGCTGGGGCAGAGGAAGAGCGCGACGTGGGTCGCCATCGCCGTCGCGTTCGCCGGGTGGAACGGCCAGAACAACGACCCGTCCGTCGGCTTGTACCCCACGGCGAAATCGAAGTTCAGGGCGTCGAAGAGCGCCTTCTGCTCCAGAAACGGCGACATCTGCGCCAGGACCGACCAGCGGTACTGCGAGACCGACGTCGTCGCCGGCACCGGCCGCGACGGCACCAGGAAGCCGACCGGGAAGCCTCCCATGGCGTCGTGGTAGTTCTGAAGCGCGATCCCGATCTGCCGCAGTTGGCTGACGCAGCGCGCCCGCCGCGCCGCCTCCCGCGCGGCCTGCACCGCGGGGAGGAGCAGCGCGATCAGGATCGCGATCACCGCGATGACGACCAATAGCTCGATCAGCGTGAAGCCGACGCGGCGGCGATCACTTCGCGCCGACATGCGCGACTCTCCAGACGGTTCCCGAGGCGTCGTCGGTGACCATCAGCGCGCCGTCCTTGGCCACGGCGACGCCCACCGGGCGGCCCCAGACGTTGCCGTCGTGGGTGACGAAGCCGACGAGGAAGTCCTCGTACTCGCCGGTCGCCGCGCCGTTTTCGATCGGCGCGCGGATCACCTTGTAGCCGGTGCGGCGGGCGCGGTTCCAGGAGCCGTGCTCGGCGGCGAATATGTCGCCGCGATACTCCTTCGGGAACGACGCGCCGTCGTAAAACGTCAGGTCGAGCGAGGCCGAGTGCGACTGGAGCAGGACGTCCGGGGTGACGACCTTGTCCTTGAGCTCCGGGCGCTTCCCCTCGTGTCGCGGATCCTGGTTCGCGCCGGCGAGGTAGTACCAGGGCCAGCCGTAGAAGCCGCCTTCCTTGACCTTGGTGATATAGTCGGGGACCAGGTCGTCGCCCAGGAGGTCGCGCTCGTTGACGGAGGTCCAGAGCTTGCCGTCGGCGGGGTTGATCGCCAGGCCGACGGGGTTGCGGATGCCCCAGGCGAAGACGCGTTCGTTCTTGCCGTCGGGGTCGAAGGCGAGGATGTTCGCCCGGCGCTTCTCGCGGTCGTCGTCGTTGACGTTGGAGCGCGAGCCGACGGAGACGAAGAGGGTCTTGCCGTCGGCGGAGAACTGAAGGTCGCGGGTCCAGTGGCCGCCGCCGCCGACGGCCTCGTTGCCGCTGGGGATGTCGTCGATGATGGTCTCGGCCTTGCCGGACACCTTGAGGTCGCCGTTCTTGTAGGGGAAGCGGACGACCGAGTCGGTGTTGCCGACGTAGACGTACCGCGGATCGTCGCCCACGGGGTAAAAGGCGATGCCGAAGGGGCGCTTGAGGCCCTCGGCGAAGGTTTCCTGGGCCTCGGGCTGGCCGTCGCCGTCGGCGTCGCGGAGGACGCGGACGCGGCCCGGCCCGCTCTCGGCGACGAAGAGGTCGCCGTTGGGGGCGCGGACGATCACGCGGGGGACGCCCAGCCCGGTGGCGAATTTCGTGACCTGGAAGCCCTCCGGCGCCTTGGGCCAGGCGCCCTCGGGCTGCTTGACGATCTTCGGCGGGTTCTGGGCCGGCGCTGTGTGATACGGGGTGGCCAGATCGTCCATCGTGATCTTGCGACGGACGCCGGGGGCGTCGGTGGTCCAATCCCCAAGCGCGTCCCTGCCGGTGAGGACCGAGGGCCGGTCGTCGCCGGCGCGGGCGTCCGGAGCGGCGAACGTCAAGGCGACGACGGCGAGCGGTAGGACGTTGTAAAGACGGATCGTCATGGGGTCGTCTCGTGGCGTTGTGGTGAAGGAAGGACGACGGCGAGGCGAACGTCAATCGTCGGCGAATCGCGGGCCGAATTCCAGGGGATCGCGTCGATTCATTTTTCGGTTGTTAAAATGAACCGACACCGCCGGATCCGCGGCCATCGTCGTGGGAAGGCGGATCAACGCCCGCGGGAATCCTCTTCACCCGACCCGTCGATCCGCTGGGCGATCGAATCGAGCCATCGTCTATCAGCGGTCACGCCAGGCACGAGAGTCGTAGCGACCGAACCATCGGGGTCCAACACTAGGAATTTCCTGACTCTACCGGATTGCGGGTTTGAGCGGTGCCGGGTGTACGGCCGG
>ERZ778018.895-NODE-895-length-33162-cov-48.743891_pt1 | contig 33162 bp, 28 predicted proteins | sample MGYA00375748_ERZ778018 | MGnify/ENA primary metagenome ERZ778018 (study PRJEB29350, sample SAMN05509839) | bioreactor metagenome | biome: bioreactor; material: wastewater | place: South Africa: University of Cape Town | collected 2014-04-22 ... | reverse complement strand
ACCGTTCGGCGCTTTGGCGGTTGAACAACGGCCTCAATTGGCTCCCTCCCCCACCACGCACAGAGAGGGCGGGATGATGACCCTCCCCCCACATAGAGCAATGGGGCGGTGATGGACGCGGCTGCCCGCAAGCTTGAGCCCAGGCTCCTCACTCTGCATGAGGCTGCGGACTATTGCGGGCTGACACCTCGCGCCTTCCGGCGCTATATCCGCCTGCCGCCGGTCAAGCTTGGGCCAAACGACCTCTGGGAAAGGGAAGCTTTGGACCGCTATATTGACGGCCTGACGGGGCGGAATGGGGCGGGGATCGACTGGCATGAAGCGGTCGAGAGATTCTAAGCTTCCGAGATATGTCTACAAGCAGCGGATTGGAAAGCACGTCTATTACCGCTTCCGCCGCTCCGGTGGCGGTTCTGTGCGCCTGCCAGATGTGGACACCCCGGCCTTTCACGCCGCCTATGCTGCGCTTCTGGCCGAGAAGGCGCCGTTAGGGCGGTACACGCCAGGCAGCGTGGCCCACACGATTGAGATTTACCTGAACAGTGCCGACTTCGATCAGCTTGCGCCGGCCACGAAGCGCGACTACCGCCGCTACCTCCTCCGGCTGGACCGGTCCGTGGGAGACAAACCGATCACCGCTGTAGATATGGTCTATATCCATGCGGTGCGCGACCGGCTCAAGAGCACGCCGGTTGCCGCCAATCACGCCATATCGGTAATCCGGGCCCTGTTCCGGTTTGCCGTCATGCGTGGCATCGCGTCGGCCGATCCCACCAGAGGAATCGCAAAGCTCCGTGGCGGCGATGGATACCGACGCTGGGATGAGCACCAGATTGCCCTGTTCCGCGCCTCAGCACCGCCCATGATGCGGCTGGCCTTCGAGCTTGGCCTCTACACCGGCCAGCGCCTCTCCGATGTGATCCGGCTGGCATGGTCGAACTATGATGGTGCCCGAATCCGGCTGCGCCAGCAGAAGACCGGCACAACGCTCAGCATTCCGGTGCACCCAGACCTGAAGGTTCTGTTGGACGGGACGCCGCGGCGCGGCCTGACCATCCTGACCACGGTCACCGGCCGGTCCTATCACCCCCGGGTATTCTCGCGGGAGTTTCTGGAGGCCCGGCAGGCGGTGGCAGGGCTGGAGCCGGATTTGAGCTTTCACGGTCTTCGACACACAGCCGCGGCACGGCTGGCGGAGCTTGGTTCGGGTGCCCCGGAAATCCAGGCCATCACCGGCCACAAGTCCTTGAAGCTGGTGGAGCATTACATTAGACAGGCGAGCCAGGAACGGCAGGCGGATAGGGCTATATCTAGGCTTCCGAAACGCTAAATCGCTAAACGTTCGCTAAATCGGCTTTTAAGCCATTGATCCTGTTGGGGGATCGTCTAACGGTAGGACAGCGGACTCTGACTCCGCCAGTCTAGGTTCGAATCCTAGTCCCCCAGCCAGCTTACGCCTCGTTCTGTTGGAAAGGGCTGGAAGTCCGCAGTGCCGGGCTTCATCAATCACCCATATCTGGTCGGATCGTATGCGGACTGCTCATGACGCCTCTGGCTGTGCATCGTCTTCCGAAGACTTTAGGTTACCCTTGCGACGGAATCGATCGCAGCAGAGACTGGCAGCCCGCCAGAACTTTGCGTGTCGGTTCGACGACGATGCAGCGCGTATCGTCGCCCTGCGTATGGTGGAAGCGGTGGCAGCCAAAGAAGCCGGCGACAGTCTTGTATCCGGCTTCGTGAATCGGTGTGAGTTCCCCAGCGGTAAACTGGCTGGTCTCATACGGAGCATCGATACCCACTTGCCCCGCAAAGGCACGCCGAGCCACGTCCAGCAAAGCCGGGCTCACCACAAGATAGCGTTGCGAATCCGCGTCGGGCAGCGGCAGCAGGGGTGGAATTAACGCGTGCCAGTCGCGCGCCGCGATAGCAGCACCGAGTGCAAGCCACATCGCCGTCTGCTCCGGTGCAGGAGCAACAGCCTGTATAGACCGCTCCGCACCCAGATACTCATACTCATGCGCACTGTTGGCAACGAAGCAGAGATTATATTCGCTCAGCGCTTTGGGCGCCCAGCGCGCGAGCGCCAACCAAATGGCGATGCCGGGACCGCGCTCACCCGCGCAAGTGAACCAGCCGGACCGCGGCGTCGAAACAGTAACCCATTTGGATTTCCCGCGGTCCAGATGCCCGGCGAGATTGAAGGCGTCGCGCCGCCCACCGCTGCCGGTCAGGAACAACGTGCCTGTTTCGCCGCGGATGGCCGCGGCAAGAAACGGGTTTGCATCTTCCGGAGCCAGAACGGCTACCGGCACATCGAACATCGGCTTGTTGCCATCCGTATTAAGAGCAATGGCCTGCCCTGTCGGACCGTTGGTGACAATCACCGCGGCGCGAGCACCCTTCGCAATAGCGGCCCTGGCTCCCTGCCGAATCGGCTTCGCCAAAGCCGTCGAATGGCGCGCAAACGGCAAATCGATGAGCGCAATGGCACCGGAAAGCGACTGCTCCGGCGGGATCGCAGGATCGACGCGAACAAAGCGGCCCGTAACTCCCATTTCACCGGTGGGAACAACAATCGCCTGTGGAATAACAGGAGCTACACGGCTTCCCACCGTCAGTTCCACGCGGCGCGGATTGAAGAAGGGAACAGAGATGGCCTGACGCGAAATTTTAAACCCCTGGCTTTCCAATTCTGACGCCATCCACTCACCGCACGCATTGTCGCCCGGACCACCGGAAGCCTTTATACCGAATTCGATATAGCGCAGCAGATCCTGATGAATGAGATCTTCCAAAGTGCCAGCAAGGCCGTAGGAAACAGGCGCAAAACTGGCCGCGATGCCACTGGTTGCCAACACATGCCGTCTTGTCGGGTGGATTATAGAGTCATGCATTTCACGCCATCCTTTTTGCGCAGCATAATTGAAGACTTACAGTCATATAATCGATCAACGATATATACTCTGGCGCGCCTATCCCATTTTGAATGCCAATACGCCTTGACAGCCTTCGGAACGCCAGGAAAGATTTTCGGCAACCTACAGCGGTTGGAAGCCCGATGCCGAAAACAATAACGTGCCTTGCGCTGATGATAGCGATTTCTCTTTATGCCGCTGGTAGCAATGCGGCGACAGCAAACGATACGCGCCCCGTTGTCACGATTTCGCAAGGCATGCTGGCAGGGCGGGCTGGCGCCAACGGTGTGAAAACATTCAAGGATATTCCTTACGTCAAGCCGCCAACTGGCGAATTGCGATGGCGGCCACCAATTGAGGCCACGTCCTGGAAGGGCGTGCGCGACGCAGCAACATTTGGTGCGAGTTGCATTCAACCCACCTATCCGCCGGGCAGCATCTATTCCGACGACCCGGAGAAAATGAGTGAGGATTGTCTGACGCTTAATATCTGGGCGCCACCGCATGCGCACAAAGCACCGGTTATCGTTTGGATTTACGGCGGTTCGCTGACATTCGGCGGCAGCGCAGAGCCTATGTATGATGGTACAAAATTCGCCACGCATGGCGTTGTGTTCGTTTCGTTCAATTACCGGCTGGGTCCGCTCGGCTGGCTCGCATTGCCGGCACTGAGTAAGGAGTCGCCGCACGGCGTGTCCGGCAATTATGGTTTGCTCGACCAGATCGCGGCACTCAGATGGGTACACAAGAATATCGCGGCCTTTGGCGGCGATCCCCAAAATGTCACGATCATGGGGGAATCGGCCGGCGCGTTGAGTGTGACCTATCTGTTGTCCAGCCCGCTGGCACGCGGGCTGTTTCAGAAGGCGATCGCCGAGAGCCCGAACATGCGCGCCTTTCCCGAGTTGAAGCACGCCAATCATGGCCTACCCTCTGCCGAAGAAATCGGAATGAAGCTTGAGACGGCGATGGGCGCATCCAATCTGAAAGCCTTGCGCGCGGCGAATGCCAAGGCACTGACGGCGGCGGCCCCGAAAGCGGGCTTCCGGGCCCAGGGCACAATTGACGGCTATGTGTTGCCGCGCCAGATCGTTGAAATATTCGATCGGGGCGAACAGGCTCACGTACCGCTGATCGCCGGATTTAACACTGGCGAGATCGAGACATTGCGCATGCTTTTGCCCAAACCGCCGGCGAGCCGCGCAGCCTATGAACAGGAAATCCGGAAGCGCTATGGCGATCTGGCGCCTGCATTCTTGAAGCTTTATCCAGGCGACGATATCGCCGCCAGCATGCGCGCAACGCTCCGTGATGGAATCTTCGGTTGGGCTGCTGAGCGGATGGTCTGCAAGCAGGCAGCCGGAGTCCCCGCCTACCTCTACCTGTTCGATCATGATTACCGCGCCGCACGCGAAAAGGGGCTGCGTGCCTTTCATGCCAGCGAATTGCCCTTCGTCTTCGGCCAGGTTGGGTCTCAGGCGAAGCTGCCGCCCAACTGGCCGCGCCCTGATGGCGCTGACGATACGAAGCTGTCGAACGCGATGATGAACTACTGGACATCCTTTGCACGCAATGGCGTTCCCACAGCACCGGGGCAGCCGTCCTGGCCGCGCTTTGCATCGGGCAAGCAATACATGCTCTTTGGCAACCAGCCCGCGGAATCGCACGATCTTTATCCCGGCATGTATCGCTTGCACGAAGAGTGGGTGTCGCGCAGGCGGCGCGCTGGCAACCAGCAATGGTTCTTCAATGTCGGCCTGGCCGCACCCGTGCCTCATAATTGAATTTTATGAGCAGGATATTCATTCACACAATAATGAAATTGACAGATCCGGCGCTTTACCCGCATAGTGCCGGAAAGGGCGGCCTTCACGGCAATGCCAAAAGGGGGAAATGCCGGTGCGAACAATGGCCACTGCGCCTATGACGAAACGCGCCTGCGATACACCGCGAAGAGTGCGCGCCAATCTTTGCGCCGGGCGAGACCGATAAACGATGGAAGCGAAAGCGCCCACAGTTGTGACCGGCGCCTTGCCAACGGTCCCCGGCGCACGAGCATGGGTCGTGCTCGGCATGTTGTGCTTCGTCTATGTGTTGAATTTCCTGGATAGACAGCTCTTCTCGATCCTGGCGAAACCGATCCAGGATGACCTGCACATCTCCGATGGCCAGCTTGGCCTGATAGGCGGGCTCTATTTCGGCGTCTTCTATACGTTCATTTCCATTCCTGTGGGTTGGATTGCTGACAAGACCAACAGGGTCTGGGTGTTGTCCACGGCTTGCGCGATCTGGAGCGCGGCGACAATGGCCTGCGGCCTTGCGATGAACTATGCCCAGCTTGCTGCCGCACGGATGACCGTGGGTTTTGGCGAAGCTGGCGGCGTGCCGCCGTCCTACGCGATCATTTCCGACTATTTCCCTTCCGGCCGCCGCGGCACGGCGCTCAGCATTTTCAATCTCGGTCCGCCGATCGGGGCCGCATTGGGCGTTGCCTTCGGTGCATCCATCGCCATGGTCTATAGCTGGCGCGATGCGTTTCTCGTCCTCGGTGCGGCGGGCGTACTGGCGGCAATATCGGTGATCGCGATCGTGCGCGAGCCACGCCGCGGCGGGCTCGATCGTCCCGCGACAGGCAACCATGCCACGGCAGAAGCGGCATCAAACCTCGGACAGACGATCAAGATGTTCTTCTCGCGTCCATCGCTCGTACTGGCGGCCGTTGCCAGCGGTGTAACGCAAATCGTCACCTATGGTGCGGGGAATTTCACAACGCTCTTCCTGATGCGCGAAAAGGGCATGACACTTGAGGAAGTCGCCATCTATTTGGCCGTGATCATGGGTATCGGCATGAGCGCGGGCATCTTCGTTTCAGGGCGGATCATCGATCGCTTCACCCGGCGCTCGAAACAGGCCTATGCACTGATCCCGGGTATATCGCTTGCACTTGCTGTCCCATTTTATCTGGCTTTCGTGTGGGCACCATCCTGGCAACTTGCAACTGTCTTCCTGATCGGCCCGTTCTTTCTCAATTACTTCTATTTGTCCTCGTCCGTTACGCTGGTACAGGAAGATGTGCGCCCCGATCAGCGCGTTACTTCCGGCGCTTTGCTGTTACTGATCATGAACCTGACCGGCATGGGTTTGGGACCAACCTTCGTGGGCGAGGTCAGCGATTTTTTTCATGCGGCCCATCCGCATCATTCCCTTCAGATCGCCTTTTACCTTCTGACGCCGTGCTATCTGATCGCGATTGGCCTGTTCCTGTGGCTGGCGCGCGTACTGAAAAAAGAACAAGAGGCGGGCGAAGCGCTATGATATCTGGGCCAGTTCGCCACCTACTGCTCACGCTCGCGGCCGCATGTCTGACGATGGCACCCCCCGCTTTCGCGGATCAGGCGCCAGTGGTGAACGCGCCCGCCGGTGCCGTGATGGGGCTAACGCAGGGCCCGCTAAATGTGTTCAAGGGCATTCCCTATGCCGCACCGCCGGTCGGCAAGCTGCGCTGGAAGCCGCCGCAGCCCGCTGCACCATGGCAGGGTACATTAAACACGACAAAATTCGGGCCGGCCTGCTATCAGCCCACGTCCAAATTCGTCACCATCTATACGGCAGACCCGGGGCCGATGAGCGAGGACTGCCTGAGCCTGAACATCTGGGCACCGGCCAATGCGCACAATGCCCCGGTATTCTTCTGGATCTATGGCGGCGCATTGTGGGGTGGATCAAGCCGCGATTCATTATATGACGGCGCCAGGCTGGCCGAGAGAGGCATTGTCGTCGTCACGATCAACTACCGGCTGGGGGTTCTGGGCTGGCTGGCCCATCCAGAGTTGAGCGCAGAATCGCCGCTGCACATCTCCGGCAATTACGGATTGCTTGACCAGATCGCTGCGCTCAGATGGGTCAAGCACAATATCGGCGCGTTCGGTGGCGATCCGGCGAACGTAACCATTGCGGGCGAATCCGCGGGCGGCCTGAGTGTGCTTTATCTGATGGCTTCGCCGGAAGCCCGTGGGCTGTTTACAAAGGCCATCGCGGAAAGCGCCTATATGGTGTCGACGCCGCTGCTGAAGCAGAACAAATACGGCATGATGTCCGCAGAAGAGAGCGGCGTGGAGCTGGCCAAGGCACTGCACGCAAAAGACATCACCGCATTGCGCACAATGGACCCGGCGACGCTCACCGATGATGCGGCAGCCGCGAAATTTCTACCATTCGGCGCAGTCGATGGGCACATCCTGCCGGGCCAGCTCGTGACCGTTTTCGACAAGGGTGAAGAGGCGCATGTGCCGGTACTGGCGGGGTTCAACAGCGGCGAAATCCGCTCGCTCAGAATCCTGGCGCCGAAGGTACCCGCAAGCCAGACCGCGTATGAAAAGATCATTCGTGCCAATTACGGCGATCTGGCAGACGAATTCCTGAAACTCTATCCGTCCACAAACATGGAAGAGAGTATTCTCGCGACGACACGCGATGCGCTCTATGGCTGGACGGCGGAACGGATGGTACGCGATCAGATGAAGCAGGGTGAGCCCTCATACCTGTACTTCTTCGATCACGGCTATCCGACCGCGGACAATGCAGGCCTGCACGCATTTCATGCCAGCGAGCTGCCATTTGTGTTCGGCACCATTGATCGCACGCCACCGCATTGGCCGGCCATTCCGCAAACGCCGGCTGAGGAAAAACTGTCCAACGCGATGGTTGATTATTGGGCGAGCTTTGTGAAAACGGGTCATCCGTCTGCAAAAGGCGCGCCCGCCTGGCCCGCTTTTGATACCACCGCATTCTATATGCATTTCGCAGACGCACCGCGGCCCTCCACGCACCTTCTGCCGGGCATGTACCAGTTGCACGAAGAGGTCATGTGCCGCCGCCGCGCGGCCGGCAATATAGCGTGGAACTGGAACGTCGGTTTGTTCTCGCCTCCCCTGCCACCGAAAGGCCTGTGTGGGACCGCACCATGAAAATTGGCGATTTCAAATTGAAGGCAAGCGATTTCGGGAAATTCGGCCAGGGTTTACAGCGACCGGAATGCGTATGGGTGGACAAGGACGGTATCTGGACGTCGGATTTGCGTGGCGGCATTGCCCATGTGAAGGACGGTGCCGACCCAACCGTGCTGGGGCGCGGAATCGTCGAACCCAACGGTTTCAGCCGCAGGCCGGATGGCAGCTTTGTCGTTGCCGGTATCGGCGATGGCGCATTCCACCGGATCGCGCCGGATGGAACAACACACACACTACTCGACCGCTACAATGGCGAGCCACTGGGTACCGTCAATTACGCCTGCGCGGATGGCCCGGATAGAATCTGGCTTTCGGTCATGACGCGCAAGCCACAATGGCACGATGCCCTGAAGACGGAGGTGATGGATGGCTACATTCTGCGTATCGATAGCGATAGTGGCCGTTGTGAGATCGTGGCTGACGGCCTTGACCTGACCAACGAGGTCAAGGTCTCACCGGATGGACAATATCTGTATGCCGCCGAAACATTGGGCTGCCGGATTGTGCGCTTCCCGATACGGCATGACGGTTCACTGGGTCAGCGCGAAATCGTCGGCCCCGAAACGCTTGGCCGCGGCGCCGTACCCGATGGAATCACGTTCGACCCATGGGGAAACCTCTGGATCACGATCATCAGCCATAATGGTCTGATGGCAATCGACCGGCTTGGCGATGCCCATGTGATCTACGATGACAGAAACGAAGCGGCAGTCGAAGCCATGGCGGCCGGGATCGATGCCCGTAACGGCACGGTGGATCACCTCATTGCATGCGATACACCGGAAGGGCCGTTACGCTTGCCGACAAGCATCGCCTTTGGTGGGCCGGGCGGGCGCACAGCCTACGTCGGAACACTGATGTTGCCGCATCTTGCGACCTTCCGGCTGCCCGAAACCCTTGGCTGAGCCAGGAAAAGAGTTTCCCAGCCACTGGCAATTTCCATGAATTGCGACCGGTGACTGGCTATCAGCCACCGCACCCGGCTTCAGCGTTTGAGCGTTTCGAATCCGGCAGCCATGAAATCCGCCATACGCGCTTTCACGGCCTTGAAATCATCCGACTTGCACAAACCGCCTGAAAGCCGGTCGATGCGGCCACTGCGCGCAAGAGAATGCATGAGGCTACCGGTCACAAAGTGATAGCCCCAGAAGACGTCCTTCTTGGATATGTCGGGCAGCGCCTTGCGCAGGATTTCGATCAGCCGCAGAACGACAGGATCGAAATATTCGTCAAAAAGATCGGCCCCTTCCGGCGTATTGGCCAATTGGGCACAGAAGGCGGCATAGTTGCGCCAGCCCTCTCCCCCCTCGATGTACAAATCGAAATCCGTATCAAGAAAAACATGCAGCGCGCCCACCACGGTCGGCTTTCCCGCCATACGCCTGTCATACGCATCCAACGCCTTCATGCGGCGATCACTGGTGATCCCGGCGCGGCGAGCGAAGACAGCCTTGAACAAGGCGAGCTTGTCCTCAAAATAATAGTGCATCAGTGAAGTATGGACACCGACCTTCAGGGCCACGTCGCGCAGCGTCACACCGTATAGGCCGTGCTTCGAGAACAGGAGCTCGGCAGCATCCAGAATCTGCTCCATCGTTTCAGCACGCTGCTCGGCCTTCGTCCGGTGCGCATTCTTAGGCGCTTTCCGTTTCGCCGTTTTCTTTGGTGGAAGTTTTGTCTTGGTTTTCGTCATCGATCCGGTCTTTGCAGCAGGCGCTGGATGATAAGTTCCATCCGATCGCCGGACGGTGCCACCCGCCCCCAACTAGGCCCTTGCGTATTCGGTGCGAAGACGATTCTTGTCAATTTTGCCGGTCGGTGCCAATGGCATGTGCGCCACTTGAATCACCTGGTCTGGAATCCACCAGTCGGCAACATTCCCGCGAAGTGCGTCCAACAGAGCCCTCTCGTCGAGGGTATGGCATTTCTGCGGCTCGACAACAAGAATTGGACGTTCGCCCCATTTCGGGTCATTCCGGCCGATGACCGCAACCAGCCCCACACCGGGTAACCGCCCGACAATTGCTTCGATCTCTGCAGGATTAATCCATTCACCACCCGATTTGATCAGGTCTTTGGTCCGGCCAGAGATTGTCAGGTTGCCGGCATCGTCAATTGTGGCAAGGTCACCTGTATCGAAGTAGCCCTCTGCGTCCAACGCCTCTGCCTGGGCTTTAAAATACCGGTCAACAACACTTGCCCCCTTCACCTTCAAATGCCCGGTAACGTTCCTCTGCCGCGACAGGGTGGCCCCCGCTGCATCCGTAAGCTTCAGATCGAGCCCGACCGAGGGACGGCCAGAAGCAATAGCGCGGGCGCGCCCTCGAGCGGGCGCGATGGTGCCAAGCGGTGAGAGCTCCGTCATGCCCCAACTGGTCTGTACACGCGCGCAAAGACGTTTCTCCATCCGTTCGATCAAAGCATCCGGACATGTGGAACCGCCAATGATGACCCGCTCAAGTGTCGGCACGTCAGCACCGGTCGCATCGAGATAATCCAATAGACCCTGCCACACCGTCTGCACGCCCGCCGCGACGGTTACACCTTCGTCGCGAATAAGCGTCGCCAACCACGCCCCGTCAGTCTGCCGGCCGGGCAAAACAAGCTTGGCTCCCGCTGCTGGTGCCGCGAATGGAAACCCCCAGCCATTGGCATGGAACATCGGCACCGCAACGAGAACTGAATCAGCCGCGGTCAACGCAAACGCATCAGCCTGCAGGGCACGCAACGTGTGAAGATAATTGGAGCGATGGGTATAGAGCACCCCCTTGGGAGCACCCGTCGTTCCCGATGTATAACAAAGCCCCGCCGGTGCATCCTCGCTGAAATCGCCCCATCGCGCCTCGGCCCCATGGCCAGCGAGCAGTGTCTCCACTGTGAACACCCGCTTCCCGGCTATTATGTGCAACGATGCAGGGCTTTCATCCAGTTGCACCACCACTTCTATGCTTGGGCAACGCTGTAGCAGCGCCTGCGCCAAATCCTCCAGCCCGGCACCCACGGCCAACACGCGATCCTCGGCTTCGTTCACCATGGCTGCCAAATGCGCAACTGTGAGCCGCGGGTTCAGCGTATGACAGACGAACCCTCCGCCCATGGCCGCATAATATATTTCCAGATGGTGCTGCGTGTTCCATGCCAAGGTACCGACACGGTCACCGGTGCGGAGCTCCAGCTTCGTCAACGCACCCGACAAACGATTGCTGCGATCTCTCAGGGTCTCATAGCCAACGCGCCCTGCCCCTGCCGTGACAACTTCGCGATCTCCCCACCACTTGGCAGCGTGATCGAGAAACTTGTCTATCGTGAGGGCATAAGGTTGCATGAGCCTGTGAAAGGAACCTGAAAAGAATGCGGCCACCGACTGATCGCAACAGCCGGTGGCGATAGAAGAACCGGGTCAGAACGCCTTCGTGAGACGTATCCCAAACTGGCGCGGTGGTCCGGCATAGAGACCACCCGAATTGTTGGACGCCACATACTGCTTGTTCAAGACGTTATCGCCATAGAGGGTGAAGAACCAACCACCAGTCTGATACTCGAGTTGCGCGCCGAGGAGATCGCGCACGCCCAGGCGATCACCGAGCGCCGGGTTATCGAATATCGATGCCCACTGCCCGGAAACATGGGCAAAGCTGACGCGCGGGGTCAACGTATCGCCACCGTCGAGAAGAAACTCGTATTGGGCGCCCAAATTATAAGTGGCACTGGGTGCGTAAGTGATTGGATTGCCCTTCACATTGACGCAGTAAATGCCGGGGCCACCCGCCGTGGGGTCGCAAACGCCCGTTGCAAGGCGGTTGTATCTTGGATCGACAGCCCAGAAATGGGGCAGTGAACTCTTGAGCAAACCGACAGAACCAGTAAGGGAGAATTGCCCGAATGACGCTTGAGCCTCACCTTCAACACCGTAAATCTTGGTCTTGCCGGGGAGGTTGATTTCGTAGGTATTCAGCGGAACCGATGGATCAGACAATGTGATCTGAAACCGGTCATACTCCGTGTAGAAAGCGTTCAACTGAGTACGCAGGTGCCCATCAAACCAGGATGCCCTCTTCCAGCCGATTTCATAGTCTGTATCCGTCACCTTGCCAAACGGCGCGGGACCGCCCACCGCCGACGTATAGGTGTTGAGGCCGCCTCCCGTGTAGCCTGTCGCTACGAACGCATAGAGGAAATCGCCTTCATTGACGGCCCAATCGATTGCGGCCTTATACGTGAGGGCGGAAGATTTCTGGGTCTCGATATCGTTGTACGCTGTGGGTGTCAGCGTGGTCACGCCAAACCCGTTGCCGTAGTTCCAGAGATCCACATTGTTGTGGGAGCGGGTTTGCGTCCAGCGGCCTCCGAGTGAGACCGAAACGCCGCTTCCGAGCTTGGCTTCGATCTGACCGAATGCGGCAATGTCCTGGTTGGTCGTTTTCCCCTGAATCGTCCAGGAGGTGTATTGATAGAAGTTGCCTAGGTTGGGGGTTGGCCCACCTGGAAAACGTGGCCCAACCGCAATCCAGAATTGATACGGTGAACGCCAGTCGTAGTCGTTTTCCTGACCATACAAGCCAACCACCCAGGTGATCGGCTGGTTGTCCGGCGAAATCAAATTGAATTCCTGAGAATAAACGGTTTCACCAACCGAATCGTAGAACGTCCAATTGTTGGTCGTGCCGAAATAGGGAAAGACGCCCGGATTGCCGTAATCCGTGCCATCCAGATCAGCTCTCCAGGCACCGATACCAACATTATAATCAGAGATGGACCGCAGCGTGATGCCACTCGGGAACACATAGTCCACCTTCAGGATCGTACGTTGCTCACGATCCAGCCGGGCCATTGGTGCATTGGCAGTGACATGAAAGAGATTGCTGTCGTGATAGGGGTTTGTGAAACCGTATGGCGCTACCGAAGCACCAACAGGAAGAAGCTGTGAATATGGAATGGCCGGAGACGCGCCGAAGTCCTGATAGAGGGCATCGTATTTCAGCGAAACCGTCAGGGATTCGACAGGCTTCCACAAAACGCTCAAACGGCCGGCGACTTCCTTAAGATCACCCGGATTGTAGCCGGGTTTGCAGCCCGCATACTTCGCATTGGGGCAATTGTCCGCCGGATCGCGATCGATAATGCTATAAAAACTGTCTCTCCTTTCACCAAATCCGGAGATACGCACCGCCAGATTGTCCGTGATCGGAATATTGACCGCACCTTGCAGCTGGACGTCATTATAATTGCCGTATTGCGCCTGTACATAACCATTATAACCGCCCCCGATCACGGGGTCGTTCGTCGTCACGAACACCGCGCCGCCGGTCGCATTCTGCCCTACGAAGGTGCCCTGCGGGCCGCGATAGACTTCGATGCTTCTGATATCGTAAAATGGCTCTGCCGTTATATAACCGGGAAAAGTCGATGCGCCGTCGCGGTAGGTGACCACACCGACCGGCGTCTGCGTGTTGTGCTCACCCTTTCCAACGCCGCGGATGTTGAAATCGATTCCCTGCCCCAGATCATTGACCGTCAGATTGGGTGCGATGAACTGCAGCGAATTGACGTTGATGACATTCCGGTTCTGAAGATCATCCCCTGTCAGAACGCTCGCCGTTACCGGCGTTGTCATCAGATTTTCTACTCGGCGCTCTGCCGTAACCACCACGGTCTCGATGCCACCTCTATCGCTGGCGGCAACCCCCGCTGTCGAAGATGTATCGGACGTGTCCGTCTGTGCATGAACTGCGTTGCAGCAAACAAGCGCCAGTACAGACGCCGACAAGCTTAGCGTGCGCCCCATAATATTCCCTCCCCTGTCCGCCCATAGGCGGCCATGCACATTCCGGCATGCATGCTGAAGCTGGCAGAAAGGTCGGGATCTGTCAATATTCATTCACACACGGATGAATATCTTGTTCTACTGTCGGCGCGGCCGCAACGACGGTGACGAGATTGCCTGAAGCCTTATCGGGATATTGTCGAACCAGGGGTAAAGATGGTTGGGAGGGGGCTTCGCATCCACAGATGCCGAGAGAATTCGGCCATCGATCTTCGACGTGTGAGCGTTCACGATCTGCTTTGCCGTACGGATGATGTTCGAGGCGACCGGTATCCTCATCCGCTGGCAGTTTGGCTGAATTCGATCGAGTCCGACCTGCCCATGACCACCCCGTTTCTCAGGGCGCATTCTTTCGCCTGCCGCTTGGCACTCCAGACCAGCCTGGAGGCTGCCGCCTGGTGTTAGCGCTGCTCGTCGACTGTGCTATTTCAGTTTGGATTTCATCCCACACCACGGCGCTGTGGCCCAAGGTCAGAACCGCTTCTTCAAGAGCATCGGCGTGCGTGGCCGCGGTCAGCGGAACGGGCTTCGTCCATCCGGCAAGCGGCGCGGGCAACGCCCTGTCCATGGCGGGGCAAGCTGCAGGCGCCGCTGCCCATACCGGCAGCGGTTGAAAGAAGAGCGCTATCGCGAACAGGATTTTGCGCATTCCGGGAATCCCGACGGATTTCGTAATGTCCATTCAACTACAACGCAGCGCGCCGAAAAAGTCCGCTGTGGAATAAGCGGTCAAATCCGGCGCACACACGGCTGCTGATCAGTATAGATCTCTCTCGCGGCATGAACACATGCCTCGCTCGGCTTGAAGTGTCTTCCGGAAAAGTATGGAATTGATAAGAGTAAAAGGGAGCACGCGATGAGCGACCGGTTTCCGCGAAGCTGGATGTGGTCCGAAGCGGTGGACATGCTGACGCGCGCGGAGCGTTTGCACCGCCAATTCTTTGAACCGCGTCGCGGACCCGCCGGCCCGGCCTGGGAACCACCGGTGGACATCATCGAAACGGAAACCAAAATCCTGATTTTCGCCGCCCTTCCCGGCGTAAGCCCCGAAAATGTGGACGTTGCGATTGACGGTGACCTTTTGGCCATTTCGGGATCGCGGCATCTGCCGCCCGAGCTTGCAACAGCCGCCATTCACCGTCTTGAACTTCCCCAAGGGCGGTTCAGCCGGCATGTTCCCCTGCCCCCCGGATACTATAACGGCATTGAAAGAACGTCGATTGACGGCTGCATCGTCATCACGCTTCACAAAGCGGAGCGTGGCCGTGGTTGACACACAAACGAATGATCCCGCCGGGGGCACCACCGGGAATCCATTGCCATCGGATGCGCTTATCATCGTACCGGTACGCAATATGGTCCCGTTTCCCGGTGTTGCTTTCCCGGTGACCATTGCCGGTCCCCGGTCATTGGCGGCCGCACAGCAAGCCGTCCGGCAGCAGCAGCCGGTCGGCATAGTGATGCAACGAAACACAGAAATTGCCGACCCCACGGCGCTTGACATGCATCGTATCGGAACGGTGGCCAGTGTCATACGCTATCTCACCGCCCCGGATGGCTCGACACATCTGGTTTGCCAAGGTGAGCAGCGCTTTCAAATCCTCGAATTTCTCGATGGCTGGCCCTTCATGGCGGCGCGCGTCCTGCGCATTTCCGAACCCGCCGCATCGTCATCGGAAATTGAAGCGCGCTTTTCGATTTTGAAGCAGCAGGCCATGGAATCCCTGCAATTGCTGCCACAGGCGCCAGCCGAACTGGTTGCGGCCGTTCAGGCTATCGATACGCCCGGCACGCTTGCCGATCTCGCGGCAACCTATATGGACATCAAGCCGGAGGAGAAGCAGGAAATCCTCGAAACGATCGACGTTTCGGCAAGAATGGAGAAAGTGTCGAGACTTCTTGCCCATCGGATCGAAGTTCAACGCCTGTCACAGGAGATCGGGCAGCAAACGAAAGCCGCGCTGGACGAACGCCAACGCGAAGTTCTCTTGCGCGAACAGATGGCAGCAATCCAACGCCAGCTTGGCGAAGACGGCGAACACGGAAAGGCTGCAGAAATTGCGGAGCTTTCCGAGGCCATCACCAGGGCGAAAATGCCGCGCGAGGTGGAAGATCAAGCCCGCAAGGAGTTGAAGCGGCTGGAACGGATGCCGGAGGCCGCCGGCGAATACAGCATGGTGCGCACCTATCTCGATTGGCTGATCGAGTTGCCGTGGGCATTGCCGGAAGAAGCGCCGATCGACATTGCGGAGGCCCGGCGCATTCTCGATGCGGATCATTACGGGCTGGAAAAGATAAAGCAGCGTATCGTCGAATATCTGGCGGTTCGCAAACTGGCACCCGCTGGAAAGGCACCCATCCTTTGCTTTGTCGGCCCGCCCGGTGTGGGCAAGACTTCGCTCGGGCAATCCATCGCACGCGCGATGAAACGGAAATTCGCCCATGTCAGCTTGGGCGGTGTGCATGACGAAGCGGAAATCCGCGGCCATCGGCGCACCTATATCGGTTCGCTTCCGGGCAACATCATTCAGGCCATTCGCAAGGCGGGCACGCGCAATTGCGTGATGATGCTCGATGAAATCGACAAGCTGGGCGCAGGCATACAGGGCGACCCGAGTGCCGCTCTACTGGAAGTGCTCGACCCCGAACAGAACGCGACATTTCGCGACAACTACCTCGCCGTGCCCTTCGATCTCAGCCGGATCGTGTTCATCACGACGGCAAATGTTCTGGATACGATTCCGGGGCCCTTGCGGGACCGTATGGAAATCATCGGCCTCAGCGGTTACACGGCGACAGAGAAATTCGAAATCGCCAGGCGTTATCTTGTCCGCCGGCAAATGGAAGCCAATGGCCTGAAGGATGGCCGCGTGGAGCTGAGCGATGATGCAATCCGCAACATCATCGATCACTATACGCGTGAAGCCGGTGTGCGTGGCCTGGAGCGGCAGATCGGCAGGGTCTTGCGTCATGCGGCGGTGCGGATTGCCGAAGGACAGGCCGCCTCCGTGCATATTGAAGCAGCCGATCTCCAGGAGGTGTTGGGGCCGCCTGTATATGAGGATGAAGTCGCGCTCAGGACCAGCGTACCCGGCGTGGCGACGGGCCTTGCCTGGACGCCGGTCGGCGGCGATATCCTGTTCATCGAAGCCACCCGGATTCCGGGGAATGGCAGGCTGATCCTGACCGGCCAGCTTGGTGAAGTGATGCGTGAAAGCGCACAGGCCGCGCTGAGTGTGGTGAAAGGGTCCACGGCCTCACTTGGTATCGATCCCGCACGCTTCGAGAAAAGCGATATTCACATCCATGTGCCGGCCGGTGCGACACCGAAAGACGGGCCGAGTGCCGGAGTTGGAATGTTCATGGCCCTGACATCGCTCATGACAGACCGCACCGTGCGGAGCGATACCGCCATGACCGGAGAAATCAGCCTGCGCGGGTTGGTTTTGCCCGTGGGCGGGATCAAGGAGAAAATTACCGCGGCCGCGCGGGCCGGTATCAAGCGCGTGATGCTGCCCGCACGCAATCGGAAAGACTATGACGACATTCCAAAGGAAGCGCGCGACCAATTGGAATTCATCTGGCTGGAACATGTGACGGACGCCGTCGCCGCAGGCCTTGCACCGGCCCAACCGGATTCAGTCTGAATACGCGGTCAAACTTGCGGAGGGCATGCCGGTTTCCGGCCACACCGGCATCGGCGGCATCGGCGGCATCGGCGGCATCGGCGGCATTTGCAAGCACCGGCCGGGAACAACCCGGTATCGCGCCACGGGGCCACCACGGCGCGATTGCCAAGTGCGATTGCCAACGCGCTATTCGTTGATCTCCGGCTCCACAAGGCTGGCCAGGTTCTTCAGCGATTCCTGCCAGCCGAGATAACAGGCTTCCGGCGGGATGAGATCGGGTATCCCCTCCTGCACGACGTTGAGTTCGGTGCCGACCGAAACTTTCTTCAGCGTCACGGTCACCTGCATGGCGCCCGGCATATTGGGGTCGTCGAATGTGTCGGTGTAGCGCAGCCGTTCATTCGGTACCAGTTCGACATATTTGCCGCCGAAGGAATGACTGTTGCCGGTGGTGAAATTCCGGAACGACATTTTGTAGGTGCCGTCCGTAACTGGTTCATGATGATGAACGGTACAGGCAAAGCCGTTGGGCGGCAGCCATTTGGCAAGCGCGTCCGCCTCCAGAAAGGCGCGATAGACTTTTTCCGGCCCGGTTGCCAGAACGCGGTGCAAACGTACGGTGTTCGGCATGGTCGTTTCTCCTTGGTGTGAATGGGCGGAACGATTTCCGCCGCCGATCAGCGTCCCGGTATCGGCAGAACCGGCATGACTTCGACAGCCTCACCCGGAAAGATGGTGAAATGCGGATGTTTCTCGAACAGCTTCGCAGCCGCCTCATGCGATGGTGCCTGCACAACCATGAAGGCGCCCATCGCATTGCTCACATCGGCAATGCCGCCGGCGCTGACTTTCTTCGTCTTGCCCAGCGGGCCGCCCATGGCGGCAATGGCCGCCTGGTGCTTTTCGGTCCATGCCTGCCACGCGGCCACGCCTTGCTGCTCCCTCTTCTGCCGTTCGGCGTCGGAAAGCGCCTGCCATTCGGTCATGCGCGGGCTGGTCTTGCTGCCGAGAAATACGGCGAGATAGGTCTCGTTCGTGCTCATGCTCTGTCCTTTCCTTTGCGCAGGTGAAACAGAAGTTCGATATAGCGGCGCAGATGGTCGACGCTGGCCACCGCGATTTCCGCGTTGCCTTTCGCCTTGGCAAGAACAAATGCGCCTTGCAGCACCGCCTGCGTGTGCAGTGCGAGGCTTTGCGCGGTCCAGCCGCCGCGAATGCCGTACTTCGTCATGGCCTCGGCAATGTCGGCCTCAACCTTTGCCGCGTGGCCGCTGATGCTGGCATCGCAGGCATCGCGAATTTCGGGGCAAGTGTCGTAAACCTCCTGCACCATGGTGCCGACCAGACAGGTGAATTCCTCAATCCGGCCTGTCAGAAGCGCCTTGCGAAAATCGATATAGCCGAGCACGCGGGCGAGCGGATCGGCATGACGATGGTAAGGCGCGGTTTCGAACAGCGCGCCGGTCGTCTCCGACCAATAGTCCGCCGCCGCAACGCCCAGCGATTCCTTGCTCTTGAAATGATGAAAGAACGACCCCTTGGCGACGCCTGCTTCGGCGCACAATTCATCCACCGTCGTCGCGGCATAGCCTTTGGTGCGGATCACCGACAGGGCGGCATCCAGAAGCTTCTGCCGGGCTGACGCTTTGGGGCGCGCGGTGGGAAGTGCTGTATTCATGTTCTTATTGTACTGACTGGTCGGTTTAATATCAAGGCAAAGCCGATCGCCGGTGCCGGTGCCGATGCCGGAGCCTGAAGCATCCGCCGAAAAACGGGCGCGCGCACGTCACACCACCGTGACGGGCATCACCGCGAACGCCGGATAGAGTGGAAGGGCTGGCCCATCCGCGTCCGCTTCCCCTGGACCGGTATCGAAACGCCGCTGCCCCGCTGGCAACGGGTCTTCCCGGCCGACGGCGGTACAATGTGGGAAACCAACTGGACGATGGAATTCCACCGCGGGAGCGCATGAACCGGAAACGCTCGCGCGGCGCGGCTTAAGCCATTGATCTTCTTGGTGAGCCCGGATGGGATCGAACCATCGACCCTCTGATTAAAAGTCAGATGCTCTACCGCTGAGCTACGGGCCCCAAAGAAGCGGCGGACCATAGAGGGCAAAGGCAGATGTGTGAAGCGGTTTTTCGAGAAATTGCGCGGCAAAACAAAGCGCTGCCTGCGGGCCGGCCATTCAGCCCGCCGCGCTGCTTCGCGCCCGCGCACCGGCATAGGCTGCCGCCACACGGGCCGCAAACGCCGCCGCGGTGCCGCCCGCAATCGCGGCCCGCATCCCGGCCATCAGGTCCTGGTAATAGGTCAGGTTGTGCCAGGTCAGCAGCATCGCCGCAATAATCTCGCCCGCCTTCACCACATGGTGCAGATAGGCCCGGCTGAAACCGCGGCAGGCCGGGCAGGCACAGTCCGGGTCCAGCGGCCCCAAATCCTCCGCATGCGCCGCATTGCGCAGGTTGAGCGGGCCGCCGCGGGTAAACGCCTGCCCGTTGCGCCCCGAACGGGTGGGCAACACACAATCGAACATGTCCACCCCGCGCAGCACCGCGCCCACAATGTCATCGGGCTTGCCCACGCCCATCAGATAGCGCGGCCGGTCAACCGGCATATAAGGCGTGGTCGCCTCCAGCACATCGAACATCTGTGCCTGCGCTTCGCCCACCGCCAGCCCGCCAAGGGCATAGCCATCGAAGCCGATCGCCATCAGTTCGTGTACGGAGCGTTGGCGCAGATGCGGATAAACCCCGCCCTGCACAATGCCGAAACAGGCGCGCCCCGGCTGATCGCCGAACGCGGCGCGGCTGCGTTTGGCCCAGCGCATCGACAATGCCAGCGATTTCTCGATCTCCGCCTCGCCCGCCGGATAAGCCGGGCATTCGTCCAGCACCATCTGAATATCGGAGCCGAGCAGGCGTTGTATCTCCATCGCGCGTTCCGGCGTCAGAAACTCGCGCGCCCCGTCGATGTGGGATTGGAAGCGCACGCCTTCCTCGCTGATCTTGCACAGGCCCGCGAGCGACATCACCTGAAAGCCGCCGGAATCGGTCAAAATCGGCCGCTCCCAACCCATGAACACGTGCAGCCCGCCCAGCTTCGCAATCCGCTCCGCACCGGGCCGCAACATCAGATGATAGGTATTGCCCAGAAGAATATCGGCGCCCGTCTCGCGCACGCTTTGCGGCAGCATCGCCTTGACCGTTGCCGCCGTACCCACCGGCATGAAGGCGGGCGTGCGGATGCCCCCGCGCGGCAGGGTGATTTCACCGCTGCGCGCCGCGCCATCCGTGGCCGAAATCGAAAAGCGGACATCCGTCATCGCGGCCGGAATAGCAGACAGGCATCGCCATAGGAATAGAAGCGATAATGCGCGCGGATCGCCTCTTCATAGGCCCGTTTCATCACGGCCAACCCGGAAAAGGCCGAAACCAGCATGAACAAGGTGGATCGCGGCAAATGGAAATTGGTCAGCAGCACATCCACCGCGCGGAACGCGTAACCCGGCGTGATGAAAATATCGGTCTCCCCGGTAAAGGGTTTCAACACACCGTCGGCCCCCGCCGCACTTTCCAGCGTGCGCAAACTGGTGGTGCCCACCGCCACGATGCGCCCGCCCGCCCCGTGCACGGCATTCAATTGCGCCGCAGTTTCGCCGGACAGCATCGCCCATTCCGAATGCATCTTGTGCGCCGCGGTGTCGGCCGCGCTTACCGGCAGGAAGGTGCCCGCCCCCACATGCAACCGCACCAGCGCGCGCGTAACACCCGCCGTTTCCAGCCGCGCCAGAAGGTCGGGCGTGAAATGCAAACCGGCCGTCGGTGCCGCGACCGAACCGGGGTCTTTCGCAAACAGGGTCTGATAATCGGCCACGTCGGCTGCATCGGCCTTGCGCTTGCCGGCGATATAGGGCGGCAGCGGGGTTTCGCCTTCGCGTGCAATCGCGGCATCGAGATGTGCACCGGCCAGTGCAAAGGACAATTCCACCTCGCCCGCCTCGCCACGCCCAGCCACATTGGCCTCGATGGTTTCGCCAAGCCGCAGACGGTCACCCGGCATCAACCGCCGCGCCGGCCGCGCAAAGGCACGGAAGCGGGCGGGCGCCACGCGTTTGTGCAAGGTGACTTCGATCTTCGCGGTCACGCCGCCCACCCGCGCCAGGCGGACCCCACGCAACCGTGCCGCAATCACCTTGGTGTCGTTCGCCACCAGAACATCGCCGCGCGCCAGATAACTGGGCAAATCACGCACGCGCGCATGATCGATGCGGCCGTCTTCGTGCACCACCATCAGCCGCGCGGAATCGCGCGGCCGCGCCGGCCGCAGCGCAATCAGCCCCTCCGGCAGGTCGAAATCGAACAGCGAAACATCCATGGCGGAAGAATGCGCCCGAACTCAGGCGCCATCCACCGCGGACAGTACGGTGGCGATGATCCGGTCCTGCGTCTCGCGATCGAGATAGGGGTGCATCGGCAGGCTGATCACGGTCTTGCTCAAACGCTCGCTCACCGGCGTCGGCGCACTGGGGAAATCGCAATAACCCTTCTGCACCGAAAGCGGCGTCGGATAATAGATCGCGCTCGGGATGCCGGCCTCTTTCAGCGCCGCCTGCAAGCGGTCGCGCTCCGGCACCTGAATGGTATATTGCGCCCAGCTTGAGCGCGCACCCGCCATCACCATCGGCACGCGAATGCGGTTGGAACGGCCAAGCCCTTCCGCGTAACGCTGTGCCACGGCCTCGCGCGCGTCCAGCTCATCGGGGAAAATCTTCAGCTTCTCGATCAGGATCGCGGCCTGAATCGTGTCCAGCCGCGAATTCATCCCGATGCGCACATTCTCATATTTGTCGCTGCCCTGCCCGTGCATGCGCAAAGAGCGCAACAGATCCGCCAGCTTGCCGTCATTGGTGAAGCACGCCCCGCCATCGCCATAACAACCGAGCGGTTTGGCCGGAAAGAAGCTGGTGGTCGCCGCATCGCCAATGCTGCCGGTGCGCGCACCGTCCAGCATGCCGCCAAAGCCTTGCGCGGTATCGCACAGCAGCGGCAGGCGCTCACGCGCGGCAATCGGCGCGATCTCGCGGTAATCGGCGGGCTGGCCGAACAGATCGACCGGGATGATCGCACGCGGCTCCAGCCGCGCTTCGCGCTTCACCAGCTGGATCGCGGCCTCCAGACTCACCGCGCTCATATTGAAGGTGTCTTCGCGCACATCCACGAACACCGGTACAGCACCGGCCAGCGCCACCACCTCTGCCGTGGCGGCAAAGGTGAAGGCCGGCACGAACACCGCATCGCCCGGCCCGATGCCCCAGGCGCGCAACACCAGCAACAGCGCATCGGTGCCGTTGGCGCAGGTCACCGCGTGCTTCACACCGGCGAATGCCGCCAATTGTTCTTCCAGCGCCGCAACCTGCGGCCCCAGCACCCATTGCCCGCTTTCCACCGCGTCCGTGATGGCGCGGGCGAGCCCGTCGCCCAGACGGCGGCGCTGAGCCTGAAGGTCGATAAAGGGAATCATGGGCGCCTCCGCCGGTTCGCGACTGGGGCTTTTAGCCCCTTCGCCGCGGCCGCGCCAACGGAAAGCCGCAACACCAAATATTGCGAAATGATTCAGCCGTCGGCTTCGACGCGCATCTTCTCGATTTTGTCCGGCGGGCCTGAAATGGCGCCATTGTTATGCTCGCCGCCCTTCTTGATTGCGTCGATATGCTCCATGCCTTCAACCACCTGGCCCCACACCGAATATTGCCGGTCGAGCCACGGCGCATCGGCAAAGCAGATGAAGAACTGGCTGTTGGCACTGTTCGGGTTGCTGGTGCGCGCCATCGAAACCGTGCCGCGCTTGTGCGGCTCGGCCGAGAATTCGGCCTTCAGATCGGGCAGTTCCGATCCGCCGGTGCCGGTACCCGTCGGGTCGCCTGTCTGCGCCATGAAATTCGGAATCACGCGGTGGAACGGCACGCCGTTGTAAAAACCCGCCCGCGCCAATTCCTTGATCCGCGCCACATGGTCCGGCGCCAGATCGGGGCGAAGCTGGATCACCACCGGCCCGCTTTTCAGTTCCATGATCAGGGTATTTTCCGCATCACGCGCCATGTCAGGCTTTCCTCTTCTTTTCCGCGCAGCGTTGCACCAGAAGTTCGGCAACATGCGGCGTCAGGAACGGCGTCACATTCCCGCCCAGCATCGCCACTTCCTTCACCAGCTTGGAGGCGATCGACAGATAGCGCGGATCGGCCATCAGGAACACCGTCTCGATATCGGGGGCAAGCCGCTGGTTCATGCCCACGATCTGGAATTCGTATTCGAAATCGGTCATGGCGCGAAGCCCGCGCACCACCACACCGGCGCCGACCTTGCGCGCGAAATCGACCTGCAGCGAATTGCCGAAGGGCTGCACCTCGATGGTGCCGCCATCCCTGGTCAGTTCCTCCGATTCATGGCTCCACATCGCCACGCGTTCTTCGTAAGAGAACAGCGGATTCTTGTCGGTTCCGGTCCCCACACCGATCACCAGATGATCGACCAGTTTCAGCGCGCGCTTGACGATATCGATATGGCCCAGCGTCGGGGGATCAAACGTCCCCGGGTAAAGCCCGATGCGATGCTTCTGCGCACCGCCTCCATCCTTGCTCTTGGCAGACACTATTCTCCCCCGTTTTCGGAATCATCTGCGATGCACTCAACGGACACCACGCGCTCGTTCTCTTCCACCCGGAAGATCGTCACGCCGCCGGAGCCGCGCCGCTGTACACTCACCCCCGCAACCGGCACGCGAATGATCTGGCCCTGATCGCTGATCAGCATCAGATCGTCGCCTTCCTCCACCGGGAAGGCTGCCACGATAGCGGTGTTCTTCTTACCCATGTCGAGCGCCACAATGCCGGAGCCGCCGCGCCCGGTGATGCGGTATTCGTAGGAGCTGCTGCGCTTGCCGTAACCGTTTTCGGAAACCGCCAGCACGAACTGTTCGTGCGCGCCAAGGGCTGCATAGCGTTCGGGGGAAAGGGCTGCTTCCTCGCCGCCCTCATCGCCATCGTCCACCGGCTCGTCCATCGCCTCTTCACCGGTGGCGGCACGGCGCGCGGCAGCGGATTGCTTCAGATAGGCGCGCGCCTCCGCCGTCGCCGCATCGCTGTGATGCAGCAGCGACAGGCTCACCACCTCGTCGCCATCGGCCAGTTTGATGCCGCGCACGCCGGTCGAATCGCGGCCCTTGAAAACGCGGATATCGGTCAGCGGGAAGCGGATGCACTTGCCGCCGCGGGAGGTCAGCAGCACATCGTCCTGATCGGTACAGGTGTGCACGCCCACAATGCCGTCGTCCGCATCCAGCTTCATCGCGATCTTGCCGTTGCGGTTGATGTTGACGAAGTCCGACAATTCGTTGCGCCGGACATGGCCGCTGCGCGTCGCGAAGACCACGTTCAGCTTTTCCCACTCCGCTTCGTCTTCGGGCAGCGCCAGAATGCTCGAAATCCGTTCGCCGTCCGCCAGCGGCAACAGATTCACCATCGCCTTGCCGCGACCCTGGATGCGCGCCTCCGGCACTTTCCACACCTTCATCTTGTAGGCCATGCCGGTGGAGGAGAAGAACACCAGCCAGGCATGGGTGTTGGCGGCAAAGATGTGGGTGACGAAATCCTCGTCATGCGTCGCCATGCCGGTGCGGCCTTTGCCGCCACGCCCCTGCACACGATATTCGGCCAGCGCGGTGCGCTTGATATAGCCGCCATGGGTGACGGTGACGGCCATCTCCTCACGCTCGATCAGCGCCTCGTCTTCCAGCTCGACTTCGGCATCGACCAGTTCGGTCAGGCGCGGAGTGGCAAACTCATCGCGGATGGCCGAAAGCTCGCCCTTCACAATGGCCAGCACCCGCGGGCGCGAGCGCAGGATGTCGAGGTAATCGGTAATCGCCACCGCCAGCGTGTTGACCTCGTCGGCGATCTCGTCACGGCCAAGTGCGGTCAGCCGTTGCAGGCGCAATTCCAGAATGGCTTTGGCCTGTTCTTCCGACAGGCGGATGGTGCCGTCCGCCGACAGGGTGTGCCGCGGATCGGCGATCAGCGCGATCAGCGGCGCCACATCGCGGGCCGGCCAGTCGCGCGCCATCAATTGTTCGCGCGCGGTCGCCGCATCGGGCGCGGCACGGATCAGCGCGATCACATCGTCGATATTGGCCACCGCAATCGCCAGCCCGACCAGGATATGGCCGCGATCGCGCGCCTTCTTCAGTTCAAAGCGCGTGCGCCGCGTCACCACCTCCTCGCGGAAGGCGACAAAGGCGCCGATCATGTCCTTCAGATGCATCAGCCGCGGCTGACCATCATCGAGCGCCAGCATGTTCACGCCGAAGCTCGTCTGCATTTCGGTGTAGCGGTGAAGCTGGTTCAGCACCACTTCGGCAGAGGCATCGCGCTTCAACTCGATCACCACGCGCATGCCGTGGCGGTCGCTTTCGTCGCGAATATCGGCAATGCCTTCCAGCCGCTTTTCGCGCACCAGTTCGGCCATGCGTTCCTGCATGCGCGCCTTGTTCACCTGATACGGCAGTTCGGTGACGATGATGGCGTCGCGGTCCTTGCGGATTTCCTCGACATGGGAGCGCGCGCGCATCAGCACACTGCCGCGGCCGCGGGCCAGCGCCCCGCGCGCCGCCAGCTTGCCGATGATCAGCGCGCCGGTCGGAAAATCCGGCCCCGGCACGATTTCGGTCAGCGCGTCGAGCGAGATCGACGGATCTTCGATATAGGCGAGACAGGCGTCGATCACCTCGCCCAGATTGTGCGGCGGAATGTTGGTCGCCATGCCGACCGCGATGCCGCTGGAACCATTGGCGAGCAGGTTCGGAAAGCGCGACGGCAGCACCACCGGCTCGCGTTCCGAGGCATCGTAATTGTCGCGGAAGGCGACGGTGTCCTTGTCCAGGTCCTCGGTCAGGGCATGGGCAAGTTTCGCCCGCCGGGCCTCGGTATAACGCATCGCAGCCGGCGGATCGCCATCGACGGAGCCGAAATTCCCCTGCCCGTCGATCAGGGGCGCGCGCATCGAAAAGCCCTGCGCCATGCGCACCAGCGCATCGTAAATCGATTGATCGCCGTGGGGGTGATATTTGCCCAGCACATCGCCCACGATGCGGCCGCATTTGCGGTAAGGCTTGTTCCAGTCGTAGCCGTTTTCGTGCATCGAAAACAGAATGCGCCGGTGCACGGGCTTCAGCCCGTCGCGCGCATCGGGCAATGCGCGCGCAACAATCACACTCATCGCATAATCGAGGTAGGAGCGTTTCAGCTCGTCTTCGATTGCAATGGGGCTGACATTTGCCCCGCCTGCTGGCGAGCCGGGCGCCGGCTGATCGCTCAAAAAAACGCTCCTCAAACTGGGTGCCCGGAAACCGCCTTGGGCGGTCCCTCGGCAGGGCAGATTCTGTGCACAGGATTTAGCATTGTTCCGGCCCGCTTCGCCAGCCCGGATTGCCGCTGAAATACCGGAGAAACCTCAGTTTTCCGAATGCCCTGCCGTATGCAGAACGCGTCTCAGTTCCCGCCCCGCAAAGGCCGCGCGATAGGCGATCATCAGGCGGATTTTTCGCCCCCCGTTTTCGACATCCAGATAGCCATAGGTGATGCCGAGAAGGGCGCCGGTTTTCGCATCCAGCACGGGCCCGCCGCTGAAACCCTGGCCGCCATCGGCGGTATAGGTGAAGGCATTCGGGCCAAGCCTGTGCACCGCGCCCGAAACCATGCGCAAGGCGCCGCGCGCGCCCTGCCCGTAAGCCACCACCGCCTCGCCCGAATAAGGCTCACCCTGCGGCAGAACGTCCATGCCGGGATCGCGGAAGAACAGCAGGTCTTCATCCGGCACACGCCCGATGATCGCATCGCGAGCAAGAAGATTGGCATTGTGCGCGTTGGTGGCGGCAACACCCGGCGCGATGCGGACCGCCACCCCGAAACGGCCGCCGAAAATGCCGGAACTCGCAAGCGGAATGTAAACACGCGCCACAGCCGGAAAGGCGAACCCGTTGGCGGGCGCCCCCACCGGCGCGCTGCCGGCACAGGCGGCCAGCAGCAATGCGCCGCACAGCGCGATCGCTCTCGCCACACCGTTCGTTCGGAAACTCACCGCCGCCCGAACCGCTGCCGCTCAGAACGGAATTTCGTCGTCCATATCGCTGCGGTCGAAATTGGTCGGCTCCGACCGTCCACCGCCGCCACCGCCATAGCTGCCGCCACCCGATCCGCCGCCGAAATTGCCGCCGCCGCCTTCGCCGCGTGAATCGAGCATCTGCAGCTCACCACGGAAATTCTGCAGCACGACCTCGGTCGAGTAGCGCTCCTGCCCGTCCTTGTCGGTGTATTTGCGGGTCTGCAACTGGCCTTCCAGATAGACCTTGGCGCCCTTGCGCAGATATTTTTCGGCCACCTCGGCAAGGTTCTTGTTGAAGATCACCACGCGGTGCCACTCGGTCTTTTCCTTGCGCTCGCCCGATCCCTTGTCGCGCCAGCTTTCCGAGGTCGCGATGGAAAGATTGACCACCGGATCGCCGCTCTGCATGCGGCGCACTTCGGGGTCCTTGCCCAGATTCCCTACCAGGATCACCTTGTTGACGCTGCCCGCCATGCTCTTTCTCCAACGCTTCTGCCGGTCGGCATTTGATCGATCGGCGGACCCTAACGCCCGCGCCACGCCTTCGCCACACACGGGCGCAATTGCCCTGTGGACGCTCTTATATTTCTATATGTTCTCTATTTGTTCAAGTCTATTTTCTGCCCTCAGGCATAGGCAACCCAACCCCGCCAGGTGAAGGCCGCATAAAACAGGCTGACCTCCGAAAAACCGGCCGCACGCAGAATGGTCTCATCCGCCTCCGGGCTGAGCAGCGGGGGAAGCGTCTCCACCGCCACGCGTGCCCTTTCGGCCTCAACAGGATCAGCACCCGATGCGACAGCGAATGCCGCGTAGCGTGCAAGCCAGCGGGCGCGCTCACCGGCCCCTTGCGGAAAACTCGAATGCACGGCAACGAACGGCGCCCCCGGCTTCAACCGCCGGCGGATCTCGCGCAACGTCCGCGTGCGCTCCTCGGGCGCCAGAAAATGCAGGGTCAAAAGACAACATGCCGCATCGAACGGGCCGTCCGGCGCATCGTCGATATAGCCCTGATGCAGGCGCGCCCGGGCCGCATCCGGCCCCAGCGTCTGCGCGGCCAGCTTCAGCATCTCCGCCGCCGGGTCCACGCCATCGAACTGCCAGCCCGGCTCGCTTTGCGCAAAGGCTTTCAGTTCCAGCCCGCCACCGGCCCCCAGAACCAGCACGCGCGCGTCTTTGGGCGCCCGCTCCGCCAGCAGAATAGTCGCCATCCGATGCATGTCGGCAAAGCCGGGCACAAAACGCGGCGGCCCTTCTGCATAGCGGGCCACTGCGGCAGCATCGTGAAAATGTGCCTGCATTGTATGTGTATGCGCCTCATGCGGCATGACATATCCCCCGCTTGTGCAGTTTGCGCGGCTTCGCAAGATGGTGGAAGCCGGTCTGCAACATTGCGAGTGTCACCTCGCCAAGGCGGGCCAGCACCAATTGTTCCGCTTCTTGAAAAGTTTGGCTCAAGGCGGCATTCACGGCCTGCTCGACCAGGCAACCCGGCTTTTCCGTCCGGTTGCCGATAGCGAAGAGTTCCGGCCGCCCCAGTGCCGCGTAAACATCGCGCAACGTTACGCGCGACAGGGCGCGTGCGAGCTGCCACCCGCCGCCATGCCCTTTTTCGGAACGGACAAGGCCCGCTTCACGCAGGCCCGCCATGGTCCGACGGATCACCACCGGATTGGTTCCCATCGCACCCGCCAATATGTCAGAGGTTACCGGTTCATCCTGTTCTGCCAGATGCAGAAGAATGTGCAGCACGAACGATAATCGGCTATCGCGTATCATGTAACTTTATATGTTACATGATACCACGAAAGTCAATTCCCGAAAATCCCGGTCAGCAGCGGTTCCAGCTTCCGTGCGCCATAGACGCTCAAATGATGTTCGTCGCGATATAGCGGAATGCCGCCCATCGCCACCCTGCAACGGCCGTTCCCGCACAGAACATCGCTGGGATGGATCACCATCACACCCGGCCGCGCCGCCAGCGTGTGGAACAGCGGCCGCGTGACGCGCTGGCGGAAGTCAAAATCCTCTTCCGGCAGGAACACCGGCCGCCCGTCGCCCGAAAGCCGGGTGCGGGCCAGCACCTGCGGCACCGCCCAGCCCACTTCCGGCACCGAGGCGATCACCACCACATGCTTCCTCGCCGCCAGCAGCGCGTCGATGGTGCGGTTCAGGCCGCGGGCGAAAATCGCCGCGTTGTCGGCCGGCCGCTTCGCCTTCGCTTGCGCATCCGAAATCGGCACGAAGCCATTGCCTTCATCGCCATAGGCGCGGCCGTCGGCATTCTTGCCCCAGCGCGCGGTCAGGATGACGGTCCTGATCTCCGGCCGCTTCGCCAGCGCGATCACCTTGTTGTTGAACGCCTTGCAGCGCGGCGTGTCGGGCCGGAACACGCCCATCAGCGGCGCGCAACTCGATTCCCCGGCAAAATACCCGCGCAGACGATGTTTCTTCGCGATGTCGGAAACCGCGGGCAAAATCGCATCGGCATGGGAATCGCCCCACAGCAGAAAACTGGGCGTGATCTTTCCCGGCGCCCCGATCTGGCAAAGGTCTTTCGCATTCACCTCCGACAGCGGCCGCGCAAAGCAATAGCGCAGCAGGCCGTCGGTATCGTGTTCCTCCGCCAGGATGCGGCGGATTTCGGGGCGGAAGCGGTCCGGCCAGCCATGCGAGGTCAGCACCGCGGCCGCAAACACGCTGACCGCCACCAGCGCCGTCCCCGCCGCGCCGAACAGCACGCGCCGCGGCACGCCACCCTGCCGGCGGCGGAACGGCTGCTCCACATAACGCCACGACAACACCGCCAGCCCGAACGACAGCGCGAGGCACAGCACCGTCTCGCCCGCATTCAATTCGCGATAAAGGTAATAGCGGGCGAAGACATAAACCGGCCAATGCCAGAGATAGAGCGAATAGGAAATCAACCCGACAAACACCACCGGCCGCCACGCCAATGCGCGATTGACGAAGGTGCCCGCCTCAGCGCCGCCGTAAATCACCAGCGCGGTTCCAAGCACCGGCAACAAGGCCGCCGCGCCGGGAAAGTGCGTGGCGTCTGAATAAAACAGCACGGCACAGCCAATCAGCACCAGCCCGATCAGCGATGCCGCCTCGGCCAAAACCTTCGATCGCGGCTCCGGCACAAGACCCAGCGCCAGAAGCGCGCCCGCCATCAACTCCCACAGCCGGAACGGCACCAGATAGAACGCGGCATCGGGGCGCGTGTGAACACCCCAGATGCTGAGCGCGAGCGAGAGCAGGAACACCACGCCCACCGCCGCAATGCGTGTTTTCTGCCGCGCCGCGCGCAACGCCAGCAGAAAGGCGGGGAACAGCAGATAGAACTGCTCCTCCACCGCCAGCGACCAGGTGTGCAGCAGTGGTTTCTGGAACGCCGCCACATCGAAATAGCCGGTCACGCTCCAGAACTGGAAATTGGAACCGAAGAACGCCGCCGCCAGCGCGCTTCTGGCATAGCGGCGGAAATCGTGCGGAAACAGGACGAACCACGCCGCAACGCTCGCCACCACCAGCAGCGCGAACAGGGCCGGAATGATCCGCCGCACCCGCCGCTCATAGAAGCGCCACAGGCTGAACCGGTCTTCCGCCATCTCGCGCGCGATCAGCGCGGTGATCAGATAGCCGGAGATGACGAAGAAAATATCGACGCCTGCGAAACCGCCCGAAAACGGCGGCACGCGGTAATGGAAGAACATCACCGCCAGGACCGCGAGCGCCCTGAGCCCGTCGATATCCGGGCGATAGGTCAGCCGGGTCAGCGGGCGCGGACGCGACCGGGCAAGGGGTTCGGCGATACTGCTCACCCGGACCGTGCTAACCGCCGCGAGCCCTCAAGCCAACCCGGAAACAACACAATGTGATCCCGCACCATGATCCCAACTGGGCTACCCTTCCTTGCCGGACCATATTGTTCTTGTTATGTTCCTGTTCCAATGCGATTCCAGCCGGGACGGGAGGGCTTACAAACCATGCTGCGCGGATTATATGACACCCATCCCCGAACCCCATGACCCGCCGCTTGCAAGGCATGGCTTCGCCTGCAAAAGCTAAGCGTTTGGTGCCCCGGAATCCTATGCAGAAAAACATCGCCATTCGCGGCGCGCGCGAACACAATCTGAAGAATGTCGACGTGGAAATCCCGCGCGACACGCTGACCGTCATCACCGGGCTGTCCGGTTCCGGCAAATCCAGCCTCGCGTTCGACACCATCTATGCCGAAGGCCAGCGCCGTTATGTCGAAAGCCTGTCGGCCTATGCGCGTCAGTTCCTCGAACTGATGCAGAAGCCCGATGTCGATCATATCGAGGGGCTGTCGCCCGCCATCTCCATCGAACAGAAGACGACCTCGAAAAATCCCCGTTCGACCGTCGGCACCGTGACCGAGATCTACGATTACCTGCGGCTTCTGTTCGCCCGCGTCGGCGTGCCTTATTCGCCCGCCACCGGCCTTCCCATCGAAAGCCAGACGGTCAGCCAGATGGCCGACCGCGTGCTGGCCCTGCCCGAAGGCACGCGGCTGTTCCTGCTCGCCCCCATCGTGCGCGGGCGCAAGGGCGAATACCGCAAGGAACTGGCGGAGCTGCAGAAGAAGGGTTTCCAGCGCGTCAAGATCGACGGCACCTTTCACGAGATCGGCAACACCCCCGCCCTCGACAAGAAACTGAAACACGACATCGAAGTGGTGGTGGACCGCATCGTGGTGAAGAAGGACATCGGCAACCGCCTGCCCGATTCCATCGAAACCACGCTCAATCTCGCCGATGGTCTGGTGATTGCCGAATTCGCCGACGAGAAGGAAACCGGGCCGGACGGAAAGGCTGTGCCGAAACAGCTTTTGATGTCATCCAAATTTGCCTGCCCGGTTTCCGGCTTCACCATTCCGGAGATTGAGCCGCGGCTGTTCTCCTTCAACAACCCGCATGGCGCCTGCCCCACCTGTGACGGGCTCGGCACCCAGCTTTATTTCGATCCGGCGCTGATCGTGCCGGACGGCACGCTGACCTTGCGCAAAGGCGCGATTGCGCCGTGGTCGAAATCCTCCTCGCCCTATTACCTGCAGACGCTGGAGGCACTGGCCAAACACTTCAAATTCTCGCTCAACGATAGCTGGGACGATCTGCCGAAACGGGCGAAGGAGATCATTCTCTACGGCTCCGGCGATGAGGAGGTCCGCTTCATCTATGATGACGGCCTGCGCCGTTACGAGACCAAAAAGAGTTTCGAAGGCGTGATCCCGAATATGGAACGCCGCTTCAAGGAAACCGATTCCGCCTGGGTGCGGGAGGAGATGGAACGTTTTCAGGACACTTCGCCTTGCGCGGCCTGCGGCGGCTACCGCCTGAAGGCGGAGGCGCTGGCGGTAAAAATCGCCAGCCTTCACATCGGCGAAGTGTGCGCGAAATCCATCCGCGATGCCGACACCTGGTTTCGCGATCTCGACCAGCATCTGAATGCGCAGCAGAAGGAAATCGCCGCCCGCATCCTGAAGGAAATTCGCGCCCGGCTGAAATTCCTCAACAATGTCGGGCTCGAATATCTCACCCTGTCGCGCGCGTCCGGCACCCTGTCCGGCGGGGAAAGCCAGCGCATCCGGCTCGCCTCGCA
>ERZ778018.890-NODE-890-length-33406-cov-764.221433_pt1 | contig 33406 bp, 29 predicted proteins | sample MGYA00375748_ERZ778018 | MGnify/ENA primary metagenome ERZ778018 (study PRJEB29350, sample SAMN05509839) | bioreactor metagenome | biome: bioreactor; material: wastewater | place: South Africa: University of Cape Town | collected 2014-04-22 ... | reverse complement strand
TTATTCGTGACTGTTCGTGTTATTCGTGGCAGAAAAAAAATAGTTCGACTTTTCTATACTCTATTGAAAGCTATTCAGCATCGATAAACTTGGGCCACGAATGCACGAATACCAGGCTGTTCTTATTCGTGACTGTTCGTGTTATTCGTGGCAGAAAAAAAATAGTTCGACTTTTCTGTACTCTATTGAAAGCTATTCAGAACAGCAAAACTGTCTTTAGACAGGAAAAAAAATTTTTCAGAAAGAAATTATTTTGCTCCCTTCTCGATCACCTCTGCTAATTCCTTATCCCAATATCCTGTCTTTCCATACTCAACCACTCTGCCCAATTCTTTTCCATCCTTCATCACAATAATCGTTGGCACGTTGTGCACATTCAACGATTCTACAAGTGGATTCTGAATTTTTTTATCGCGCGTTACGGCAAACAAAGCGATACGATCTTCAGGGAAACCGGCAGCTTCCTGAATTTTGTAAAACTTAGGAAGTACAAAATGTGTGTCCTCACACCAGGTACCTCCGAAAATGATAAAATAAATACTGTCTTTATTTTCTTTCAGTGCTTTAACGGCTTCTGCATTGGGTTCCGGATAAATGGCCCGGCTTTCTGCATACCAGGTAAATTGCGGATCTCCGGCAATATCTTTTTTATGAATCGGCCCTTCCAGCATCTTTTCACCGGTGACAGAATCTTTCAATATTTCGTACCCCATTTGTGCCTGTGCAATAGCTGCAAATCCCATCAAACCAAGTACCATCATGATCATTTTCATTTATAGGTTATGTTTTAATTGAAGCAAAAATAATTTTAATTTTTCCAGCGAATCTGCGATTTCCATTTTCTGCACCGCGGCTGTTTCATTTTTCAGATATTCACGCGCACCATCAATAGTGAATTTTCTTTTGCGGAGCAAATCGTGAATCAACCAGAGCATCTTGATATCTTCCGGACGGAAATAGCGATCGCCTTTTCGGTTTTTGCGCGGTTTCAGGATCTGAAATTCATTTTCCCAAAAACGAATCAGTGAGGTGTTTTCACCAAACATTTCAGCCACTTTTCCGATGGTGTAATAACTTTTCTTAAACAACTCTTCATCCGGCGGCAAAACAACCTCCTTCTCTGCAGCTTCTTTCAGGCTCCTTCTGCCTCCCTTCTTCTTTTTAATCAGCGATTCTTTTAATTCTGCTTTCACTTCCCCCGCCTGCGGATTATTTTCCGGAGCGGGATCCATTTCAAAATCAAAAGTGATTTGTTTGCTGTCCATAGCTGAATTCATTCTATATCACAAGATACACGATAGCTTGCAGGTTAAATATTCAAAATAAAATTTTCAAACACAGAAACAGAAATTTGAGAGTTTTTCATTTTACAAATTCTTCTCAAGCGTCCTGAATTCCTACCTTTGCCACCCGGTAAAGATAAACAGACCCGTTTCAAAAAGGGTTATAAAATTATTAAAGACAGTACATGAAAAGCAGCAGTGAGATAAGGCAGATATTTCTGGACTTTTTCAAGGAGCAGGGCCATACCATCGTACCCAGCGCTCCCATTGTAGTAAAAAACGATCCGACACTTTTATTTACCAATGCAGGAATGAATCAATTCAAGGATTATTTTCTTGGAAACAAAACACCTGAATTCTCACGTGCATCGGATACGCAAAAATGCCTTCGTGTGAGTGGGAAGCACAACGATCTTGAAGAAGTCGGTAAGGATCATTACCATCACACCATGTTTGAAATGCTGGGCAACTGGAGTTTTGGAAATGCCACCGTGCCGCCTCCGCCTTATTTCAAAAAAGAGGCCATTGCCTTTGCCTGGAATTTGCTGACAGAAAAATTAGGAATAAGCAAGACCGATTTATACGCGACGGTTTTTGAAGGTGATGAATCGGAAGGTTTGCCTGCTGATGATGAATCATTTTCTTTCTGGAAAGCATTTGTTCCTGAAGACCATATCCTCTTTGGAAATAAAAAAGATAATTTCTGGGAAATGGGTGATACCGGCCCGTGTGGTCCGTGCACTGAGGTGCATTACGATGCCAGGAGCAAGGAAGAAAAAGAAAAAATCTCAGGAAAAGATCTGGTGAATAAAGATCATCCTGAAGTGATTGAAATCTGGAACCTGGTGTTTATTCAATTCAACCGGAAAGCCGATGGCAATCTGGAACCTTTACCTGCCCGACATGTGGATACCGGAATGGGCTTCGAAAGGCTGGTGCGCATTTTGCAATATAAAAAAAGCAATTACGATACAGATATTTTCAGCAACACCATTCATGAAACTGAAAAAATTACCGGGAAAAAATATGAGGGAGGCAAAGAAAGAAGAGATATTGCTTTCCGCGTGATAGCCGATCATATCAGGGCTGTCGTCTTTACGATTGCTGATGGTCAGTTGCCTTCGAATAACGGTGCCGGCTATGTGATAAGAAGAATTCTGCGAAGAGCTGTAAGATATTATTTTACGTATCTGGATTACAAAGGACCTTTGCTATACAAACTCGTTCCCCTGATTGCGAAACAATTTGAAAATGTTTTTCCTGAAGCTTCACGCCAGAAGGATTTTCTTCAGAAAGTGATTCACGAAGAAGAAAATAGTTTTCTGAAAACGCTGGGGTCCGGATTGAAAAGGCTTGAAACAATTTTGGCGGAAAACAAGGAGCAAATTCCGGGTGAGATTGCATTTGAACTTTTTGATACGTACGGATTTCCCATTGATCTGACACAGTTGATTGCTTCTGAAAATAATGCATCAGTGGAGATGAAAGATTTTGAGGTGGAATTGCAAAAACAAAAGAAACGCAGCCGCGCTGCTACAGCTTTGCAGGCAGGCGATTGGCAAATTGTGCAGGATGGAAATTCTGTATTCAATGGATATGAAATGCTTGAAACAAAAAGCCATATCCTCAAATACCGGAAGATGCATGCACAGGGAAAAGATTTCTTTGAAATTGTTTTGGATCAGACACCTTTTTACGCTGAAAGCGGTGGACAGGTTGGCGATACCGGGATTTTAATTTCCGGTCACGAAAAGATAGAAGTGACAGATACCAAAAAGGAAAATAACCTGATCATTCATTTTACAAAATCAGTTCCGACGAATCTTTTGGCAGAAATCACAGCCCGGGTAAATGAAGAATCGAGAAGAGCGACAATGCTTCACCACAGCGCAACACACCTGTTACATGCCGCACTGCGGCGGGTTTTGGGCAAGCACGTAGCACAAAAAGGCAGCCTGGTAAATAAAGATCATTTGCGATTCGACTTTTCACATTTCGCCAAAGTGGCACCCGAAGAAATCATGAAAGTGGAAAAGATGGTGAATGCCCAAATCAGGAAAAATAATCCTGTGAGTATTGAGTATTTACCAAAAGAAGAAGCTTTAAAAGAAGGTGCGATGGCCTTGTTTGGTGAAAAATATGGAGATGTTGTGCGGGTGGTTACAATGGATAAAAACTATTCTATTGAATTGTGTGGCGGCACACATGTTTCGCGGACGGGAGATATCGGATTGTTTAAAATTGTGAATGAAACGGCTGTAGGCGCAAGTGTGAGAAGAATTGAAGCCGTATGCGGAGCGGTTGCTGAAAAGTATATCGATGGGCAATTTCATTTATTGGATGAAGTGCATGAGAAATTAAAAAACCCGAGAGACATTCTCAAAGGCATCGATAAGCTCCTTGAAGAAAATAATGAATTAAAAAAGGCTGTAGCTTCTCAAGAAAAACAAAAGGTAAATTCCCTTGTTGATGAACTTTCCAAAACGGCAGAAAAAATCGGTGAAATACAATTTGTGGGCGCTGTTGTTCCTGATACAAACAATCAGATTCTCCGGGAAGTTTGTACGCGGTTGAAAAACGAAACGGACCATAGCCTGATTGCACTTGCATCTGCATCGGGAGGTAAAGCGCTGGTGGTAATCGGGGTTTCAGGTAATGGCAGGGATCCCGAAATTGATGCTGTTCAATTAATCAAATCAAAAGTTTCCCCTCTCATTCAGGGAGGCGGAGGCGGAAGTAAAGATTTCGCCATCGCCGGCGGGCAGGATCATTCAAGACTTAAAGAAGTTATTGAAGCGATCAGGAATAGTCTATGTTAAACTCACCCCCTTAACATTTTCTTCATAAAAACAAATTTAAAATTATCCGAAACACTTCGTATATCGTAAAAAATTATTTTATATTTGTTCTACAAAATATTTCGTACTTAAATTATTTTTTATGAAAAAAATTTTTGTTTCGGCAATTATGATCGGCCTGCTGTTTCCGGCTATAGCCGTCTCTGCACAGGATAATTCAACAAACAATGGAAGTGAAAAAATAATTATTATCAAAAAGAAAATAGGACCCGACGGGCAGTCCATTTCTATTGACACACTCTCATCCCTTGCCTACAGCGGGAAAGAGATCGATCCAAATGATTTACTGAGCATCAAAGTATTGCCCGGATTGAGAAACATGTTCAACATTAATGGCAAATCATTTCCTTCCACTCCGACAACTTTTCTCGGGGTTATGACCAAAGCCAATGAAAAAGGCGCTGAGGTGATGGATGTAACCGAAGGAAGCCCGGCCGCAAAGGCAGGTATTGAAAAGGGAGATATTATTACCAAAGTAGGTGCTGCCGATATAACTTCTCCTCAAAAATTATCAGAAATTATTACAGGTTTGAAATCCGGGAATAAAGTAAAGATCCAAATCCTCAGGAATAACAAAACGAAGGAAGTGACAGCCGAATTAGGTGAAAGAAACACCAATTATTATTCGCAATATTTTAAAGATCTCAATATTCCCAATTTCAGTTTTTCCGGCCCGCGGAATCGGATTGAAGGTTTTGGATTTACCAATGCCAGCCCATCTCTCGGATTGCAGGTGCAGGAAACTGAAGACAACAGCGGCGTAAAAGTTTTGAAAGTTGAACCAGGCAGTGCGGCTGAAAAAGCCGGTGTCCAAACAGGTGATCTGATCACCGCTCTCAATGGAAATAAAGTGACCGACCTCAACAGTCTTTTGAAAGAAAAAAGTGGTGTATCAAATCGTGATTACGATCTAAGCATCCTTCGCGACCAGAAACCAATGACGATAGCCATTAAAATTCCCAGGAAATTAAAACAGGCAAATCTTTAACAGGTAATTTATTGCATATTATAAAAACAGGCAGTGAAATATTCATTGCCTGTTTTCGTTTGTATATAACTGTTATACTGAGAAATCAATCTGCTTATTTTATCGATTCCATCGCCTTGAGTTTGGAGAATGTTTTTATAAACAATGGCACAAAAGCTGAGTACATAATTCCGGTTATAAACTGAAACCCCATACTATTGAGCACATAGCGCCAATAAGTAAAAACTTTTTGTGCATCACCCAACGATAAAATCTTATTCGAAACCGAATAATTAATCTGATTTTTAAAATAATCGGGAGAAACAATATTGTAACTGATAAAAAGCACCAAAGGAGTCAGAATAAGAATTATGATGGAAAGTCTTACCAGACCGAGAAGACTTTGGATATAATTCAGATCTCCCGTTTCGGAATGCTTTCTTTCATCCAGCAAACAAAAAATGTAGGTCAATACTGCCGGGATTATCAGTAAAAGGGAAATATTCTGCTCCTTTCCCAAATACTTGCCGTGAAGGCCTGATATCTGGGCAACAATTCCATACAATATCAGGAAAAGAGAATAATAAACAGCCCATTTAATTTCAATTTTATATCTGTAATCCATAAGCTGAATTTTAAACGGGCTGAAAAATAATTTAAAAAATTACCAACCGAGCAACCATGCAAAAATAAGCGGTGCTACAATGGTAGCGTCACTTTCTACTATAAATTTAGGTGTGTCAATTCCGAGTTTCCCCCACGTGATTTTTTCGTTGGGAACAGCTCCTGAGTAAGAACCGTAGGAAGTGGTTGAATCAGATATCTGGCAGAAGTAACTCCAGAACGGAATATCCTTCCATTCCAGATCCTGCGCCATCATCGGAACTGCACAAATCGGGAAGTCGCCGGAAATACCACCACCAATCTGGAAGAATCCGACTCCTTTGCCGCCGGAATTTTTCCGGTACCAATCACAGAGATAAATCATGTATTCAATACCGGTCTTTACCGTTGAAGCTTTCAATTCACCTTTGATTACATACGAAGTAAAAATATTTCCCATCGTGCTGTCTTCCCATCCGGGAACAATAATCGGCAAATTCTTTTCGGCAGCGGCCAGCATCCAACTGTCTTTTGGATCTATTTCATAATACTGTTCGAGAACTTTACTCTTCAACAATTTGTACATGAATTCATGAGGCAAATATCTTTCTCCTTTGTCTTCGGCATCCTTCCATATTTTAAAAATATGTTTTTGCAATCTTCTGAAAGCCTCTTCTTCAGGAATGCAGGTATCGGTAACACGGTTATAGTGATTTTGTAAAAGGGCCCATTCGTCATGAGCTGTCAGATGGCGATAATTGGGTTCTCTTTTATAATGGCTGTGCGCAACCAGATTCATGATATCCTCTTCCAGATTGGCCCCGGTACAACTGATAATGGCGATTTTATCCTGCCTGATCATTTCCGCAAGCGAAATGCCCAGTTCGGCGGTGCTCATTGCCCCTCCCATAGAAACCAACATTTTGCCGCCCTCAATCAACAGGGTTTCATATCCTTTGGCAGCATCCATAAGTGCCGCAGCATTGAAGTGGCGGTAATGATGTTCGATAAATTGTGAAACAGGTCCTTTATTCATTATTCTGATTTTTTGATTGCAAAAGTAAAATTTTTTCAGGTGCCTGTCTCATCGCAAATCAGTAGGTAGGTTGTATTGTCAATACTAAAGGTTCTATGGATTTCCATGCAGAAAATTTTCTATCAACGGAAATAGTTTTTCCGGCTCTTCTATCTGAGGGTTGTGTCCTGATTTTTCAAACATGACAAATTTAGCCTGCGGGCAATATTCTTTGAATTTAACCATCATTCTCGGAACCGCTACGCGATCATAACGTCCTCCGTAAATCAAAATAGGCATTTTCAAATTTTTCAATTGCTTTCTGTAATCAAAAGTCCCGATATCGCTTCCCACAATAAAATCTCCGTCTTTGCCAACCATCTGATAATAAAGTTTTGAGTTGAATGCGTTGGGATATGGTTTTCGCCCGCGCGATAAAAAGTTATTGGGATTGTATGCATACAAAAATCCGTAAGGAACTTTTGCATACAATCTCTGGTGCTCCGGATCGCTGGATACTGCACCTTCATTGCGAATTATCATCAGTGAATCCCAAACCTCCGGGTAATTGGTTTTGATTTCATGATTGCTGTTGTCATCATTGGCCTGCCACATGATAAAACTGTGAAATGTATTTGCAAGAATCAAATGATTTACATGATCACCATATTTCAACGCGTAACCCTGTGCCACCACTCCTCCGTAGGAATGTCCGAGAACATTGATCTTTCCCAAATGAAGCGCTTCTCTCAAACCTTCGACATCCCTTATGTCGCGTTCCAATGAATATTCTTTTACATCTTTTGCAGTATCGCTTTTCCCTCTTCCAAAGGCATCGAAATAAATAATCATGTTGTCATTTGCAAGCGAATCAAAAACACGGTAACCCAAATGTGCACCACCCGGCCCGCCGGGAATTATAATCAGCGGATCACCCTGCCCGACCGTAACCACCCAGAGTTTTGCGCCGTTGACAGTAACATATTTCCCGTCGGTATAGCTGTCCGGATACTTTTGTGCATTAACAGCAACAGCTATGAACAGCGACAGAAATAAAAAAAATGTTTTTCTCATATAAATCAATTAAAGGTTGAAGGTAACAAATGAACTACGCACTGCGATTGATTAATTGCATGAAACCTTACGCATCAAAAAACGTTTTAAAGAAAAAATAAATATCACCATTGTAATTATAGAAATACCTTTGGCACATTTGGAAATAGTACAGGTATGGCTTTGGTAGTTTATAATTCGTTGAGCAGGAAGAAAGAAGTTTTTACACCCATTAATCCGCCCTATGTGGGAATGTATGTATGTGGACCGACGGTGAGCGGAGAAAGTCACCTGGGTCATGCCCGGCCATACATAACCTTCGATGTCGTGTACAGATACCTGTTACACCTCGGATACAAAGTAAGGTATGTGCGCAATATTACGGATGCAGGGCATTTTGAAGAAGAGGGCCGTGAAGCAGAAGATAAAATCAGCAAAAAAGCTCAATTGGAACGGATGGAACCCATGGAGCTTGTTCACAAATACACAAGCCTTTTTCACTGGGCTTTTCGCAAATTCAATACACTTGAACCGAGCATAGAACCTACCGCCACCGGGCATATCATTGAACAAATCTCCATGATAGAAGATTTGATAAAGAAAGGATATGCTTATGAAGTGAATGGTTCTGTTTATTTTGATGTTGCCAAATACGCAGAAGGACATGATTATGGAAAACTGAGTGGCCGCGTGATTGAAGATTTGCTGGAGACAACACGTACGCTGGAATCGCAGGAAGAAAAGAAAAACAAAGCTGATTTCGCATTGTGGAAAGCAGCACCACCCAAACACATTATGCGCTGGAAAAGCCCGTGGGGTGAGGGTTTCCCGGGATGGCACATTGAGTGCTCGGCCATGTCAACCAAATATCTGGGAAGCTATTTTGATATTCATGGCGGTGGTATGGATCTTCTTTTCCCGCATCATGAAAGCGAGATTGCTCAAAGCACAATATGCAACAGCCACGCACCGGTGAAATACTGGATACACAACAACATGATCACCATCAATGGCCGCAAGATGGGAAAGAGTTACAACAATGTCATCAGGCTCACCGAATTATTTAGTGGAAACCATCCGCTCCTCACCAAAGCTTACAGCCCGATGGTCATCCGTTTTTTTATTTTGCAAACGCATTATCGCAGTGTGCTCGATTTCAGCAATGAAGCACTGGAAGGCTCTGAAAAAGGGTTGCGCCGGCTCTTTGAAGCCTTCGAGATTTTAAACTCATTACCTGGCGGAGAAAACCGGGAAGGAACTGCGAAAGAACTGGATACAAAAATCAATAGTACGCTGGACGAGTTGCCAACATTTTTGGATGATGATTTTAATACGGCAAAAGTACTGGCCGCCATGTTTGAAATTGTTCCCACCATCAACAGCCTGAAGGAAAAGATTATTCCTGTGGATGCACTTTCATCCAAAACCATCGAAAGATTGAAAAATGATTTTCATGTTTACCTGGAAGAAATACTTGGATTGAAAAATGAGTGGGAAGTTACCGGGGCTTTCAAAGGTGTGATGAATTTGCTTGCTTCCATTCGCAAAGATGCCAGATCAAAGAAAGATTATTACACATCGGATAAAATCCGGAAAGAACTGGCTGAACTGGGTATTGACATGAAAGACGAGAAAGATGGCAACGTAAGCTGGGGCCTCCGGTAAGAATTGAACCAAGCCAAACAAAATGGATTACAGAACACATTTATCGAAGGATAAAAAAATGGCATTGATAGTGAAATCCCTGCCGGCAGTTACCATTGAAAAACGCAATAAAGTTTACCTGCGTTTGTGTTCTTCCATCCTTTCCCAGCAATTAAATGTACGGGTAGCTCATACATTGCACAACCGCTTTATTGACCTGTACAAAGAAAAAGAACCTACAGCAAAACAGATTTTAAATACCCCGGTAGAAATTTTTCAATCGATTGGTTTTTCCAAAAACAAAAGTTTGTATATCCACAATGTTTGTCATTTCTTTCTTGAAAATAAAATTACCGACCGGCAACTTGATTTAATGAAAAACGAAGAGGTTATCAATCTTCTTACTCAAATCAAAGGTGTGGGAAGATGGACGGTTGAAATGATTCTGATGTTTACGCTGGGACGAGAAGATATTTTTGCTTTGGACGATCTGGGCATCAGAAATGCCATGATCAGGTTGTATGATCTCAGAATTAAAGACAAGAAAAAACTTGATAAAAAGTTATTAAGCATTTCCGAACCCTGGTCACCTTACCGCACCTATGCCTGCCGTTATTTGTGGATGTCGAAAGATATGGGTATCGTGGTGAATTGATATAACAGCAGTTATTTCTTCCTGATAATCGGATTATTTATCCCATTAATAAAATTATCCTTCACGGCGTATTGAGGTAGTTTGGAAAAAAACTGCGTAAGTGTTTTACATCCAAAAGCACGCACATCAAAACTGGGATCCAGCTTTCTCAAATTATTTCCGAGAGTAGAAATATAAGCTTCATTGCTTTCATTGATACTCATATCAAATGCTTTGCTGATAAGCTTTTTATTGATCGGGCGGGTCTTGATCTTTTTCTCCGCTTCTTTTTTGTCCTCCGTTTCAGATTTGGATTCGAGATTTTCAACGTAGGTAAATATCTCGCAGGATTTGACAAAAGCAGATGGTGTTTTTTGTTCTCCTATTCCCATTACAAAAGTTCCATCTTCACGAATCCGTTTTGCCAACCCGGTGTAATCACTGTCGCTGCTGACAATGCAAAATCCATCCACTGAACCTGCATGCAAAATATCCATCGCATCAATGATCAGTGCACTGTCGGTTGAATTTTTTCCGGTGGTATAATTGAATTTCTGAATCGGACTGAAAGCCATTTCATTCAACATGGTTTTCCAATGGTTCATCTGCGGTGTGGTCCAGTCGCCATAAATGCGGCGAATGGTAACCTTGCCATATTTTGATGCTTCTTCCAGAATATCTTCCAACATTGCCGATTGTGCATTATCACCATCTACAAGCAACGCAATTTTATTTGTTTTTGAATCCATGTTTATCAAATTTAAATCGTTTACCTGCCTATTGAAAATTCCATCAGGTTGCTTCCGAAAATTTTAACGGCAATGGCAAGTAAGATGACGCCGAAAAATTTTCTGATTACCGACAATGCGCTGGGCCCAAGGACGCGTTCTATCCATTTCAAAGAATTCAGCACCAAAAAAATGACAACCAGATTTATCAAAATCCCAAGCAGAATATTGATATCAGCATAGTTGGCTTTCAAAGACATGATCGTTGTGAGCGTGCCGGATCCGGCAATCAGCGGAAAGGCAATCGGCACCACGCTCCCGCTTCTCGGATCTTTTTCCGGCTTAAAAAATTCTGCTCCCAGTACCATCTCAAGCCCGATAATAAAAATCACAATACTTCCTGCAACGGCAAAACTGTGCACATCCAATCCAAGCAAATTCAGAAACTGCTGGCCCAGAAATAAAAACAGAATCATCAGCATACCCGAAGCAACCGTTGCCTGCCCTGTACGGATATGCCCACCCATTTTATCGCGAAGTGCAATCAATACCGGAATAGAACCCAACATATCTATCACCGCAAACAGTGTGAATGTGATAGAGATCAATTCAGCCAGGGAGAAATCTTTAAAAAAATTCATTCCTGAAAAAATTTAATCTTTAAAATTAATACTATGAAATAAGAAAAGAAGAAATCGTTTTACGCTTATTCTGCCACATCTTTTTGATGGGAAATTACAAAATTGATCAGCTCCTCCACCGGAATCCCACATCTCTCAGAAGCATCCTGAATATCTTCTCTCGAAACGCCGGCTGCAAAATATTTCTGTTTCAATCTTTTCTTCACACCCTTCACCTCCATACCATCGTAGCGTGCCGGGCGCATTAAAGCATACGCATGTACGAAACCCGAAAGTTCATCAAAAGCATACAACATCTTATCCATTTGTGTAACCGGTTGCACCCCGAAATGTGCAGGACCGTGGGAAGCTATCGCGTGGATAATTTCGGAATCAATATTCCTCACTTCCAGTTCTTCTATAATTTTTTTACAATGTGTATCCGGCCACTGATCCCAATCGGCATCATGAAGCAACCCTGCCAGGTACCAGCGATGTTGGTCTGCCTCGGATAGTTGTTCCTTTTCTTTTGCCCAACTCTTCATCAGGTGACCCACCTGGCGCATGTGCAACAACAAATGCGGATTGAGCACCCATTCTTTCAACAATTTCATGGCATCTTCTTCGCTCATCACATTGCCTTTATTTTCAGGCCTGCCAAAAACATCTCTACCTAACAGTAATGACATATTTTCTTTTTATTAAAATTCAACGCTCTTCGGATATCTCGGAAATGGAATCACATCTCTGATGTTTGTCATTCCGGTTACAAACTGCACCACGCGTTCAAATCCAAGTCCGAAACCGGAATGAGGTACTGTTCCAAACCGGCGCAGATCAAGATACCAATACATTTCATCAACCGGAACATTCATTTCTTTCATTCTTTGTTCAAGATAATCCAATCGTTCTTCTCTTTGCGACCCGCCGACAATTTCACCAATACCTGGAACAAGGATATCCATAGCCGCCACCGTTTTTCCATCTTCATTTGACCTCATGTAAAAAGCTTTGATGCCTTTGGGATAGTTGTAGAGAATGACCGGTTTCTTAAAATGTTTTTCTACGAGATATCTTTCGTGTTCACTCTGCAAATCAATTCCCCATTCATTCACAGGGTATTTAAACTTTTTCTTTTTATTGTAATTACAGTTTTTCAGAATGTCGATAGCTTCAGTGTAGGAAACACGCTCGAAAGTATGCGACAAAACAAATTGCAGTTTTTCAACCAAACCCATTTCACTTCTTTCCTGTTGCGGCTTTGTTTTTTCTTCATCGGTAAGCCTTGCATCCAGAAAAGCCATGTCTTCTTTACAATTTTCAAGGGTATAACTGATAATATATTTTATGAATTCTTCTGCAAGGTTCATATTGTCTTCGAGATCATAAAATGCCATTTCCGGTTCAATCATCCAAAACTCAGCCAGGTGCCTTGTGGTATTGCTGTTTTCTGCTCTGAACGTTGGTCCAAACGTATAGACGTTTCCAAGTGCGGTAGCTCCTAACTCGGCTTCCAACTGACCGCTCACCGTAAGATTTGCATGACGCCCGAAAAAGTCTTCTTTATAATCCACTTTCCCATCCGGAGTGCGCGGAACATTTTCAAGATCAAAATTGGTTACATGAAAAGTTTCGCCGGCGCCTTCGGCATCCGAAGCAGTAATGATGGGCGCATGCAAATAAACAAATCCTTTTTCATTAAAAAACTTATGAATTGCAAATGCAACGGTATTGCGTACACGAAAAACAGATGCAAACGTATTGGTACGAAATCTCAGATGTGCAATTTCACGGAGAAATTCAAGGCTGTGTTTTTTAGGCTGCAGCGGATACTTTTCGGGGTCGCTGTCTCCAAGGATTTCAATGGTGTTTGCCTTCAGTTCAACATGTTGGCCTTTTCCGGGAGATTCAACCAATTTTCCGGAAACCTTCAATGCTGCCCCGGTTGTGATTCTCTTCAAAAGTGAATCATCAAACTTTCCAAGTTCAGCTACAACCTGCAGATTGGTATTTGTACTTCCGTCATTCAAAGCAATAAACTGATTGTTTCTGAAAGTACGCACCCAGCCCATAACGGTGATTTCACTTCCGGGTTGCCCTTTTTCAAGCACCTCTTTCATTCTTATACCAATGTTAAACATCCGCGTTTTTTAAGGCTGCAAATATAGTTAACTCAGTCTTAAAGGCGGTGTGCAACTACCCGGACGCCCAATTGATGCGGCGGGTACCGGTACTTTTTTTCAAAAAATTAAAACAGAGAATATTTTGGATTTATCAATTTTGATGTAATATTGCATCAGAATAACAGGCTGATTTCAACACATCGTCATCCCTGTGAAATCCATTCCATAATAAATATTCATATCATATTTTTCAAACCAGAAGAGGTTTTTGACGAATCATATTAAGTCTATCTATGTACGACGTTTTACAACTGAACGAGATGATCGTTCCTGAACTGCTTGACATTGCGGAGCAACAGAAAATTACCAATGCCAAAGACATGCAAAAAGAAGAACTGATAAATAAAATTCTTGATAAACAGGCAAGTATGGAAAATGAAAAAAAAGAAAATCATGCGGACAACAGGCCTAAAAGAAGACGCATAGTCAAAGGCGCTGCAGAATCCGAGACCGGCAAAACCGCAGAAGCGCAGGCTGAAGGAGCAGATAAAGAAGAAAAAAAGGAACCTGCAAAGAAAAAATTTTCCAAAAGGTCGCGCACTCCCGAGGAAGTCAAATCTCCTGAAACGAAGGAAGCCCCGGCTACACCTGATATTGCCGCTGAAGCGAAAGCTCCGGAGCCTGCTGAAGTTCATGAAACCAAAGAACCGGAAGACGGCCTTGCCGATCCCAAGGTTATAGCCCCGTCCTTAATGGATATGCTCAAAGATGATGAGGAAGTAGATCTGGAATTACCTGAAGAAATTGAGCGTGCCGAACATGAACAACAAATCCACCCCAAGCCCCAGTTTAAAAAAGAATCTCATTTTAATGTAGAATTTGATGGCATCATAGATTCAGAAGGCGTTTTGGAAATGATGCCTGATGGTTATGGATTCCTGCGTAGCAGTGATTATAATTATTTGTCTTCCCCGGATGATGTTTACGTTTCTCCGAGCCAAATTAAATTGTTTGGATTAAAAACCGGCGATACCGTAAACGGAAGTGTTCGCCCTCCCAAAGAAGGTGAAAAATATTTTGCCCTTTTAAAAGTTGAAACTATCAACGGTAAGAAGCCCGAAGAAATCCGCGACCGCGTTCCTTTTGATTATCTCACCCCGTTATTCCCCTATCAAAAACTGAATTTGTGTACGACACCGAATAACCTGAGTACGCGAATCATGGATTTATTCACCCCGATCGGCAAAGGCCAGAGAGGATTGATTGTGGCCCAGCCGAAGACCGGTAAAACGATGTTGCTTAAAGAAGTGGCCAATGCAATTGCCGCCAATCATCCGGAGTGTTACCTGATGATAGTACTGGTGGACGAACGGCCCGAAGAAGTGACAGATATGGAAAGAAGCGTGAAGGCAGAAGTAATTGCCTCGACCTTTGATGAACCTGCTGAAAAGCATGTGAAAGTGAGCACCATGGCACTTCAAAAAGCCAAGCGCCTGGTTGAATGCGGGCACGATGTGGTGATTTTGCTCGATAGTATTACACGGCTTGCACGGGCACACAATACAGTTTCGCCGGCAAGTGGCAAAGTACTTTCAGGAGGTGTGGAAGCTAATGCAATGCAGAAACCGAAACAGTTTTTTGGCGCAGCCCGTAAAATTGAAAACGGTGGAAGCCTTACCATCATTGCTACAGCGCTTGTAGAAACCGGAAGCAAAATGGATGAAGTGATTTTTGAAGAGTTCAAGGGAACAGGCAACATGGAATTGCAACTGGATCGCCGCCTGAGCAACAGAAGGATATTCCCTGCAATAGATATAGTTTCATCTTCCACACGACGTGAAGAATTGCTGGTGGATAAAGATGTTTTGCAAAGAATGTGGGTGTTGAGAAATCATATCGCAGATATGAACCCGGAAGAAGCCATCAACCTTCTTCTGAAAAATATGAAGGGAACCAAAGACAATGCGGAATTTCTTACAAGTATGAATGGTTAATCAATCATAAAATAAACAATCAGACCACTGCTATTATGCGGTGGTTTTTTTTGTATGCCCGTTAAACGATTACATATCGAAGAATTTCTGAAGGAAAAAAAATCTTATCCTGTGCTCGATGTGAGAAGCCCGAGAGAATATGTTCATGCACATTTGCCGGGTGCAAAATCTCTGCCTCTGTTTTCTGATGATGAACGGGCCGTAATCGGAACCGCTTACAAACAACTGGGAAGATCTGTTGCTGTGGAAGAAGGGTTAAAATTTTTTTCATCTACCATGCAATCTATCCGGGCAACTGCCCTGAAAATATTTGAAGAAACAGGTGAAAAAACCGATCCGGTTTTCTATGTTTATTGCTGGAGAGGAGGTATGAGAAGCAATGCTGTAGCCTGGCTGCTTGATTTATATGGATACAATGTTTTTGTATTGGAAGGAGGCTACAAATCGTTCAGGAAATGGGTTCTGGCCCAATTTGAAAAGAAAAGAAATCTAAAAATCATCGGTGGATATACCGGTTCAGGCAAAACCGAATTATTAGCGACACTGAAGAAACGGGGTGAAAATACGATAGACATCGAACACCTGGCAAATCACAAAGGTTCCTCTTTCGGAGATCTGGGAATGCCGCCCCAGCCGCAACAGGAGATGTTTGAAAATAACCTTGCCTGGGAACTCGGTTCAATAAATCCAATCGAATCGACGATCTGGCTTGAGGACGAAAGCAGAAATATCGGCAATGTGCAAATCCCCGAAGGGCTTTGGATCCAGATGCGAAAAAGTGATATCAGTTTTTTGGAAATCCCTTTTGCAGAAAGATTGAATTTTCTCACACAGCACTATGGAAAATTCAACAAAGAAAATCTTAAGAATGCAGTTGTAAGAATTCAGAAAAAACTGGGGGGGCTGGAGACAAAGAATGCAATTCAATATCTGGAAAAGGGTAAAATAAAAGAGTGTTTTGAAATCCTGCTCCGTTATTATGATAAATTATATTCACATTCGTTGGAAAAACGGCTGGAAGAAGGTGGGCATTTGCATAAAATAGCATGCAAAAGCGTTGATAATATGAATGCCGAATTTTTCCGATAGATTTCCGGTATCTATGAAAAAAATAATCTTATTTATATCATTCATTGTTCTTACGTCCGCTGCCATTCCCTGCTTTGCCCAGCAAGGCTGGAATGCTTCAGGAGTATGGACAGGAACATTGTTTAATGATACCACGAAGAAATTTATTCCCATTGAAATTGCGATCAGTTATCAAAACAGCAGGTATTCCGGATATACCTACACTGTATTCGTTATCGATAGTATTGAAAACATTGGCATAAAAGAAGTAACCATCAAAGAAAGAGATGATCAATTTATTATTAGAGATAAAAAGCTGATCGATGATAATTATACCGAACCTCCCGCAAAAGGCGTCTATACCACATTAGAACTTGAGCACCACGAAACGGACACTACAGATATTTTGAGTGGAAGTTGGTTTACCAATAAAACAAAAGAATACTATGCTCTGACAGGCACTGTTTCCGTTTCGCGGCGGAAAAATATTTTTACAACACGCATCATCCCCAAATTAAGATCTCTCGGACTCGCAGATCAATTGTCGTTTTATGAACATCAGAGAAACCTGGACATTGCAGCGAGAAAAAAACTAAAAGAACAAAAACCTGCTCCTGAAAATGATTCCATGATGACCATTGTGGAACAGCCGCTGGTCATCACCTTTCCCAAAAAACAGACCCCTGAGATTCAATTAAACAATAAACAAAAGTTGGAAAAGCTTCTGGACAGTGTGCAAAAAAATGATACGAAAAATATAGCCATAAATAATCCAGGCAGCAATAATCCATCAAACATACAATCTCAGATCAAAGAAGAAAATAAATCTCCAGTTACTGTTTCGCCCAAAGAAAATTCAAAAATAAATTCTCCCGCAAATCAGGAACAGAAACCAATTCAAAGGAACGAACAGGAAAACGAAAAGCCTAAAAATGAAGAAAAAGAAAAGCAACAAATAGCACAATCGCAGATTAATCAGGAAAGTAAAATCGCAAATCCTGTTTTATCCAAAAAAGATCAAAAAAATTTCTCAACAGAAAATCAGAAGCAAAAGCAGGCTTCCGAAGATGGATCGAAAAATGAAAAACAACAAGCAGCACAACTCCAAATTGAACAAAAAAATAATGCCTCAAGTCCCGTTTCTATCAAAGAAGATTCAAAAAATCTTTTAACAGAAAATCAAAGAAAAGAACATATCTCAGAAATGGGATTAAAAAAGGAAAACCCTCAACGTGAAGAAAGTGGAAATCATACTGAAGTTGCAAATAAAAAACAAGAATCAAATCCTGTTATTTTACCCCGTCCCGAGGTAAAAACTATTTCTCAGAATCCAACTGAAACCAGAAAAGCAGATAATGCAAAAGAAAAATCAGAACCAGCCATTGCAGAAAAATCTCCACAGCCGGAAAAATTAATAACTACCACCGTTGAAAAGGAAACTGTAGTTGCAAACAAGATCGATTTTTCTGACCGCAAAATTCAAACCATCCGGACAGTAGCTATAGCCGGAGACAGTCTCGTCCTTTCCTTATTTGACAACGGAACGGTGGACGGAGACACCGTAAGCGTAATCCTCAACGGCAATGTCATCATGCCAAAGGTTGGGTTGCTTGCAACGGCAATCAACAAAACCATCCACCTGACACCCGAAATGGGAGACAGTATAAAAATAATATTGTATGCCGAAAATCTGGGTAGCATCCCTCCAAACACCGGGTTATTGGTAGTTCGTAACGGGGGCCACGATTATGAAATCCGGTTTAGCGGAGATCTCAAAAACAATTCTGCCATAATTTTGCTTAGAAACAAGGAGGAATAATTATGCAACCTGATGTGGATTCATCTTCATTTCGGTTAACTGAATTTTCTAAAGGAGCAGGATGCGGATGTAAAATCTCTCCAAAAGCTTTACATGAAATTATCAATGAATCTATCGTTTCGCCTGAGGGTGATTTATTGGTTGGCAACAGCGCAGGTGATGATGCAGCCGTCGTGGATTTAAAAAACGGGACTGTTTTAATTTCTTCCACAGATTTTTTTATGCCGGTAGTGGATGATGCTTTCTCTTTTGGAAAAATCGCTGCAGCCAATGCCATCAGCGATATTTATGCAATGGGAGGAAAACCGCTGGTTGCAGTAGCCATTCTCGGTTGGCCGGAAACCATCCCTCCATCTGAAGCAAGAAAAGTAATGGCCGGAGGAAGAGAAATTTGTAAAGCAGCAGGAATAGCACTCGCAGGCGGCCATAGCATCGAATCAACCGAACCTTTTTTCGGGCTTGCAGTAAATGGACTTATACAAATCGAAAATCTGAAAAAGAATGATACAGCCAAAGCAGGAGATTTCATTTTCCTGACCAAACCTATTGGCATCGGAATTTTATCAACCGCACAAAAAAGAAAAGCGATAACTGAAGAAGATGCTTCCTTTATGATCGATGAATTAAGCAAACTGAATACCATCGGAATGTCACTGGCTAAAATAAAAGAAGTAACGGCAATGACCGATGTTACCGGATTCGGAATTGCAGGGCACCTCTCGGAAATGGCAGCGGGAAGCGGGCTTACAGCGGAAATAAATTACCAACAGGTACCCATATACGAAAAATCAAAAGAATACCTGAAACAAAGAATTGTACCTGACGCCACTTACCGGAACTGGAACAGCTATGGAGATAAAATTTCCATTGAAAAGTCAATTGACTTCATGGAGGCATTCAGTTTACTCCCTGATCCACAGACCAATGGCGGATTGTTGTTTTCTGTAAAACCGGAAGGAATAGAAAAAGTAAAATCTCTTCTCATTGAAAACGGCCTCAAAGATTTTTCAAATCCAATTGGACATTTTATCGAAAAACAAGAAAAATTAATTTTGGTAAAATAACCTTTGGTATGAACTGGATACTTCTTGTCATCGGAGGATTTTTTGAAATCGGATTTGCCACCTGTCTCGGGAAGGCAAAAGAAACGGCAGGGACAGAATCACTCATCTGGTTTACCGGTTTTTTATTTTGCCTCGCAGCAAGTATGACTCTTCTTTACAAAGCTTCGCTGACCATTCCCATAGGTACAGCTTATGCCGTATGGACGGGCATTGGAGCGTGTGGTACAGTGATCATGGGTTTAATACTTTTTAAAGAGCCGGCCGACTTTTGGCGGTTGTTTTTTCTCTTTACACTCATCTGCAGTATTATCGGGCTGAAAGCAGTTTCGCACTAAGTTATTTTACCGTTGGGTGAAAAATGAAACGGGCCAAGATATTATCTTCGCAGTGTTCTATGGCTACCATCGATAAATTAGCTTCACAGATAAAATCTTATTACAGAAAGAAAAATATGCGTGCTGTATTTCAGATAGGCGCGCATTCCAAAATTATTATTATTTCGCAGGCTCCCGGCAAAAAAGTAGATGAAACAGGTATTCCCTGGAATGATGCCAGCGGCAAAAAATTAAAAGAATGGCTGGGTGTCACTGACCGCGAATTCTATAATCCGGAAATATTTTCCATTATGCCCATGGACTTTTGTTATCCCGGAAAAGGCCCCAAAGGAGATTTGCCACCACGTCCAGAATGTGCAGAGAAATGGCATGGGAAAATCCTGAAAAATATAGAAGGGACGCCCATGAAACTTCTCATCGGAAAATATGCCATTGATTATTATCTGGGGGAGAAAAAGAAAGAAACTATCACTGAGACGGTAAAACATTATAAAGAATACCTGCCGGAATTTTTTCCACTCATTCATCCTTCACCGCGCAATATCGGCTGGCAAAAAAAGAATCCGTGGTTTGAAAAAGAAGCAGTAAAACTTTTACAAAAAACCATTTCCAAACTTTTAGAAGAATAAAAAAAAATGAAACGAATCGGCATCGAACGCGGCGCCTACGAAGGCATGTACGTTCTTGAAAAATACATGAAGTCAACCTCATTGGATAAAAAATTGTGCGAATTAATCAAAGTGAGAGCTTCTCAAATCAACGGTTGCGCTTATTGTCTGGATATGCATACCGAAGAAGCCATGGACATGGGTGAAACTCCCAGGAGGTTGTATGCGGTAGCCGCATGGCACGAATCTCCTCTCTTTACTGAACAGGAAAGAATTGCGCTTAAAATGACCGAAGAAATTACACAAATCGGAAAAGAAGGTTTGACAGACGAAACCTACGACGCTGCAATCAGAGCCTTTGGCGAACAGGCAACTGCGCAAATAATCATGCAGGTAGTCATCATCAATAGCTGGAACCGGATTACAATTTCGGGCAAGGAGGAATATGTAAGTAAACATGATAAATGATAACCTTGGTTTTCAACCGGTCTAATTCTCCTTTTTAATATTGTTTCCGGAGATATTTTTCAATTGATTTTCCCTACATTCGTTCCCTTACCAAACCTGTGTCAACTGTGGCAAAAAAAGATATCAGTACCCTGGAAGATATAAAGATTCTTGTCGATGATTTTTATGGCAGGGTGAGAAAAGATGAACTGCTCGCTCCCATATTTGACGAACGGATCCAGGATCGCTGGCCGAAGCACCTTGAAAAAATGTACACCTTTTGGCAAACCATGTTGCTCGATGAACATACCTATTTCAGCAGCCCGTTTCCTCCGCATGCAACATTGCCCGTAAAGAAAGAACATTTTGAACGATGGTTAAGTTTATTCTCAGCTACGCTGGATGAATTTTTTGAAGGAGAAGTCAGAGAGAAAGCCATGTTGAGGGCAACTAAAATGGCGGAGATGTTTCAATTCAAAATCGGACAGATCAGGGAAAGCCATCGAAGGTTATAGGTATTTATCAAAAACGGATTTGTGCTGTATCAATATCCCACTCCTGTTCAAAAGAATCTTCCGTTTGCAAACGGCCTTCCCTGGTTACACCTTTTACCAAAGTCTCAAATACCCTGTTGGCAGATCGCAGTTTCACTTTCTGATTTCGTTTAAACAGCCTGTTGTTGTAATCTTCAAGCCATGACTGATACTTTCCATTCTTCCAATCATCCAGAAAAGAAAGAAAGATGTTTCTTAATTCACCGGCTAAAAAAAGCACATCGAAACTCCGGGAGGTTTCGATAGAAAGAGAAGTTGCCTTTTCATTAGAAAACTTTTTCTGGTTTACGTTCAGCCCGATGCCGGTTACTGCCCACTGCCAGGATGCACCCTGAATGACAGTCTCAATGAGGATTCCGGCTGCCTTCTTGTCATTAATGATAATATCGTTTGGCCATTTAACAAAAGCTTCGATGTCACAACAATTCCTGATTAACCGGACAACACTCAGCGATGCCGCCATAGAAACAAAAAATTTATCGCTCAAAGTTGCCCAATTCATTTGTGTTACGATAGAGAACTGCACATTTGCACCCGGCTCTGTTATCCATGCCCTGCCCCGTCTGCCCTTCCCCTCCGTCTGATCAATGGCAAATATGGTGGTGCTGTGGGTTGCCGCTCCCTTTTTTATCAACCCCATGGCATAGTTGTTGGTACTGTCCACACTGTCGATGATGATTATTTTTTCTGCAGATACAGACATAGATAATGGGTTGAAAAAGAAAAATGTACTTTTGATTAAATAGTTGCAAATTTCGACTAAAAAACAAGATACAAATAGATTAAATTCTACTTTTGCGGATTGCAAAAAATGATAATTTGGAATCAAAATAAAACCATTTGAACAATTTAAATTTATTAGAAAAAAGACAAAAATCTACCAAACGAATAACCAGGAGCAGTAAATTATTCAAGACCATCCTGCATGCCATTCAGGAAAAAAAAGGAGAAAATGTGGTCAGTCTCGATTTAAAAAAAATTCATGAAGCGGTAACTGATTTTTTTATTATTTGTGAGGCGACAAATCCGGTACAATTAAAATCAATTGCGGATTTTGTAGAAGAAGAGGTTCAGAAAAAGTGTGGCGAAAAGCCCTTTAAAAGCACCGGGCACCAGGGCGAGCAGTGGATACTGATAGATTACATTAATATCGTGGTTCATATAATGATGAGCAATTCCCGTAAATTCTATAAACTGGAAGAAATGTGGAGTGATGCAGAAATAAAAGAGCATGATATAAATTCGGGTAAATAAACAATCATAAACAGAACTTTAAATTTAAACAGTCCTGAAAATAACGATCAGGAAAAAAATTTGCGATAGCAAAGAATGGCAACAGAACAACCAAAAAGAAAATATACGCGGGGGCCTGGCAACAACATGCCGCCTCCATCTGATAATGGAAGGGACAACGATCCCAGGAAAAAACCCAAACTCAGTATTTATTGGGTTTACGGAATTTTATTTGCCGTAATCATCGGGTATAACATCATGTCTCATTCGGGAACGAACGGGATCGAAATTGAAGACACCCAGTTTTTCCAAATGCTGAAACAGGGAGATGTTGACCAGATAAAAATTGTCGGCAACAGGAAGCTGGTTCGTGTAACCATCGATGCAAATGCGCTCAAGAAAGATTCCGCCAATTTCTACAAACAGATTTTTGGGAAGGATTATCAGGCTGCTTTAACAATCGCCGGCGAACCACAGGCATTCTTCACCATTGTGAAAGATGATGTATTTGCCAATCATTTGTACCAGTATTATAAAGATCATCCCGAGGTAAAACGGATACCGATGAAAGCAGGCGATGAAGGAGAAGTATTTGGACAAATCGTAAGTACGCTTTTGCCAATCCTTCTGATTGCACTGGTATTCATCATGATGATGCGAAAAGTAGGTGGCGGAGGAGCAGCAGGAGGGCCGGGAGGAATTTTCAATATCGGAAAAAGTAAGGCAACCCTTTTTGAAAAAGGGACAAAAGTGAATATCAACTTCTCAGATGTAGCAGGACTTGATGAAGCCAAAGTGGAAGTCATGGAAATTGTGGACTTCCTTAAAAATCCAAAAAAATATACCTCTCTGGGTGGTAAAATTCCAAAAGGGGCTTTGCTCGTAGGCCCTCCGGGAACCGGGAAAACCTTACTCGCCAAAGCCGTAGCCGGTGAAGCACAGGTACCTTTCTTCAGCCTGAGCGGAAGCGATTTTGTGGAAATGTTTGTAGGAGTGGGTGCAAGCCGTGTGCGCGACCTTTTCAAACAGGCACGTGAAAAAGCGCCTTGTATCATATTCATTGATGAAATAGATGCCATCGGGCGTGCCAGAGGAAAGAATATGATGATGAGCAACGATGAAAGGGAAAACACCCTCAACCAATTGCTGGTTGAAATGGATGGATTCGGAACTGATCTCGGCATCATTATCCTGGCAGCTACCAACCGGCCGGATGTACTTGATAGCGCACTTCTGAGGCCAGGCCGTTTCGACAGGCAGATTTCCATCGACCGTCCGGATCTGGTTGGAAGGGAAGCTATCTTTAAAGTCCACTTAAAACCCATCAAAGTAAGCCAGACGCTGGATACCCATAAACTTGCCGAACAAACTCCAGGATTTGCAGGAGCCGACATAGCCAACGTGTGCAATGAAGCTGCCCTGATTGCTGCAAGAAATAATAAGTCGGCTGTGGATATGAAGGATTTTCAGGATGCAATTGACCGTGTCATTGGGGGGTTGGAAAAGAAAAATAAAATCATTCTTCCTGAAGAAAAACAAATCATCGCTTATCACGAAGCAGGACATGCCATCTGCGGATGGTTTTTGGAACATGCATACCCGTTATTAAAAGTTACCATTGTCCCCCGTGGTACGGCGGCTCTCGGTTATGCCCAATACACACCCAAAGAACAATACCTGTACAACACAGACCAGTTGATGGATCAGATTTGTATGTCATTGGGTGGCCGTGCTTCAGAACAAATTTTCTTTGGAAAAATCAGTACCGGAGCAAGTAACGACCTTCAGCAGGTTACAAAAATGGCCTATAGCATGGTTACCGTTTATGGAATGAATCCCAAAGTAGGAAATGTAAGCTATTATGACCCCCAGCAGGAAAATACATTCGTAAAACCATTTAGTGAGGAAACCGGAAAACTGATTGATGAGGAAGTCCGCAAACTGGTGGATGGTGCATACGGGCGTACAAAAAACCTGCTCACAGAACGCAGAAAGGAAGTGGAAATTCTGGCTCAGGCATTATTGAAACGCGAAGTATTGTTCCAAAGCGACGTGGAAGAATTGATCGGAAAACGCCCGTGGGAAGATAAGAAAGCATTGGATTTTATTGACAACCCCAAAGAAGGAGTGGTGAATAATCCGTTGCCGGGCAGCCATGAAATAGAGGAATCAGGTATCTGAAATTAAAGAACCAAAAGAATAATCATGAGAGGCGGATTTAAAAAATCCACCTCTTTTTGTTTTATGGCCCTTTTAGACCCCTGCCTGAAATTCTGAAGGTTCGCTTTCCTCGTCAGATTTTTTCCTGTTAAAAAGTTTGTACACCTCAAACCATACAACCGAAACAATTCCCGTGAAAAAAACCATTCCAAATTCATTCAGGGAAAGTTGGGTTACTGAAAAGAAAGAAGCAAATCTCTTTTCAAAAAGAATCAGAATCAGTAACAGAAATGTGAGTGATGTGATACCAAAAAGAAGTGGATTTCTTTTTGTAAAACTTTCCAGAATGCTTGAATAAAAAGACCGGTTTTCAAAACTCAAAACAATATTGGAGATGATCAAAGTGCTGAACACCATCGCCCTTGTCTTTTCTTCATTACCGCCATTTGCAACGCTCCATTGGTAAATAAACAACACCCCCGCTGTAATGACCAGTCCCTGGATAATACTTATCGTGAGTTCTCTCCAGTTTAAAAATGTATTTGTCAAAGCCCTCGGGCCTCTTTTCATGGCATTTTTCTCAATAGGTTCATTTTCATACACGATAGAACACGTTGGGCCCATCACCAATTCAAGAAAGATAACATGTACCGGAGAAAAAATCTGAGGGTAAACCCAACCCAGAAACAGAGGCAGTGAAACAGCAAGAATAATCGGGATGTGTATGGAAATAATATACTGAATGGCTTTTTTAATATTGGCATAAATCCTCCGGCCTGCTTCAATTCCGGTTACCAGTTTGCCAAGGTCATCATTGGTTATTACCAGTGAGGCCGCCGCTTTCGCAATTTCTGTCCCTTTGTGGCCCATGGCAACACCGATGTGGGCTGCTTTCAGGGCAGGTGCATCGTTTACGCCATCTCCGAGCATGGCCACTATTTCTCCTTTTCTTTTTAGTGTATTCACTACTGTTAGCTTAGCCTCCGGAAACATTCGTGTAAACAGTGTTGTTTTTTCTACAGCATCATCCAATTCATTTTGAGAATAATTCAGAATATCATTTCCTTCCAGGCAATCCGAAGCATTGATTATTCCTGCCTGACGTGCAATGGCACGGGTGGTTTCTGAATTATCACCCGTAATAATCTTCACCTTAATCCCGGCTTCATAAATACGCTGAAAGACCTCTTGAATACCCGCTTTGGGCGGATCATAAAAAGCAACAAGTCCCAAAAATCCGAATTTGAAATCCTGTTGTTTTTCAGGAAAATCATTTCCCTCAAAAACAGCTTTTGCAACGCCAAGAATACGCAGCCCTTCTTTTCCAAAATCTTTTACCTGGTCTCTGATCACTTCTTTTTTCTCATCGGTCAGATCACAAACGCTGAGAATAGATTCAGGCGCACCTTTGGCGGCAATGATTCTTTCGCCTTCACCATTTTCAAACAGATGGGTCATCATTGGCGGTTTGCCATCCAGCGGATATTCGTGAATCATACGAAAATCTGTGCGGGCATCTTTTCCCTGTGTTTGCTCATACACATTGTGAAGCGTTTTCTCCATCGGGTCAAACGGAACCGGCTCACTTGACCACATGGCATATTCAATTAATGTTGAAAGATGTGGTTCGCCAAAACTATTCGCATCATAGGATTGCAGTGTAGAAAAATCGTAGAGGTATTTTAACTGCATGGAATTTTCAGTAATGGTTCCGGTCTTGTCGGCACAGATTACGGTTGTGCTTCCGAGAGTTTCCACGATGGAGCTGCGTTTGATGATAATACCTTCCTTCATCAGCTTCCAGGCGCCCAATGCCATAAATGTGGTGAACGCTACCGGGATTTCTTCAGGAAGTACCGACATAGCAAGAGTAAGCCCGTTGAGAAGGCTTTTAAAAAAATCCCTCGTATCAATATAGCGAACGATACAAACCAGTACAAAAACGGCAACACCAATTACCGCCATTCCCCTCACAAATTTTCTGATCTGAGTTTGCAGTGGAGAACTTTCTTCTTTAATGGTTGTTACAGACTCCCCGATTTTTCCCATCCGGGTTTCTTTACCAATTTTTTCAACTTCAAAAACTGCTAACCCTGAAACGGTAATGGTACCACTATAGACCTTGTTATTTTCTGAATCCTTGTCTTTAAATACTGAAAAGCTTTCTCCCGTCAGCGATGCTTCATTCACTGCAAAATCATTACTATGTACAATCCGGCCGTCAGCATTGACCATTTTCCCTTCTTCCGTGATGCACAGATCACCAACCGCAATTTCCTGCGTTGGAATCTTTATGATTTTTGAATCTCTGATTACTGTACTCAGCGGTTCATTTAATTTTTCAATTTCCTTCAATGCCTCCCTGCTGCGGTTATCCTGATAAAAAGAAATGAGTGATACGGCAACTGTGGCAGCAAACATGAATACAGCATCTCCATAATTTCCGATAACCAGGTAAATAATTGAAACCACAATGAGCAAAATGAGCATCGGCTCTTTGACAATATCAATTAATAATGTAACCCAGGTACTACTTCCGTAAGATCCCATTCGGTTAAATCCATATTTTTCCCTTGACTGATTAAGCGCTTCTTCATTTAAACCTTTGAGATATGAAGGAATGTTAGGATTCATGTTTTATAAAAGTAAGGTGTCTGTTGAGGAGAACTTATTTTTTGATTTACTTTTTTTCAATTACTCTTTCTTAAGATTTTACAGCCGTGAGGTTTGAAATCACCAAATTGTCAAATCTAATTCTTTGAAAAGTAGTTGCATCTTTCCCTGGTGGTTTATTCCCTTTTTGATTTTTTGGGAAAAACGTCATTAAAGTTGAGCGAAGAATTTTTTCTTGCATCATCCCTTATCATCGTTTCTTCAGACAATGGCCTTTTTTCCAGAATCCATTCCCGCAAAAAATCATGTATTTCCGGGAGGTATTCAGTCATCGGAAAAGAAGCTGCATCATGACCTATTCCGTCAAGGACGATGAAATAATAAGGTTCGTCTTTTTTCCTGTATTCTTTAATAACCATGGAAGATCCATACATTCCTGTTCCAAAAAGAGCAATTTTTTTGAATGGCACCACATCGTCTTTATTCCCATGAAAAAGCAAAACCGGATCCGGCTTTTCCTTATATTTTGGCCTGCCGTGGTTGCTGTAAACCGCACCTGCAAAGGAAATAATCCCTGCATATTGAAAAGAGGGTGGAAGGATTGCTTTGTCTCTGAAATTTCTTTTTCTGAAATCGGCAGTCAATACGGTAATTGCTCCCGAACTTGAACCACTACCTAAAATCCTGGTTGTATCTATGTGCAATGAATCTGCATGATGCAATAAAAATCCGGTGGCAGTATAAAAATCTTCGACAGCCATGTTGATGGCGTTAACCAAAGTTTTACGGTTAAAAAGAGACGGCGGTTTGGTGGCATTTTTCATCCCAAGCCTGTAATCGATGGAAGCAACCATAAATCCGCTATCAGCAAGGGATTTGAAATAATCATGGTATTCAACTGCATCCCTGCTCCCGATATAGAATGCTCCGCCAAAAACAAAAATGATACATGGGGTTTTTTCTTGGAGATCGGAGGGCTGATAAATATCCATTTTCAATTCCTGCGTATCCCGTATTGCATATACGAGAGTCGATTTTTGTGCATTTGCCTGATGGCTAAACAAAAGAAACAAAATCAATGTTCCGGTCATAGGTGTCTTTCCTGAAAATTTCATCGGCCAAATTTCTTCTGAATAATGAGTTTTATCTTACCGGGTGATTTAAAAAATCCGTGATTTTACATAGTTGAAAAATTATACCCGGAGTGAAATTAATTATTACTGTCAAATACTTTTTCTCCGTTTACAAAAGTCATCAATACTTTAGTAGCGAGGATATCCTTTTCCGGTACTTTCATTAAATCACGATCGAGGATAACAAAATCAGCAAATTTTCCTTTTTCAATACTACCTTTTTCGTTTTCTTCAAAATTGCTTTTGGCAACCCAGATTGTCATTCCGCGAAGGGCTTCTTCCCGGGTCAATGCATTTTCCATTTGAAACCCACCGGGCGGCCAGCCTTTTGCATCCTGACGGAATACTGCGGCATAAAAGGTTTTTATGGGAGAAATATCTTCAACAGGAAAATCCGTGCCCAATGGAATCCATCCGTTTTGTTCCAGCAATTGTTTATTGGCATAAGCCCCTTTGAGCCGTTCTTTTCCCAACCTGTCGCCAGCCCAATACATATCTGACGTGGCGTGTGTCGGTTGCACAGAAGGGATAATACTGTTATCCCCAAACAGGTGAAAATCATTTTGATTGATCACCTGCGAATGTTCTATCCGCCACCGGCGATCATTTTTTCCTTTCAGGTATTTCGCATAAATATGCAACATCATTCTGTTGGCTGAATCTCCAATGGCATGTGTACACATCTGAAAACCGTGTTCATAAACAAGCTTTGCTGCAGAGTCAAAGTGTGACTGAGGCCTTAGAAGAAAACCATACCAACCCGGTTTATCGGAATAAGGCTGAAGTAAACATGCACCTCGGGAACCCAAAGCGCCATCAGCAAAAAATTTAAAGGAATTTACGTGAAGCCGGTCTGTTTTTATTTTACCATGGGTGAATGCCCAGTCAAAATTGTCTTTGGAATCGCTCAACATGATAAACAATTTCATTTTTAATTTTCCGGCTTTTTGAAGAGAGTCGGCCAGAAGGGCAATTTTGTAATCCAATCCGCAATCTTCAACGGTGGTAAGCCCTGAGGCGAAACAATTTTTTTGGGCGTCAACCAATGCATCGGTTAATTGGGCGGCCGTTGGAGCAGGTATTTTTGAGTAAACAAGATCGGTTGCATTATCAACGAGCACACCGGTTAGTTTTCCATTCTCAGTTACAATCTCTCCTCCGGATATTTTATCTCCTGCCCTGATCCCCGCGATGCTCAAAGCTTTATCATTCGCAATGACTGCATGACCGTCAATTCTTGTAAGCACGACCGGACGATCAGGAAAAAGTTGATTCAATTTTTCATTGGTCGGAAAATCTTTGACAGGCCAGTCATTCTGGTCCCATCCGTTTCCCTGAATCCATTCTTCTTTGTTCTGATCTGCAAAATCCTTTGTCTTATTTACCACATCATCCCAACTGACTGTTCCCACCAGATTAACCTGATTCAGAAACTGGCCATATTGCAAAAAGTGGGAATGTGCATCCATCAAACCGGGATACACAAATTTTCCCTGTGCATCAATATTCTCTTTTGCATCATATTTGTTTTGCAAATCAGCGGTTGTACCCACTTCCACAATTTTTCCCTTATCAACGGCAAATGCCTGAGCCGTATTGAAACTGCTATCTACCGTATATACCGTACCGTTATACACAAGTAAATCAATTTTCTTTTTGGTATTGCACGAGGCTAAAAGACAAACTGAAATCATAAGAAAAACAATTCTCATAAGAATAAGGTTTTAAAAATTGAAAGGTACTGTGTTTTAAATTTCGAGTCGATTGATATTTTTGCCAATCCCTAATTTTGTGCCCCCAAAAATAATTTAACCTTAAAGATTTATGAAGGCATTTTTTACTGTCTGGCTCATTGCAATTCAATTGCCATTATTCGCCCAAAAAAAACCAATAACCGGAAAGATTACCAATGAAATTAATGGCGAACCATTGGCGGGGGTTTCCGTAGTAGTACAATCGACCCGATCGGGAACCATTACCAATAATGAAGGTATATTTAAAATAGAAGCCGGGGAAAAGGATGTCCTCATTTTTTCTATGGTTGGCTTTTCACCAAAAACAATTCCCATTAACGGAAAAAACGAAATCAACCTCGCTCTTATACCCGAAGCAGGAAGCCTCAGCAATATTGTATTGGTGGGCAGCCGCGGAGCCGGCCGTTCAAACATTGAAACTCCCGTGCCGGTGGATGTTGTAAAAATAAAAGATGTCAGCCTGACCACAGCTCAGGTAAATGTTACCTCGCTGTTGAATACCAATGTTCCTTCTCTGAATTACAACAAGCAAAGTGGAAGTGATGGCGCAGACCATGTAGCCATTGCCACACTAAGAGGAATGTCGCCTGATCAGACTTTGGTTTTGATAAATGGGAAACGCCGGCATCCTTCATCTTTGGTTTTGTTATTTGGTACGCGCGGGCAGGGAAGTTCGGGTACGGATTTGAATGCAATTCCTGCTGCAGCGATAGAAAGGGTTGAGGTTTTGCGTGACGGTGCATCTGCACAATATGGATCAGATGCTGTTGCCGGGGTGATCAATCTGGTTTTGAAAAAAGATGTCGGACACCTGCATATCAATACAGGATATTCTGCGTATCATGATCCAAAATTCAACCCGGCTTATGCCAAAGGAATGGCTGCCAACCAATACATTTCCGGAAGCAAACTGGATGGACAAACTTTTAATTTCAGTGCAGACGGTGGACTGGCTCTTGGAAAACGCGGGGGATTCATTCATCTGACAGGTGATTTTATTTCACAAGGCAAAACATTCAGACAGGTTTTAAAGAGTGATGATCTTTCGGCTTACTGGTCACTTCCGGTTAATCCGGTAAGAAGGGCCAACGGCGATGGCTCATCCAATACCATCGGATCATTCTTTAATATGGAAATTCCCGTTGGAACTGGCAATTCCAGTTTCTATGCATTTGGAGGATATAATTACAATAATTCTTACGACTATGCCTACACGAGATCATGGAGTGGCATTATTGCCCGTCCCAACAGATTCCCGACTGATGCAAATGGAAATTTTATCCCGGTTCCACCCATCATCTGGTACACTTCAGGAGCTGGTGGGATAGACACCGTTTACAATCCGGTTATTCAGGTTCGCGATCAGGATGCTTCTCTGGCAACAGGAGTAAAAGGCGAATTGAAAAACGAATGGAAATGGGATTTGAGCAACACTCTCGGTGATAACGATTTTCATTTTTTCGGAGATAAGACATTCAACGCATCACTCGGGCCTGACAAAACTCATTTTGATGACGGCGGATTCAACCTTTTGCAAAATACAGTCAACCTGAATTTCTCAAAACCCATCAAAGGAATCGGTGAAGATTTTACATTGGCTTTAGGTGCTGAATATCGTTTTGAGCAATACAAAATAAAAGCGGGCGAACCCGATTCCTACATGAATTATGATCCCAATCACATAAAGGAAGGAGGTGCACAGGGATTTCCGGGATATCAGCCCGGAGATGCTGTGACAGCTAATCGTTCCGTCGTTGGTGCGTATGCAGAAGGTGAATGGGACATCACAAAAAAATGGCTCCTCGACGGGGCAGTGCGTGCAGAAAATTACAACGATTTTGGATTTACCAGCAACTATAAACTGGCAGCGAGGTTCAAAGTCACTCACAACTTTAATATCAGAGGTTCAGTGAGCACAGGTTTCAGGGCACCTTCCCTGCAACAAATCAATTTCAGTTCTACCCTGACTGCTTTTCAGGTAAACAAACTTGTTACCGTGCGGATTTTGCCCAACACAAGCGCCGTGACCAGAGCGGCAGGAATCCCGGCTTTAAAACAGGAGAAATCAGCCAATGCCGGTGTAGGATTTACCTGGCAACCTTTCCCTAATTTATTAGTTACACTGGACGGCTATTACATTCACGTAAGGGATAGGATTGTCTTGTCCGGGCAGTTTAATGCAGATGATGCAACACTCGACCCTGCCCTGACAACGGAAATGAAAGATAATAATGTTGTTACCGCTCAATTTTTTGCCAATGCCGTCAATACCACCAATAAGGGAATTGACATTGTAATAGATTATAAAAAGGATTTCGGCAGTCAGCATTTCAATGCATCCCTGTCGGGTAATCTGCAAAAGATGACCATCGATAAAATCAATGTTCCTTCAAAACTAAATGACACAAAAACGCATCAGTTTACTTTCTTCAATTACAATGTTCAAAGTGTGCTTTTGGCATCAGCGCCACCAGCAAAATTCAATCTGAACCTGGAATATGGGATAAAGAAATTTTCTGTGGGTACCCGGTTCAATTATTTTGGGAAAATCAGTTTTCTCGGGATAGGTGTTGGCCCAATTTATGAATTACCCGTTATCCCGACAGACGCCAATCAGAATAATCTGATCAGGGACGAGGTGGTTTACGGCGGAAAAGTGACTGCTGACCTGTATGCTTCTTTCAGGATATCGAAAAAATTCCAGGTCATAGCCGGGGCAGATAATGTATCAGGTGTGCATCCTGATTTGGGAGTGATTCAGTCAGCCAAATACTGGTCGTTTAATAACCAAACCGGAGGCCCGTGGGATCCTGTTCAGATGGGTCAGGACGGAAGAAGGTTATTCGTAAGATTGGCGTTTGATTTTTGAGAAAAAAATATTCGAAAGGGTAGATTAATAGTTTGGATACCTACCTGGGAAACCTGGCTGTAGGGTTCAATCTTGGGGGGAGAGGTAACAAACAGAAGGTATGGTTTTGTTATTAGCCAAACCCGGAAAATGTTTTTTACGTTGTCATTTGATCATGCAATTGACAATTGAATTATACTAAGTATATTTCATAAATAGTCTAATGTTCCATATCTTTGCTTTATGGC
>ERZ778018.880-NODE-880-length-33664-cov-11.236990_pt1 | contig 33664 bp, 37 predicted proteins | sample MGYA00375748_ERZ778018 | MGnify/ENA primary metagenome ERZ778018 (study PRJEB29350, sample SAMN05509839) | bioreactor metagenome | biome: bioreactor; material: wastewater | place: South Africa: University of Cape Town | collected 2014-04-22 ... | reverse complement strand
CATCGACGCCCTCCTTTGTATCCGATTTCCCACCTACTTTCGAGACGCACACCCCAGCCCGCGGGAACGGCGCGATCGGGCTTGCTTCTTCTAGACCCTCGCGGAGCCGGGCGCGAGGGGCTAGAGTGGGCGGGGACGGGAATCGACGGACGAACCGCGGGACTATCGGGGAGGAATCGACTCATGCGCCGTCGCGGGTTTCTCAAGGCGGGCGCGGCGGGGCTGGCCCTGCCGGCCGCGTTTCGGGCCAGGGCCGAGGAGGTCGCCGACCAGCCGGTGAAGCGGGTCGGCGTCATCGGGCCGGGCTGGTACGGCAAGATCGACGTGCTGCGGCTGATCCAGGTCGCCCCCGTCGAGGTCGTCGCGCTCTGCGACGTCGACAAGCGGTCGGTCGAACAGGCCGCCGAGATCGTCTCCCACCGCCAGACGTCGCGGAGGAAGCCGCGCGTACACTCCGACTACCGGGAGATGCTCAAGGAGAAGGACCTGGACGTCGTCCTGGTCGCCACGCCCGACCACTGGCATCCGCTGACGATGATCGCGGCGGTCGAGGCGGGCGCCGACGTCTACTGCCAGAAACCCATCAGCCACGATGTCGCCGAGGGCCTGGCGATGCTCAAGGCCGCGCGCAAGCACGGCCGGGTCGTGCAGGTCGGCACCCAGCGCAGAAGCACGCCCCATCTGATCGAGGCCCGCGACGCGATCGTCCAGGAAGGGAAGCTCGGCAAGGTCGCCTTCGCCGAATGCTACTGCTACTACCACGGCGGCGACGGCAAGACCGAGGAGACCGCTTCGCCCGACTTCCTCGACTGGGAGATGTACGTCGGCCCCGCCGCCATGCGGCCCTACAGCCCGTCGATCCACCCCCGCGGTTGGCGCGGGTTCACCGAGTTCAGTAACGGCATCATGGGCGACATGGGCATTCACATGCTCGACATGATCCGCTGGATGCTCGACCTGGGGGCGGCGAAGTCGGTCTCGTCGATCGGCGGGATCATGATGCCGCGGAAGAGCGAGCGCGACATCAGCGACACCCAGGTCGCCACCTTCAAGTTCGACGGCGTGGACGTGGTCTGGCAGCACCGGACCTGGGGCTCCAACCCCGACCCCGCGTACCCCTGGGGCGCGACCCTCTACGGCGACAAGGGGACGCTGAAGCTTAGCGTCAACGGCTACGACTTCATCCCCAACGAAGGCCCCCCCGTCCATCGCGACGTCACGATGGAGTTGGAACAGTACCCGGAGGACAAGACCGAGAAGGACCTGGAGCGGCACGTCGCGCCGGCGGTGCGCTACCACATGCTCGACTTCCTCTCGGCGATCGCCACGCGGGGCAAGCCGGTGGCGGACATCGAGCAGGGTTATATCAGCACCACCGCCTGCATCCTGGCGAACCTCTCGATGCGGCTGGGCCGCTCGATCGCCTGGGACGCCGACAACCACACGGTCACGGGCGACGACGAGGCCCGCGCCCTGCTCAAGCGACCCTACCGCGGCCCCTGGGTCCATCCGGCCGACGCCTGAACATGTTCACACGTCATTCGATCAAGGACACGTCCCATGAGCCAGTCTCAATCGTCGCGTCGGGAGTTGTTCCGAGGGGCCGCGGCGACCGTCGCCGCCGGCGCCGTGCTGGGAGGCGCGCCCGTCGCGTCCGCCGCCGGGAAGACGGCCGCCGAGGGCCGGATCAAGCAATCGGTCTGCCGCTGGTGCTACGGCGAGATCCCGCTCGACGAGCTGTGCTCGGCCGCGGCGCGGCTGGGCCTGGTCGGCATCGACCTGATGCGCCCGGAGGACTTCCCGACGATCAAGAAGCACGGCCTGATCTGCACCATGGTCAGCGCCGGCAGCCTCACCGACGGCCTCGCCGATCCCAAGTATCACAAGGCGTCGATCGAGTCGACCGTGGAGGCGATCGAGGCGACCTCCAGGGAGGGCTGGCGGAACGTCATCTGCTTCTCCGGCAACCGCCGGGGCATCGACGACAAGGTCGGCATGGACAACTGCGTCAAGGCCCTCAAGGAGATCGTCCCGGTCGCCGAGAAGGCGAACGTGATCGTCAACATGGAGTTGCTCAACAGCAAGGTCGATCATCACGACTACATGTGCGACCATAGCGCGTGGGGCGTCGAGCTGGTCAAGCGGGTCGGCTCCGACCACTTCAAACTGCTGTACGACATCTACCACATGCAGATCATGGAAGGGGACGTGATCCGGACCATCGAGAAACACCACGACGCCTTCGGCCACTACCACACCGGCGGCAACCCCGGCCGCCACGAACTCGACGACGCCCAGGAACTCAACTACAAGGCGATCGCCCGCGCCATCGCCGACACCAAGGACGACGTCTTCTTCGCCCACGAGTTCATCCCCGTCCGCGACCCGCTGACCAGCCTGGCCGAAGCCGTGGCCCTGTGCGTCGTCTGACGGGCGAGGGGCCGTCGCGAACTTCCGAGGGAGGGGCGTTCAGCGTCCCCTCCCTCCTCGGCCGTCGCGTCCGCGGCGGCGCTTCGGCGCTCAATCGGGCTGGCCCCAGACGCGGGGGACGTGGAAGCTCGCGGGTTTGGGGCGCGCCTTGGGAGGGACGGCCTGGGCGGCCAGGTCGTCGTAACGGCCGCGAAGCTCGGCGACCTTCTCCGGAAGGTCGGCGGAAAGGTCGTGCTTCTCGTTGGGGTCGTCGGCGAGGTTGAAGAGGAAGAGGTCGCGCGCCTCCTCCCTGGCTTCCCCTTCCGCGTCGACGGCTCGGCCGACGATCAGCTTCCAGTCGCCCATCCGGATCGCGCCGCCGCGGGGGGAGGAGTTCAGGAGGATGGTCGCGTTCGGCGTCGGCTCCCCCCTGGCGACGGCGTCCCAGGCGTCGCGACCGTCGAGCGGCTTGGGCTGGTCGAGCGCGCCGCCGGCGAGCTTCACGAACGTCGGGTAGAGGTCGACCACGTGCAGCGGGGCGTCGACGACCGAGCCGGCCGGGATTCGGCCGGGCCAGCTCGCGCAGGCGGCGACTCGGACGCCCCCCTCGAACAGGGTCGACTTTTCGCCGCGGAGCGGGCCGTTGCTGGTCGCCCGACCGACGTAGGGGCCGCCGTTGTCGCTGGAGAAGACGATCAGGGTGTTCTCGCGCAGGCCCTTCGCGTCGATCGCCGCGACGATCTCGCCGACGGCCTCGTCCATCGCCGCGACCATCGCCGCGTACCCCCGGCGCGACGCGGGCATGAGGTCCTTGTTCGCCGCATGGTACTTCTTCGGCGCCTGGTACGGGGCGTGGACGGCGTTGAAGGGGACGTAGAGGAACAACGGCCTGGCCGGGTCTTTCTCATTGATCAGGCGGACGGCCTCCCTGGCGATCAGGTGGGTGCTGTAGCCTTCGTCGTGGCTTTCCTCGTCGTCGCGATGCCAGTCGTGGCCGCCTTCGCGCTTGAGGGTGAACGAATCGATCATGCCGTTGTAGCAGCCGTACTGATGATCGAAGCCGCGGCGGGTCGGCAGGTACTCGGGCTGGAAGTGTCCGAGGTGCCACTTGCCGACGATGGCCGTTTCGTAGCCGGCGTCCTTCAGCGCCTGGGGGAGCGTCCGCTCGTCCAGAGGCAGGCCGAACCGGGACCACGGCTTGACGACGCCCACTTGCAGGCCGAGGCGCATCGGGTAGCGTCCGGTCATCAGCGCGGCGCGGGTGGGCGAGCAGAGGGGTTGGGCGTAGAACCATTCGAGCCGGGCGCCCGATTCGGCCAGTCGGTCCAGGTTCGGCGTCTTGATCTCCGAGCCGTGCCAGCCGACGTCCCCCCAGCCCAGGTCGTCGGCCAGGATCATCACGATGTTCGGCCGCGGCGCCTCTTCCGCCCGCGCCGTCGCCAGGCCGCACAGGAACGTCGCTCCGATCAACAACCCGATGCCCGTCGATCTCGTCGTCATGATTCACCCCCGTTCGGCGTCGGTCGCCACGATCGTCACGCGCTGGATTTTAGACGATGGGGGCTCGACGGGGACAGGGGGACGTCGGGGACCCGCGCCCGCCGCGTCACGATCTCGGCGGCGAGGACGGGGCCGGCGAAGACGCTGAAGACCACGACGCACGCCACGATCGGCGAACGCCCGATCAGGCGGTCGAGCGCCTCCGCGATCAGGATCGGAGCGACCTGGAGCAGCCCCAGCGTCAGCGGAAGGACGAACGGGACCGCGGACCATGGGCGGCGCCGTCGTCGGATCGCGACCCAGGCGGCGAAGATCACGGTCAAGACGCCGACGGTGAGGAACACGCCGATGATCTGACTCTCCAGAGCGCCCTCGGGGCCCTTGTCCCGCGACGGCGTCGAGTCGCGGGCGAACTCCAAGAGGAACGCGCCGAGCCACCCGGCGGTCGCCCCCAGCGCGAACCATAGGCCGGGATGCTTCGCGTCATGCCGCGAGACGCCCATCGCCGGCTCCGATCCGGTTGATATCGCCTCGCGATCCTTTCCCCGTCGCCAGGATCACCAGAGGCGGGTGACGGGGTATGCGTCGAACTTCGAGTCCGCGCCGACGATCAGCGCGCCCTCGACGATCGCCTGGGCGATCAGCAGGCGGTCGAAGGGGTCTCCGTGATGGGGCGGAAGGCCCTCGACGGTCGTCGCGTGTTCAAGCGAGATCGGCAGGAGTTCGACGCCGGCGCGAGAGAGGGCGGCGGGGAAATACGTCGCGCTCGGTTCGCCGAGCGCGAGCTTCTTCAAGCCCGCCTTGATGGCGACCTCCCAGCAACTCGCCACGCTCAAGAGCTTCCGGTTCGCCGAGTCTTCGATCAGCGCCTTCGCCGCGAGGCTCAAGCGCGGGTCGTCCTGGCAGAACCAAAGGAAGGCGTGGGTGTCGAGAAGCAAGATCATTCCATGTAATCCTCGAACTCCTCCAGCGGGGCGTCGAAGTCCGGGGCCATCCAGAACTCGGGCTTGCGGTAACTTCCCGCCTTCGAAGGCCGCCGTTTCGGCGTGGCGCGGGCCAGCGTGGCGACCGGCTCTCCGTCCTCGACGAGGACCAGGGATTCACCGGGGTTCAACCCGGCGATGATGTCCTTGAGGCGGCCCTGGGCCTCTTCCACCGTGACGACCGTCATGGCAAATCCTCCTTCGACTTCATCATGGCCCATCCATCCGGATCGTCTTCCAGGCGGGACGCTTCGGGAACCCGCGGCCGCGTGTCGCGCCGCGAGCCGTCCATCGCCGTCTCCGATCCGGACGATCTTGAATCCCCCCGAGGTTGAATTACAATTGTAATATGCAAGGCCGGTCGAAGGAAGCGCCGGCGATGAAACCCGGATCGTCGAACCGCGAGGAGCGAGGCGCCGCGATGGGGTTTTCCAAACGGTCACGCCGTCTCCGTCTACCGGCGCGGCCCCTCGCCATCGCGATCGGCGGCGGGGGGATGATCGGCGGCGGGGATCCTGTTCGATCGATACGCCCGTCAAATCCCCGGCCATGTTTATTGTTCGATCGCCGTGGGATTCCTCTTCGTCCTGGGGTGTCTCGTATACGACGAGAAGGGCGAACGGGTCCTCGGCGCGCGCCGGGCGCTTCGGCCGACGGTCTTCGTCGCCGCGACGTTGACGTTGCTGATCCTGGGCGCGGCGGTGTCGAGGGCCTTGACGTTCATGTCGTATCGAGAGGAGTACGCCGTCGTCCTCGGCATGCTCTTGATCGTGGCGTTCGCGCTGTGCGGAACCATTCTCGGCGCGGGGAGCATCCGCTGGAAGGCCGTTCCGAAGGCCGACGCGGCGATCGTCGTCATGGTCGTCTCGGCGGTGGTTTGGGCGTTTTCGTGAAACGGCGCCGATTTCCCGTTTTTTCGCGTTCAACGCGAGGAGGTTCTTCCTCATGCAAAGCATCGACGTCAGCGACTTGCCCGAACCCTACGTTCGAGCGGTGAAGGCGGTCGTGGAGACGTTCAGCCGAGAACTCGCCGAGCGGCCCGCGCCGCGGAAGGAGCCGGCCGAACGGGTCAAACTCTCGCTCTGCGACGGCGAGGTCGTCGACGACCTGTCGCGGGAGGAAATCCACATCGCCCACCCTTCCCAGTCGCCCACGGGAATTCAGAATGACCCCGTTGCGGGCGCTAACATCGATTCATCTCGGGTCGAGGAACTACGCGCTTTGGCCCGTCAGGGGGGAAGCGTCGCGGATATGGTCCACTCCCTGAGGTCAAGCCTCGGGCCAGCGGAAGATTCCATTATTAAAATCTTGATATATTTTAAATATGCGTTCAATTTGACGCTCAGGGAGGCGAGGGCCATCGAGGGCGCCGACTGCATGGGCAACGAGGCCCTCAGCGACGACGAGTTGGATTCGGCCCTTCGCCCCCTGATCATGGAGCGACTCCCCGCTCCATGAGGCGCGGGTAGGGCCCAGGCTTGGTCTGGTAATTTGTTCATGTCGGCAGATACGTCGCGGCCAGGGCGCGGAAGTCGGTGATCTGGCTTTCCCTCCAGGCGTCGTCCCGGCCGAGTTCGGCGGCGAGGAGTTCGGCGACGCGGGGGGCGCATTCGATGCAGGCGCGGGCGTCCAGGAACAGGGCGCGGGCGCGGCGGGCCAGGACGTCCTCGACGGTTCGCGCGGCCTCGTGACGGGCGGCCCAGACGACCTCGGCCTCGACGTGGGGGAGGTCGGGATGAAGCGCGCGGCCGAGTTCGGGCGACTCGGCGATCAGGGCTTTCAGGTCGTCCGACTCGGAGCCGTAAAGGTCCAGGGGGTCTTCGAGGTCGGCGGGTCGGTCGGTCCAGCCGTGAAGGTGGAGGGATTCGGTGGCGCACGGTTTCTTGGGAAGGCCGGCGACCTCGGCGGCGTGGTCGACGGCGTCGCGGCCCATGACGCGGTAGGTGGTCCACTTGCCGCCGGTGATCGTGACCAGGCCGGCGTCGGAGACGACGACGGTATGCTCGCGCGAGAGCTTCTTGGTTTGGCCGTTCTGGCCGGCGTCGGCGTTGATGAGCGGGCGGAGGCCGGCGAACTGGCTTTTGACGTCGGCCTCGGTCGGGGCGCCGGTCAGATAGCGGTCGGCGTGCTCCAGGAGGAAGGCGATCTCCTCGGCCAGCGGGCGGGGCTCGCGAGGGGTCTCGGCCAGGGGGACGTCGGTGGTGCCGATCAGGGTCCGGCCGCGCCAGGGGATCGCGAAGAGGACGCGGCCGTCGTCGGTCTTGGGGACCATGAGCGCGGCGTCGCCGGGGAGGAACGCGCGGTCCAGGACGATATGCGCCCCCTGGCTGGGGGCGAGCATCGGCCGGGCGTCGGGCCGGTCGAGCCGGCGGACGGCGTCGGCGTACACGCCCGCGGCGTTGACGACGGCCCGCGCGCGGACGTCGAACTCCTCGCCCGTCTCGGCGTCTCGGGCGCGGACGCCCGTGATCCTCCCCGATTCCTTCAAGAGCCCGACGACCTCGCAGTGGTTCAGGGCCGAGGCCCCCAGGCCGACGGCCGTGCGGGCGAGGGCCACGGCGAGCCTGGCGTCGTCGAACTGGCCGTCGGTATAGAGGATGCCACCGCGAAGGCCGGCGGAGCGGAGCGTCGGCAGCCGTTCGAGCGTTTCGCTCCGACCCAACCATCGCGACCGCCCCAGGCTTCGCTTGCCGGCGAGCCGGTCGTAAAGCCACAGGCCGATCCCGTAGAACGGAAGCTGATGGAAGCGGTACGCCGGGACGACGAAGTCGCGGGCGCGGACCAGGTGCGGGGCGTTGCGGATCAAAAGCCCGCGCTCGCGGAGGGCCTCGCGAACTAGCGGGAGGTTCCCCTGGGCGAGGTAGCGGACGCCGCCGTGGACCAGCTTGGTGCTGCGGCTGGAGGTGCCGTGGGCGAAGTCGATCGCCTCCAGGACCAACGCGCGAAAGCCGCGGGCGGCGGCGTCGACGGCGGTCCCCAACCCGGTCGCCCCGCCGCCGATGATGACGACGTCCCAGGTCTCCCCGGCGCGGATGCGGTCCAAGTTCTCCAGGCGCGACAGCGTGTTCGGCGTCATAACGATCCCAAGGGAGAGTGCGGCGGGGCCGACGGCGACGTCGTTTCAACAGGCCCGCGTCGTTTCATTGTCCTTTCGCGGGGGAATTCCTCAAGTCCGAGGCGGATTCGGCCGGCGGGCGCGGTTGACCGCTCGCGACGACGACCGTATGATCCCCGGCGCGCATCGACCCGGATGGATCGGGGACGTTGACGAGGAACCGAGAGACGAAACGGAGGTCGTCGCATGATCGCCTCGATGGGATTGCTGGCCGCGGTCTTGACCGCCGCGACCCCGGCGGACTCGCCGCGCCAGGCCGAGGCCGGGCCGCGGATCGCTTATCGCTTCCAGACGGTCGCGGTGGAGGGCCTCTCCTGGCGCGACGTCGGCCTCAAGCCGGTCGCCCAGCACGGCTCGATCAGCGTCTGGACGGCCCCCGACGACTTTCTCGACCGCGTGGCCGGCTCCGCGTCCAAGGTCGACGAGGCGACCGAGGCGGAAGGCCCGGCCGGCGCTCCGGTCCACGTCAGCGCGCGGACTCCGCGGGACTTCGTCACCCGAGTCGTCTGGCGAGGGAAGAGCAAGGCGCCCAGGCGGGTCGTCGAGCAGGTCCGCGAGGGTTTGACCGCCACCGTCGCCGGCCGTCGGATCGATCAGGGGGTGCTGGCCCGGATCGTCGTCGAGGACGTCGACGTCCGCGCCGTCCACGTCCGGGCGGTCGCGAGCGGGCCGTCGGCCCTCAAGCCGGCGGTCGTGACGACGAAGCGAGGCGAGGGCGGCTCCGTCACCGTCACCGTCACCGCCGCGATGAACGGCGAGGCCGACGCCGACCCGCCGGCCGCTCCGGCCGCTCCGGCCGACGAATCGTCGGAATGCAAGACCCAGGAGGGCGCGGTCCAGATCCCCGAGGTCGGCCGGGCCGCCGCGGCCGGCGAGTGGCTGATCCCCGAGGGGGAGGTCCTGATCGTCGGCTTCGGCCCGCACACCGTCGCCGACGAGGCCGGGAGGGCCGTGGTCCGCGAGCGGCTCGCCGTCATCGCCGCCGAGGCCGGCGACGACGAGCCGGCCGCGTCGAACCTGACCGCCGTGGAGATCCCCGCGCCGATCGTTCCGCCCTCCGCCCCGGCGCCGACCCCGACTCCGGCCTCGGCTCGCGGCGACGCCCCGCGGATCGCGACGGACCTTCCCGAGTTGCCCAACCGCACGCTCCCCCAGCCGGTCCATCCCGACGGCACGCCCGCGCCGGAGCCGACGGTCCCCGAGGACGCGGCCCACGCCGCCGAGGCGGCCGGAGAATCCACCCAGCCCTTGCCCACCCCCCAGACGCGCGGCAAGAAGCTCCTCCCCAAGGCGGCCGAGGCCGCGCCGCCGCCGCCGGCCGCGGCCCCGAGCGCGCCCGAGAAGAGCGAGGCCCCCAAGGTCGAGCCCGACGTGATCAAGTCGTCGTTCACCCTCCCCACCCTTCAGCGGGTCGGGGGGCTGGACTCCCTGGGGAGGCTGATCTCCTTCCGCTCGCTCGGCGGGCCGTTCCGGGGGCTTGAGTTCTTGTTGCCGTTGAAGCCTCTGGCGGTCAAGCTGCCGTTGCAGCACAAGCTCGAATTCGAGTTGATCGGCCGGGTCGTCCCCGACCGATCGAACGACGACGACCGGATCGTCGTCAGGGATTGAACTCGACGGCCGGGTCCGAGTCGATCACGGTCGCGCCGGCCGCGGCGAGCGTCGGGGCCTCGGCGGCGGCTTCGGCCTCGGTCGACGTCCTGAAGACGCGGTCGTACAGGCCCATGCCGGCGATCGCGCCCAGGATCGGGGCCAGGACGTAGACCGTCACCGCCCCCGCGCCGCGGGGCAGGGCGGCGGTCCCCCAGCCGGCGAGCATCGTGAACAGCCGCGGGCCGACGTCGCGCGCGGGGTTGAAGCACGCCTGCGTCACCGGGCCGAAGATCGACACCAGCCCGGCGACCGTCAGGCCGATGAACGCCGGCGCCATGCCGGGCGTCGGCGCGCCCGAGTTGCCGCCGTCGAGCACCGCCATGATGACGAACGCCAAAACCAGCGTCCCCATCACCTCGGCGAGGAACGCCGTCGGCTCGGTGACCAGCTCGTTGAGCTTGGCGTGCTCCACCGCCGAGTAGGGGCCCTCCGCGGTCGAGACCGGCCCCGGGCTGGGGAAGAACTCGCCGAAGCACATCGCCGTGATCTCGCTGCCGGGTTCGCCGCGCTTGACTCCCTTCTCCCGTTCGTGCCGCGTCAGGTGCGGATTGAAGACCGGAAACAGCACCGCCGCCGCGACGAACGCCCCGGCGAGCTGCGCCAGGACGTAGGGGACGACCTCGCGCCAGGGGAAGCGGCCCCAGGTCGCCAGGCCGACGCTGATGGCCGGATTGATGTGCGCGCCGCTGACGCCGATGACCGCGTAAACCGCCAGCGCCACGCCGACGCCCCACACGATCGCCACCTGCCAGAGCCCGCTCTGGGCGCCGGTCAGGGTGGACGTCAGGACGATGCCCAGGCCCATGAACATCAGGATGCCCGTGCCCGCGAACTCGGCCACGCAACGTTTCGCCAGGGAAGGTTGTTCGACGCGCACGTTCGACTCCTCGCTCGATCCGAAGATGGGGAGCCGCTTCATTGCGAACCTTCGAGACGGATGCCGACAAACATCCCTTCTCCCCTTGTGGGAGAAGGTGGCCGAAGGCCGGATGAGGGGCGATCCCACGGCGTTTGGCCGCGCCCCCCCTCATCCGCCCCTGCCCGGGCGCCTTCTCCCACAAGGGGAGAAGGGGGGAAACGCTTGCTTACGTCCGATGTTCGGTTCGAAGAAGCGGTAAAGCCCCCATTCTGGCGGGCGCGCGGATCGGCCGCAAGCAGGCGCGTCGGGGTCAGACCAGGGCGGGCGCGGGGGCCGTCGTCTCCGGGAGTCGGATCGTGAAGCGCGAGCCCAGGCCGGGGGCGCTTTCAATCTGGATCGTCCCCCGCGAGGCCCGCACCACGCGGCGGACCACCGACAGGCCCAGACCGACCCCGCCGCGTCCCAGGAGCCGGGCGCGAGGCGCCTGGTAGAACGGCTCGAAGACGACCCGCCGCTCCTCCGCGCTGAGGCCGCAGCCCCGGTCCTCCACCGCCACCGCCGCGGCGCCGGCCTCGCGGTGAAGCCGGATCGTCACCGGCGAGCCGGACTCGCTGTACTTAAGCGCGTTGTCGATCAGGTTCTCCACCGCCTGCGCCAGAAGCGGCGGGTGGACCCGGGCCCAGGCCGAGTCCGTCTCCGCCACGAATCGCAGGTCGCCGGCCCGCGGCCTCCCCTCCCAGCGCTTCAGGAGCCCCGGCAGCCAGACGGCCAGATCGATCGGCTCCTCGCCCGGGGGCTCGGTCTCGCTCTCGGCGCGGGCGAGGAACAAAAGCGATTCGACGATCCGGTGCAGCCGCACCGCCTCGACCCGGACCCGATCGAGGGCCTCTTCGTACTCCCCGGCCGGCCGTGGGCGGCGGCGGACGACGTCGACGAGGCTGAGCACCCCCGCGATCGGGGTTCGCAACTGGTGGGAGGCGTCGCCGGAGAACCGTCGCTGCCGCTCCAACGCCTCGCGCCTGCGCTCCAACAGCTCGTTGAACGATCGGCCCAGCTCCTCCAGCTCGTCGCCCGTCTGGGGGACCGGCAGGCCGTCCTCGTCGTCGGCCCTGGCCTTCTCCCGCGCCGAGGCCGCCAGGCAGGCGATCGGCTCCAGCGCCCGACGGCAGAGGCGACGGCCCATCGCGGCGCAAAGCAGCCAGGTGGCCGCCGAGGCCACCCCCAGCGCCATCCCCAGCCAGGCGATGCTGGCGTCGACCGGCTCTCGCGACAGCGCCGCGATCAGCGTCAACTCGTCGTACTCGTCCTCGTCCAGGTCGTCGACGTCCAACTCCTCCTTGGAGTAGACCATCTCGGAGAGGACCATCCGGGTCCGCGCCACCCGCCAATCGGAGGCGTCGGCGTATTCGATCAGGCGGTTCCTGCCGACGTTCCAGGCGATGTCGCCCGCCGGCGTCCCCGGCCCGACGGCCCAGTTCGCCGAGCGGTCCACCAGCCGGCCGGCCTTGTCCAGAATGGCCCAGCGCATCTCGTCGGGGCCGGCGTCGATGCCGATGTTGATCCGGCGCTCGCGGGGCCGCCACTCCAGGCCGTCGGGCTCGAAGTGGACGGCCGCCTCCAGGACCGCCAGCGTCTTCTCCAGCCGGGAGTCCAGGCGATGCCGCAAGTACGTCCAGCCCAGGCCGTACATCGTCGCCGAGAAACCCAGCAGGACGACCGCCAGCGTCCCCAGGAAGTACAGAAGCAGTCGCGACGCCAGACTCACGTTCAGTCCTCCGGCGCGGACCCCGGCGGCCTGCCGAACGAGTAGCCCCGGCCGCGAAGGGTGTGGATCAGACGCTCGCCGTGCGCCTCCAGCTTGCGCCTCAACTCGAAGACGTGGACCTCAAGCGTGTTGGACAGGCCGTCGTAGCGCTCGTCCCAGACGTGCTCGTAGATGCGGGTCCGGCTTAACACCTGATCCGGGTTCCGGACGAAGTAGACCAGAAGCGCGTACTCCTTGGCCGTCAGGTCGATCGCCTTGCCCCCCCGGGCGACGCGCTGGGTGGCCAGGTCGACCTCGACGTCGGCGTATCCCAGCCGGGTGCCGCCGCCGCGGCCCTCGCGACGCCGGACCAGGGCGTGGACCCGCGCCAGGAACTCGTCGAAGGCGAACGGCTTGCAAAGATAATCGTCGGCGCCGCCGTTGAGCCCCTTGACCCGATCCGGGACCGAGTCGCGGGCGGTGAGGAACAACACGGGCGTCTCGTGGTCGCGCTCGCGAAGCCGCTTGAGGATCGACAACCCGTCCCGCGACGGCAGCCACCAATCCAGCACCACCACGTCCCAGCCGCCGGGCTTCAGCGCGCGCCACGCGGCCTCGCCGTCGGCCTCGCGCTCGACGGTGAACCCCTCCTCGCGCAGGCCCCGGACCAGCGACGCCGCGATCGTCTCGTCGTCCTCGACCACCAGCACCCGAATCCCCATGCGGTCGCCTCCCAGTCCATTCTACCGGCCCGCCCGCCCGCTTCCAGAGGATGACGGGCCCGGCGGGACCGCGGCCCCGATCGCCTTGAGCATGGTCGCGGCGAAACTCCCCATCGCGAGGCCCGCCACCACGGCCAGGCAGGACGGCGGAATCAGCACCTCGAAGGCGGTCGGCGTCATGGTTCCTCCTTCCCGCGCGCGGGCGACGCCGAGACGGAACCCCGCCCCGGCGTCCCGGAGGATACGGCGCGAACGTTAATCGACTGTTACGTCAATTTAAATTCCTCTTAAAGATCGGCCTCCCGCCGCGCGGACCTCACGCCTGCGAGGTCGAGTCGCCCTGGTCTTCCGCGCTCGCTTCCGACGTCGCGGCGTCCCCACCCATGTCCGCGCCGAACCCGTCGGAGCCCGTTCCGTACTGGAACGCGACGACGTCGCGCCGCCACTCCCGGCGGCGGGAATAGAAACCCGCCAGGTTCACCCCGCACCATGGGCAGTGGAGTATGAATTGCTGGAACCGGAGCAGCAATCGGCCTTCGGCGACCCCGCGCGTCGCGGCGATCGCGGCCTCGTCGCCTTGCGATACGGAACGGAAAGTCAGCGCGAAATGGACGCGCTCCGACTTCGGGTCGCGACCGAGGACCGGGATGATGCTTAAGCCCTCGCGCGAGGGGGGATGGCGAACGGCGTCCGAAAACTGGGCGCAGCACCACGGCGCCTTGTTTCGATGGAACAGCATCGGGACGCCTCCCCCGCGCGTTGCGCGACGCTCGCTCGCGGCCCTTACGCGGAAGGTCGTTCCGCGTCGGGTTCGTCCCCCGGCCGTTCGACCGTCGCGGGAGGGTCGACGTCGGCCCGGACGATGAGGGCGACGTCGAGGATGTGCGTTCGTTCGTTCGGCTCGACGACGACGGCGGTCCTCCCGCCGGCGGTGGCGACCCATTCGGGATGATCGACCCGAAATCGAGCGCCGTTCGCCGTGACCAGGACGAACGGACGGAAGGGTTGGGCCCTCAACCGGGCCTTGAGCGCGTCGACGTGCATGCCTCTCCCCTGTTTCGACCGCGAACGCGCCGCCCCGCGAGTTCGCCCGAGTTGCGGCCGCGGCGAGGGCGTCCGCGATATTATACGCCTGACGCCGTCCGACCGCGCGGGGTCACTTCGCCGGCAGGGGGAGGATCTCGATGCGGCGGAAGGCGATGCCGGCGTATTCCGACTGGAAGGTGATCTTCCCCTTGGTGACGGTGGACTTGAGGCCGAGGTTGACGACCTTGCCGTTGACCTTGACGGTGATGGAGTCGCCGTCGCAGATCATCTCCATCGTGTTCCATTCGCCGACGGGGTTCTGGACGTCGTTCTTGCCGACGAAGCCGGCGACGTCCTTCCAGGCGGGATCGCGGTCGTACCAGTTGATCCGGCCGGAGTCGAACTCGCGGAGTTCGCCGGAGCCGTCGGGGGTGAAGTACCATTGCTTGTCGGCGCCCTCGCGGACGTGGGCGCTGAGGCGAAGATCCTTGCCCCCCTTGGCCTTGGTCGAGACGACGATGAAGTCGCCGGCGCCCCCCTCGATGATGTTGGCCTCCATCGACTGCATCCAGTGGCCGCCCCAGGCGTCGTCGGGACCGGTGCAGTGGACGAGGATCCCGGAGTCGCGCGCGTTCTTCTCGCGGGGGGCGTGGGTCTCGCCGGTGAACCTCCACTCGGCGATCAAGTGGTAGTTCTCGTACTCCTCCTTGGTGATGAACCCGCCCAGTTCCGCGCCCGAGACCCGGATTTCGCCGTCGACCACCTTGAAGACGCCGTCGGGGTCCTCGTACTTGTGGTCGTGCAGGTAGGTGTAGAAGCCGGTGAGGTCTTTGCCGTTGAACTGGAACAAGGGCCCCGGATCGGCCGCCAGGGCCGGCGCGGCGATCAAGAGGGCCGTCAGGACGAACGCCGTTCGGGTCGTGGGCATGGGGTCGCCTTTCAATCGGGGTCAGGGACGGGCGGGATCGGAGTCGGGATTTTCGCCCTGGTCGCGGAGGACGCGGCCGCCGAGCTTGCGGCAGGTCTCCTCGACGCGGTCGCGGGTCGTTTCGTCGGGGCAGGAGACGGTCAGGATCATGCCTCGACGGCGCTCCATGCGGTCGGGGTCGACGACGCCGATCCGATCGCCGGGGACGCCCAACGTCGGAATCAACTGCAAGGCCAGGTTCGCCCCCGCGGCGTCGTCGAAGTGGACGACCAGCCGTAGCGGCGGATCCGAGCCTTGCACCAAACCGGGGCGGATCAGCGGAGTTTCCATGATGGCGGGCCGTGGCGTCTCGTGAGGGCGCGTGAAGCGATCGGCGACGGCCGCGCGACGTCGGCGTCGACTTTCCCGCCCAGTCTGACGCGACGGTCGGGGCGTCGCAAGCCGCGGCCGCCTGGTGGTACAATCGGCGGACTCCCGCCCACGAGGTTCCCCGCCATGATGCTGTCGCTGCTCGCCTGCCTGCTGCTCGCGCCGGACGGTCCCCGCGTCAAGCCCGAGTCGTTGGGGACGTTCGACGCCAAACTCATTCCCGAGGCGTCCGGGGTGGTCCGAAGTCGGACGCGGCCGGGCGTCTTCTGGGTCCACAACGACTCCGGCAACCTCCCGGTCCTCTTCGCGGTCGACCGCCGGGGCCGGACCCTGCGCGCGTTCCCCGCGGCCGTCCCCAACCTCGACTGGGAGGACGTGGCGGCCGACGGCCGCGGTCGGATCTACGTCGGCGACATCGGCGACAACAAGGGCTTCCTGCGACTCCGCTCCATCCACCGCTTCGACGAGCCCGATCCGGACCATCCCCCCGAGGGGCCGCTGAAGCCGTCGGCGTCGATCCACTACGCCCGCGGTCCCGGCGACTTCTTCAACGCCGAGGGATTCGTCATCGACGGCGACCGCGCCGTGATCGTCGTCAAGCGGTTCGACGGCCGCGACCCCGACCTCCGCGCCGTCGCGTTGGAGCCTCCCGCCCCGATCGCCGACCCGGCGCGGGTCGAGAAGGTCGGCGTGTTGCCCGGCTTTCCCGAGGCCGTCACCGGCGCGGACCTCTCGCCCGACGGCGAGCGGTTCGTCGCCTGCGGGACCAAGGTGGTCCGGGTCTACGAACGTCCCGCGCCGCCGTCGTGGGACGGCCTCCGGATGATCGCCGAGGTCCGCCTGAAGGGGAAGGCCCAGCGCGAGGGGGTCGCCTGGGACGGCGACGACTTGATCCTGGTCGCCGAGGGGGAGGGTGTGGAGCGACTGGCCGAGTCGGTCTGGCGCTCGCGCCCGCCGGGCACCGGGAAGACGAGTAAGGACCGTTGAGATGACCGAGCGCTTCGATGCGATCGTGGTCGGCGCCGGAGTGGTCGGATTGTCGATCGGTTACGCCCTGGCGCGCGAGGGGATGCGTCCCTTGGTCCTCGACCGCGGCAAGCCCGGCCGCGAGGCGTCGTGGGCGGGCGCGGGGATGCTCCCGCCGGTCGGCGATCCCGACCGCCTCCCCTCCAACCCGGCCGCCGCCTTGCGGGCGCTCAGCGCGCGACTCTATCCGGAATGGGCGAGCGCGCTGTACGAGGAGACCGGGATCGATCCGGGCTATCGGCGTTCCGGCGGCGTGGACGTCGCGAGGACCGAGGCCGAGGACGACGCCTTGCGAAGCGCCGCGGGCCGCTGGCGGGCCGAGGGGATCGCCTGCGAGCGGCTGGCGCCCGGGGACTTCGCGCGGGTCGAGCCGGCGTTGGATCCCGAGCTTCGCGTCGCCTACTTCCTGGCCGATCGCGCCCAGGTCCGCAACCCCAGGCTGCTGCGGGCGCTTGAGACGGCCCTGACGGCTCGCGGCGGGACGGTGGCGGCCGACCGCGGCGCGCTGGGGTTTCTCACCGAGAACGACCGCGCGACGGGCGTTCGGACGGCCGCGGGGGACGTCTCGGCCGACGTCGTCGTCGTATCAGCCGGCGCGTGGTCGGGCGAATTGCTCGCCGGGCTGGGCGTGGTCGCGCCGACGCCGCCGGTGAAGGGGCAGATCGTGCTTTTGAATCCCGGTCGGCCGCTGTTGCGGCGGATCGTCGAGCACGGCAAGACGTACCTGGTCCCGCGCGACGACGGCCGAATCCTCATCGGCGCGACCGAGGAGGAGGGCGTTTCCGACGTCCGCCCCACGGCCGACGCCTACCGCGGCCTGTTCGCCGCGGCGGTGGCTCTTTGCCCGATCCTGGCCGACGCGCCCGTCGAGGCGACCTGGGCGGGCCTTCGCCCCGGCAACAAGGACAACCGCGCGTACATCGGCCCCGCGCCGGGCTTCCGAAACCTGTTCGTCGCCGCCGGCCACAAACGCGCCGGACTGCAACTCTCCCCCGCGACGGCGGAACTGGTCGCCGACCTCGTCCTGGGCCGGACCCCTCGGCTGGACCTCGCGCCGTTCCGCCTCGACCGCGACCCCGCCCCGGCGGAGGACGACGTCTTCCGATCGTGATCCGCGACGAGTCGAAATGCGTCGATTCGTTTCAATCGTCGGCCGGCTTCAGCGCGGGGAGGCCGTCGATGCTCCTGGAGTTGAAGCGGCGGCGGTAGTCGGCCAGGCCGTCGGGGCCGAGCTTGCGGCCGAATTCCACGAGGGTCGAGCGGTCGCCGCGGCATTCGTAGAGCGGCACGCCGAAGCCGCAGGAGTCGGCGATCCGCTCGACGTCGATGACGACCGCCGCCCGTTCGCCGGGGATCTCCGGGAACAGGGGCGCGAACTCGGCCCACTCGGCGTCGGTCGGCGTCACGACGCGGCCCCGGCCGTGGAGGCGAAGGACCATCGGCCGGGCGTCGAACGAGCAGAACATGACGGTGATCCGGCCGTCGTCGCGCAGGTGCGCGACCGTCTCCGCGCCGCTGCCGGTCAGGTCCAGGTACGCGACCCGGCGGGGCCCCAGCACGCGGAACGTGTCGAGCCCCTTGGGCGAGACGTTGATCCGCCCCGACGGGTCCGAGGGCGCGGTCCCCACGAAGAACAGCCGTTGCCGCTTGATGAAATTCGTCAGCCGCTCGTCGATCGCCTCGTAAACCCGACCCATGCGACCCTCCGGATTCGAGCCGATTCACCGCCCCGGCCGCATCTCGGGCGGCGCGAGCGACGGCGACCGGAACTCGTAGCGGTCGCCGATCCAGCTCCTGGTCATGTAGACGATCTCTTGCGCGTGGCCGGTCAGGTGCGCGACGGCGCGGAACGCCGTCCCCAGCACGGTCGCGTCGACTTCCCGGCCGCGGTCAGGGACCCGCCTCGTCTCCACGAGCGTCTCGGGCGTCAGAGATTGCAGCGTCGCGCCGGCCGCGGCGACCGCCTCGTCGAACCGGCGGAGCAACTCGGCCTTGGGGGTCTCCTCGCGGCTGGTGAACTCGCCGAAGCGGTCGCGGACGTCGGGGCGGCCGTCAATGTTCGCCGCGAATCGTTGGCGCAGATTGCCCGCCAGGTGCAACACCAGGTTGCCGATGCTGTTCTGGTTCTCCGACGGTCGTCGCCAGATCCGGGCGTCGTCGAGTTGCCCCAGGCAGTGCCGGACCAGATCGGCGGCGTCGTCCAGACGGGCGCGGGCCTCGATCACGAAGAGTCGGGCGGGGTCGGTCATCGCGAAGGTCCTCGTCGCAGTCGCAACAGCAGGTCGTCCAGGGCGGCGCGGGCCGTGGGTCGCTCGGGGAGGCGGCTCGACGGGCCGACCGCCTCCAACTCGGCACGGAGGCGTTCGTACTCGCGGCGGTGGAACCCGGCGTCGGCGTCGTCGATCGTCTCGCGCTCCCGGCCGGCGACTTTCCGCGCGATCAACTCATCGACATGCGGAAGCCGGGCCGTCTCGTTCAACCGTCGCAGGTCCGCCTCCGTCTCGCCGGTCCGCATCAGGTGGAGCCCGGTCAGCAGGACCCGATAGACGTATAATAGCGGCTTGACGCGCCGGGGGCGTTCCTTGTCGAAGAGTCGCCACTGGGTGGCGGCGAAGCCGAGGTAGTGGTGGTTGTGGAACCGGGTGACGCAGCCCCGCGCGATCGCCTTCAACTCCTCGTGCTCGGGCGACGAGCGGACGACCAGCGGCGAGTGCAGTTGCTCCAGGACGTAGCCGTTCTTCTTGAGCATCAAATTGAAGAACTTGAGCGCGTCGTGGGTCACCAGGTCGAGTTCGAAGCCGTCGTCCTCCTTGCGATCCACCTGGACCGTCCAGGGGCCGGGGTCGAGCCCCATCACCCGATCGGGCGGCAGGACGTGGCAGCCGCGGAGGTCATAATCGGAGTCGGCCGAGGCGAAGCCGTACAGGTGCGCCCCGCTGATCGTGGCGAACAGGAGCGGGAAAGGGTGACCGTCGGCGACGGTCTGGAGCCGTTTCATCGAGTCGCCGTCCACGACGTTCACAGGAGGTCCCTCACGCGGTCGAGTTCCGCCTGAACGGCCCGGAGCGCGGCGACGGCGCGGTCGGGATCGACGACGCAGGCGTCGAGGCGGCCGTAATGTTCCTCCAGGCATCGCATGAGCAGGCTTTTGATTTTCGAGACGTCGGGCGCGGCGGGGAGCTTGCTCTCGGCCCAGGCGCGCTCAAGCCGTTTTTCCTTCTCGTCGAACCACGACCGCAGGCGGTCCTCGGTCCACTCGCCGCGGCGGACGGCTTTCAGGCGGTCGTTGTCGCGCTGAAGGTCCACGTCGCCCTCGGTCAGAATCTGCTCGACCTCGCCGACGAGCCGGACGACGTGGTAGGCGAACTTGACGTCGTAGCCGTGCCTGGCGACGATCTCGGCGCGCTTCCCCTCCGGCAGCTTGGTGGCGATCTTGTGAAGCTGGGAGTAGGCGTACCCCTTGAACCTGGCCCACGCCCCCTTGTGCAAGAAAGCCCGGCGCTCCTCGCGGACCATGTCGCCGACGCGGGTGGAGTGCAGCACGCAGTTGATCGGCGTGAACAGGGAGTCCAGGACGTTGGGATTGTTTTGCATCGCCAGGTCGAAGAACCGGACGATGCCGAAGATCGTGACGTCGTACACGCGCCCGCTTCCGCCCAGGGCGTCGGGGTCGTTTATGTGATGCTCCTGGAATACCTCGAACCGCTTATGGGGCGAGCCGAAGCCGGGGATCTCGCCGCGGAGGTGGGGGAAGACGTCGTCCCTGGGCGGGATCGCCCAGCCGTAGACGTCGACGTCGCTGGTGTCCGACGACACCCCGTAGGCGACGCTTCCCATGATCGTCTCGTACTGGACGTTCCCCGGCAGCCATCGCGGCGGTCGCAAGAGGCCGCGGTCGGTCAGTCGCTGGATCGTGCCCATGGCCCGCCCTCCTCGCGTGATCGTCGCGCAAGCATCATAAGGACGTCAAGGAGAAGGAGGAGGTTCGGCCTTGACCGGCGCGACGGCGGGGGGCGGGACGATGGTCCCGTTCCGCCGGACCTTCCGCATGCGGTCCAGTTCGTCCAGCAGGTCGTCCTTCAGGTCGCCGTGGGTGTCGAAGGGGCGGGAGCGGGTCTTGGGCATGACGACCTGGTTCCAGAAGATGTCGCCGGCCTGACCGCCGAGGAAGATCAACGCCAGGAGGAGGGTCGCCCACGGCCGCGTCCGACGGCCGACGGCCGCCATTCCCTCGACCAAAAGCAGGTGGTACGTCGGGACCAGCGAGAGGATCAGCCGGCCGTGGAACGGGTACTGTCGCAAGGCCGAGACCGTCAGATGCACGGCCAGGGGCGCCAGGACCAGGAACAACCCCCCGCGCCAGCGCCTTCCCAGCGAAACCGCGCCGACCGCGGCCAGCAGCGACGCCAGGATCGCCGTGACGATGAAGCCAAAGGGGGTCAGCACGCTTCCGGGATTGATGAAGACGTTGGCGACCGTCTCGACGGTGAACCGCGCGTCGAGCCAGCTTCGCGGCGGGATCGGCAGGAACGCGAAGTCCCACCAGACCCAGAGGAAGTCCCGCTTGCTCACGATCGCCCGCGACAGCAAGAAACACCCCAGGAAGCCGGCCACCCAGCCCGCGCCCACGGCCGTCGCCTTCAGGACTCCCCGACGGCCCTCGTTCCGCCAGGCCCGCGCGATCAGGTGCAGCCCGACTCCGGTCATGACGAACACGACCGGGAACGAGAACCAGGGCGCGACCATTCCCCAAATCGCCAGCGCGATGAAGCGCTTGCGCGTGGGCTCCGCCGAGTCGCGCGGGACGGCCAGAAGGAGCGTGACCATCGCCGCGACCAGATCCACCATGTACGGCTTGATCTCGGCCGAGTAGTAGACCAGGTGGTCGGAAAGCGCCAGCATCCAGACGGCGATCGGCACGGCTAGGCGGTCGACGTACCGCCGGGCCAGGGGCGCGATCAGGAACATGGAGAGCAGCCCGCAGGCCAGAGGCAAGAGCCGTCCCGAGGCTCCGACCCACATCGGCAGCCGGACCAGCAGTCGCTCGACGACCAGAAAGCCGGGAGGCGCGAGTTGGTCCTGCTTGAGCACATGGGCGAAGTCGAACACCGGAACGCCGACGAGGTTCGTCAACAGCGCGTCCTCGTCCATGTAGAGTTGCCGAAGGTCGGAATACTCCCAGACCCGCAAGGCGACGCCGACGAACACGCCGAGCGCGACGACCCGGCCGAGTCGGTCGGCGGCGGCGGGAGGGGCGGGAGCGGCGGGAGCGGCGGTCGGGGTCGATTCCAACGCGGGTTCGCCTCGTCGGGTCGTGGCGCGGGTAGACTGGACGTTGTCGCGTCCCGTGTCGACCGGGTATTGTACAGGACTTCGCCCGGCGCGTTGAATCGGGCCGCCGTCGAATTCGTGGGACGTGAAGAAGCCGCCGAGAGGGAGGACCGATGGGACTGTTCACCGGGAAGAAGGGCGTCGTTCTGGGCGTCGCCAACGATTTCAGCATCGCCTGGGCCGTCACCCGCAAGCTGGTGGACGAGGGGGCGGAGGTCGGCTTCACCCACCTCCCCGGCGACAAGATGGAGCGCAGGGTCCGCAAGCTGGCCGAGCCCATCGGCGCCAGGCTCATCACCCCCTGCGACGTCCAGAAGGACGAGGACGTCGCCCGCGTCTTCGCCCAGGCCGGCGAGACCTACGGCAAGCTCGACTTCGTCCTGCACTCGATCGCCTTCGCGCCTTTGGACGACCTGAAGTGCTCGTTCGTGGACGCCAGCCGCGAGGGCTTCAAGACCGCGATGGAGATCAGCGCCTACAGCCTGGCGGCGGTCGCCCGCGAGGCCGCCAAGGTCATGCCGGAGGGGGGCTCGATCCTCACCCTGACCTACTACGGCGGCGAGAAGGTCGTCCCCGGCTACAACATGATGGGCGTCTGCAAGGCCGCGCTCGACGCCGCGGTCAAGTACCTGGCCTACGACCTGGGCCCGAAGAACATCCGGGTCAACGCCGTCTCCGCCGGGCCGGTCAAGACGTTGGCGGCGTCGGCGGTGGGCGACTTCGACGACCTCTCCGGGCTTTACGACGCCGTCTCGCCGATGCGGCGCAACATCACTCGCGAGGAGGTCGGCTCCTCCGGCATGTTCCTGCTCTCGGACCTGGCCAGCGGCATCACCGGCGAGATCCTCCACGTCGACTGCGGCTACAACGTCATGGGCTCCCCCGGCCGCGCCCTCGAAAAGGTCAAGGGCTGACATGCCCGAAAAGCGACCGACGCTCGTCGGCATCGGGATCGTCCGGCGCGCCCGCGACGGCCGCTACCTGATCCGCGAGCGTCCCGCCGGGACGGTCTACGCCGGCTACTGGGAGTTCCCCGGCGGCAAGGTCGAGCCCGGCGAGACTCCCGAGCAAGCCACGATCCGCGAATGCCTGGAGGAGACGGGCCTGACCGTCGCCGCCGTCCGCCTCCGCGCCGTGGTCGAGCATACCTATTCCCACGGCTTCGTCCGGCTCCACTTCATCGACTGCGCGCCGGTCGACCCCGACGCCGAGCCCTTCCCCGCCTGCCGCTGGGTGGCGGCGTCGGAGCTTGCCGGCCACCGCTTCCCCGAGGCCAACGAGGCGATCCTCGCCGAGCTGGCCGCGGAGGGGTGAGCCCGCCGCGCGGCTCGACGCCGCGGCGGCCGCGTCACTTCGGGAGCAGGGCCTCGATCGACCTGGAGAGCTTCTCGCGGAGGTCCTTCGAGTAGCCGACGTGGACGTCGCGAACCACCCCCTCGGGATCGATGACGATCACCGTGGGGAAGCCCTGGACGCCGTACTTGCCGGGGAGTTCGCGACCGACGCGGATGGTGTCGTACTTGAGGCCCATGACGTCGGCGACGAGTTTCGCGTCGTCCTCTTTTTCATCCGTGTTCATCCCCAGGACGGCCACCGGCTTGCCGGCGAAGCGCTCGGCGACCTGGTTCATCTGGGGCATCGCCTTGACGCACCAGCCGCAGCCGCGGTACCAGAAGTCCAGGACGACGACCTTGCCCCGATGGTCGGCCAGGTCGCGTTCCCTCCCGTCCAGGTCGCGGGCCTTCCAGGCCGCCGCCGGTTTGCCGAGGATCTCGGCGAACCGCCTCGCATCGTCGACGGCGTAGCGGATGGAGGAGTCGAACCGCTCGACGCGGCGGTCGAGCGCCTCGCGGAAGATCGGCTCGGTCATGGCGTCGCGGGCCTTGATGAGATCGGCCTTCGCCGAATTCAGGACGGCTTGGAGCTTCTCTGGGTCGCGCTCGCCCTCGCCCGCGTCGACGGTGGACTTATCGGCGGCGAAATAGGTCTCGGCCCCCTGGACGAACGCGGCGAGCTTGGAGGCGTCGAGCGTCTCCAGCGAGACAAACTCGATCGTCCCGGTCCCCTTGCCATGGAAGCCGTAATCCTGCGAGTGCTCGGATTCGATCCGCTTGACCAGCCCGCGGCCGGCGTCGAAATGGAACGTGGAACCGTTGGTGGATTCGTAGACCTGGGTCTCCGGACCCTCGTCGTCGGAGCGGAACGTCCAGCCGCCGGGTTCGGTCTTGAGCCCTTCGTAGCGCGAGCCGCCCACGCCGTCCCCGTCGGGGGCGAACCAGCCGGCCTCGGCCTGGGCGCGGTCGTCGGGGAGGCGTGGGAAGTTCGCCCGCGGCCGGACGCGAGAGCCGATTTTTGAGTTCGAGCCGAACCGACCGTCCGGGAACAGGTCGAAGCGCGCGAAGTTGTACTCCATCTCCTCCTTGTTCAAATCGGGCTTGTCGCCGTCGCGGGCCGAGGCGTATCGGCTCCCCTGTCGCATCACGACGCCGACGCTTCCGTCCGGGTTGCGGCCGACGATCCAGGCCGTCGTCTCGCTCTCCGTGGCGGCGGTCATCCCCGTGTATCGTGACTCGCCCGCGCCCTTGTACGTCAACACCATCCCAGGCTCCAGCCGGTAGCGAGGAAGCTCCTCGTCCGCCGCCGCGCCGGTGGCCAGTAGCGCCGCCAGTACCGCCGTCATGATCGCCATCTCTCGTTCCCTCAGGGGACCGGCCCCGAACTTTAGACAAACGTCGGAGTGCGATCGTGGGCGCGCGAACGATACGATGGCAAGCGAAATCGGCCCGAATCCTCACGCGGCGATGGGACGGGGCTCCCGGTTCGTGGCCGCCGCTTTCGAAGGTTCCCGGCGCAGGCTGATCCAGAACGCGACGCCGGCGACGAACAGGACCAGGCTGATGAGCGAGGAGACCGTGATCCCGGCGAAGACGCCGGGGTCGTCGGCGCGGAGGAACTCCACGGGCCAGCGGATGATCGGGTAGGCGATCATCAACATCGCCATCACCTGCCCCGGCCGTTTCCGCCGCGGGTGGTAGGCCATCAGCAGCGCGAAGAGCGCCAGGGCCGAGAACGCCGCGTAAAGCTGGGTGGGCAAGACCGGCAGCGACCAGGGGGCCGAGGGGGGGATCAGGCCGCGGTCGACGTGCTCGACCCAGGCGTGCGAGCCGGCGGGGAAGCGGATCCCCCACGCCGCGGTCGTCAACGCGCCGTGGCAGCAGCCGTTGAGATGACAGCCGATCCGACCGAAGAACGCCGCCAGCGCGAGCGTCGGCGCGACGACGTCGGCCATCCTGAGAAACGGGAACGGCTTGCGGTAATAATAAACCAGCGAGCCGGCGAACCCTCCCAGGATGCAGCCGTAAAAGACGCCGCCCCCCTCCCAGAACTTCAGGACGTCCAGCGGCGCGTGGATCGCCTCGGGATGGACGACCGGGAACAGCGCCCGCGCGCCGAGCATCCCGCCGACGAACAGCCAGGTGGCCAGTTCGTACACGGCGTCGACGTTCATCCCCTCGCGGCGGGTCCGCCAGACCCCCAGGACCAGGGCCGACGTGCAGGCCAGCCCGATGAACACGCCGTAGGCGTGGACCTTCATTCCGAGGGCTTCGAACAATATCGGTTGCATCGCCGCGTCCTTTCGGCGGAGGGTCCTGGTCCGGCGCGCGATCGCGCGCCGGCAGGATGCCAGCCGATCGGGATCCGGGCAAGGCCGATCAGCCGTTGAGGACCGCCAGGGCGGGCGTCTTGATCTTCGCGCCGGTCCTCCAGCGACCGTTCTCGCGACGGATCTCGCGATAGAGCGTGTCGCGCTCGATGGGAGTCCGTCCGGCCTCCTCGATCAGTCGGCGGATGTCGGCGACGGTGATCTCCTGGGGGGTCTCGGCGCCGGCGTCGTGGTAGATCTTCTCGTGGACGACGGTGCCGTCGATGTCGTCGGCGCCGAACGAGAGCGACACCTGGGCCGTCTTGAGGCCGAGCATGACCCAGTACGCCTTGATATGCGGAAAGTTGTCCAGCATCAACCGGCTGATGGCCATCGTCTTGAGGTTCATCATCCCCGAGGGGGCGGGGATCTCGGACATTTCCGAGTTGTCGGGGTGGAAGGCGAGGGGAATGAAGGTCTGGAAGCCGCCGGTCTCGTCCTGAAGCTCGCGAAGCCGCATCAGGTGGTCGATGCGGTGCATGGGGCCTTCGATGTGGCCGTAGAGCATGGTGGCGTTGGAGTTCAGTCCCAGCTTGTGGGCCGTCCGGTGGACTTCCAGCCAGGCCTCGGTGGACGCCTTGGCGCCGCAGATCTTCTCGCGGACCTCGGGGTGGAAGATCTCGGCGCCGCCGCCGGGCATGCTCCCCAACCCGGCGTCGATCAGCCGCTTGATGACCTCCTCGTGGGAGACGCGGGTGATCCTGGCGAAGAACTCGATCTCCACGGCGGTGTACGCCTTGACGTGGATCTCGGGATCGACCTCCTTGATCCAGCGGATGACGTCGCAGTAGTAGTCGAGCTTCAACTTGTGGTGCAGGCCGCCGACGATGTGGATCTCGGTCGCCCCCCGCCCGCTGGCCTCGCGGGCGCGCTCGGCGACCTGGTCGCGGTACAGGACGTAGGCCCGGGGCGAATCCAGGTCGGCGCGGAAGGCGCAGAAGTCGCAGGTGTAGACGCAGACGTTGGTGGGATTGACGTGGGTGTTGACGTTGTAGAACGCCAGGTCGCCGTTCTTGCGTTCCCGGACGAGGTTCGCCAGGGCCCCGATCTCCAGGACGTCGCGCGAGGCTTCCAGCGTCATCCCGTCCTCGAAGCTCAGCCGCTCGCCGGCCTCCACCTTCTCGCGAATCGGCCTGAGATCAGCGTCCACGGTCATATCCACTCCAGGGTTCAGAGGCTCCGAACGTCCGCGCGGCGATTCCCGAAATTCTAGTCGCGATCGAAGCGTCCGGCAACGCCCGCCGCGGGACGATCCGCCCCGAACACCCGAAGCCGCTCCGTTGCCCCCGGCCGCGGCGTATGCTATCTTGCCGACTTCGTAATACTTTCGGGAAGCCGAATTCCATATCGAGGGAGGGCGGATTGATGCCACGACGTGTTTGGGTCGCCGCGGCGGTGCTGGGTTGCGTCGGGGCCGTCGGCACGGCCGGCGCTCATGAGTTGAAGGTGTTCGCGAGCCGCTACCTGGCGGAGCGCGGGGAGAAGGCGACGATCTACCTGGCGGACGGGCATCGGACGCCGGTCGACGGCCTGGTCGACTCGAAGGCGGTCGAGCGCTACGACCTGATCGCCCCCGGCGGCGAGGCGACGCCGCTGAAGAAGGAGGGCGCGTCGCTTCAGGCGAACGAGGTCGAGTTGAAGGTTGACGGGATTTACACGGCCGTCACCAGTCGGACGCCGGGCGTCGTGAGCATCGTGGCGAACGAGGACGGCGGGCGGAGCTTCAAGCGCGGGACCAAGCGCGAATTGTCGGGCGCGAAGCTCGACGAGACGTTCCATTCCGAGCAGTACGGCAAGGCGATGATCGTGGTGGGGACGCCCGGCGACGAGGCCCCCGGGGCGATCGGGCTGCCGGTGGAGATCGTCCCGCTCGACGGCCCGAGCCGTTGGAAGGTCGGTCAAGACGTCCGTTTCCGGGTCGTCCGAAACGGCGAGCCGGTTCGATTCGCGCCGATCGTGGCGCGGAGCATGGGCTTCAAGCCCGACGACGCCTGGAACTACGCCACCGAGACCGACGACGCCGGCGAGTTCTCCCTTCGCCCCGACCGCGCCGCCGTCTGGATCGTCGGCGTCGAGTTCCACCGCCCCGCCCCCGCCGCCCACGTCGAGGACTACGACTCCGAGTGGTTCGCCAGCACGTTGACCTTCGAGGCGACGCCGTGAGCCGACGTGGCGACCCTCTCCACACGCCTTCTGACCGACCCGCGGCGCGACCTCCGTCGCCCTCGGGTCGGTTGCGAACCGCCTCGCGGTTCGATCGGTCTGAAGTCCGGACGCGAGTCGGTGTCGAGAGGCAAGAGGCGGGCGATGGGACTGGATCTTTACCATCTCAAGGCCACGCTTCACCCCGAAGACCCTGGTGAAGCCACGGCCTTTCGCGAGGATGAATTCGATGACTTCGCCCTGGACGTCCTGGACTTTCGACGGTTCATCCAGGTCATCCCGGACACGGATTACCCGACCCGGATCGTCATCGTCAAGGATGAGGAGTCGTTGAGCGTCCTCCGCGCGAACGGTTGGGAGAGCGCGATGGACAAGGGAGGCGTAGTCCTGCTCCTTGGCGAGCCGGCCGACCTAGTCCGCGAGGTAGAGCGCGCCGAGGCGGCCAACGGCTGGGATCCGGTGGAATGTATGACGGTCATGTCGTTCCACTGGCGTTCGACGAGGGCGGGGATCGGTCGCGCTCTCTCCATGGTGAGGAATGACAGGGCACTTGCGAAGTTGACGTGGGAAATGCCGGACGGGATTCGCAAGGAATTCGAGCGCGATCCCTGGGAATCCAACCCACCCGCTCCGTCGTTGGCGATCAGCTATCCCGCGCCCGCCGATTTCCGCGGGCTCTACGCCGAGGAGATCGGCTACCAGCGCAAGGGGATGTCGTCGGAGTTCTATAAGGAGTTCCGAGCCACCAGCCATCACGTCCTTCGCTCCGACGTCGTGAGGGCCGCTCGGTACCTTGACGCCACGGGCGATCCAGCCGAGGATCGCCAGCGCCGGGACCACTTCCACGACCAATTCCTCGCCGGGTTCGAGGAGGGGACGAGCATCTTCGAGGTTTCGTATTGAGGCACCGGCCGGTGCTTCTTCCGCGTCGCTCGACGCCCGACCCGCGAGGGCGGCTCACACGACCAGGTCCACCGCCGTCACCGTCAGCAGGCCCGTGCTGATGAGGACGTTGACGTGGAAGAACGCCGTGTTGACGCGGTCCAGGTCGTTGGGCCGGACCAGCGAATGTTCATAGAGCAGCAGAACGGCCGCGGCGAGCACGCCCGCGTAATAGATCGGGCCCAGCGGGTACGAGACGCCCAGGGCGATCAAGGCCGGGAGCATCAGGGCGTGGCAGACCGCCGCCAGCCGCAAGGCCCCGGCGACGCCCAGGCGCGCGGGGACGCTGTTGAGCCCCGCGCCGCGGTCGTAGTCGGCGTCCTGGCAGGCGTAGATCAAATCGAAGCCCGAGACCCAGCACAGGACCGCCAGCCCCAGCCAGACCGGCGGCCAGGCGACGTCGCCCCGCAGGGCGATCCACGCGGCGATCGGCGCGAGGCCCAGCGAGGCGCCCAGCCAGAAGTGGGCCAGACTCGTGAACCGCTTCGTATAGGAATAACCCAGAAGCCAAAGCAGCACCGGCGCCGACAGCCGGAGCGGCCACGGGTTCGGCAGGAAAAGCAGCGTCGACGCGACGAACCCGACCGCGCAGACGAGCGTGAACAGGGCCACGGCCGCGGGGGTCATCGCGCCTCGCGGCAGGTGGCGGCCGACGGTGCGAGGGTTCCCGGCGTCGACGTCGCGGTCGACCAGGCGGTTGAAGGCCATCGCCGCGGAGCGCGCCGTCGCCATGCACAGGAGGATCCCCAGCCAGTCGCGCGCCCGCCCGCGGACGCCGTCGGGCCCCCACGCCGCCAGCGCCGCGCCCATCAAGGCGAACGGCAAGGCGAACAGCGTGTGGCTGAACCGCACCAACTCCAGGTAGTCGCGGACGCGCCTCAAGGCGATCGACATGACGCTCCTCGAATGTTATGTCGAAACCTAACGGAAAAGCGGCTGGTGGATGTCCCTTCTCCCCTTGTGGGAGAAGGTGCCCCGAAGGGGCGGATGAGGGGAGGCGAGGCCATGGGCCCTCGGCGATCCCACCCCTCATCCGGCCTTCGGCCACCTTCTCCCACAAGGGGAGAAGGGGGGATGCCTGTCATCTCCGATGGTTTTCGACGGGTCGAACCTTAAACCTTTTCCGCCGCCGTCGCGGCTTGATCGACGTGGAACGCCCGGATGACGATCCAGTCGCCCAGGGCCGGGAACGCGCGGGCCAGGGCCCCCATCGCCCGGAACGGCCAGACCAGGCGGCGCCGAACCGACAGCCGCCGCCTCGGCCGCTCGATCAGGCCGGCGACTCGCCGCGCCACGTCGGCGACGTCGGCCGTCATCCAGGGCGAGGTCGACTCGACGACCGGGTGCGGCGGCGCGCCGTCGCGGGACAGCTTGCGGAAGGCGTCGGAGAACTCGGTGGCGATCGGGCCGGGCTCGACCAGGCAGACGGACACTCCCGAGGCCGCCAGTTCGCGACGGATCGCGTCGTTCCAGTAGGCCAGCCCCGCCTTGGTCGCCCCGTAGCCGCCCAGGGCCGAGTTCGCCACGCAGGTGATCGCCGAGCCGACGTTGACGACCGTCCCCCGCCGCGCGATCAGCGAATCGACCAGATGCCGCGTCAGCAGCATCGGCGCGCGCAGGTTGACCGCCAGTTGGCGTTCGAGGTCTTCCGGCGGGGCGTCGGCGAACAGCGTCGGCAGCCCCAACCCGGCGTTGTTGATCAGGACGTCGACCCCGCCGAACCGCTCCAGCGTCTCGCGCGCGACTCGCGCCGGAGCGTCGGGCTCGGCCAGGTCGACCGCGATCGTCCACGTCTCCAGCCCCGGCCGCGACCGCTTCAACTCCTCGCCCAGGGCGTCCAGTCGATCGGCCCGGCGGGCGACCAGGACCAGGGCCCTCGCCATGCCGCGGGCGACGACCTCGCGCGCGACCGCCGCGCCCAATCCGGAAGAGGCCCCCGTGACCGCGACGACCCGGCTCATTCCTTCTCCCCCTCTTCCCCCCAGCGCGGAACGAGTTCGTTCGGGACGCCCAGCAGGTCGCAGATGCGGCCGACGACGAACGCGATCATGTCGTCCAGGCTCGCCGGCCGGTGGTACCACGCCGGCGACGCCGGTAGCACGACGCCCCCGGCGCGGGTCACTCGCGCCATGTTTTCCAGGTGGATCAGGCTCAAGGGCGTCTCGCGGGGGACCAGGATCAACCTGCGACGCTCCTTCAAATGGACGTCGGCGGCGCGGGTTATCAGGTTGGTCGTGATCCCGTGGGCGATCGCCCCCAGCGTGCTCATGCTGCAAGGGACCACGGCCATCCCCGCCGTTTGGAACGACCCGCTGGCGATCCCGGCGGTGAAGTCGCGATGATCGTGGTAGACCAGCCGGCCCGCGTCCACGTCGTCCCCCAGCAGGTCGGCCGGGTCGAAGGCGTCCAGCGTCGGCGCGCGATCCGTCTCCAAACGCATCACCTCCACGGCGCTGGGGCTGATCGTCAGATGGACGGCGCGGTCCATCGTCAGCAGCGCGCGGAGCAGGGCGATCGCGTAAGGGACGCCGCTGGCCCCGGTGATGGCGACGACCAGGGGGGGAGGTTCGGCCGTCATGATCGCGGGGCCGGCTTGACGCCGACGTAAAGCGTGGCGACGCCGAACGTCAGGGGATGCATCTCCAGGTCGACCAGCCCTCGCGAGGCCATCAGGTCGAGCAACTCCTGGCCGTCGGGGAATTCCAGGACGGTCCTGGGGAGGTAATGGTAGGCGGAGTCGGCGTTGGGGGCGATCGCCTGGCCGACGCGCGGCAGGATCTTGCGGAAGAAGGCGAGGTAGAGCGGGCCGAGCACTCGGCCGCGGGGCCTGGAGAACTCCAGGACCGCCACCTTTCCCCCCGGCCTGGCGGCCCGGATCATCTCGTCGAGGCCGAGGACCGTGTCGCGGACGTTCCGAAGGCCGAAGGCCACGCAGACCACGCCGAAGGCGTCGGCGGGGACGGGAAGGCGCTGGGCGTCCCCCTCCACGAGCGCGATCCGGTCCCCCGCGGCGGCCTTCTCGACCTTCCGCAGGCCGACGGCGAGCATCTCGCGGGTGAAGTCGACGCCGATCACCGGGCATGTTCCGCCGGCGGCCTTGTCGTACTGGAGCGCCAGGTCGGCGGTCCCGGTGCAGACGTCGAGGACTGGGACGCCGGGGGTCGGCGGGACCGCGCGGGCGGCGAACCGTCGCCAGGAGCGGTCGACGTTGAGGCTCAAGAGGTGGTTGAGCAGGTCGTAGCGTCGGGCGATCGAGCCGAACATCCGCCGCACGCGCCGGTTCGACTTGTCCTCGGAGGAAGCGGGCGCGGCGGGTTCGGAGAGGGACACGGAGAGGGTCTCGGGTGTGCGAGTCGTGGAGATCGTCGCCTTCTCCCCTTGAGGGAGAAGGTGGCCCGAAGGGCCGGATGAGGGGTCGATCGGCGTCGCGTCTCGGTGAAAACCACGCTCCAGAAACGCCTTGGAATCCGATGGCTTCCGATCGCGCCCACCCCTCATCCGGCCTTCGGCCACCTTCTCCCTCAAGGGGAGAAGGCCGCTTGGCGTCGGCGCGCCTGGTTATTATGCCGACCCCTCCGCCCGGTCGGCAAGCCGGGGTTACTTGGGGTCGAGGTTCGCCTTGAGTTCCTCGGGGGTAAGCTGGCACTCGACGCCGTTTTCGGGGACTTTCAGCCCGGCGGTCCAGAGGACGGCGTTGAGGTTGAGCTTGCGGAAGTTCGGGTCGCCCCAGTTGGCGTGGGAGTGGCCGCCGGTGAAGCCGTAGCCGCGGCCGCCGTCGGGGCGCTCGACGGCCCAGGCGAGGACCTCGGGGCGGCCCTTGGCCTCCTGGACGTGCTTGTAGGGGCCGCGGGGGGAGCTGCTGGCGCCCTCGCGGGTGGCGTCGTCGGGCTTGGCGACGAGGATCGGGGTGACGCCCTTCATGTCGGGGCGGAAGCGGATGTTGAAGTACCACTCGTCGCGGACGGCGAACGGCTTGACGCCGCGGGTGATCGGGTGCTCCGGAAGGCTTTCGATCTCGGCGTTCCAATGCGGGTTGGTGGAGTAGTACGTCTCGTAGTAGCCGCCGATCCAGTCGAGGAACGTGTCGCCGGGCTTCCCCTTGGGGACCTCGACGGCGTAGTGCATGAAGCCCAGGCCGACCCCCTTGTCGACCAACTTCTGGAGCTTCTCCAGCCGGTCCCCCTGGATGGCCGGGTGGCCGCCGCCGCCGTCCATGTAGAAGATCAGGGCCTTGGCGCCGTCGAGGACTGACTCGTCCTCGGGCCAGCCGCCGGGGACGAAGACCGGCTCGACGCCGGGGACTTCGGCCAGGCACTTCGTCATCAGCTTGCAGCCGGCGTTGTATTCGTGCTCGCCGGGACCGTGGCTGGGCCTTCCCGCGATCAGGACGATCTTGGCGGGCTCGTCGGCCGCGACCGCGAGCGTGGCGAACAGGACGGCCGCGAGGCCGAGGCTGACATGTCGAATCATGGGACGTCCCCTGGCGCGGGTGGATCGAGGGTGGACGAATCGAACGAAAAAGGCGGGGCGGCGCGGGCGGTCCCGCGCGACGCCTCGCCGCTTTCGAATCACGTCAGATCAGTTCCGTGACGCCGGGACGGGGGAACTCGGGCTCGGCGAGGCTCCCCTTCATGTCCAGGTCCTTGGGGAAGGTGTCGAGCTTGGACTCGAGCGCCTCCTCCCAGGTCACGGCCTTGCCGGTGTAGGCCGAGGTCCGGCCCATGATCGCCGTCAGCGTGCTCTCGGCGACGCGGCGCAGCTCGTTGACCGGCCGGCCCTCGACGATGCTCTTGAGCAGCGCCGTGTGCTCGTGGACGTAGGGGTTGCCGTCCTGGACGCGGATCCGCTCGTTCTTGCCGTCGATCGTGAAGCGGTAGCCGCCGCTCTGGAACTTGCCCTTGGCGCCGACGATCGTCTCGGAGACGTTGTTCTCGCAGCCGGGGATCTGGCGGCACATCGACATGACGTGGACGCCGCCGGGGTACTCCAGGTCGACGGCGAAGTGGTCGTAGCTCTGGCCCAGCTCGGGCCCGCCGACCTGCTGGCGGCCCCCCATGCCGACGGCGCGGACGGGGTGCGCCCCGAGCGCCCAGTTGGCGACGTCCAGGTTGTGGACGTGCTGCTCGGTGATGTGGTCGCCGCAGAGCCAGAGGAAGTGGTACCAGTTGCGAAGCTGGTACTCGACGTCGCTCCA